>Ga0315298_1000100_pt1 | contig 159012 bp, 142 predicted proteins | sample WHS_1_MG_FD_203077 | JGI IMG/M metagenome (GOLD analysis project Ga0315298, IMG submission 203077) | Extremophilic microbial mat communities from Washburn Hot Springs, YNP, Wyoming, USA - WHS_1_MG | ecosystem: Environmental > Aquatic > Thermal springs > Hot (42-90C) | place: USA: Wyoming...
CCGCACCGGCCGCGGGGCATGGACGCCCCGTGCGGCCGGCCCGGGACGAGGGACGATCAGGCCGAAGCGTTCGGAGCCCAAGCAGACCGGAGGCGGATGCCCCGCCGCAGCGGGAAGGACGGACCCCCGGATCAAGCACAGGACGATGGGACGAACGAAGGCGCACGCGGCAGGGCGCGCCCGCCATCAGGTTCCAGGCGGCAAGACTCCAGCGGCAGGGCGTTCCGCCGGAGGGAGCGCAGGGCGACTCGCGGAGGCCAGGACCGAGTCCCGACCAGGCCCGCCAGGGTGCGGAACAGGACGTTCCGCACCGGCCGCGGGGCATGGACGCCCCGTGCGGCCGGCCCGGGACGAGGGACGATCAGGCCGAAGCGTTCGGAGCCCAAGCAGACCGGAGGCGGATGCCCCGCCGCAGCGGGAAGGACGGACCCCGGATCAAGCACAGGACGATGGGACGAACGAAGGCGCATGCGGCAGGGCGCGCCCGCCCAGAAGGGCCTTCGACAGCCGACTACCGGGCAGCGTCCTGAAAGTAGACGTGGCTTCTGGGCCGAAACCCCAAGACCTTCTGCGCCTTGGTCGTGTCGAGGAGAACGCTGTACTTCAGCCGGTCCGCATCCACCGAGTAGTAATACCGGGTCATGCCGAGCCTGCGCATCACCCGGTTCGCGGGCCCGAGCAGGAAGCTCGGCAGAGAGAGCATCCGGGAGCGGTTGATCTCTCCGAAGGTGGAGATCGGAGCCGTGTCCGCGCCGGCGATGTTGAAAACCCCCTGCACGTTCTTGTGGATGGCGAGCCGGATCGCCTGAATGACGTCATCCATGTGGATGAGATTGATGAGCGGATTGTACCCCAGGGCCTTCAGGACAAGAGGGGAGTCGAAGTAGGCGTTCATCTGGCTGCTCACCATGCGGCCGATGATGTTGGAGCAGCGGAGAATGACGATCTTGACTTTCCCGTTGTCCTTTCGGGACTGGCAGATCATGTCCGCGTCCACCCGGTCCTTGATCCACGGATCCACGTCCGGGTCGAAGTTGAGATCCGCGTTCTCGTCCAGGTAAATCGGGTTGTGCGGGCGGATCTTGTAGACCACGTCGCTCGACTTGAAAATGAACTTGGTGACCGTCGGACTTTCGATGCAGCGATCCAGAAGGTCCCTCGTGCCTTCCACATTGAGACTGTGGTGGGACTCCCCGTCCGAGGATCGGTAGATGCGATTGAAAAAGGCCAGGTGCACGACCGTGTCGATCCGGGCCTCCTTGAACTGGGCGGACAGGAACAAGTTCGTCAAGTCCCGGGGCCGGAGGATGTTCAGATTCTTGTAGATGAACCGCCGGGTGTCGTACTGGTTGAAGTAGTAGGGTTTGTCGCCCCTGGCCACGCCGAAGATGACTCCGACGTTCTTGTCATAATACAGAGCCTCGGCCAGGCGGCTGCCGATCGTTCCGGTCACGCCGGTCACAAGCACGTTTTTCTTGCGGCCCGCCCCCTTGCGGGCCGGCGGGTGGGCCGTCTGCTTCTTTGCCATGGTCGATCCGGCTCCTGCGTCCGCTCCTGCCGTCAGATGTCAGGTCAGAGCCGCCTCACGCTGTTGTCCTCCGACTCTCACAGCCCCGCCTTGTCCTGAATCTGCTTTCTCACATCGGCCACGTCCCGATCCTCCTTGAAGGAGAGCATCTTGTGAAAAGGAAAGAGGCCGAGGCCGAAGATGCCTTTTCGCTCCTTGAGCCCCCGGTGGATCATCTCCTGGACGCGCTCCTGCACTTTGGCCACGAGCTCATGGATGATCTCGGGCTCATGGACGGTGTCGGGCGGATACTGGCGGTAGAAATGAAAAGGCTCCCCGTAGTAGATGTAATACTTGGTCGGCAGAGGCACCATCCCGAGAGGGCCGAGCAGGACAAGCAGGGGGGTGACCGGGAAGTAGGGAAACTTGAGCTTTCGGGCGAGAAACTTCAGATTGATCATGTACGGATACTGCTCTTCGGCCCCGATCACGGCCACCGGCACGATGGGCACCTTGTAGATCAAGCTGAGCTCGAGAAATCCCACGTTGAACGGCCTCAGCCTGTATCGTTCCCGGAAGGGCTTGCCCGTCCCCTTGTGGCCCTCGGGGAAGACCACGACCATCTCTCCCTGGCGCAGGAGCTCCTCGAAGTTCCTGCGGGCTCCGATGATCTGACCGCACCTGTAAAACAGGGTATTCAGGAAAGGCCAATACGCGCCGAAGTGATCCACCACGGCCCTCATGATCCTGGGCTTGGCCATGCGCATGGCCAGATCCACGCCGAGCATGGCGGCGTCGATGGGAAGAACGCCGCTGTGGTTGGGCGTGATGAGCACCGGCCCCTCTAAAGGAACGTTCTCGATGCCGTAGCTCTCCACGCGGAACCAGTACCGGTGGAGAAACTTCCCGAAGGCGTAGGCGAGCATGGCCGATTCGAGTTCCAGGCCGAAGGGGTCGTAGCCAAAGCCGAGGTCGTGGATCTTCAGGCTCTGAAACCGCTCGTAATCCTCCGGGGCCAGAATTTTGACAATCTGCCGGGCTCTCCTGCGGTTGGAAAACTTCATGTCCGGAGTCCCAGCACGTCCATCATGTCGTAAAGGCCGGCGGGCTGACGTACGACCCATTTGACCGCCCGCAGAGCGCCTTGGGCGAAATTGTCCCGCGTGTGGGCGCGGTGCACGAGCTCCAATCTCTCGCCCGGTCCCGCGAAAAGGACCGTGTGCTCGCCCACAATGTCGCCGGCCCGGGCGGCCAGGATTCCGATTTCGTCGTTCCTGCGGGGGCCGGGCCTGCCCTGTCTGCCGTATCGGGCCGCAGAAGCCAGATCCAGGCCTCTCTGCCGCGCGATGCCTTCAGCCAAGCGAAGAGCCGTCCCGCTCGGCGCGTCCGCCTTGAGACGGTGGTGGGCTTCGACGATCTCCACGTCGTAGCCGTCCCCCAGGTAGCGGGCCACGTCCGCGGCAATCCGAAACAGCACGTTGACGCCCACGCTCATGTTGGGCGCCAGAACCGCCGGAACGCCGCGAAGCCCGTCCACGAGACTCTTTCGCTCCGACTCGGAGAAACCCGTGGTGCCGATGACCATGGGCTTTTTCCGTCTGCCGGCTTCGGCCGCCAAGGCCAGGGTGGCAGCCGGAACGCTGAAGTCCACGATGGCGTCGAAGTCGCTCTCAAGATCCGAAAGAGACGCCACGAGCCGGGCGCCCAGAGGACGCAAGCCGGCCAGCGTGCCGGCGTCCTGGCCAAGCGCCGGGTGCCCCGCGGCCTCCAAGGCTCCAGCCAGCCTGAGGTCCGGATCCTCGGATGCCAGGGCGGTGATTCTCCTGCCCATCCTGCCCGCCGCGCCGTTCACGACCAGCCGAATCGCCATCGCCTCTTCTCCCTCTCGTGGTCCGGTCCCCTCGTTTAAGAGGCTTCCAGCAGGCCGTAGGATTCCAGGGCCTTTCGGAGCTTCTGACGATTGGGCTCGGAAAGAGGGGTCATGGGAAGCCGGATCTCCCATCCGATCTTGCCCATGAGAGCCAGAGCGGCTTTGACCGGGATCGGATTGGTTTCGAGGAACATCGCTTCGTGAAGAGGCCAGAGTTTGTAATGAAGCCTGCGCGCTCCAGCGAGATCCCCCCGCTCGAAGGCGCGGATCATTTCGGCCGTGTCCCGGGGCGCGATGTTGGCCGTGACCGAGATCACGCCCACCCCTCCGACAGCCAGAAGAGGCAGAGTCGTGAAATCGTCGCCCGAGATCACGGCAAAGTCCGGCCCGCAAAGTTCCACGAGCTTGCTCACGTACTGGAGCGAGCCTGTGGCCTCCTTGATCCCCACGATGTTCGGAATCTCGGCAAGCCTGGCCACGGTCTCTGCGGCGAGGCTCACCGAGGTCCGGCCCGGAACGTTGTAAAGGACGATCGGCAGGTCCACGGCGCGAGCCACGGCCGCATAGTGCTGATAGAGGCCCTCCTGGGTGGGCTTGTTGTAATAGGGCGTAATCAGGAGGGCGCCGTCCGCTCCAGCCTTTCGGGCGAAGCGCGTCAACTGGATGGCCTCTTCGGTGTTGTTGGATCCGGTTCCGGCCAGAACCTTGCAGCGACCCGCGCAGGCCTTGACCACGATCTCGACGACCCGCTTGTGCTCCTCATGGCTTAGGGTCGCCGACTCTCCCGTGGTGCCGCAGGGAACGATCACGTCCGTGCCCCCGGAAATCTGGAATTCGATGAGGTCTAGGAGTGCGGCCTCGTCGACCGCCCCGTTGCGAAAGGGGGTTACAATTGCCACCATGGAGCCCCGAAACATCTGGTGCGTGCCTCCGTTCTCATGGGTCTGTCGCCGATAGGCGGCAGGGGCGCACTCGCCGTTCGGTCCAAGGGCCCCGAAGCCGCAAACACCCTCTTTCACCTTTAGCACAGCCGTGCCGGGTTGTATAGCGAAAAGTCGCGCGAATCCCCCCCTTCACGGAAGGGTTACCGCGAATCCGGGACTAGGCCAGGGCCTCCGGAGCCAGTTCACCGTCGTAGACCCACGCGGTCTCTCCCTCCAGAAAGAGTTCCTCGAAACCGCCTGCCCCATCGCCCCGAAAATGGACCTTCAGGGTTTCTCCTCCCCGGGTCATGACCGAAACCGGGCTGGACAGGCCCCAGCGCAAGGATGCGGCTAGAGCGCCGGCCACAGCGCCGGTGCCGCAGGCCAGGGTTTCCTGCTCCACGCCTCTTTCGTAGGTCCGGATGGAAATTCCGTCCTGGCCGCAACGACAGATGAAGTCCACGTTCGTTCCAGCCGGGGCGAACATGGGGTGAAAGCGGATCTCCCTACCCAGGGTTTCCACGTCGAGGCCATCCAAGTCCGCCGCCGGGATCACGAAATGGGGAACGCCCGTGTTCAGGAAATCCCCTTCCAGAGCGCCGGAAGCAAGCTGGATCGCCACGGAGCGTCTGAGGTCTTTCGGAAGGGGAAGTTCAAGCTTGACCCGCCTGCCCTTGACCTCGGCCCGAATCCTGCCGGCAAGAGTCTCGAAAGCCAGCCTCGGCCCCGCGATCCCCCTTTCGTAAGCGTACCGGGCCGCACAGCGGCCGCCGTTGCCGCACATCTCGGCCGAGCTGCCGTCCGCGTTGAAAAACTGCCAGCGGAAATCGGCCTCCTCGGCCTTCTCCAGGACGATGAACCCGTCGGCACCGACCGAGAAACGCCGCCGACACAGGCGCCGGGCCACCTCGGAGAGGTTCAGCCCCTCCAGTTCCCCTTGCCGGTTGTCCACAAGGATGAAGTCGTTTCCGGATCCACTCAGCTTCGAAAACCGAATCCGATCTCCCAAGACAACTCCCCCTCACGAAGACGCCTTCCGGCTTGTCCCTTTCAGGAATTCCGGAATCTTCTCGCCCCGGACAAGGTCTTCGTACCGTTCCCGGCGCCTGACCACCCAATACCGGTCGCCCTTCACCAGCACCTCGGCGACGCGGGGCCGCGAATTGTAATTCGACGACATGCTGAACCCGTACGCACCGGTGCTCATGACCGCCAGAAGGTCCCCGGGCTCCACCGAAGGGATCAGCCTGTCCCGGGCCAGAAAATCTCCGCTCTCGCAAATGGGGCCCACCACGTCCGCCTGCACCTCCTCGGTCTCCCGCTTCTGGACCGGCCAGATCGCCTGATAGGCTCCGTAAAGGCTGGGCCGAATGCAGTCGTTCATTGCGGAGTCGACGACCACGAAGGTCTTCTCCGGGCCTCTCTTGATGTACTGGACCTGTGTGACCAGGATCCCGGCGTTTCCCACGAGAACCCTGCCCGGCTCCAGGATCAGAGTGCATCCGAGTTCGGCCGTCTCCTCAACCAGCGCCTTGGCGTACTCGGCCGGCTCCGGGGGCTTTTCCTCGTGGTAGGTGATGCCCAGGCCGCCGCCCAGATCGAGATAGTGGATCGGGATTGAATGAGCCCGGAGCATCTTGACGAGGTCCTTCACCCTGCGAACAGCGTCCACGAAGGGCCGTACCTCGAGCAACTGGCTCCCGATGTGGCAATGGACCCCCACGGGCTCAATGTGCTTGAGGGACAGGGCCAGCCTGTAGATCTCAAAGGAGTCCTCGATCCGGATCCCGAACTTGTTCTTCTTGAGCCCGGTGGAAATGTAAGGATGGGTCTTGGGATCGATATCCGGGTTCACCCGCAAGGCCACGGGCGCCTTCCGGCCAGCCCGGGCAGCCGCAGCGTCCAGCCTCTTGAGTTCCTGCTCCGATTCCACGTTAAACAGGAGGATGCCCGCTTCGAGGGCTTCCTCCATTTCCCTCACGGTCTTGCCCACACCGGAAAAGACGATCTTCTTCGGGTCGCAGCCCGCCTTCAGGGCTCGATAAAGCTCGCCGCCCGACACCACGTCGAGCCCGCCGCCCAGGTTCACGAAAACCCGCAGAACGGCCAGGTTCGAATTCGCTTTCATGGAGAAGCAGACAAGGTGCGGAACCTCCCGGAAGGGGTCTTCGAACACCTTGAAGTGCCTTTCCAACGTGGCGTAACTGTAACAGTAGAAAGGCGTGCCCACTTCCAAGGCGATCCGGTCCAGAGGGACCTGCTCGCCGTGGAGCTTGCCGTCCCGATACTCGAAGGCGTGCATGGCCTGCTCCCCTTGTTACCCGATGGCAGAGATTCCTCCGCCGGGCCGACTGAATCTCCCTTCGGCCAAGAAAGAGAAGTTTTCAGTTCCTCGTGTACATACCGCCGGCGGTTCCGCTCGACTTCTCGCCCAGGGGCCCGCCCGAGGCCGAGCCCGTCAAAGCCCGGCTGCGGGCCGTGCCGGCGGGCCTGCCCATTCCAGTCTTGCTCCCTTGCCTCTTTCCGGGTGGCTCCCATAGGCATCCAGGGGCAGGACCCAGTACTCGTAAGCGCCCGGCTCGGCCGGGAGAGGTTCCCACTCCACGACCTTGCGTCCGACCTTTTCCCGCTGTTCCGAGACCGAAAACCGCACCTCGCGCCGCGATTCTTCTCCTCCGGGGCAACGGCGGATGACCCGATACCCGCCGATCTCCTTCAAGGCGGACCCGTCTAGGGCCTTCTCCGGCAACGTGAACTCCAGCCGCACCGCTTCCGCCTCCACCCGAACGGTCAGGTTCTCGATCGGCACAGGCACCACCGAATCCCTTGGGACCGGCCCTGCCTTGAGGCCGCAGGAAGCGGCTTCAAGGAGAACAAGCCCCCAGAGCGCTCCCGCCACGACGAAGCTGCCTCTGCCGGACCTTGCTCCGGATGCCCTAACGAGCGGACCAGGAATCATCCCGAGCCCTCTGCCTCCATCTAAACCGTTTCTGGACGGGCCGCGGGCAGACCGGCCTCATGGTTTTTTCGAGCGCGACCCGGTCTCGGCCTCCAGGGCAGCCCCGTCCCGAGAAAGCTCGTTTCGAGCGGCTCGGATCTGTTCGAGAACCCGCCTGCGGGAGGTCCCGCCCGGCCCGTCCCGCCTCTCCACAACGCTCTCCAAAGCCAGGGCTTTCCGAATCGACGGATCCACTCCCGGGCAGAGCCTTTGCCATTCCTCCGGCTCCAGATCCTCCAGCGCCTTGCCCCTGTTCGCGCAATACCGGACCGCCTGTCCGGCCATTCGGTGGGCCTTGCGGAAGGCGAAGCCTCTGCGGACGAGTTCGTCCGCAAGGTCCGTTGCGTTCAGAAAGCCCTGCTGCGCCTCGGATCGCATCCGATCCTCCCGGAAGCGAACGCCCTGCAGAACCAGGCAGAAAATCGACAGGCAGCTTCGGACCGTGTCAGCCGCGTCGAAAAGGGGCGGCTTGTCCTCCTGCATGTCCCGGTTGTAGGTCAGCGGCAGGCCCTTCAGAAGGGTGAGAAGGGTGACGAGATCTCCGTAGACCCGGCCCGTCTTCGCCCGGATGAGTTCGAGCACGTCCGGATTCTTCTTCTGGGGCATCATGCTGCTGCCCGTGCACAGACCGTCGGGAAGCTCGGCGAACCCAAAGGCGTCCGTGGTCCAGAGAATCAGTTCCTCGCACCAGCGGCTCAAATGGAGCATGACCAGGGACGCGCAGAAGACAAACTCGACCGCGAAGTCCCGGTCGCTCACCGCATCCATGCTGTTCGCGGCCACTCTGGAGAAGCCGAGCCGGTCCGCCACGAACCGGGGATTCACCGGATACCCGCTCCCGGCCAGTGCACCCGCCCCCAGGGGCATGACGGCCACCCGCTCCCGGACCTGCCGGAACCGTTCGTCGTCCCGGGTGAACATCTGGTAGTAAGCCATCAAATGATGGGCAAGTCTGACCGGTTGGGCCTTCTGCAAATGGGTGAAACCAGGCAGGATCACATCCACGCAGCCGCGGGCCCGCTCCACGATGAGCCGGCGCAGGCGAAGCAGTTCTGACCGCACGGAACGGATCACGCCCAGCAGATACAGGCGCACATCCAGCGCCACCTGGTCGTTTCGGCTCCGGCCTGTATGGAGCCTGCCTCCGGTCTCTCCGATCTTCTCGATGAGCCGGGCCTCCACGTGCATGTGGATATCTTCGCGGGCCGACGAAAACGGAAAAACGCCCGCCTCGATCTCCTTCTCGATCTCCCGCAGGCCCTTCGAGATCCGCAGGGCGTCCTGTTTCGATAGAATCCCTTGCCGCGCCAGCATCTCGCAATGGGCCAGACTGCCGCGGATGTCTTCTCGAAAGAGCCTTCGGTCCACGGAAATCGACTCGGTGAACCGCTCGACTTCCCGGTCCGTGCCTTCCTCGAAACGGCCGGCCCAGAGCTTCGGCTGCGGCGGCTCGGCGCCCGGGCGCCTCGGTCTTTCCCTCATGTGCCTTTCTTTCCCGCCCGCACCAGGCTCCGAATCCTGAGCCTGAGAGCGTTCAACCGGATGAACCCCTCGGCATCCTGCTGACGGTAGACGGCGTCCTCCTCGAAGGTCGCGAAGTCTTCCCGGTACATGCTCTTGGTCGACTTGCGGCCCGTGACTTGGACATTGCCCTTGTAGAGCTTGAGCCGGACCGTGCCGGTCACGTCCGCCTGGGTCTCGTCCACCATCCTGCGCAGCAGATCGAACTCAGGGGAAAACCAGAAACCGAAGTAGATCTTGCGGGCAAACTCCGGGATGAGACTGTCCCGGAGATGGAGAACCTCCCGGTCGAGGGTAATCGACTCCAGGGCGCGGTGCGCCACGTGAAGGACGGTCCCGCCCGGGGTTTCGTACACGCCCCGGGACTTCATGCCCACGAAGCGGTTTTCCACCATGTCCACGCGCCCGATCCCGTTCTCCCCGGCGATGCGATTCAAGTTGTCCAAGAGCCGGGCCGGGCTCATGGGCTCTCCGTCCACAGCGACCGGATCGCCCCGCTCGAAGTCGATTTCCACCACGCGGGGACGGTCCGGCGCCTTTTCCGGAGACACGGTCATCACGAACATGTCCTCGGGCGGCTCCTGCCACGGGTCCTCCAGAATGCCTCCCTCGTAACTGATGTGGAAGAGATTCCGGTCCGTGCTGAAAGGCTTTTCCTTGCTCACCGGCACCGGGATCCCCTTGCGCGCCGCATAAGCGATCAGGTCGCCCCTGGAGCGAAAGTTCCAGATCCGCCAGGGCGCAAGGATCCGGATCTGCGGCTCCAGGGCGAGGTAGGTGAGCTCGAAGCGCACCTGGTCGTTGCCCTTGCCCGTGGCGCCGTGGGCGACCGCATCCGCGCCCAGCCTGCGGGCCACGGCGATCTGCTGCTTGGCAATCAGGGGCCGGGCCAGGCTCGTGCCCAGGAGATAGCCCCCCTCGTAGACAGCGTTGGCCCTGAGAGCCGGAAAGACGAAGTCCCGAACGAACTCCTCCCGCACATCCTCGACCACGACCTCGCTTGCGCCCGTGGCCAGGGCTCTTTCCCGAAGAACCTCCAGGTCGTCCTGCTGCCCCAGGTCGGCCGTGTAGGCGACGACCTCGCAGCCGATCTCCTCGCGGATCCACTTGAGGATCACCGAGGTGTCCAGTCCGCCCGAGTACGCCAGAACCACTTTGCGTATCGATTCCTTCATTTCAGCTCCCTCGCGGCTCGCTCATCAAGAACTCCAGGATGGCTTTCTGGGCGTGGAGTCTGTTTTCGGCCTGATCGAACACCACAGATTGGGGCCCGTCCATCACCTCGTCCGTGATCTCTTCTCCCCGGTGGGCAGGCAGGCAGTGCATGACGATGGCGTCCGGCGCCGCACGCGCGAGCAGCGCCCGGTTGATCTGAAAATCCCGAAAGACCGCTTTTCTCCGAACCGCCTCCCGCTCTTTGCCCATGCTCGTCCAGACGTCCGTGTACAGGACCTCGGCCCCTTCGGCCGCCCGGGCCGGATCGGACTCCAGGCGGATCCTGGCCCCGGATTTCCGGGCCCGCTTCTGCTCCTCCCGCAGGATGTGGGGGTCGGGTCCGTAGTCCTTGGGCGTGCAGAGGGTGAAATCCATGCCCATGATGGAAGCCCCCTGGAGCCAGGAGTTGGCCACGTTGTTCCCGTCTCCGATGTAGGCGAGCCGCACGCCTTGGAGGCGCCCCTTCTTTTCGAGGATCGTCAGCAGGTCGGAAAAGATCTGGCATGGATGCTGGAGATCCGTAAGGCCGTTGATGACCGGGATGGAAGAAAACCGGGCGAGTTCCTCCACGGTCTCGTGCCGGAAAGTCCTCAGGACGATCCCGTCCAGCCATCTCTCCAGGTTTCGGGCCACGTCGGCCACGGACTCCCGAACCCCGAGCTGCACCTCAGAGGCGCCCAGGTAGATCGAGTCGCCGCCCAGTTGACGCATGCCCACCTCGAAGGTGACTCGTGTCCGCAGAGAGGGCTTTTCGAACAGAAGGCCGAGCTGTTTCCCCTCGAGAGGGCGTGGCGCGCCTGCCCGGGGCAGAGCCGCGCTCTTGAGCGCCCTTGCCCGATCAAGCAGCGCCTCCAGCTCGCGCCGGGAGTAATCCGCAAGGCTCAGGAAGTGACGAGTCATGCCTGTTTTCCCCCCGCGACGGCCTGAACCGAAAGGGCCCGGTCCAGGATCTGGAGCATCTCTTCGATCTCGGCGGCCGTGACCACCAGGGGAGGCAGAAACCTGAGGACCCGTTCGGCCGTACAGTTGATGAGAAGGCCCGCCTCCATGCAGGCCTTGACGACCGGAGCGCCGGGCTCCCCGAGTTCCAGGCCCCAAATGAGCCCCTTCCCTCTGACCTGGCGCACCTGCCCGGGCCGTCGAGCCGCCAGATCCTCAAGGCCTCGACGCAGCAGGGCCCCTGCCCGCCGGCAGTTTTCCAGAATGCCTTCTTCCAGCAAGGCTTCAAGCGCGGCCAGCCCGGCCGCAGCCGCCAAGGGGTTGCCGCCGAACGTGGCGGCATGCGCGCCCGGAGCAAAGCCCCGAGCCGCCTCTTCGGTCGCCACCACGGCGCCGATCGGGACGCCCCCGGCCAGCCCCTTGGCCAGGGTCATGACGTCCGGCTTCACCCCGTATTGCTCGTAGGCGAAAAGGGTTCCGGTCCGGCCCATGCCGACCTGCACCTCGTCGAACAAGAGCATCAGATCGTGATCGTCGCAGATCCTTCTGACTTCCCGCAGGTAGCCCTGGGAGGGGCAGACGACCCCTCCTTCGCCCTGAATGGGTTCGAGGATCACGGCACAGGTGTCGGGCCCCACCGCCTTCTCCAGCGCCTCCGGATCGTCGAAGGGGACGTAGCGGAACCCGGGCACGAGAGGTTCGAATCCCTTGTGGAACTTCTCCTGCCCCGTGGCGGTGAGGGCGCCGAGGGTCCTGCCGTGAAAGGAGTTGCGCATGGCCAGGATCTCGAACCGGCTGCCCCCTCGGACGAAGCGCTCGTACCGCCTGGCCAGCTTGATGGCCCCTTCGTTCGCTTCGGCTCCGCTGTTGCAGAAGAACACCCGGTCGCCGAAAGAATTCTCGACAATCTTGCGCGCGAGCAGGGCCTGCTGAGGGATATGGTACAGATTCGATACGTGCAGGAGCCTGCCCGCCTGAGCCCGGATCGCCTCCACCACACGGGGATGGCAGTGACCGAGATTGCAGACCGCCAGGCCTGCCACGAAATCGAGGTATGCCCTGCCGTCCGCATCCCAAACCCGGCACCCTTCGCCTCTCACCAGGGCCAGGGGGAACCGCGCGTAGGTCTGCATGACGTAGCGATCCGTCAGGGCCACGGCCTCCTGGTTGCCGGAAAAGGCCAGAGCGGCTTCCAGTCCCCTCTTGTCTTCCACTGTTCTTTCTCCCTGAGTACCCCGTCCCTCAATCCCCGGTGATCTCGGTCCCCACCCCTCCATCGGTGAACACCTCGAGCAGCACCGAGTGCTCCACCCGTCCGTCTACGATGTGGGCCTTGCGGACACCGCCGCGAATCGCTTCGGCGCAGCACTGCACCTTGGGGATCATGCCGCCCGAGACCACCCTGCGCCGGACCAGCCCTTCAAGTTCGCCCAGGCCGATGGAGGAAATGAGCTCCCCCGTGGGGTCCAAAATGCCCCGGACGTCGGTCAGGAGAATGAGTTTGTCCGCCCGCAGCGCAACGGCCAGCCGGCTCGCGACGAGATCCGCGTTGATGTTGTAGGTCTCTCCCCGCTCGCCCACGCCGATCGGCGCCACCACGGGAATGTACTGGCTCCTGTCCAGGGTCTCGATGACGGCCGGCTGGACCGACACGATTTCGCCCACGTATCCCATGTCCACGATCCCGTCCTCCCCGGGCTCGTCCAGCAAGAGCTTGCGCGCCCGGATGAGGTCGCCGTCCTTTCCGCTCAGGCCCACGGCCTTGCCCCCGTGGTGATTTATGAGACGGACGAGATCCTTGTTGACTTTGCCCGAAAGGACCATTTCCACGACTTCCATTGTCTCAGCGTCTGTCACCCGCATGCCCCGGACGAACCGGGAGGACTTGCCGAGGCGGTTGAGGATCTCGCCGATCTGGGGCCCTCCGCCGTGAACGACCACCGGGTGGAGCCCGACGAAGCTCATGAGCACGATGTCCTGGGCAAAGGTCTGGCGCAGCCGTTCCTCCTTCATCGCGCTGCCGCCGTACTTGATGACGATCGTCTTCCCCCGGAAGCGCACGATGTAGGGCAGCGCCTCGGTCAGCGTTTTGGCTTTCTCGAGACTCGGATCCATCTTCCTTTTCTCGTCTCCTCCTGTTTCCCGGCGGCTCTCACAGGATGTACCGGCTCAAATCCTGATCGCGGATGAGCTCCTGGAGCCGGCTGTCCACGTAGGGCGCGTCCACGACGATCTTCTCCCCCTTGCGCTCCGGCGCTTGGAACGAGATCTCCTCCAGAAGCCGCTCCATCACGGTATAGAGCCTGCGGGCGCCGATGTCCTCGGTACGGGCGTTCACTTCCTGGGCAAGAAAGGCGATCCGCTCGATGGCGTCCGGAGTGAAGGTCAACTCGACCCCCTCGGTCTTCATCATCTCGACGTACTGCAGGACCAGAGCGTTCTGGGGCTCGGTCAGAATTCGAACGAAATCCTGGGCCGTCAGAGAGTTCAGCTCCACCCGGATCGGAAACCGGCCCTGGAGTTCCGGGATGAGGTCCGAGGGCTTGGACACGTGGAAAGCCCCTGCAGCGATGAACAAAATGTGGTCCGTGCGGACCATCCCGTACTTCGTGTTGACCGTGGAGCCTTCCACGATGGGCAACAGATCCCTCTGCACGCCCTCGCGGGACACGTCCGGGCCGTGCCCGGACTCCCGGCCGGCGATCTTGTCGAGCTCGTCGAGAAAAATGATGCCCGACTGCTGCACCCGCGCCAGAGCTTCCTTGTGCACCTTGTCCAGATCGACGAGCCTCTGGGCCTCCTCTTGGGTGAGAATTTCCATCGCCTCGGGGATCTTCACCTTCTTTCGCTTGCGCTTCCGGGGGAAGAGATTCCCGAACATGTCCCGGATCTGGACATCCATCTCCTCCATGCCGCTTGCCGAGAAGATTTCCACGATCGGAAGCTTGTTGCGGTCCGCCACTTCGATTTCGACGAACCGGTCGTCCAGCCGCCCTTCCCGAAGAAGCCGCCGGAGTTTCTCCCGGGTCTCTCTTCGGCTCTCCGGCGAATCCGGTCCCGCGCCAACCGGACCGGCTTCCGAAGAACTTCTCTCAAGGGCCGGCGCCGGCGGGAGCAGGAGGTCCAGAAGCCGCTCCTCGGCGACCTCGCGAGCCCGCTGCTGGACCTGGACGGTCTCCTCTTCCTTGACCATGTTCACCGCCAGCTCGGTCAGGTCGCGAATCATGCTCTCCACGTCGCGGCCCACGTAGCCCACCTCGGTGAACTTGGAGGCTTCCACCTTGAGGAAGGGAGCCTGGGCCAACTTGGCCAGGCGCCGGGCGATTTCGGTCTTGCCCACGCCGGTGGGTCCGATCATGATGATGTTCTTCGGCGCGATTTCGTCCCGGAGTTCTTCAGGCACCTGCTGCCTGCGCCACCGGTTTCGCAACGCGATCGCCACGGCCCGTTTGGCGGCCTGCTGTCCGATCACGTACCGATCCAGTTCCCGAACGATCTCGCGCGGCGTAAGGGGCTGCATGGTCAGGGGATCCTCTCCCGCTTCTTTTCTGGGCGTTGCCGGGGCGCGGGAACCTCTCATAACTCCTCGACCGTGATCTGCCGGTTCGTGTAAATGCAGATCTCGGAGGTGATCCGCAGGGCTTCCTCGACCACCTGGCGCGCCCCCAAGGTCGTGTGGGCCATCAAGGCCCGCGCCGCGGACAGGGCAATGGGCCCGCCGCTGCCGATGGCCAGCACGCCGTCGTCTGGCTCGATCACATCCCCGGTTCCCGAGATGAGGAGCGACCGATCCCGGTCCATGGCGATCAGAAGCGCTTCGAGTCGTCTCAGGATCCGGTCTGTCCTCCAGTCCTTGGCCAGCTCCACCGCGGCGCGGGCCAGATTCCCGTGGTACTGTTCCAGCTTCGCCTCGAACTTCTCGTACAGGGCGAAGGCGTCCGCCGCAGCTCCGGCAAAGCCCGATAGGATCGCGCCGCCGTAGAGGCGCCGAATTTTCCTGGCCTGGGCTTTCATCACGACCTGGTTCATCGTCACCTGGCCGTCTCCGCCGATGGCGACTCCGCCCCGGCACCGAACGCCCAGGATCGTCGTGCTCCGGATCCTTCCTGCCTGCCGGCCGGGGCCTCTCCCTCGAAGCAGAGAAAGATCACTGTCCCAGCCGCAAAGCGCGCGAAAGCCCATCCGCTCCCCGGCGCGACCCGGTTCCTGCCGCCCTTTCCCGTTCATCCTTCGACCTCGGGTTCCCTTTGCCCTTTTCTTTTGGCCTTTTTCTCCGCCTTCGCCCTGGGGTGGGCTCTGTCGTAAACTTCCATGAGCCGGTCGATGCTCAGGTGCGTATACCGCTGGGTGGTCGAGAGGCTCGCGTGGCCCAAGAGTTCCTGGATCGACCTCAAGTCCGCTCCCGCGTCCAGCAGGTGGGTGGCAAAGGAATGCCGGAGCGCGTGGGGACTCGCCTGTCCCTGCAAACCGCATGCGCGAAGGTGTAAGTCAAGCCTCCTGGCCAGACTGCGCGTCGAGAGTCTCGACCCCCTGCAGTTGAGGAACAGCGCCTTGTCGTCTCCGGCTTCGAGAGCCCCTGCCGCCGCACGCGCCGCGGCCCTCGCCTCGAGGTACTTTTCCAGCGCTTCCCGGGCTTTCTTGCCGAAAGGTACGATTCTCTCCTTCTTCCCTTTTCCCGTCACCCGGACGGCCTGAAGATCGAGCCGAACGTCCTCGAGATCGAGGCCCGTGAGCTCGCTCGCCCTCAGCCCGCAGCCATAAAGAAGTTCCAGCATGGCCCGATCCCGAAGACCGAAGAAATCGTCCTGCCCGGGTGCCTCGACGACCCGAAAGGCGTCGTCGACGGTCAGGAAGGCCGGCAGGGTGCGCTCCTTTCGCGGCATGGACAGCAACGACGCGGGGTTGGCCTTGGCTCGCCCCTGCCGGATCAGGAACTGGTAGAACGTGCGCAGGGCGGAGAGCTTCCTCCCCAGGGAAACCTTCCGGTTCCTGCCGTAACGGCTCGCGAGAAACCCCCGCAGCACAAACGCGTCGACATCCTCGACCGCACGGCCCGATTCATTCTCTTGGAGATATTTCAGGAACTGTGCCAGGTCGCTCACGTAGTTGCGGACGGTATGTCCGCTGTACCCCCTGCCGTGAGCCAGAAAATCCGAAAAAGCGTCCAAGAGACCCGAAGGGTCCAGCTCGGCCTGCAGACCGCCGTCGCCCTGGCCATCGGAACCCGACCCGGAAGAGCCGGCCCCTGGAGCGCGGTCCCCTCCTTCGAGCGAGGGGAAGCCCGATCCCTGTGAAGGAAACCTTTTCGGCATGGACGTTCATCCTAGCCGCAAGGCCTGCGCGATTCAAGAGCCCCGGAAACGCCCTGGAGCCAAGCGCCCGTGTCGTCCCCCTGCCTGAAAAGCCGAGATGAACCGGTCGTCGGAGACAAGAATCCCCATGGCCCAAGATCCTTCATGGGCTTCCTAATCTGCTGAAAGGGGGTCTTAGACAGAGCTGCTGGAAGGGGGCAAACCCACGGGCGAGGACAAAGGCGGCCGGCAGGCAGCCTCAGCGCAGGGCGCGCGCTTTCCCTGCGCCGGTCAGAGCCAGCTCAAGTCCCCTCTGCCCTGCCGCACAATCCTGGGCTCGTCGGTCGTCAGATCCACGATGCTCGACGGCTCCCCGGGACACTCTGCCGCAATGACCACCTCCAGGCTGCCGCGGAAGATCTTTTCGATCTCCAGGGGGTCGTTCAACACCGACCCGTCCGGCAGGGTGGCGCTCGTGCTGATCAGGGGGCGATCCAGAAGCTCGACGATCGACCGCACGATGGCGCTGTCAGGGACCCGAATGCCGATGGTCTTCCGGGGCGTCAACATGATTTTCGGAACCAGCAAGGTCGCAGGCAGGATGAACGTGTAAGGACCCGGAAGCATGCGCCGAAGAATCCGGTAAGCCGGATTCGAGACGACCGCGTAGCGGCTCACATCCTTCAGATCCGCGCAAAGAATGCTGACCGGCTTGTGCCGGTCCCTCTTCTTGAGCGCATAGACCTTTTCGATGGCCCGCTTGTTGAGCAGGTCGCACCCGATGCCGTACGTGGTGTCGGTCGGATAAGCCACGAGCCCCCCCTGCTGGAGGACTTCCACCACCCGTGCCACGTGACGGCGCTGCGGGTTGACCGGGTTTGTGTGAAGGACGACACCCATGGGCCGCTCCCGAAGGATGATCCTGCTCGGCCGCGTCTGCGCGCGAAGGCGTCTTATTGTTTAGTATACCCTGAAAAACACTGCAGAACAAGGAAAGGGCAAGATGCGGGAGGCGATCCCTGGTCCGCTCTGATCGACACGAACGGCCCGGCTGCTCAGGGGAGGAAGCGAACGATCGGGCGCAGAATCACGCTACCCTGCGACCGCCGCCGACAGCACCCGGGGGGCGCTCCGTTCGGCCGCGTCCGACAGGATCCGCGGCAAGCACGCCAGGACCGCCGGATCAAAGAGCCTGCCCGCATGGCTTCGAAGCCGTGCCATGGCCTTCGCCGGATCCACGGCGCCCCGATACGGCCTGCCTGCGGTCATCACGTCATAGGCGTCGGCCACGCGCAGAATTCGGGCGAACAGGGGAATCCGGCTGCCTCGCAGGCCGTCGGGATACCCCATTCCCCCGTAATTCTCGTGATGGGCCCGCACCGACCGGCAGACGGTCTCCGGAAAGCCCTGTTCCCGCAGAATCCGCTCACCCAGGGCCGGGTGAGCGCGAATCCGATGCAATTCGGCGCGATTGAGCCTGGCAGGCTTCCCCAGGATGGTCCGCGAGACCTGGAGCTTGCCCACGTCGTGCAGAAGGGCTGCGACTTCCAGGCACGGAAGGTCCTGCTCCGGAAGATCCATCTCCCGCGCGATGGCCACCGAATAACTGCAGACCCTCTCGCCGTGCTCCCTGAGGTCGCCGTCCGTTTCCTCGAGGTGGGCAAGCAATCGCAGGAGCGTTTCATGGCGCGTGGCCACCCAGAAAACCGAAGGGAGCATAACCGGCGGCCGGTCTTTCAATGCGAATCCGTGCCGAGCCATGCGAACCTCCTTTCGTACTCGCGGTACAGGGCGTCCCGCGAAACCTCGTGGTCCACGAAATCCCACGGAAACGTCTCCTCCTTGGCCCGTTCGCGGTAGACGAAGAAATCCGGATTGAGGCTGCTCCGCCGAAGGACGTCTTTCCAAGTCCTGCTCCGGTCGAGGCTGTCCAGGAGGAACGAATGGACCCTCCGGTCGCCCCTGGCGAAGAGCGCTTCCAGGTAGGCCCACTTGGCCAGCCCGAACGTCACAGTGACGTTCGGCTCCTTGCGCAACTCCTTCCGAACCCGGTTGAGCCTTTCCTTGATCCGCTCTTGGTCCTCCATGGCGCACCACTGGAACGGAGTCCAGGGCTTCGGGACAAAGGGGCTGACACTGAGCGTGATCTCCGCCATCCGGCCGCTCGCCTTTGCCGCCTGCCGGTACCGGTGGCGGATCTTCCTGGTCAGCTCCGCGATGGCCTCCACGTCTTCGTCCCGCTCCCCGGGCAGCCCGACCAGAAAATAGAGGCGAAGGCCGTAGATCCCATGCCGGGCGAGACGCTCGGCGCTTTCGAGTATCTCTTCGTCCGAAAAGAACTTGTGGACGACCTTCCGAAGCCGCTCGGTTCCGGCCTCCGGTGCCAGGGTGACCGTCTTCTGTCCGCTGGCCTTGAGAATCTCCAACAGGGGCTCGCTCAGCGTATCCAGACGGAGGGAGGGAGCCGAAAGGACACCGCCCTGCTCGAGAAGCCAGCGGCACAAGTCGTCGAGCTCCGGATAATCGCCGAGGGAGGCGCAGACAAGGCCGAGACGAAGTCCTTTTTCCATCCCGGCTTTCAGGATGGGCTTCAACGCTTCGAGAGAGCGGTACCGGAGCGGCCTGTACGCTAGGCCCGTGGAGCAGAAACGGCAGGAGCGGCTGCAGCCGCGCCCCACTTCCAGCAGGTACACGTCCCGGAATTCCGTCTCTTGGGTGAGGATCGCCGCAGAGGTCGGGAAGGCATCCAGGTTCCGGACCCACCTGCGCTTGACCCGGGCAGGAGCCCGGCCCAGGGGTTCGAAGGCCGCCAGGGTTCCGTCTTCGTGGTAGGAGGGGCGGTAGAAAGCGGGAACGTAAACCCCTTCCACTTCCAGCAGGGCTTCCAGGATTTCTGCGCGGGGGCGCCCCCGAACGGCTCGATAGGCGTCCAGGAACTCCTCCAGCGCCTCCTCGGCTTCTCCAAGGATGAAGCAGTCGACGACCTCGGCCATGGGTTCCGGATTCAGGAACGCGGCCGGCCCGCCCGCCAGAACGAGCGGGGATCGGTCCGTTCGGGCCTCTCTCGAAGGCGCGATGCCCGCCATGGCCAGAATCGAGACAGCGTTGGGGTAGTCGTTTTCGTAGGAAAGAGAAAAAGCCACGATCTCGAAGGAGGCAAGAGGCTTCTGCGTCTCCAGGGAGAAGGGCGCCATCCCCGTTCTTTCCATCTCCGCCCGTTCCTCCTCCTCCGGGAGAAACGACCGTTCGCACACCACGTCCTCGTGCCGGTTCAAAAGGCTGTAGACGGCCAGATAGCCCAGGTTGGACATTCCCACCGAATAGACGTTCGGATACACCAAGGCCACCGGGATCCGGCCGCCCCATTCCTTGCGAACAGCCCCTTGTTCTTGCGCGAGTCTCCTGCGGTAGATCTCCTGAACTTTGATCGCCACAGGACGGATCCCCCAACCCCGGAGCCGGTCCTTTGCCGGAGGGTTCGCATGGTCGACCGGTGCCGAAACGACTCCGGATCAGTCCGCGACCGGCTGCCGGAGAAACGTGGGAATGTCGAGGTCGTCGGAGTCGCCCCCCTTCAGGGCCCCTCCGGACCTGACGACCCGCAAGGCGTCTCCGGCCTCTCTCTTCTTCTGGATCCGCGCGAACGTCGGGATGTCATAATTCTCCTTATTCTCCGTGTGAGGCGCGTCAGGTCCCCGGGCCAGCTTCCCAACCACGGCCGCAAGTTTCTTCTCCCGCTCCTGCGCCTTTTCGGCCCGCCCGATCCCGGTCGCGATGACGGTGATCCGCACGTCCTCTTCCATCGTCTCGTCGATCACGGCGCCGAAGATGATGTTTGCTTCCTCATGGGCGCTTTGCTGGATCAGGCTGATCGCTTCGTGCACCTCGTGGAGGCAAAGATCCCTGCCAGCAGTGATGTTCACGAGGATCCCCTTGGCGCCGTTGATGCAGATGTCGTCGAGAAGGGGGCTGGAAATAGCCCGCTGGGCCGCCTCGACCGCCCGGTTTTCACCCCGGGCCACGCCCTCGCCCATCAGCGCCATGCCCATCTCGCTCATGATGGTTCGCACGTCGGCGAAATCCACGTTGACCAAGCCGCGGACCGTGATCGTGTCCGAGATCCCCTTGACGGCGTTGTGAAGCACCTCGTCGGCCCTCTTGAACGCGTCCAGAAGACGCGTGTTCTTCGCCGCCACGTTCAAAAGCCTCTGATTGGGAATCGTGATGAGCGTGTCCACACTCCGCTCGAGATATTGAATGCCTTCCTCGGCCTGGCGCATCCGGACTTTGCCTTCGAACTGGAAGGGTTTCGTGACCACCCCGACCGTGAGCGCTCCGGTCTCGCGGGCCACCTCGGCGATCACCGGAGCGGCGCCCGTGCCGGTTCCGCCGCCCATGCCCGCGGTGATGAACACCATGTCCGCACCCTCGAGCAGTTCCCGGATCCGTTCCCGGTCCTCGACCGCCGCGCGGCGTCCCACGTCCGGGTCGCCCCCGGACCCCAGGCCTTTGGTGATTTTTTCTCCCAGTTGAACCTTCAGCCCTGCCCGGTTGGCGCTCAGGGCCTGCAGGTCGGTGTTGGCGGCGATGAAGTCGACACCTGTCAGGCCAAGTTCGATCATGGTGTTCACCGCATTGCCGCCACCGCCGCCCACGCCCACAACCCGGATTTTCGCCCCCTGTGCTGGATGCTCTTCGAATTCAATCATGTCGCGCCTCCCTCCGTGTCTTATAGAAAAAGCCCCTCAAACCATGCCCGCATCCTTCGGATCACCTTTCCGAACGTCCTGTCCCCTCTGCGGGGAAACCGTTTTTCCTCCATGTCCCGCTTCCCGTAAAGCAACAGCCCCACGGCAGTGGCGTAAAGCGGGTTCCGGATCACCTCCACGAGTCCCCCGACCCCGGTCGGATGCCCCACCCGGACCGGCACCTGGAAGATCTCCTCAGCCAGCTCCTCCACACCCGCGAGCTGGGCGGACCCCCCGGTCAAGACCACCCCCGACGGCATGAGGTCCTGATAGCCGCTCATCTCGATTTCCCGCTTGATCAGCGTGAAGATTTCGCTGACCCTGGGCTCAATGATGTCCGCCAGGACGCTCCGCGACAGGGATCTCACTCCCCTGCCTCCGACGCCCTGCACCTCGATCTCCTCTTCCGGGTCAACCAGGGACGAGCGGCAGCAGCCCCACCGCTTCTTGATTTCCTCGGCCTCCGAGATCGGCGTCTGGAGCCCCACGGCCAGGTCGCTCGTGATCTGGTTTCCGCCCAGACCCAGGACCGACGTGTGCTTGATGCTTCCGTTGGAGAAAATCGCCAGGTCGCTCGTCCCGCCGCCCACGTCCACCAGCGCCACGCCGAGCTCTTTTTCATCCTCAGTGAGCACCGCCTCCGAGGAAGCCAGTTGTTCGAGCACGATGTCGTGGACGTTCAATCCCGCACTGTTGGCGCAGCGAATGAGGTTCTGGGCGCTGGTGACGGCACCCGTGACGATGTGGACCTGGGCCTCCAGCCGCACCCCCACCAGACCGACGGGCTCCTTGATGCCGTCCTGCCCGTCGATCGTGTACTCCTGCGGCACCACGTGGAGCACTTCCCGGTCCGGCGGGATGTCCACGGCCGTGGCCGTCTCGATGACCCGGCGCACGTCCGCGGGCTTGACCTCGCCGTCGCGGATTTTCACGATGCCCGTGCTGTTGAACCCCTTGATGTGGCCGCCGGCAATTCCCACGTAGACGGAAGAGATCTCGCAGCCCGCCATGAGCTCGGCCTCTTCCACGGCCTTCTTGATGGACTGGACCGTGCTTTCCATGTCCACCACCACGCCCTTGCGAAGCCCCCGCGAGGGATATTGGCCGATGCCGATGACATCGATCCCGTCCTCTTTCCAGTCGCCCACGAGAGCGCAGATCTTGGTCGTCCCGATGTCGAGTCCCACGATGAGGTGGTTGTCCCGCTTTCTTCGTTGCATCCCTTGAGCCTCTCAGCGATCGGAAAGAACCGGAGACAACTGCGCCAGGGCTGCCGTGCCGCCCTTGCGAACGACAACCTTCGCCCCGGCCGGCCGCTGGCGCACCACCACCTGGTGGTCGAACCTGAGGTCCACCGAAACCAGCTCGCCTTTCCGTTCCGCGAGCTTCGACAATACCCGTTCCAGCCTGGAGATCTTCTGTTCGAAATTCTCCCACCCCACCCGGACCGGAACCGGCAGCTCTTCCAAGAACAGCGTGAGGCCTTCGACCGGATCCACTCGGACTTCCGAGACCGGTCCGAACGTCGAGGCTTTCTGCTCCACGACCCGAAGAAGGCGGATGGCGCTTGGAACCTGCCGTCCATCGGGTTTGACCCCGACGGCCACCGCGGACCGGCTCAGCCCGGAAATCACGGGCAGGTCCATGGGGTCTCCCGGGCCGATCTCCCGGAGCAGCACGCCCTCCTCGTCCGCCTGATAGAGCTTGCCCTCGACCAGGACGAGAACGCTCGGCTTTCGTTCCTCCACCTTGACGACCAGCTCGTTCGGAAATCTCTTGGCGACCGAAGCGCGCCGGATCTCGGGCCGCGAGCCGAGGCCGCGGGCAACCTCGCTGATGTCGAGCGTAAGCAGGTTGCCTCCGCCCTTGAGAGCCACTAGGCCCGGGATCCCCCCCAGAGACGTCTGAAGAGATCCTTCCACGGCGATCCGCTCGAGGGCGAAGAAGGGCGAACCCGTGATCCCCTTGGCGAGAACCCCCGCCAAGAGCACCGAAAAAGCCGTGCCGCCGATCCAGGACAGGGCGCAAAACGAGCGCTTCGGCCGCGCCCGGCCGACGGCGCGCCTCGTGGGCCCGGGCGGGGAGGGCGGGGAGCCGAACAGGGCCATTTCCGTCTCCCGGGCCGCATAGCCGCCTTTGCGCTTGTCCTTCATCGCCACAACCTCGTTTGAGCCGCAAGCCCTGATAGAGCTTCCCGGCATCGCGAACGCCCTATCCGCGCTTCCTTTCCTCGAGAGCCTTCAGCAGCATCTCCCCGAGACGCACCACGTCTCCGGCTCCCAGGGTAATCACGAGGTCTCCTTCCCGGCAGTTCTCCAGGAGAAAATCCAGGGCCTCGGGAAACCCGCCGAGATAGTGCACTTCCTTGTGCCCCTGCTTGCGGATTCCCTCGGCCAGACGGGAGGCGTGCACCCCGTGAAGCTCCTTCTCGCCCGCCGAGTAGATGTCCAGCACCACGAGCACATCGGCGTCGTGAAAGGCGCCGAGGAACCCGTCGAAACAAAGCTGAGTCCGCGTATACCGATGGGGCTGAAAGACCGCCACGATCCGCCTCTCCCAACCCTGGCGCGCGGCCGCCAGGGTCGCGAGAATTTCAGCGGGATGATGGCCGTAGTCGTCCACCACCAGGATGCCGGCCGCCTGCCCGCGGATTTGGAAGCGGCGCTGGATCCCGGCAAAGTTCTCCAGCGCCCTGCGGACCCCCTCGAAGTCGAGTTCGAGTTCGTCCGCCACGGCCACGGCGGCAAGGGCGTTGGAAATATTGTGGACCCCGGGCAGACGAAGGTGGATCTCGCCGAGTTCCTGCTGCTGCCGAAACACGCGGAACCGGCTCTGCCAGCCGCTCCAGCGGATGTCCTCGGCCCGGATGTCGGCCTGACGGGCGAGCCCGTAGGTGACCACACGCTTCCGGACATGGGGGAGCAGGGCCCGAACGTTCGGATGGTCCAGGCAGAGCACCGCCAACCCGTAGAAGGGGACCTTGTTCACGAAACGGACGAACGCCTCCTGGAGGCTCTCCATCTGTCCATAGTGGTCCAGGTGTTCGGGGTCGATGTTCGTCACCACGGCCACCGTCGGGCTCAGAAGCAGAAAGGACCCGTCGCTTTCGTCCGTCTCGGCCACGAGGAACTCGCCGGTGCCGAGCCGGGCGTTCGTCCCAAGGCTGTTCAGGCGACCCCCGATGACGAGGGTCGGATCCATGCCGGCCTCAGCCAGGACCGTGGCGATCAGAGAAGTCGTGGTGGTCTTGCCGTGAGAACCCGCCACCGCGATCCCGTACTTCATGCGCATGAGTTCCGCCAGCATCTCCGCTCGCGGAATGACCGGAAGGTTCCGCGCCCGGGCTGCGGCCACCTCCGGATTGTCCGGCCGCACGGCCGAGGAAACGACCACGACGTCGGCCCCCTCCACCTGCTCCGCCTTGTGGCCCACGTAGACGATTGCGCCCAGAGACCGAAGTCTTTCCGTGATGGCCGACTCCTTCAGATCCGAGCCGCTCACCCTGTAGCGCAAATTGAGCAGGAGCTCGGCGATGCCGCTCATGCCGATCCCGCCGATCCCCACGAAATGAATCCGCCGGTTCTTCTTGTACATGACTATCCCGCCCGGCTCCCCGGCCTGAGAACGCCCTGGCCCGCCACGCTGCACAGGATTCCAACGGCAAGCAGGTTCACCAGCAGGGCGCTGCCGCCGTAACTGAGGAACGGAAGGACCATTCCCTTCGTGGGCAACAGGCCCACCACCACGGACACGTTCAGCACGAACTGGATTCCGATGAGGAACGTCAGCCCGGCGGCCAGGAGCACGCCGAACCGGTCCGGAGCCCGCAGGGCGATCCGGACCCCGATCACCACGAAGGCCAGAAACAGTGTCAGAAACAGACAGCATCCCACCAGCCCCAACTCTTCGGCCAAGACCGAAAAGATGAAGTCCGTGTGCGCGTCCGGCAGGTAGAAGAGCTTCTGGGTCCCGTTGCCGAGTCCCACCCCGAAGACGCCGCCCAGCCCCAGGGAGATGTAGGACTGCACGAGTTGGTACCCGGCCCCGTACGGATCCTTCCAGGGATCCAGAAACATCCGGATCCGCTCCCACCGGTACGAATCCAGGCAAAGGTAGAGCCCGACCGGAACGGCGAGCGCAACCGTGGCCAGGAGATACCGGAGCCGGGCCCCGGCCAGGAACAGCAGCAGCATGACCGCCATGGCGCAGATCACGGTCGCCCCGAAATCCCGCTGAAGGAGGATCACGGCGAGCACGGGAAAAGCCGCGATCCAGTACCGGAGGTACCCGGATCCGAACCTGCCGCGCTCCTTCAGGAAGGAAGGCCGGGAGAGACGCTCCGCGAGGTAGTAAACCAGCGTGATCTTGGCCAGCTCCGAGGGCTGGAAACTCAAAGGGCCGAGATCGAGCCACCTGCGGGCGCCCCGGACGGTCTTGCCGGCACCCGGAATCCAGACCAGGACGAGCGCGATGCCGCTGGCGAGCAGGATCCAACCCGCGTAGGGCCTCCAGTCCCGGTAGTCCGTGGAGGCCACAAGCAGCATCAAGCCCGCCCCGACCAGCGCATACAGGAGCTGCCGGTAGAAGAAGTGGTACTGGCTGCCGAACTGCTGCTGCGAATAGATCGAGCTGGTCGAATAGATGAACAGAAGCCCCGACGCCACCAGAGAGACGCTGACGACCGTAAGAGCGACTTCGTTCGTGAAAATCCGCTCGCCCCTCATGGCCGCACCCCGTTCCCTCCCTGCCCGGTCTCGCCCAGAAGATCCCGAACAAGGCGCTTAAACCGATTCCCCCTTTCCTCGTAGTCCCGGAACATGTCGAAGCTCGAGCAGGCTGGCGACAGCAGCACAACCTCCCCCGGCCGGGCGGCCTTCCAGGCCTTTCGGACGGCCTCGTCGAGATCCCGGACCCTCTCGATCTCCGCAGCGCCCGCCAGCTCCCGCGCCATCCGCTCGGCCGCCTCCCCGAACAGAAACAGCCTCCGCACGTGCCGGCTCAGGGGCTCTCGCAGGGGCGCGAAATCCAGCCCCTTGTCCTTGCCGCCAGCCAGAAGCAACACCGGCTCGGCAAAGGACTCCAGAGCCCTCAAGACCGACTCCACCGTGGTGGCCTTTGAGTCGTTGAAGAAGGCCACGCCATCCTTTTGGGCCACGAACTCGAGGCGGTGTTCGAGGCCCCCGAAGGAATCCAGAACCGACTGGATCGCCTGCGGCGCCGCGCCGCACAACCTCGCGGCGGCCAACGCGACCATCAGATTCTCGAGGTTGTGGACTCCCCGGAGACGAACCCTGCCGGTTTCGTATCCTTCGTCCCGGGTGCTTCCCGGCTCGCGCCACACGATCCTGCCTGCCTCCAGGCGGATTTCGGGAAGATCTCCGGCTCCGGCTTCGGCTGTCCCAAACCGCAAGAGCTTGGACCGAATCCGTCCCCGGCGGGAATCCAGCCAGGCGTCCCGAAACGGCACGATCGCCCAGTCCTGGCCGGTCTGGTTTTCGAAAATGCGGAACTTGGCTTCTGCGTAAGCCTCCAAGTCCGGGTATCGATCCAGATGATCCTCGCTGAGATTCGTCCAGGCCGCGATCCAGGGCCGGAACGATTGAATGGTCTCGAGCTGAAAGCTCGACACTTCCACGACGATCACCCGGGGTCCGTTCCGGTCGGGTCCCAAGCCCTCCAACAGGAAGTCCATGAGGGGCCGGCCGATGTTTCCGCCCACCCAGTGGGGGATGCCGGCGGCGTCCAGCATGGCGCCCAGGGCGGTCACGGTCGTGGTTTTGCCATTGGAGCCCGTCACGGCAACGACCGGGCACGGAAGAAACCGCCAGGCAAGCTCCATTTCGCCCACGACGGTCTTGCCCGCGCTCCGAGCCACCTGCAGCGGCCCGAGATCCGAGGGAACGCCCGGACTGATCACGATGAGATCGGCCTCCAGGAAATCCGAATGCCTGTGCTCTCCAAGGCACAGCCTGCATCCGGCATCCTGAAGAGCCCGCAGGGTCTCTTCCGGCGCCGGCTGCTCCCGGCTGTCGGTGGCGGAAACGACGGCGCCCTGCCGGAGCAGGAAGCGCACCGTGGCCAGACCGCTTCTGGCCAGGCCCACCACCAAGATCCTTCGGCCCCGGAGCCCGTCGGTGGCTGTCACGGCCTCGTCTCCCCCTCGGATCCTGCCGGCCCCGCGCTTTCTTTGAGGGCCCGCACGACTCTTTCCATCGCCATTCCCCTGGATCCTTTAATGAGAATCCACTCCCCGCCCTGAATCCGCCCCAGAATCTCCCGGGCAAGCCGGGATGGGTCCTCGAACAGTTCGATCTTGTCCTCGTCGTATCCCTCGGCCAGCGCCCCCTCTTTCACCTTCTGTGCAAAGGCCCCGGTGACAAACAGGGCGGCGGGCCGAAACCGGGCCGCTCTGCGACCCAGCTCGAAATGGGCCTGTTCGCTCTGGGCGCCAAGCTCCAGCATGTCCCCCAGAACGAGAATGCGGCCCCCGGGCGGTCCGATCTCGTCCAAAGTGTCCAGGGCGCACTCCATCGACCTCGGGTTGGCGTTGTACGTATCGTTGACGATCGTGAACCGTTCTCCTGGCTCGACCGAGAACCTGCCCGACATGCCCTCAAAACGGCTCAGTCCTTCCTCGATGGCCTCGGCCGGCGCTCCCAGGCTCTGCGCCAGAGCCGCTGCGGCCAGCGCGTTGTAGACGTTGTGCCTGCCCGGCAGACGCAGATGAGCCTGGACCAAGAGGCCCTGGACCGAAAGCCGGATCTTTCTCGACTGCGCCGCTCCGTCCTCTTCCAGGAACCGGACGTCGCAATCCGCTCCGAAGCCGAAGCTCCTTTTCGGTCCCGGCCACCGCCGAGCCAGGGAAGCCACCCGCGGATCGTCCTGGTTGTAAACGAACAAAGCCCCTTCGGGCAGCGCCTCGAGCATCTCGCCCTTGGCTGCGGCGATTCCGTCGAGGTCGGCGAACTTTTCGAGATGGGCCGGACCGACGTTCAACAGAACGCCGGTCTGAGGCCAGGCGATCCGGGTCAGTTCCCGGATCTCGCCCGGCTCGTTCATGCCCATTTCCAGCACGACCCTTTCGTGCTCCGGACCGAGCCGGAGGAGCGTCAAGGGAAGGCCGACCCGATTGTTGAAATTCCCCGGGCTCCACAAGCATCGGAACGAGAGCCTCAGGATCGCCACGGCCATTTCCTTGGTCGTGGTCTTTCCGTTGCTGCCGGTCAGGGCCGCGACCGGGACAGAGAACAGCCGCCTCCAGCCCGCAGCGAGATCCCCCAAGGCCCGCAGGGTATCCGGCACCCGAATCACCAAGGGCCGGAAGGCCCGAACCAGATCCTCGGAAAGAGGCCGGTCCACGATCAGGCCTTGGGCCCCCTTTCGAAGGGCCTCGCCGCAGAAATCGTGCCCGTCGAACTTCTCTCCTTTCAGGGCCACGAACAGATCGCCCGGCTCGAGGTCCCTCGAATCCGTCGACACCCGCCGGAAGAATCTCTCCCCAACGGGTCCTGCCGGACGCCCGCCCGTAAAACGCAGAACCTGCTCAAGGGTGAGCCCCATGCCTCGGTCATCCAACGAGGGGTTTCCTCCCGCGCCGTTCTTCCAGTGCTTCGAGAACTTCCTTGCGGTCCTGAAAAGGCAATTCCGACGATCCCACGATCTGCACTTCCTCGTGTCCCTTGCCGGCCACGAGAACCACGTCACCGGCCCGGGCCGCGGCCACGGCCAGCCGGATCGCCTGCCTTCGATCTTCCACGGCCGTGTACCCCTTTTGGCCGGGCCGCAGGGAGCCGATCTGCTCGGGCTTGAAATAGGGCACCCCCTTTGCCCGAACGCCCTGAAGGATCTCCTCGATGATCCGGCCCGGAGGTTCGGACCTGGGGTTGTCCGAGGTCACAACGGACAGATCGCTCCACGAGGCAACCACGGCTCCCATGAGGGGCCTTTTGCCCCTGTCGCGATCCCCGCCGCATCCGAAGACCGTCAGGATCCTTTCGGGCCCCAGCCTTCGCAGGCTTGCCAAAACCTTTTCGAGCGCATCCGGCGTGTGGGCATAGTCCACCAGGACGAGGAAAGGCTCGTCCGAGGTCACTCGCTCGAGCCTCCCCGGGACCACACGAAGGCAGGCCACGCCCCGGACGATGGCCTCCGTGGGAATCCCGATCGCATCCGAGGCCGCAGCCGCCAGGGCCACGTTCTGGGCATTGACCTCTCCCAAGAGGGGGCTTTCCAGGTCGAATGCCCCCTTCGGGGTCCGCAGCCGGATCAACAACCCGGAACGGCTCGCGTCCAGGCACTCCAGCCGGTAATCGGCTTCCGGCGCTTTGCCGACCGAAAGAGCGCTGCCAGGACACATCTCCAGCAGGCGGCGGCCGTAGGGGTCGTCGCAGTTGACGACGGCCACGGGCCGGCCAGAAGCCCCCTCGGGCAGAATCTCGGTAAACAGGCGGGCCTTGGAAGCGAAATAGTTTTCCAGGGTGCCGTGATGATCCAGGTGGTCCCTGCCCAGGTTCGTGAAGACGGCGCAGGCGAACCGGCAGGCATCCACCCTTCGGAAATCCAGTCCGTGCGAAGAGACTTCGAGCAGTGCGTGGGTCGCCCCCTCTTCCACCATCTGGTGGAGCATGCGTTGAAGGTCCACAGACTCGGGCGTCGTATGGCGGGACGGAAACCTTCGATCCCCGAACCGGGACAAGATCGTGCCAATGACTCCCGGCCGGCATCCGGCCTGGTCCAGAATCGATTCCATGAGGTAGGTAAAGGTCGTTTTTCCATTGGTCCCGGTGACGCCCACGAGGGCCAGCCTGCGGGAAGGCTCTCCAAAAAACCGAGCCGCGATCCGAGCCATAACTTTTCTGACGTCCCCAACCTCGGCCAGGACCGCCTCTCCGACCCGAACCTCCCCTCCGGCCTGGGCCACGACCGCCCGTGCGCCCTTTCGGACCGCCTCTGCCACGAACTGCCTGCCGTCGTCCCGAAGACCGGGCACAGCGAAAAACAGGCTGCCCGGCGTAACCTTCCGGGAGTCGTAGGCGAGGTCGAGAATCTCCACAGAAGGGTCTCCGTGGAGGCGGGAGACCTCGATTCCTTCCAGCAGCCGGTCAAACATCATCCCCATCACGGGTCCTCAACTCAGCCATCCGGGCCGAGCGCCCGGGCCGTGAGTTTCACGAGCTGGCCCGTTTCCAGCAGAGAGCCGGGCTTCGGATCCTGCTCGATCACCACCCCGGAGCCTTCCAACCGGACCTCGACAGGCAAACCTTCGAGTTCCCGCAGAGCCATCCTCACGGTGCGCCGCCTGAGTTCGGGCATGATCAAGGTCGAAAGGGACGGATCCGGCCGCACGGCGCCCTGACTTGCGACCGGTGCGGCCGCCGCAGGCTCGGTCAAATCCCAAGCCGCCGGAGCCGCCCGGAACAGTTCGGCCTGCACAGAAGCAGAAGAGGCCGGCTCCGGCACGTTGGCATCCACGTTCCGGTAAAAAAGGGCCTTGGAGGCCACCTGCTGGAAGACCGGAGCGGCGACCATGCCTCCGGTCACGCGACCTCTGGGTTCGTCGATGGCCACGACCATCACGATTTCGGGTTTGTCGATGGGAACGATGCCGACAAAAGAACACACCATCTTGTTGGGCGAATAGATCCCCAGGGCGGGCTCGAATTTCTGGGCCGTTCCGGTCTTGCCGCCCACGCGGAAGCCGGCCAGCTTGGCGCGCTTTCCCGTGCCTTCCTCCACCACACCCTCCAGCACGGCCCGCACCCGCTCCGAAGTCCGAGCGGAGATCACGCGCCGCTCGGGTCCGGGCTTCCAGGCTTCGAGCACTGTTCCCTTTTCGTCGCGGATTTCATGAACCACGTGGGGCTCGACGAGACGGCCTCCGTTGGCAAGAGCAGCGTATGCGCAGGCCAGTTGAAGGGCCGTGACCGAAAAGCCTTGGCCGAAAGCGTGGTTGGCCAGACAGATCGTGGTCCAGCTCTTCCAGTGGCGCAAAGTGCCCGTCGCCTCGCCCGGCAAATCGACACCGGTTTTCTTGCCGAAGCCGAAGGCGTCCAGGTACTTCCACAGGATCTGGCTGCCCAGGATCTCGGCCACCTTGGCGGTGCCGATATTGCTCGACTTGACGATGACTTCCCGCAGTGTCAGGACGTCGTAAGGATGGATGTCGTGTATCCAGTGCCCGCCGAAGAAATACTTCCCTCGCTCGCAGTTGAACCGTACTTCCTCGTTCAGCAGGCCCTCCTCCAGCGCCGCTGCCAGAGCGAACGGTTTCGCTGTGGAGCCAGGTTCGAAAGCGTCCGTGATCGCCCGGTTCCGCCGGAGCTCAGGGGGATACGTGCTGAACCGGTTCGGATTGAAGGTGGGCAGGCTGGCCAAGGCCAGCAGGTCGCCCCGGTTGACGTCCATCACCACGACCGTGCCGCCGACCGCTCCATTCTCCTCTATGGCCTTCCGAAGAGCTTCCTCGGCGAAGTGCTGGATGCGCACGTCCAGGGTGAGAACGACTTCCTTGACGCTGTCCTCCCGGGAGTCCTGGTAGAGTTCCTGCCAAAGAAGCCTGCCGCGGGCGTCTTGCTGCAGGAGGAGTCTGCCCTGCTTTCCCTTGAGCACGGCTTCCCGAAAGATCTCCACGCCCTCCAGACCCTGCGAGTCCACTCCGGCGAAGCCGATCACGTTCGCAGCCAGTTCCCGAAAGGGATAATACCTGCGCCCTTCCCGCTCCACCCCGATCCCGGGCAGAGCCAGGCGCTTCACTTTTTCCGCCTCATCAATCGGCAGCTGCCTGGCGAGCCAGACAAAGGAGACAGGCTGCTTGAGTTTTTCCAAAAGCTGCCCGGCATCCAGACCGAGGTTCTGGGCAAGAATCTGAGCCGTCCGTTCAGGGTTCTGAACCTGGGCAGGATGGGCAAAAAGAGAGCCCGCTTTGAGGCTTACGGCAAGAAGATTGCCCCTCCGATCCACGATCTTCCCCCGGAGAGGCACCAGCTTCACCGGCTGTAGCTGCTGGTCTCTGGCCCACTTCAGGTACTCCTCCCGGTTGATCACCTGGTGCTGGAAAGCCCGGACCGCCAGCAGCAGAACGAACAGGACGTAGACTCCGAGCATCATGTAGATCTTGACCCGCAGAGAACGGTCTTCTCTCTTCATGGAAGAAGGCTCCGTTCCCTAGGCTCGGCCAGGTGCATGCCGAGATCTCGCTCCGCAATCTCGGCGATCCGTTTCGGGGACCGAAGAGTCTGGCGCTCCACCTCGAGGGCCGCCTGCCTCTCCAGAAGGCGGCGGTTCTCTTCATACGCCTGGGAGACCTCGTACCGGAGATGCAGCGTCTGGACGTGAACCCAGATTACGAGCAGGCACGAGGCCATCAACCCGGCCGCCACGACCGCCAGAGGGCCCAAGCCCATAAGTCGTCCGGCCGCCGAGCCTCGGTCCGGCCGAATGGCCTGATTCTCCAGAACCTGGGTCCATCGCGACCCGCGCACCTTTTCCAAAGACCCAATCCTCCTTGCCCTTAGACCCGCTCGGCGATCCGAAGGCGGGCGCTCCGAGAAAGGGGGTTTCGCTCGACTTCGGCCGGAGACGGCCGAAGAGCCTTTCGGCGGACCCTCCTGAGGAGCGGTTCGCCGTGGCAGGAGCAGGAAAGCGCCCGATCCGCCGGACACCGGCATCCCCGCTCCCACCTCTGCATGGCCTCTTTGACAAGGCGGTCTTCCAGAGAGTGAAAAGAAATCACACAGAAGCGCCCTCCTTTTTCCAGGAGATCCGGCAGCTCCTGCAGGAAGGCCTCCAGAGCGTCCAGTTCTCGATTTACCGCGATCCTGAGGGCCTGGAAGACCCTCGTGGCAGGATGAATGCGGGTTGACCCCCCGGAGCGCCGGGGAACGGATTCGACGATGGTGCGCGCCAGTTCTCGGGTCGTGGACAAATTCCCGTGGGTCTCTCTCCGCCTGACGATTCCCCTGGCGATGCGCCGCGCCCACCTTTCCTCGCCAAACCTCTTGAAAAGGCAAACCATCTCGTTTTCGGAAAGGCTTGCCAGGAGCTGGCCGGCTGTTCGCCCCGTTGTTCGATCCATTCGCATATCCAGCGGGCCCTCCCGGTCGAAACTGAAACCTCTCTCCGGTGCCTCCAGTTGAACCCGGGAGATTCCGAGGTCCAATAGAACGCCCTCCACCCGGCCGTACCCCAGGTCGGCGAGAACCCGGCGCGCCTCTTCGTACCGGGCATGAACCAATACGACCCGGTCACCATAAGAGGCCAGCCTTTGCTGGGCGATGCGAAGAGACTCGGCGTCCGCGTCGAGTCCGACGACCTTTCCAGCCGGCGCGCTCCGGTCCAAAATGGCCGCCGCATGCCCCCCTGACCCGACGGTCCCGTCGAGATACACCCGGCCTGATCGGGGCCCGAGGTGCTCCAAGACCTCCTCGGTCATGACGGGCGTATGCATCAGCTCCATCAGCAACGGTTTCGCTCTTCATGATCCCAACGACGAAACACCGCCCTACCGTCAAATTCCGTATTGGGTGGCGAGGCGGTGCTCCATTTCCTCGATGTTCTCCCTTTTGGGCCCGTGCTCCTGTTCGAACACGGCCACGTCCCAAATCTCGAAATACGTCAGCATCCCCACGAAGAGCACCTTGCTGCCGAGTCCGGCTCTGGCGCGAAGTTCCGGTGGGATTAACACCCGGCCCTGGCCGTCCACGTCGCAATCGCGGCCCGCGGAAAGGAAGGTTCTTTGGTATTCCTTGACTTCCCGGCTCAACTGGGGAAGCTGAAGGATCCTGTCCTCGAGTTTCTCCCATTCGTCCGGGGGATAGGCTACGAGGCACTTGTTGGCGTGGCTGATGATGAGAGTCTTGTGGTCCCGCTGGCGCAAGACCTCGCGGAAGGGAGCAGGAATGCTGACCCTGCCCTTCTTGTCCATGGTGTGCGGAATCTGGCCCCTAAAACGGGACATGATTTTTCCAAAGATAACGTGGGAAATGATCCCACTATACTCCACTTTTTTCCACTTGCGGGCATAATAGACCCCCCCTGTTGGGCTGTCAAGCATTTTTTTGAGATTCCTGAAAGAATCTTTTGTCCTTTGGCCTGCGAAAAGGGGGAGGGCCGTTTTAGGAAAACAGGCAGAAGGCTCTGGGCGGAAGGCCCCGCGGCCCGACACGGCACGGGCGCACAGGCCGGGACGAGGCGGCGAAAGGTCAATTCAGGCGAAGGTGACAAGATCCATTGGCGCGGGACGCCGTGCGGAGTATATCCATAACGCCTTTATCTTTTCCTGAAATTTTTGGGCGCCGGCCTCCCCTTCGGAAAGGCAGGCGTCGAGATCCCTGAGGCCCTCGACCGCCTCACGCAGCCAGCTTCCCCCTGCCAGAAGGTCGATGGCGAGCCGGGCCGTTTCGAATTCGTAGGGCTCTTGCCGCCATCGGAACCACTCGGGCCAGAGGCCGGCCGCGGCTTTCAAGAGGTGAGCTCCGGTGCGGAAAGGCAAGAACGTACCCCGGTCCAAGACATGGATTTGAACGCCCCCGCAGAGCTGGCCTGCGTATTTGTGAAAGGCGGGCTTGAACCAGACAGGACGAAAGAAGACCCCGGGCAAGTTCCGACTCCTGAGTTCCGTCGCCAGAACCAACGGGTCAATCCAGGGAGCGCCCACGATTTCGAACGGACGGGTCGTGCCCCTGCCTTCGCTCAAGTTGGTTCCTTCGACCAGGCAGGTGCCGGGGTAGACCGCAGCCGTGTCCAGAGTGGGCATGTTCGGCGAGGGTGAGATCCAAGGCAGCCCTGTCTGATCGAACCACATGCTCCTGCGCCATCCCCTCATGGGGACGATCCGAAGTCTACACCGGACACCGAAAACCTCGCGAAAGGCGACGGCGCACTCTCCGATGGTCAGCCCGTGGCGCACAGGCAGGGCATACCTGCCGACAAAGGATTCGAAACCCGGCAGGAGGGGCCTCCCCTCAACTTTGCGTCCACCGAGAGGATTCGGCCGGTCCAGGACCCACACCTCCACGTCTTGGTCCCGGCAAGCCTCCATGCAATGGGAAAGCGTGTAGATGAAGGTATAATACCTGCTGCCCACGTCCTGGAGGTCCACGATGAGCGCGTCCAGGCCGGCGAGCGCCTCAGGCCTGGGGCGCAAGGATTGCGCGGTCTCTCCGTACAGGCTATACAAAGGCAGCCCCTGGAAGGAAGCTGGGGCCCCGGAACCCGACACGCTTTCCTGGTCCTGGTGGGTGCCCATCAGGCCATGCTCGGGACTGAACAAGGCTTGCAGGCGGACTCCGGGCATGGAGCCCAGCACGTCCCAGGCGTACTGAAGATCCGCCGTCACCGACGCGGCGTGCGCGAGGAGCCCGATCCTCTTGCCTCCAAGCAGCTTGGAGCCCTGGCCGGCGAGACGTTCAAGGCCCGTGCACACCCGGGCTCCCTGGCGGTTGCGACGAGACATGAAAAACTTGCTCCCTGGGACCGGCCAGCCAAGCTGTTTTTTCAAAAGCTCGAGCCCGTCCGTGCCGATCACGAAAAGAAGACAGGCAGAATCAACTTCGAAAGGATACCAGAAAACCCGAGGAGTTTCTTCCCATGGATGCAGAACAAGCCGCGGTCCGCAAGAGTACGAACATCACCTGGCACAAGCCTCTTGTTACCCAGGCAGACCGAGAACGGCGGAACGGCCACAAGGGAGCTGTGGTCTGGCTGACAGGGCTTCCCAGCTCTGGCAAGTCCACCTTGGCCCACGAGGTTGAGCGCCGCCTCTTCGAGCGGGGATGCCAGAGCTACGTGCTCGACGGGGACAACATCCGCCACCGGCTCAACCAGGACCTCGGCTTCTCGCCCGAAGACCGCAGAGAAAATATCCGCCGGATCAGCGAGGTTGCCCGCCTGTTCGCCGATGCGGGCTTCCTGGTCCTGGCCGCCTTCATCTCCCCCTACCGGGAGGATCGAGCCCAGGCCCGGGCTTTGAACCCGCCGGGACGGTTCATCGAGGTATACTGCAAGTCCCCTGTGGAGATCTGCGCGCAGAGAGATCCCAAGGGACTGTACAAGCGGGCCTTCCGAGGCGAGATCCAGGGATTCACCGGGGTGAACGCTCCCTACGAGGAGCCCCTTTCTCCTGAGATCACGGTGGAGACCGGCCTCGCGACGTTGGATTCCTGCGCCCAGGCGATTCTGCGCTTCCTGGAGGAGAAAGGAATCCTTCCGCCTCCAGACGCGCCTTTCCGGTCAGAGTGACCGGAACCAGCCCTTCACTAAGCCGGGGGGGGAGTTAAAAATGGAAAAGGGGATCGGCGATCGTTTTCAGCAGGAAACCGCCTACCGGAGGGACCAGTTGCCCGGAGGCACCCTCCAGTGGTCGAAAAAGCCCGAGACCTTCAAGCGTTACCCGGACAAGCCGAAATTCGCCCTGCCAGCGCCAAGGACCCAAGGAGGCGGACCTCTATGGGAGGTGCTTGGCAAAAGAAGAAGCGTTCGCGATTTCCGACCCGATCCGGTCTCGCTTGAAGAGCTCTCGCAGATCCTCTGGGCTGCCCAAGGGGTCACGGGCCACCAGTTCGGCTACGCCCTCCGCACCGCTCCGTCGGCCGGCGCCTTGTACCCAGTGGAAACCTACCTGGTGGCGCACCGTGTCCAGGGGCTTCCACAAGGGGTGTACCATTACGCGGTTTTGGACCACGGGCTGGAGCAAATCGCAGCCGGGGATTTCCGGGTCGCCGCGGCCAGAGCCGCCCTGGATCAAAAAGCCGCCTACGAGGCCGCCCTGGTGTTGGTGTGGACCGCGGTTTTCGAGCGATGCAAATGGAAGTACCGCCAAAGGGCCTACCGCTATATCTATCTCGACGCGGGTCACATCGCGCAAAATGTCGCCTTGGCCGCCGTGGCCTTGGGCCTGGGGAGCTGCCAGATCGCAGCCCTCTACGACGACGAAGTGAACGATCTCGTGAGTGCGGACGGCGTTTCAGAAGGCGCCCTCTACGTGACCGTTGTGGGCAGGCCCGCATGAATCGCCCGTAGCCATCGAACAGGAGGGACCCATGGACGGTGTCGATGTCCTGGTTTCGGAACAGGCCGAGTGGATCCAGGGCCCTTCGGCGCGCTCGAGGATGAAGACGTTCTTCAGCCCGAGCATGCCCGGAGCCTTCGCCCTTCTCATCGAGCTCCCCCCGGGAGAGACCCTGGACCGCCACGAAGAGCCGCTGTTCGAGATCGGTTACATCCTCAAGGGAAGCTGCACGTGCGGAGAAGGCGCAGAGTTCCCTCAAGGCACGTTCGTTTTCACGCCCAAAGGCAGCGTGCACGGGCCCTTTCGCTCGGAACGCGGCTGCCTTCTGCTTTGCGTGAAGTTCGACCGCTGACGTCCCCAGACGCCGCCGCAGCCACTCGCCTTGTCGCGATCCGCTCCGGTCAGCGCTCCTCGGGTTCTGCCCGGGGTTCCAGAAACCGGGCCATGCGATAGAAGTCGCTGCCCGGCTGAATGTAGCGGATTTCGGTCTGCAGGGTCTCGGGGTTCACGAGCTTCTCGAAAGGCACGTAGCTCAACTCGAGCTGGCCCGATACGCTCACCATGTGCCCATCCAACCCTTCTTCCACCAGGGCCCGGTAAGCGCCGATCCCGAGCTGGCTGCCGAGCATCACGTCGAAAGCGTGCGGCTGGCTGCACCGGCTTTCGTATCCGACCTGCACTCCGGTGACCTTCTTCTTCTTGCCCGTCCGCCGGGTGTACTCCTCGGCCGTGAGCTTCGCGATCAGACGGCCGATGTCGATCTTGCCGATCCCGATATGCCCGTGGGGATCCTTGGGCACATCCCGGATGTACACCTCTGGAAATTTCTCCGCGAGCCCCTCGGCCAGGACGACGACGCCGAAGTGCTTGTTCTGCTTTTTTTCCCTGTTGATCATCAGGTTGACGATCCGGTCCACGAGCGCCTCCAGCCGGAGCCGTTTCTCCACCCTCTCCTCGCCGGTTTCCTCGTCCCGGACCTTCTCGTCGTACATCATCGATTCTTCCAAGTCTTCCACGCTGAAAATCATGTTGGCTTCGCCGGCGATCCCCACGCCGTAGCTCAGCCAGCCCGCCTTCCGGCCCATGGATTCCACAATGAAGTAGGAACAAGTCGCGCGGGCATCCTCGCGGAGATTGGAAACCTCCTTGGCCAGGAAGTCGACGGCCGTGAAATACCCGAAGGTGAAGTCAATGCCCCGGTAATCATTGTCGATCGTCTTGGGCAGGTGCACGATGCGCACGCGTTTGGCGTTCGGCGGAAGCCGCTTCTGGAACTCGAAAAGGTAGTTGGCCGTCTTGAGCGTGTCGTCCCCCCCGATGGAGATCAGCGCATCGATCTTGAGATCCAGGAAGGCGTAATAGATGTTCCGGAGTTTCTGGGTTTTTTCCGGGTCGTCCAGGTCGCTCGGCCGTCGGATGGGCTTGCCCGGGTTCGCGCGGCTGGTGCCGATCAAAATTCCCCGGGTGTTGCGAATGCCGGTCACATCCGGAAGAGTCAGCTCCCTGTAATGAACGTTTCGCTCTAATCGGCTCGTGACCGGATGGTAATCCTGGAGGTATTCATACCCCTGATAGAATCCGACGACCTCCCGGCCTGCGTCGAGAAAGCTCACCGCGGCGGCGCTGATCACCGCGTTGGCCCCGGGAGCGGGCCCGCCGGAAAAAATCATTCCGACCCTGCGGATCTCGTCACTCATCCGGGAGCCGGTCTGTTGTCCGCGATTGTTCATTTCGACTTACACCTCCTCGTTCCATGTGTCGAAGCCCGCCACCGAACGGATTGCACCGCATCGAGCGGCGAACCTTCGGTTCAAAACCTCCCTTGAAACATCCCGGGCGGTCCCTGAAATGGGTCCGTCAAGGCCTAGATAGTCTATAGATTCATTGTAGACCACGGCCGGTTCGAAACACGAGACCCTGGGGAAAACAGGCCGTGCCCACGACGCACTTCCCGTGCCGCCCTCCCGCTCCACCGGGCCCGATGGTCGCTTCCAGTTCAGCCCTGGGAGGAGGCCAGAATCCTGATCTCCCCTAGGAGCCTCGCGGTCATGGCCGGTCCCAGGGACATGCGGTTCTCGTAGCGGTACCTGCGCAGGCCCGAATATCGTTCGGGCAGAATGTATCCGAGCTCGTCCGAGCCCAAACAGAGAAGGAAAGGATAGCGGCAATTGAGGATCGCCTGCACCTGGAAACCGATTTCTGGAAGAGGCTCGCCCGGCAGGGTCACCATCCGGACAGGGCCGCACTGGATCAGAGCGACCTCGGTCCGCACCGCGCGGCTCGCCCGCTCCTGCGGATCCAAGGGGAAGAGGCCCCGTCGCGCGGCAAACCAGAGCCTGCGGTTGTGCACGGGCACGGTGAACTCCCTGCGGGCGAACCGCAGGGGCTCAAGAGGCTCCACTGGACCGCTTCTCAGGCGGACGGCCTCAACGACTCCCCTCCCAAGCAGCTCCCCCATTCGGTCCGCCGCGCTTTCCCGGGTTCGCGGCTCTGTTCCGTTGAAGACCAGCTCTCCGCCGGTGATGAGCCCGCCCAGGGCGTGCTGGATAAATACCGAAACCCCGCCCAGTTCGCCTTCCACGACCCGGTGCAAGGCACCCAGGAAATCCGCGCTGACCCGGCGGTTGCCCGAGCCCAGCAACTCCGGGTGACAGGGGTAATTCGCCAAAACCGCGAGCGTCCGGCCCCCGGAGTCTTCGAAATGAAGCACCGAGAGATTGTCCTCTTTGAAGCCAGGCCTGCGGACATTGCGCGTGAGGTTCCGCGGCATCTCTACGCAGCCGACCTTCATGGAGGCGGCCACGGCCCGCTCCCGGGCCTCCTGGATGCAGGCGGCGGTCTGGGCCTGAACGCGCTCGAGGTATTGCGGATCGATGGTCGGCCCCTTCGGCCAAAGGCCAAGCAGGCGAGGGCCCCACATCCCGATGGTGTCCGGCCCGCTGTGGGTGTGGGTACAGAAGACCAGCGCACTCTCCGGAGGACAGACCCCTTTCAGGCGTTCCCGAATCCCGTCCACATGGACCCTGCGCAAACCCACGAGATCCAGCACACTCAGGGAGATCTCCACGCCGGCTGAGGAGAGATAGAGGGTTCGCACGTGGAGAGGGTCCCGGACGCCGGTGGCCGTGCGGTTTTGTCCGTGTCCGGCCAGCGGCAGGCCGTCTCGAAGGGGGGTGATCTCCCGGATCGCCGCGCCCGCTCGAAGGAGCTTTCCGGAGTCGCTTTTCAATGCCCATTCCTCCTCAGGGGAGGCAACCATACCAAAGCCCCTTGAAAGGGGTCAAGGAAAAGGCCCGCAGGGGTGCGCCCGTAAGGGCCTTGCGCAGGGCCGGGTTGGGCAGGAGCCGGGTTTCTGTCCAGTGCGGGGCTTACGGCGCCAAACCGGGAAGGATTCTGTTCGATGCCCCGGTGTCGCGTCCGGCCCTCCTAGTCCGCCTCCTCCGGCGGAAAGTCCAAACGGGGCTGAGCGGCTCTCCTGCTTTCCAGAAGGATTCGCACCGCTGCCGTAAATTTGGCTTCCAGGGACCCCCACAAGAAGTGATAAGAAGGATGACCCGAGTAGATCTTGCGGAGGTTCTTCTCCAGGACAAGGGCCCGGGCGTGATCCTCTCGGCGGGCCGGGTTTTCGGCGCAGTGGAGCCGGTACGTTTCCGGGTCTGCGATGACGGCAAGGTGCAGCACCACGGCGTAACGCCTGAGAGCCTTCTCGAGAGAGACGCCGAGCCGCTGGAAGATCCCGGGACAATAGGCCAACCCATCCGGCAGCCCGCGGTCGCAAATGAGAAAAGCCCCCCGCCGCAGGGCCTCCCTTTCGAGGACGATCTGGCGCTCGTATACCTTCTGCTGGAAAGCCTCCTGTCCAAGCCTGTCAGGAGTCTGGCCGCTCAGGATCACTTCCGTGGCGGCCTCTGGGACGAGAACCGCTTCGGGGAATCTGGCTGCAAGGAGTCTGCAGAGAGTGCTCTTGCCCGCGCAGGGGCCGCCGGTGACCACGACGCGGAAGGGCCTGGGCTTGCTTCTTGCCCCCGCCATGGAGTTCTTTCCCCGCGACACTCACGATCCCATCGATCTTTCCCGGGGCCGGCTCTCCGCGCACCTTTCAAGGACTGGCCGGCACGCCAGTGCCTTTTTTCTCCAGAGACCCGTCTTCAACCGGCCCGGCCGAAAAGGCGGTCGTAGAGGCCGGCCGGGAGCAAGTTGTAAATCGACACGAGCCAAACAAGAGGCCACGGGAACCGGATGACCCTTTTGCCTTTCTCGATTCCCCGGACAATCCTGCGGGCCGCCTCATCCGCGTCGAGGATAAAGGGCATGGGGATCCGGTTCTTCTCGGTCATGGCCGTCCGGACAAAGCCGGGTTTCACGGTGACCACCCGGATGTTTTCTTTTCTGCAGCCCGCTCTCAAGCCCTCCAGGAACACGCTCACCCCTGCCTTGCTCGCGCAGTAGGCTAGATTCAAGGGAGAGCCTCGCCGGTCCGCCACGCTCGAGATCCCCACGAGCAGGCCCCGTCCCTGCCTGCGAAAGACGGGCAGAAGGGCCCAGGCTCCGTTGACGACTCCCAACAAGTTTGTCTCGATGGTTTCCCGAATCCGGTCCAGTTCGAACCTCTTGAAATGGGCCGGACGACCCACGCCGGCCGACAGGAGGGCGGCGTCCACCGAACCCCATTGGTCCACGAGCCGAGTGACCGCCTCCCGGAGATCTTCCGGGTTCCTCACGTCCCCTGGCAGCGCAAGGGCATCCCCAGCCCCTCTGTGCCGGACCTCCTGCGCCACGGCCTCAAGCTCTTCCTTCCGGCGCGCGAAAAGGCCGAGCCTGGCCCCGCGGCCGGCGAGTTCCATCGCCAGGGCCCTGCCAATACCGCTTGAGGCTCCCGTAACAAAGACAGTCTTCCTGTCGAAAGTCTCCATGCCTCCGCGCCCTCCTGGCTCGGGCCCCCACCTGTGCTTCCCGACCCGCCTCGGGTATAATGCGCTGTCTCTGCGCCGGCCCTGGCCGACCAAGAGTCTTTGCGTCCTCCATCTCAGGCATGGCCCCAAGAAAACCATGAAAGACCGCTTCGCCCGTGACAGGCAGCCTACCGGAGAGCCTTTGCAGGGCCAAAAGGTCCAGACCGGGCTGATCGCGACCCTCATGGGCTCTGTCTTCACGACCATGCTGGGCGTGGGCGTGATTGCGCCCCTTCTGCCCGTCTATGGCCGCTCCCTCGGCGCGAACGGAATCCTCTTGGGAGCGATCTTTTCGGTTTTCTCCGCTTCGAGGACCCTGTTCACCCCCGTGACGGGCGCTCTGTCGGACCGTCTGGGCCGCAAGGGCTTCATGGTGGCCGGCCTGCTGGTGTATTGTATGGTATCCGTGGCGTACATCAAGGCCGGGACCCTCCCGGGCCTGCTGGCGGTCCGGGCCTTGCACGGCCTGGCCGCATCCCTCGTCATACCGGCTGCCAACGCCTACATGGGAGACCTGGCCCCCCCGGAACAGGAGGGCGTCTACAGCAGCTTTTTCTTGCTGAGCTTCTTCACGGGCTTCGCCATCGGGCCGGCCTTTGGGGGAATCCTCTATGACCGATTCGGCATGAAGGGCTGCTTTCTCACCCTCGGACTGTTCGCTTTCGCGGCGTTTTTGCTGACCAGCCTGCTCCTGCCGAGCCGCTCCGGCCGACCCGGACGGCCCAGAGCCCGCGTGGACTTGATCGGACCGCTCAAGTCGCCCGAGGTGTTCCCGCTTCTGGTCTTCACGTTGGTGAGCGCTCTCGGCAGGAGTTCCATTGTTTGCTTCTTGCCTCTGTTCGCCCAGGAAGATCTGCACATCTCTGCAAGCCTCCTCGGAGGAATCCTGACGACGAACCTGCTGCTGGCCGCGTTCCTGCAACTCCCTTCCGGCATGCTTGCGGATCGGTTTGACCGAAAGAAGATCATACTGCTGGGCACCCTGGTCTCGAGCGGGATGTTCGTCCTCCTTCCGCTCACGAAAGATTTCCCGAGCCTTTTGGCCGTCAACGTCTTCATGGGCATTGGGATGGCTCTGGTTTTCCCCTCCAGCCAAGCGATGGCGGTCACCTTTGGCCGCAACTTGGGAATGGGAAGCGTTCTTGCCTTCCTCCAGGTGGCCACCGGCACGGGGTTTGCGGCAGGCCCTCTGGTTTCCGGAGCGTTCTTCAAATGGTTCGGCATCAATTCGGTTTTTTATCTCTGCGCCGGCACGCTGTTTGCCGCCGCCCTGTATGGAGCTTTTTTCCTGCGGATCTCGCCCGCTGGGCCCCGGGGAACCCGCCCGGAGGAGCGCGCAGAATCGTAAAGGCCTCTTCGAAAGACCTTCCGTTCCTGCCCGACGGCACGGCATTGGGGCTTCAGAACACGGATCTTCCGTTGCAAGAGTCGGCCCGCCGTGTTACCTTGCCTGCACCTGCACAATCCTGGCCTTTGAACCGATGTGTCACGGGGAGGGGAATCGATGAGCTCCGATTTCCGCAGAGGGCCTTGGGGAAAGGATCCACGGCCTCCCGAGATCGACCAGTTCATGCGGGCCGCGCAAGACCGGATCCGAAGAACCTTCGGCGGAAAGCGGTTCCCGGCCGGGTGGGCTCTCGTCCTGATCGCCGTGGCCCTCTGGCTGGCCACCGGGATTTATCAGGTGAACCAGGACGAGGTCGGAGTGGTCCAGCGGTTCGGGAAATACGTTCGGACCGTCAAGCCCGGCCTGAACTGGAAGTTGCCGTCCGGCATCGAAAAAGTCACCAAGGTGGGAATTCAGAGGATCTACCAGGAGGAGTTCGGCATGCGGACCCTCCGCGCCGGAGTCCGCTCCGAATACGCGCCGGAGAAGCAGTACGAGCATGAATCTCTCATGCTCACCGGCGACCTCAACTGCGCCCTGGTCCCCTGGGTTGTCCGCTTCCGTATAGGGGACCCGATCCGGTTCCTCTTCCGCGTCCGAAACGTTCGAGACACCCTCCGCCACCTCTCCGAAGCCACGATGCGCCAAGTGGTGGGCGACCACAGCCTCGACGAAGTGCTGAACAAACGGGAAATCATCGCGGACCTGGCGCAAAAAGAGCTTCAGGCCGCCTTGGACCAGACCGAAAGCGGACTGGTCATCACAACAATCGAACTGGGCAGAACCAACGTCCCCGAGCCTGTGCAGCCCTCGTTCAACGAGGTGAATGCCGCGATTCAGGAAAAAGAGAAACTCATTTACGAAGCCCAGGGCTCTTACAACCGGGTCATCCCGGAAGCCAGAGGACAGGCTGAGAAGGTCATCCAGGAAGCCGAGGGTTACGCCGTGGACCGCGTCAAGAGCGCCGAGGGGGACGTGGCCCGGTTTCTCTCTCTTTACGAGGAATACGTAAAAGCCAAAGAGGTGACCCGGCGCAGGCTGTACCTGGAAACCATGCAGACCATGCTTCCCAGGCTCGGCAGGAAGTTCGTGATCGATCCGGACCAGAAGTCGGTCCTCCCCTTGCTCGACCTCGGGAAAAAGGGGGAACAGAAATGAAGCACGCCGTGCCTGTTACCCTCGTGGGAATCGTCCTTCTGCTGGCGGCAACCGGATCCTTCTACTCGGTCGACGAAACCGAGCAGGTCGTCATCACCCAGTTCGGCCGGCCCGTGGGCGAGCCGATCCGGGAGGCCGGGCTGCATTTCAAGATTCCCTTCATTCAGACCGTCAACAGATTCAACAAGAACATCCTCGAATGGGACGGAGACCCGAGCCAGATTCCCACCCTCGACAAGACCTTCATTTGGGTCGACATCTTCGCCAGGTGGAGAATCGTGGACCCTCTTCAGTTTTTTCTAAAGGTCAACAACGAAGCGGTGGCCCAGGCGCAGCTCGACGCGATCCTGAATGCCGCCACACGCAATCTCATCCAGGCGCACCATCTCATCGAGGCCGTCCGGAACTCCAATCGGGCCATGGAAATCGTGGCCGGCCCGATTCGAGAAGAAGCCGTGCCTTACGTGACCACGGTCACCTACGGGAGAGAGAAGCTCACCCGGATGATCCTGGAGAATGCCCAGCCCAAGCTGCAAGAACTCGGCATCCAGCTCGTCGACGTGCGAATCAAAAGGATTATGTACATCCAGGACGTGCAGAAAAAAGTCTTCGAACGGATGATCGCCGAACGGAACCAGATCGCCGAAAAGTACCGCTCCGAGGGCAAGGGCGAAAGCCAAAAAATCGAGGGCAAGATGCAGCGGGAGCTCAAGACGATTCGCGCCGAGGCCTACCGCAGGAGCCAGGAGATTCAGGGCAAGGCGGATGCCGAGGCAGCCCGAATTTACGCAGAGGCCTACGGCCGCGATCCCGAGTTCTACAGCTTCGTCAAAACCCTCGAGCTTTACAAGAATCTGCCCGAAAAAGAGATCGAGATGGTCCTGGGAACCGAAAGCGACCTGTTCAAGTATCTCAAAAAGACCAACCCGTAAGCGATCCTCCGGCGTCCCCTGGCCCTTGTCCCTGTGGCGCCGGCAGCGAGAGGACCGCCCATGAAGAAGCGAGAAAAAGAGCCGGAGCGCACGTTCGTGTTCCGGGTCAGCCCGGAAGGACAGCCCCGCGTCTGGAGAACGGTGGAACTTCTGGAGAAGCAGAGTCTCCACCACCTCCATCTCGGCATCCAGCAGGCCTTCTCCATCAAGGGAAGGGCTCTTTATGCTTTTTATCTGAGCGGAAAGCGCTGGGACTCGGACACCGAGTACGGAGGCCCCATGTCGGGGTCTCCGAAAAAAGCCAAGAAGGCGATCCTGGGCAAGCTGCCCCTCGAGAAGGCGCGGCCCATTCTTTACCTCTACCATTTCGAGAAGGAGCATTGGTTCGAAGTGGAGTGGACCGATCAGAAAGGGGCCGAACCCAAGAAATCCTACCCTGTTGTCTTGGAGGGAGAAGGAGAACTGGCCCCACCCCCGCCGGCTTTTGACGAGTTCCTGCCCCCCCACCTGAAGTCCCTCGTCCAGGAACTCAAACCCAAAGTGTTCGCTTGGGACCCCGCATCGCCCAAGCCCCGCTCGCCTGGCGAGATCCAGGAGTCCAAGAAGCTCGTGGACGCTTTGAAAAAGCTGCTACAAGAAAAAGGCGAGTCGGCCTGGCCTCTTTTGGAAGAGGCCACGGGCATGATCCTTGCGGACTGGCTCCTTTCCCTGCCCCAGGATTTCGTCCGGCGGGGACTCGCCGAGGAGGCTCTCGATCTTTGCGATACCTTCTCCAGGCTCTGCGAGGAAGCGTATTTCAAGTGCGAAAAAGCCCTGGTCCTTGCCGCAATCGACAAGAAACGCAAGCAGAAGGCCGCTCTGGAGCAGATTCAGCAGGTCGCTTTGCGCTATCCCCTCCTGGCCGAGGAGCTTACGAAACAGGTCGGGTTCCTGGTCGAGGCCTCCAAGGATCCGGCTGTCCACCTCCCGGAGGATCCCAGGATCTGGTCCAAGGTCGCCGAGTTCTTCTGGAAGATCGATCATGTGGGACCTGCCGAGCGATTCTTCCGCAGAGCCTTGGACCTCGCCGCGGACGACATTTACGAAAGAGAACTCATTCTGGCGAAGTTCGTGGCCATGCTGGAGGAAAACGAGCGGCAGGAAGAGGCCATCGAACTGATCCGATCCGAGCTCGACCGGGGCTAGAGCCCGAAAGGGCTAGCCCAGGAAAACCCGCCCGTGAACACTGTCACCCTTCTACCCGGACAAGACCGCCGCGTCAGGAGCGGACACCTTTGGATCTTCTCCAACGAGATCCGCGAGCTGGACCGGCGCCTCTCGCCGGGTGCGGAAGTCCGGGTTCTCGACGGCAAGGGCTGCCTGCTGGGATCCGGAACCTTCAACCCCAGGTCTCTGATTGCCGTCCGTCTCCATGCGCTCTTCGAGGAACGACCGCTTGACGAAGAACTCATCCGGGAGAGGATCCTGGCAGCTGGGTCCGCCCGCACCCGGCTCCTTGGGGAGACAGCCGCCAGGGCGTGCCGGCTGGTAAACGCCGAAGGGGACTTCTTGCCCGGGCTGGTCGTAGACCGCTACGAGGACTGCTTGGTGGTTCAGTGTCTCACGGCGGCCATGGACCAGAGGCAGGGGGCTGTCGTGGACACCCTCAAGGATCTGTTCTCTCCCTCGTGCATCCTGGTGCGAAACGACGCGCCCGTGCGGGCCCTGGAAGGCCTGGAGGAAACCGTCCAGGAAGCCTTCGGGAAGGCGCCCGAAAGGGTTTCCTTCCGTCTGCAGCCCCTTTCTCTCGTCGCCGATATCATCCGGGGGCAGAAGACGGGATTCTACTTCGACCAGAGAGGGAACTACGAGCTCATAAGAACCGTAAGCGACGGAGCCCGGATGCTGGACGCCTTCTGTTACACCGGCGCCTGGGGCCTTCACGGGGCCTTGTGGGGAGCCCGGGAAGTCCTGGCGATCGACGAGGCCGCCCATGCCTTGGAGATCGGCCGGGAAAACGCGCGCCGGAACGGCCTCTCGACCCTTCGCTTCGAAAAAGCCGACGTCCTGGAAACACTCAAGGGCCTGGCCGCCGGATCCGAGTCTTTCGATCTCGTCGTTCTCGACCCGCCAGCCCTCGCCCGTTCCAAGCAAAGAGTCCGCGAAGCGTGGCAGGGCCATCTGAATCTCCACAAATGGGCGCTGCGCTGCGTCAAGCCGGGGGGCTGGCTCGTGACGTGCTGTTGCTCGGCTCACATCGAGCCCAGCCACTTTCTCACGTCCCTTGCCCTTGGAGCCAGACAGGCCGGTCGGCGGGTTAAGATCGTCGCCAGCCGCGGGCAGGGGCCGGACCATCCGTGGGTGCCAGCCATGCCCGAAACCGCCTACCTCAAGGTTCACCTCGTCCACGCCTTGTAGCCGCCGTTCGACCCACTGGCCTCGGCGCGGCCCTCACTCACGATCTTTCCACGACGGCCCTTACACGCTCCAAAATCTCCTCGGGCGACAACCTGCGCGCGGCTCCAAACAGGTTGGTCAGTCTTGGACGCTGTCGCCAGGCGAAGCGTTCAGCCCCGCTCCTGTCGAAAACGAACACGGCCGGCTGGGGAAACCCGTTGGGGTATTTTCGGATTTTGGCCATGGGGTGGCCCGTGCTGGTTTTCACGCCAAGGGCAGCGACCAGCCTGTGATCCGGATCCGACAGGATGCGGAACGGCAGGCCGTGGCGCTCCCGGAATCTCCGATTGACCGACACGGGGTCTGAAGACACGCCGACCACTTGAGCTCCCAGACGGGAAAACGCCTCCGCAAGCTTCGTAAGCCCCTTCCAGTGGCTTTGGCAATACGGTCACCATTCGCCTCGGTAGAAGACGAACACCGTGTAGTCCGCCTCCTTCAAGATTTCGCTGACGGCGCTCTCCAATCCCGAGTCGTCCGCCAGCCGGATCGTTCCGATCGGCTCGCCCATTGCGTCCCTCCCTGTGCGAATTTTATCCAGCCGGCTCCCCTGCCGCACCCCGGTGCGGCAGATCCGCCTTGCTGACTCCCTTTCCTTTGTTTGATATCCTCCAAGGCGGCCGGGATGCAAGGAAGGCGGATGTTCTCCTCTGAAAGGGCTCGGCGGATGCAGGTCTTCTGGTTCGACCTCGGAAACGTTCTCGTGAATTTCGATCACCGCAAGTTCTGTCGCGCTCTGATCCGCCTCGGGGGCGCAGGCTCAGAAGAAGAAATCTACCGCTCCGTGCTCTCCGGCGGAGGACTGAACGAGCGGTTCGAGACCGGACGCATTTCGGCAGAGGATTTTTACCGCGAGGTCTCGACACGGTGGGCGCCCGGGATCTCCCTGGAGCAGTTCCGCGAGGTTTGGTGCAATATTTTCTGCGAAAACCCGGGCATGGACACCGTCGTGCAGACCCTCAAAGGTTCGGCCAGGCTTGTGTTGGTCTCCAACACGAACCCCTGGCACATGGCCTACCTTCTCGAACGCTATCCGTTCCTGAAGTGTTTCGACGCACGTGTGTTGAGTTACGAGGTGGGAGCCCGCAAGCCCGAACCCGAGATGTTCGAGGCTGCCCTGGCCGCGTCCGGAGCGCCTGCGAACCAGTGCCTCTACTTCGACGATTTGGAGGAGCATCTGGCGGCGGCCCGCAGGCTGGGCGTCCACACCGCGCTCCTCCGGTTCCAGGGGCCGTGAGGTCCCGTGCAACGCAGGAGAACGACAAAGGCAAGGGGCAGTTCTTTCGGGATTTCCGGGAAGGCCCCTGAGACCTCCGGGCATGCAAAGCGAAGGGGAGGACGGATTCATGCGGATCGCGCGACCGGGCTGGATCACGGATCGGATCCTTCTTCTGGGAAGAGTGGAGTCCAATATATACCTCCTCAAGGGATCCGAGTACACGATCGTCGGCGGAGGGATGATCACGATCGTGCCTGATGTGCTGGAGCAGCTCGTCTCCTTCGGCATCGAGGAGTCCAAGATCACGAGGCTCCTCATCTTGCACACCCACTTCGACCACTGCGGCACCGCCCCGTTTTTCGCCAAGCGCTGGCCTCACCTGAGGGTCGTGGCCTCAAGAAGAGGCAAAGAGCTGCTCGCCGACGCCAAGGTGGTGGCGAGCATCTCCCTTCTGAGCCAGGCCGCTCTGGCGCAGGCTGGCATGGAGCAGAGGGCGCGGGAGCTGGGGCTCGCCTTCGACGGCGTGGAAGTCCAGGAGACCGTCGACGGCGGGGACCGGGTGAACTGGGGCGGCATCGAACTGGAGATCCTCGACGCCCAGGGACACTCCTCCGACTCCATTGCCGCGTACATGCCGGCCGAAAAGGCCCTGTTCGCCTCAGACGCCGGCGGCATCCCCTTCGGCGAGGATGTATTCGCGGCGGGCAATTCGAATTTCACGAAGTACCAAGAGACCCTCGAGCGTTTTCGGCGATACGATGTGGACATTCATCTCGCCGAGCACTATGGCGCTTTCACCGGAGAAGACGCGAAGCGGTTCCTGCCGCGGTCGATCGAGGCCGCGAAGGAGACCCGCCGCCTGATGGAGGAGTCCTTCAAACGGACCCGGGACGTTCAAAAGAGCACGGAGGAACTGACCGACCTCATCATGAGGAGGGCGCCCGAGTACTTCCTTCCCAAGGAAGTGATCCAGATGGTGATCGGTCAGATGATGCGCTACATCGCCAAGACCCTCCCGACGCCGTGACCCAGGGAGCCGCCGGCAGGCTCTGAGAGGGGGGCGCGCGCCAGCCTCGCCAAAGATTCCAAGGGGCTTCTGTCGGCTTTCGACGCCGTGGAGGGGCAAACAAAAGGAGAGGTGCTTTCTCAACGGCGTGACGGTCGGCTCCAACGTGCCGAATGCGATCCGGATCGCTCCGCCCCTCACGATCCGGGACGAGGAAATGGAGCTGGGCTTCGAGGTCCTCCACAAAGTGCTGGGCGAGATCGACGAGATGTGCGACCCGTAAGGACCGGTGACGGGACAGCCCGCCGCGGGCAGAGAGGAAGTCCTCGAGGATGGGTTGCACCTCGATTCTCAGAGGCCCTCCAGAGATTCCAAATACGCCTGGATCCTGTTGAGGGTGGGCGCTTCCGCATATTGGCGGGGATCGTTCATGTCGGCCTCGATCACGAGTCCTGGGATGCCCGTCTCCCGGGTCACCCGGTCCCGGATCAGGTACTGGCCCAGGGAGTAAGGTTTGCAGCTCCGATCCGAGTGCATGAGAAAGCCGTCCGCCTCGTACTTGACCAGCATCCCCCTCAGGATGCGCACCCGTTCCTCGAAGCCCTGATTGATGTACGGGGTGAGATACGGCCTGGCCAGATCCCGGAAAAGCGTTTCCACCGTGGGAGCCATCCGCCGGTACCCCTCGACGGGCACGGTCATGCCGCACCAGGAACTCGTGTAGGTGGCCGCCACCAGGCAGGTCTTCCAGTGGGCGAGCTTCTCGCTCAATTCTCTCAAGCGGAACCAGATGGGCAGGTTGTCCCACAGGAGCCGGTGCCGCTCTTCGGGTATGGCTCCCACGCCTTCCTCCACTCTCTGAACCAGTTCCTGCCTGAGGCCCTGGTAGTAATCGATGCACTCCTGGGTCCCCCGCAACGTCACAATGGGGCCCATGTGGATGAAGGCGTCGAAACAACTCATGGGGGAAGGCTTGTGCATGCAGGTATCCAGAATCTCGCCCCACAACTGCACGGCTTTCATGGTTTTCTCGAGCACGTCGAGAAAACGGTCCCGGTCAAAGGGCCTGCCGGTCCTCTCTTCCAGAAACCGGACGAACTCCCCCATCTGATCCGCCACGTACGTGACGATCGACTCGTCGGGCTCCTCGTGCAGGAAGGGCATGTCCAGCACGAAAAGAGGCACCCGGTAGATCCGGCTCACCTCTTCGTACCATTTCACCACCGTCGTGCAGATGTTGTTGCAGGCGAAAAGAAAGTCGGGCTTGGGAAGGCCCATGACCGGACTCTTTCCGGTAAAGATCTGGCCGAAATCCGTCCGGGCGTAGGAGCACAGGTCCTGCGAGTAGCCCCGCTCCTCGGCCGCCTGCTGGAGTTCAAGAGCCATCCGCTGGGCCGCGCACATCGCGGCGTGGTTCTCAGGGTAGACCGGCACAATGTCCATGGCATGGAGAAATTCCACGGGCGCGCCGCTCGTGAGCCAGGCCACCCTCCGGCCGCTTTCGGGCGCTGCCTTGGCCGCCAGGTAGTAAAGCGTCATCACCTCCCGCATCTTGGAATAGGAGCGGAGCCTACGGTCGGTCGCGGCGTCCGTGGACATGTTCGGATTCTCCGGTTGCCGGTTGGTCCTTGAGGGTTTCCAGGAAAGCCTCGATGCGATTCCGAAGCGGTCCGGTCTCGGACGCGCAGAGCTCGGTTTCCAGCGCGAGAACCGGCACCCCTTCCCTTTCCAGGCGACCCTTGAGGGCCGGCAGATCGAACAGCTCGGGCTCGCAGAATTTTTGGATGAACAGGATGACAGCACGGGCTCCGGTCTCCCGGACCCGCGAAAGGAGCGCCCCCGCCCGCTCCAAGGTCGGGTCATGGATCGTCGAACAGGCGGGCTGCCGCAGGTACGCGCGAGCCAGGCCGTCAAGAGAGCCGTCTTCCTCCGGAAGGTCGATGCTGTAGAACAAGCTCCCCAATCCCATGTCGTCGCCCACGACCCAAGCCCCTCGCTCTTCCAGAAAGTTGAGAATCGACAAAGGACGGGGCATCACGCCCCCCAGGAAGATCCGGAGGCGCCCGTTCCGTTGCCCGGCCGGGAAGGAACGCCCTTGACGCTCCCCGGGGCCGGTCCGCAGGAGGGCCCTCAACCACTCGGCGCAGGCTTGCCTGGGCGCAAAAGAGACGGCCAGGACGATTTCAGCCATCTGCCGGCCCGATAGAAAAGCGGGGTCAAGGCTTCTCAGCCGGTTGAGCTCCCGCAGGAGGCGCCTGTTTTCGTTGTAGAGGGCGCAGGCCTTCCGGATGGATTCTCCGTCGATCGCGACTCCTGTGAAGGATTCAAGTTCGGCCTTGAGCTTTTCGAGCCGGCTTCGCAGAAAAGCCGCTGCGCTCGTCCTCGAAGTCTGACGCGGGAACACGACCTCAAAACAGGGAACCTCCAGACACCCCTTCCAGACCTCCGCGAGATTCTGGAAGGCGTCGCAGGTCGAAGGGAACATGAACCCGTCGCACACGTCGAGCCAGCCCCTCAGCGCCATCTCCAGGGCGGTGCGCGCCATGGAGCAGGCGAAACTCTGGAGCTTGGCGTCGGCCAGAGAAATCGGGGTCTCGGCGCCCCAGATGCCCACGGGATGGATGCCCGCCGCGTACACGAGCTCTTCCGGGCAAAAAAAGGGCATGCAGGACAGGCACCCCAGGACTTTTCCGCCGGTTTCTTCTTTCCACCGCCGAACCGACGCGAGAGGGTTTCCCGCGATGCGGGAGATCTCGGCCAGTGCTTCTGCCCTGGACATTGCCTGAACCATGGTGCCTTCCCTCAGATAGGTCCACCCCGACGCCAAGACCAAAGAGTGGGCGCAGCCCGCCCGAGCTCAGAATACAGCGAGACCGCCCAAAAACCAATTCGGCCGATCCACGGCCAGGGACAGCGTGGGGACCCACGGCCCCTCGCGGCCGCAGGCAATGGAGGGCCCGACCGCGCCAAGCGTTGACAACCTCCAAGGCTCCTTCTATGTTGGAATTCTGGCTTTGCCGCCGTGCCCTTTCGGGAATCGTGCCATGTTCGACATCGGCTTCTCGGAGCTACTGGTCATTCTTGTCGTGGCCCTCATCGTGCTCGGCCCCAAGAAACTGCCCGAGGTTGCGAGAAGTCTGGGCCGGGGGCTCGCAGAGTTGCGCCGCACGTCCGAAGACCTTCGCAGGAGTCTTCTGATTGATGACGAGATCGCCAGCCGGCCAAGGTCCTCCCTGAGGCCTCCTGTCTCCGTCCCGCCGGCCCCCGCCAGGAAACAAACGGACCCGCTCAAAGGCCAAAAGACGCCAACCGAGCCGGACCCAAACGAAGTCTCTTCCATAGAAGCCGCGGCCGGGGAGAAAGGGGAAGCATCCTGAGATGACCGATGACAAGATGCCCCTGACGGCTCACCTGGAGGAGCTGCGCAAGCGCTTGATCGTCTGCTGCATCGCGATCGTGGTGGGTTTCTGCGTCGCCTACGCCTTCAAGGAAAGCCTTTTCGAGTTCGTGGCCAGGCCGCTCAGGGCCCATCTGCCGGAAGGCAGCTCCCTTCAATACATCGGGATCGCCGAAGCCTTCGTGACGTACCTCAAGATCTCTCTCATAGCGGGCCTTTTCCTGGCCATGCCCGTCATCCTTTACGAAGTGTGGATGTTCGTGGCTCCGGGGCTGTACGAAAAGGAAAAACGGTACATGCTTCCTCTGGTGTTCTTCTCGCTGGTCTTTTTCCTGGGCGGGGCGGCTTTCTGCTACTTTGTGGTCTTCCCGTTCGCCTTCCGGTTTTTCATGACCTTTTCCGGGGAATCCCTTCGAGCCATGCCGACCACGCAACATTACCTCTCCTTTGCGTGGCACATGATGCTCGCCTTCGGCCTGGTGTTCGAAATGCCTATCGCCTTTTTCTTCCTCGGCCGCATGGGCCTGGTCACCTACAAAGGGTTGGCCCGCCAAAGAAGGTACGCCATCGTGGCAATCTTCGTGGCCGCGGCCGTGCTCACGCCAGGCCCTGACGTCCTCAGCCAGCTCCTGCTGGCGGGGCCTCTGTTGGTCCTGTTCGAATTAAGCCTTCAGATCGTCCGCCTGACCGGAAGGAAGAGCCAGTGGGGCGAGGAGCCGGAAGAGGCTCCGGCGGGCTGAAGGTCGGGCCAGCGGGGGGGGCCACCCGGGGGACTGTCGAGCCGCCCCCCGGTCCGGTCAAAGCGGGATGTTTCCGTGCTTCTTGGGCGGGTTCGTATCCCGCTTGTTGGCCAGAAGCTCCAAGGCCTGAATGATTTTCGGACGGGTGGTCTCCGGCAGGATGACCTCGTCCACATACCCGAGTTCCGCCGCTTGGTATGGGTTGGCAAAGGTCCTGCGATATTCGCGGATGAGCTCCTCTCGCTTGGCGGCCGGGTCCTTTGACTCTTCGATCTCCTTGCGGAAGACGATGTTAACGGCCCCCTCGGCGCCCATGACCGCGATCTCTGCGCCCGGATAGGCCAGGTTGACGTCCCCGCGAATGTGCTTGCTCGACATCACGCAGTAAGCCCCGCCGTAGGCCTTGCGGGTGATCACGGTGATCTTGGGCGTCGTCACCTCGCAATAGGCGTAGATCAGCATGGCTCCGTGCTTGATGATGCCGCCGTATTCCTGGGCCGTGCCGGGCAGAAACCCAGGCACGTCCTCGAAGGTCAGGATCGGAATGTTGAAGGCGTCGCAGAATCGCACGAACCGGGCGCCCTTTACCGACGCCTGGATATCCAGCGAGCCTGCAAGGAACTTGGGCTGGTTCGCGACCACGCCGACCACCCGGCCGTTCATGCGGGCAAAGCCCACGACGATGTTCGGGGCAAAATGCTCGTGGACCTCGAAAAGCTTGCCGTGGTCCACGACCGCACGGATGACGTCCTTGATGTCGTAAGGCGCGTTCGGATCTTCGGGAACCATGTCTTTCAGGGCGGGCTCCATCCGGTCCGGCGGATCCGTGGGCGCCAGCCTGGGCGGGTCCTCGGTGTTGTTTAAGGGCAGGTAGCTGAAAAGCTCGCGGATCATGGACAGGCACTCTTCATCGTCAGCCGGCGCGAAATGGGCCACGCCGCTCTTCTGGTTGTGAGTCATGGCCCCGCCGAGTTCCTCTTTCGTGACCTGTTCCCGGGTGACCGATTTGACGACCTCCGGGCCTGTGATGAACATGTAGCTCCCGTTGCGGGTCATGAACACGAAATCCGTGAGAGCCGGGGAGTACACCGCCCCTCCGGCACAGGGGCCCATGATGGCCGAAATCTGGGGGATGACCCCCGAAGCCATCACGTTCCTGAGAAAGATGTCCGCATAGCCGGCCAAGCTCTCGACGGCCTCCTGAATCCGGGCTCCCCCAGAATCGTTGAGACCGATGACAGGAATCCCGTTCTTTATGGCCATGTCCATGATCTTGCAGATTTTGTTGGCGAAGCTTCGCCCAAGGGTTCCTCCCAGTACAGTGAAATCCTGGGCAAAAAGGAAAACGGGCCTGCCACCGATCTTCCCGTGGCCGGTGACAACCCCGTCTCCAGGAAACCTGCGCTTCTCCATTCCGAAATACGTACAGCGATGCGTGACGAGCTGGTCGATCTCGACGAAAGTGCCCGGATCGAGCAGCCGGTCGATCCGCTCCCGCGCGGTCAACTTGCCTTCCTCGTGCTGCTTGCGAACCTTGTCCTCTCCGCCCCCTTTCAGGGCCTGCGCGGTTCTCTTCAAAAGCTCTTGTCTGCTCTCGCTCTCACCCATGTCGATCCTCCAGCGGGACACCGAGCTGTCCCCTCGAAAGAAAAGCGCGCGCCATGCTACGGGAAGAACAAGAACCCTGTCAATCGGCGAGACAGGGTCCTTGGCGCGCGAACCTTCGGACGCCGGACGACGGGCCGGGCTGCGGATCGGGGCCCGCGGGCATCCCTTGCTCCTTTATCTCTTTTCTCCCCGCTCCCGCAGGACAGCGGCAAAGGCGGCGTTGAGCTCCTTGGTCCTGCGGTCGGCCAGATCCTGGAACTCTTTCCCGAGGTGCTGAACGCGGTCCGGGTGATATCGAAGCAGAAGCTCCCGGTACCGGCTCCGGATCTCCTCCATGGAAGCGGCCGGACTCACTCCAAGAATCTGGTAAGGATCGCCGGGCCTGCTCTCATCCTCCGGATCCGCGCCCGTTCCCGACTCCGGACCCTTCCACCCCTGCTTGGGGCTCGACCGTCCGTCCCGCGGCCGCCCTCGCGTTCCCCTTTTGTCCCGTTGCGAGCGCTGAAGGTAGAGGTATCCCACGATCGCCGCCAGCAGGTCGTCCAACCTGCCCGGCAATCCCAGGAAATCCGGCACCAGGTCAATGGGGCTCAAGATGTAAAGCAGGATCAACGCAAGCAGAAGCCAGGCAGGGATCTTGGACATATTTGTCCCGCTCTGCTGAAATCCGTCGCACCGGCAAGCAACCGTTCCAAAGCCCTGGGGTCCTGCGCCACTCGCACTCTGGCCCGGAGGGATGCTGCAGGGGGTGCCTGCGAGTCCCTGCCGCCAAGGCAGGTGAGTTCAGGCTCCCAGGATTTCCAACCCGGAAAAGAAGAACGGAATCTCCACGGCTGCGCTTTCCGGGCTGTCCGAGCCGTGCACCACGTTTTTCTCCACTTCGCTCGCGTAGTCGGCGCGGATGGTCCCGGGTGCCGCGTCCTTTGGATTCGTGGCGCCCATGAGATCCCGCACCTTCTGGATCGCAGAGTCCCCCTCCAAAACCATGGCCACCACCGGCCCCGAGGACATAAAGCTCGTCAGACTCGCAAAAAACCCCTTCTCCCGGTGCACAGCGTAAAAAGCCTCGGCCTCCTTCTTGTCCAGTCGCACCATGCGCAGTGCGGCCACCCTGAGACCGGCCCGCTCAAAACGGCTAATCACTTCCCCGATGAGGCCCCTGGCCACGCCATCTGGTTTCACCATGCACAATGTCCGTTGCAATAGGATCCCTCCTCTTTTTTCCTTTCGGCGCCCCACCCCATAATAAAAGGAGCGGGTCACGCTCCCCCAAAAAGGTTGTACAGTGTTATGGCTACGCAATCAACAATGTCTGAGCCTGAAGCCCCGGCTCGGCCTTGATACGCAACTAACTGCTTTTACAGCGTTTTTTACGATTTTAAAACACACAGACGCTCTTGACAGCGCCCAGAGAGGATGCTATCGTATAACCGATCCTGGAGAAAAAGGCAAAGGGGAACCATGCCTGCGGACCGTTCGGACAAGGGCGGTTCCGCGTTCCGCACCCAGCAGCGGGGCACCCATGCTTTCCAAGACTGTGCGAACAAACCTCGCATCGCTCGGGGTCGGCCTTGTTTTGTTCGCCTTCCTCTTGTACTGGGTCCGGGCCTCTTCGGTTCTGGATCATCTGCGCCAGGTCGGCCCTTGGATCTTCGCGCTTATTCCCTTCTATGGAATCGGCCAGTTGTTTTTCATCCTGGCCTGGAGAGCCCTGCTCGACGAGCAAGGAAAAGCTGTGGGATTCTGGAAGCTCGCCAAGGCCTACCTCGCGGGCGACGCGGTCAACTACGTGGTGGTCAGCGGCAACCTGGCGGGCGAGCCGCTTAAGGCCCACCTGCTCCGCGACGTGCTTCCTTTCGTGAAGGGACTGTCTTCGGTTACGGTCAACAAGCTTTCCGAGGCCCTGAGCATGATCACCTTTCAGGCCGTGGGGATTTTCCTGGCGATAGCGTTCAACTTGCTCACCTCGGAGATGGCCTGGGGCAGTCTTCTTGTGTTCCTTCTCATGTCGGTTGCCATTTTCCTGTTCTTCTGGAGGCAGAAAAAGGGGCTTTTCGGCTGGGTTTTCCGGGGCCTCAGCCGGATCGGAATCGCCCGCGCCTTTTTCGAGCGGATCGCCCAAAAGGCGCAACGCCTCGACGACCAGATCTCGGGCTTTCACCTGGGCGGAGGCCGCCAATTCAGAGTCTCCCTCGTACTGAACTTCTGCGGATGGGTCGTGGGCGCTGTGGAAGGCTACTTTCTCCTCAAGCTGCTTGGATTGGAGGCGACCATCCCGAAGGCCTGGGCCATTGAAGCCATCACGGTCCTGGCGAACAACCTGTTCTTTTTCATCCCGGCCAGGCTCGGGGGAAGCGACGGCGGCAAGGTGGTCGTCTTCCTCTCCATGGGCATGTCGTCCGCCCTGGGTCTTTCCTTTGGCCTTCTCAGGAGGGCCCGGGAATTCGTGTTTGCGGCCCTGGGCTTCCTGTTCCTCGTCCAACTGAATCCGTTTCGACAAAGACCCGCCCAAAGCATTCTAGAACCGGAATCCCTTCAACAGACCGGAACCTCGGGGATCTGAAGGAGGAGCCGAAAACCGTGAAGACTCCGGCCTGGAATCCCGGCTCCCTCCGGGCTTGCCTGTTCGACTTCGGGGGCACGCTGGACGCGGACGGCGTGACCTGGCAGGAGAGGTTTTTCCGCATTTACGGGAAGAACGGGATCCGGCCGGACCGGGAAGTCTTCCGCCGGGCCTTTTACACGGCGGACGATGCTCTCATCGAAAAAGGCACCTTGCGGGGGGCCGGCATCCGGGAGACCTTGGCCCGTCAAGTAGACCTCGTTCTCGACGCCCTTGGCCTTCCCGACACACCTTCAACAGTCCGGGACGCGATCGTGGGAGAGTTCCTCGGAGACATCCAAAGAACGATCGAGCGAAACAAGCCGATCCTGGCCCGGCTCAAAGCCCGGTACCGCCTTGGCGTGGTGTCCAACTTTTACGGAAACCTTGAAGAAGTCTGCGCCGACCTCGGCATTCTAACTTTCTTTGACTGCCTGGTGGATTCAAGCCTGGTGGGCGCCATGAAACCTGACCCGCTCATTTTTCGGGCCGCTCTAGACAGAATGAGTCTAAAGCCCGAGGAAACTCTTTTCATCGGCGACAACGTCACCCGGGACCTCGAAGGGGCCAAAGCCCTGGGAATGCCCCACGTGTGGCTCTCGGGGGAGGCTCACGGCGGGCCAGGCCCTTGCTGCCCGGGCGACCCCGTGATCCGCTCCCTGCCGGAGGTTCTCTCCGTGCTTGAGCGCGGATGGACTGCGGTCCCGGAGGAGGGACGGCCGTGAAAGCCGGTATCTTCGCAGCCGGCATGGGTTCGCGTTTTGTAGAGGCCGGCTGGGACCAGCCCAAACCGCTGATCTCGGTCAAAGGGATGCCGCTCGTCGGCCGACTGCTCGAGAATTTTTTCCAAGCGGGCGTGGAAAAGGTCGAAATCCTTTTGAATGCCGAGCCGCGGTTCGATCCGGTCGAAACCTACCTGAGGAACCGCCCCGAGGCCTCCCGAATCGGCCTGTGCCGAAAGACCACGGCAAGCTCCTACGAGAGCTTCTCTCTGGTTGCAGCCCGCCTGGGGCCGCCTCCCTTTCTGCTCAGCACGGTGGACACTGTCTTTTCAGTTGAGGAACTCAAGACATTCCTGGACCTGAGACAGTATCCGCCGGATTGCACGCTTGTGCTGGCCGTGACGCGCAACCGGGGTGACAAGAAACCCCTCTGGGCGGACCTATCGCCCGAAGGCCGGATCCTCGGGCTGGGCCCGAGCGCCAGCAACCGAACCTTCGTGACCGCCGGGCTCTATCTCGTCCTGGGACCTCTGCCGCTGCCCGTCCGATTTCCCGTGCCTGCCCTGCGGGACTATCTGGCTTCGGTCGCCGAAGGGCCTTGGAAGGTCTGGGGCGCAAAGTTTGAACAGGCTTTGGACATCGATTCTCCCGATGACGTTCGAGCCGCAGAGGGGCTTCTATGACCGTCGGTCCATTCTTTATAGAAAATTCTATGGGTGCTCGGTATTCTATTGACAAATCAAAAAATTTTTTATATCAAGTCCTGAAGTTTTGCCTGTTCCTGTTTACGGAAAGACCGTTTTTCCTAGCCTCGGATCGTGAAAAGAAAGCCCACAAAGCCAGGCTGTTGCGAAGGCAGGCAAACAACCACTGAACGAGGTAATCATCCCATGATCGGAATCTTTCGGGAGGAGGTCTACTCCCCCAACCGGGTGGAGGACGATGCAGCCATTCTCCGCCTCACCGCCGAAGCCCTGAGCGCCGAGGGACTCGACATCCAGCTCGTGCGGCCCCAGGACCTTTCTGCGGACGCCACCCCGGACATGACCTTCGCCATGTGCGAGGGCAGCGACTGCCTGAAGATCCTCAAGAGCTGGGAGGCCCGGGGATATCCGGTGTTCAACAGCCCTCGGGCGGTCGAGAACTGCCACCGGTACCGGATGCTCTCGCTCATCGCTGGGACCCCGATTCCTTTCCCCAAGACCCTGCTGATCCGGACCCACGAGCATGTAAACGGACAGTTCGATCTGAGCCGGGGCGTTTGGGTCAAGCGGGGCGACGTGCACAGCACCCACCCCAGCGATGTTCGCTTGATCCACGACCGGTCTTCCCTCGAGGAGGCCCTGCAGGCCTTTCGAGACCGGCTGATCACGCAGGCGGTGCTGCAGGAACACATTCACGGAGACCTCGTCAAGTTTTACGGGATTCCTTCCCGCAAATGGTTCCGTTTCTTCTACCATAAGCCCGACAAGGTGAACGGCCACCCCTTCTCCCCGGAGAAACTGCAGCGCACGGCGGAAACAGCCGCGGCAAGGCTCGGATTGCAGGTCTTCGGGGGCGACGTGGTCGTCACCCGAGACAGACACTACATTATCGACATCAACAGTTGGCCGAGTTTCGCAATTTGTCGGGAAGAGGCCGCCGACCAGATTGCTTCCTTCCTTTTGGACCGGTATCGCAAATGGGAATCCCACCAGGGCCTCCAGCGGAGGTTGGCGTGAGCGCGGGGGAAAGGACGCGGGGGGATTCCCAGGACGAACCAAATCTTTTGTCCGAGCAGCTCTTCCAAGAGGAACAGCTCTACCTGGCCCCGGGCGTCCAGAGCATCTGCCTTCATTCCCGCCTGGTCATCGACCGGGGCAAGGGAGTGTATCTGACCGACGTGGACGGTCGGACCTTCCTGGACTTTTTTTCCGGGGTCACGGTCGGAAGTCTGGGCCATTGCCATCCCAAGTACGTCTCGGCGCTGAAGGCCCAGCTCGAAAAGGTGACCTTCGGCAGCTTCACCACGCTCCCCCGGCTCCGGTTTCTGAAGAGGCTGGCCGAGCTGGCGCCAGGAGACCTTCGAAGAACACAGCTCTACAGCGGCGGCGCCGAGGCCGTCGAAGCTGCCATCCGTTTGGCCAAGGCGTACACGGGCCACTTCGAAGTGATCGGCTTCTGGGGAGGATTCCACGGCAAGACCGGCGGGGTCCTGGGCCTGGTGGGAGACCGCTTCAAGCACCAACACGGCCCCATGGCGCCAGGCCTATACCAAGTGCCTTACGCCAACTGCTACCGGTGCCCCTTTGAAGCCACCTACCCGGCGTGTTCTTTCCTGTGCGTGGAATTCTTGAGAAAGACGATCCGCCACAACACGACCGGCAGTATCGCCGCCATCCTGGTCGAACCGATCCAGGGGACCGCCGGGAACGTTGTGCCCCCTGCCGGATTCCTCAAGGAACTCTTGGGAGTGGCCCGCGAGAACGGAGCGCTTCTCATCGCGGACGAGATGATCACGGGTTTCGGCCGGACCGGAAAACTGTTCGGAGTCGAGCACGAGGGAATCGTCCCGGACATCATGACCCTGGGCAAGGGGATGGGCGGAGGCTTCCCGGTGAGCGCCCTCATCTCCACGGATGAAATCGTCTCGGCCAGGCCTTTCTCCCTGCCCAGCGCCAGCTCCTCCAGCTATGGGGGGAATCCTCTTGCCGCAGAAGCGGCCCGGGCCACGCTGGAGATTTTGCTCGAAGAAAAGCTGGTCGAGAACTCCAGGGATCAGGGCGCCTGGATCCTCGCCGAACTCCAGAAGATGGCCGAGCGCTTCCCCTTCATTGGCCAGGTGAGGGGAAGGGGCCTTATGATCGGAGTCGAACTGGTTCGGGACCGGAAGTCCCGGGAGCCCTTGTCGCCCCAGGCTTCCCAGGCAATCTTTCAAATCGCGCTACAGGAAAAGATCCTCCTCATGATCACCTCCTCGGCCATCCGGATCAATCCGGCTCTGACCCTTTCCCGAAAGGAGGCAGCCGAGGGGATCGAGATTCTGGAACGGGTCTTCCACCGAGTTCATTCGACCGGCACCCATCTGCTTTAGAATTTTGAGATCGCGGACTGCCCGCGCTCCGGAATGGGACCAAGCTTCCCATTCTTCGTTTGGGTCCTTCAGCTGAGTGAATCCCATGGGCTTTGCCATCAAGAGGCCCCGGCCCTTTCGGGGCGCGATCGTCGGTTTCGGAAATATGGCGGAGAAAGGGCATCTGCCGGGGTGGCGGACCCTGAAGGGGGCTTCGATCACCGCCGTTTGCGACCCCAGGGCCGAGCGGAGAGCCTTGGCCGAAACGCTCCTGCCCGGGGTGCGGACCTACGCAAGCTGGGAGGAGCTTTACAAGAAAGAACCCCTTGATTTCGTCGACGTCTGCACGCCGCCGCCCTTCCATGCCGCCGCCATCCTCGCCGCCCTGGGCCGGGATCTGAATGTCCTTTGCGAAAAGCCCCTGGTCGGCACCCGCGCGGAGTACCGGAAAGTCCGACAGGTCGCGCTCCGAAAGAACCGGGTCGTCTACCCGGTCCACAACTGGAAGCACGCCCCTGTCCTGGAGCGGGCCCTCCAATGGATCGGCCAGGGCCTGCTCGGCCAAGTCACATACAGCCAGTTCCACACGCTCCGCACCCGGCCGGCCTCGGGCCTGACAGCCTGGAGAGGGCAAAAAGCCGAGGCAGGAGGCGGAGGGATCCTGCTGGATCACGGCTGGCACGGCATCTATCTCCTTCTCAGCTTCCACGGTGAGCGCCCCCAGGAAGTGTCGGCCTGGACCGAGCCGCGCCCCGGAGGCAGCCGGACCGAACACACCGCCCATCTCCAGATTCATTTCTCCCATGGAGTCGCATCGTTGTTCCTCACTTGGAACGCTCCAAAGCGCCACAATTCGGCCCGCATTTACGGGGAAAAGGGACTCGTCCTGATCGAAGACGACCGGATTGAATTGAGGACCGCCGAGGGACGAGCCGCCGCAGCGCGGTTTTCAAGCCCCCTTTCCGGGGGGTCCCATCATCCGGACTGGACAGCGGGCCTGCTGGCGGATTTCCTGGAGACCCTCGAAAACCCTTCGTTGGCGCGCCGGGCTTTGGAAGAAGCTTTCTGGTGCCTGGAGATCTCTCTTCTCGCTTACGCCTCGGCCCGAAGCCGGGGGCGCCGCATCAAGATCCCGGCACCCGGGAGGCCTGAATGATCGACAAGGCGATCGTGGTTCTTTCGGCTCCGTCCCGCGTCAGACCCCGTGTGCGCCTCGGGGGCTTGAGTCTCCTCCAGAGGCTCCTCTACACCGCCCAGTGGGCCGGAATCCGCAGGGGAGTCGTGCTTGCCCTGGCGGCTCCGGACCCGGACGCGGAGCGGCTCGTGCGGGAGGATCCGAAGAACAGCGGCTTCGTCTTTCTTGAGCTTGGCAGGAGCAAGGGGTCCGCCGCTTTTCGCGAACTCGAGCAGTGTCTGCAAGGCGAGCTGGCCGTGCTTTCGACCGAATGCATCCTGGATCGCGTTTTTCTCCGGGACCTTCTGAACCGGCCCGAGCCCCTCGCGCGGCCGGTCCTCGTCAAAAGCAAAGCGCCTGCCGCAGGGGCCGAAAACACGGAGGCCCTCCCGGCCGTCTCCCTGGTCCCGGCAGGGGCTGCAAGCTCTCTCAAAGGGGCGCTCCTGTCCGAGGAACCCATGGAGGCCACCGCCAAGTTTCTCAACAGCCTGCCGGATTCCGAGTGCCTCGAGCCCGGCGAGCCGGCGCTCATTCCGATCCGGGCAAGCAGCCCCCAAGAGCTTGGGCAAGCCCAGAAGAGCCTGTTCCGGAGCCTCATCAAGCCAACCGAAAGTTACCTGTCCAAGAACCTCGAGCGGAGGATCTCCCTGTCCATCACGAAACGACTCGTCAACACAGCGGTCACACCCAATCAAATCAGCCTGGTGTCGATCTGCATGGGTCTTGTGAGCGGATGGCTCTTTCTCGGGCCCCACCGCCTCCACCACGTGGCAGGAGCGCTGCTTCTGTGGCTTTCCAGCGTGATAGACGGATGCGACGGAGAGATTGCCCGCCTTAAGTTCCAGGAGTCCCGAATCGGCTCGGTCCTGGATTTCCTGGGGGACAACCTCGTTCACATCGTGGTCTTCTTTTGCATTGGATTCGGCCTGTACAGGGGAGGAGAAGGCTCGGTCTACCTGGCCCTGGGCATCCTGGCGGCCCTGGGGACCCTGGCGACTGCCTCGGCGGTCTTCTGGAGGGTGTTCCTGAAGGGCGGCTCGGAAGGGATCATCACCTTTTCCACTCCGGTTCGCGTCGAGGAGGCAGCCTCGGCCAGCGACGGGCTCCGGCGCAAGATCGAACTGGCGGACAAGATCAGCAACCGCGACTTCATCTACCTCATTCTGGCCCTTTCCCTTATCAACGGCCTCTGGATATACGCCTGGCTCAGCGCCTTCGGCACCTTCTTCTACTTGGCCTACTTGCTCCACCTCTATCGGCGAATGGGGCTCCTCAGCCGAGCTTCTCCCGCATCCTCCGCTTGAGTTCCTCGTAGGACTGCTCGCGCAGAATCTTCTGCATCTGGCTGCGAAGGTCCGTGACCAGGCTGACACCGTCCAGGAGCACGTCCTCCAGGAGCCACTGTTTGTCTAAGAGCTTGAGCCGGTAACCGACTTCGACCATGCCTTCTTCCGGGTGGGTGACCACGGTTTCAACCTCGGCCCTGTCTCCGTCCACCTTAACCTGTTCGATCTCGACCTTCGTACTCTTGAAAAACTTGGCCGAGTTCGGGTATGCCACCTCCTCCAAAACCTGCCGAAAGAGGCTCAGGAAGTTCTCCTGCTCGCTCTTGGGGAGTTTTTGCCAGGTGTCAAGAAGGCACGACTGACTGACGCCCGCGATGTCGATGATCTGGGAAATCCGTCGGGTGACGGCAGGATCCGGGTTGTCCTTGTCGCCCTTGGACAGGGTCTCCACAGCGCCGAGAAGAGCTTCGACCGTGGACTTTGGATCCGGCGAGTCAGCGGAGGCAGAGCCCAAAAGCCACAGGAGGAGGCAAGAATTCACGGCCACGGAAACGAGGAGCCGAATCCGCCGATTTTTCATGTAGGTCTGGCCTTGTTTCATTCAAGGGGAGACAATGATTCGTGATATCGACTCAGATCGGAGCCATCACCCAAGGGAGCTCATGAAAGCGTATCAAATCCCGGCAAAGAGAATCAATCGGCGGCGTTTGTGCGAATCGGCCAGGAACGCGCCACCCGGCGTCCCGGATGCCTTGACTATGGGCCGGCCTTTCCCTAGCGTCTTTGTGCCGGCTTGCAGGCTGGCTGAGAATGGACCCGCCTTGCTCTTTTGAACCGACTCTCGTGGAGGGAACGCATGATGAAACCTTCCCTTGGCACCAGGCGCAAACTGCGACTCCCCCGCAGAGGGCATTTGGGCTTTCGGATCTGCCCCACACTGCTGCTCTTCGCAGTCCTCGGCCTCTGCTCCCTGGCGCCCGCCGTCGCCTCGGGCGTTCAGGAAGCTCCGGGGCAAGAGGCCGAACAGCCGGAAAAGGGCTCGCAGAACGTTCGGCTCCTTACGCTCGAAGAGATTGTAGAGCTTTCCCGCCAGTCCAGCCCCAAGCTTTGGAGTCAACGGCACATCATCGACCAGGCCGAGGCGCAGCTCCGGCAAGCCCGAGCCGGCAGGCTTCCCAGACTCGAATATGTTCAAGTGGCCAGCCTGGTTCCGGAAGCCCGGGGCAACCCGGTTTATTCGCCCGACGACCGGTCCGAACTTTTGAGCAATTTGGGTCCCTTCACCCGGATCGAGATCACTGTGAACCAGCCCCTTTACACCTTCGGCAAGCTCAAAGCCCACATCGAGGCCGCGGACCGGGGCCTTGAGGCCAAACAGGCCTCGTTCGAGCGTTTCGAGCAGGAGCTCGTCCAATCGGTCAAGGAACTGTATTACACGGCCCAGCTCAACGAAGAGTTGCGGCGGCTCGTTTCCGACACGGTCGAACAATTCGAAAAAGCGGTCCAAAAAGCCGAAGAACTTTTGGAAAAAGGGGAAGGGACCCTGACCCAGCAGGATCTACTCAAACTCCGTTACGGCCTCTCCAGGGCAAGAGGAGAGCTTCTGGAGATCGAAAAGGGGCAGGCCCTGGTGCACAGCGCCCTTCTCCGGCTTCTTTGCCTGCCGCCCGGGGAGGACTTTGACCTGAAAGAGAAGAGGCTCAAGCCCGCGCCGGTCGAGCTTCAAGACCTTTGCTCCTATCAGCAGAAGGCTTCCCAGCGACCGGAATGGCGACAACTTGCAGCCGGGATCGAGGCCAAGAAAGCCGAACTACGGGCCGAGCAGAAGACCTGGCTGCCGGATCTGTTCCTGACGGGCCTGTTCCGTTACGCCGTGGCGCCCAACCGGGACGAACAGGACAATCCCTTTGCCGTGGAGGAGTTCAACTATCTGGAGGGAGGCGTCCTTCTCGGATGGCGGCTGGCCCTGGATTTCGGGATTCCGGCCCGGATCGCAGAAAAACAGGCCGAGGTCTCCCAGCTCCTTCAGGAGCAACGGGACGCGACCTCAGGAATGCTCTTAGAAGTAGAGAAGGCCTGGCGCGAAGCCGAGCAGAAGCAGAAAGCCCTGTCCTATGCCGCCGAGGCCCGAAAGAACGGTCGAGCCCTGGCTGCCACCGCGGCGAGCAGTTTCCACTTGGGGCTGGGCGAGGCCAAGGAGGTCTTCGAGGCGTTCGGGATCTACACCGAGGCCGCGGCCCGATACTACCTTGCAATCAAGGACTTCAACCTGGCCGTGGCCGAACTCGAACGGGTGACAGGCCAAAGGCTCCAAGGCCCTTCCGACTGAGCGCCTCTCTCAGCGCGCGATCAAGGCCTTGCATTCCGCAGAGAGGCTCGCTTCGTGCTCTTTGAGACATTTGAGTATGCGGCCCTGGCCAGGCTCGACGCCCTTGCAATACTCGCTTACGTCTTTGCTGCAAGCCTGATCCCAGGATTCTTTCTTGGCTTTGATCTCCTGGCCTTTGTCCGCCAGGAAAGCCTGACATTCTTTCGATAGATCCGCCTTGTGTTCTTTCAGGCAGTTGAGCACGGCGCCTCCTCCCGGAGACACGCCTTTACAATACTGATCGACATCCTTGCCGCAGGCCTGATCCCAGGCGTCCTTCTTCGCCTTCACATCCTGTGCCTTGCCCGCCAGGTATGTCTTGCACTCCGGAGACACCTGGTCCATCTTTTCTTTCAGGCAGTTAAGGATCCGCCCTTGTCCGGGTTCCACTCCCGGGCAAAGCTTCTCCGCATCACTCTTGCAGGCCTCCTCCTGGGCCGATCCGGCCGACGGAAACGAGGCCGCTAGAAGCACAACGGATACGCAAACCGCAATCACTGCCCCGGGGATTCTTTGCATTTTCCGCCCTCCTTCGTATTGCCCTTGCTCCCATGGGAGACCGCTCAAGAACTTTGTACAAGGCTAGACGTAGGAATCGACGATGTCAAGGCAAGCTCGGTCGGCCCCTTTGCGTAGCTTGACCCGAGAGGGTTCTGTGCCTTAGTGTTTTGGCATGATGGAAAAAGAAAAACCAAAAGAACAGGCTCCCCCGGAAGCGAAGATGCAGGAAACTGAACCTTCCGCCGAACGCCATGCCCCCAGTCTGCCGGCCCAGGCAGCCCCCGCGATCGGCCGCAGAGTCGTTCTCGGGTTTCTCGCTCTGGCTATCTCGCTCATTCTGTACCTGTCCTACCAGATCTTCCGGCCTTTCCTTCAAGTCTTTATCCTGGCCGGCGCAACCGCGATCCTCACCTACCCTGCCCACGAGAGGATCACACGGCGGCTGGGGGGAAGGCCGACTCTCGGCGCGGCCGTTACGCTCATTCTTCTGGTCCTGTTGGTTGTCGTGCCGGTCACCTTCTATTCGTCTCTGCTTTCTCTGGAGGCCGCCAATCTCACCCGGGGACTCAACGCGGCCACCATTCAAGAGTACGCGCACCAAGCAGCCGAGCGGTTTCTGCCTGAACGGTTCGACGTCGTCCATTTCCTCAAGGAGCGGCTCGGCCCGGGAGGGATTTTCGAAAGCGACTATTTCAAAGGAGCTGTAAACGAGATCGCCTCTGCGGCCAACAAGCTGGTGCAGAGCTTCATCGCCGGCACGGCCTCTGCCCTGATCAGTCTCGTGTTCTTTTTCCTTTTTCTGTTTTTCCTCTTGCGGGACGGCAGAGCACTGGGAAAGGAGCTGATGCAACTCAGTCCCCTCGAAGACCGCGACGAGAGGGAGATTTTCACCCACCTCACGAAAACGATCCGGGCCATCCTCCTGGGAGGCGTTTTCGTTCCCATTGCCCAGGGGGTTCTTTCCATGATCGGCTTCGCGGTCTTCGGCCTGCCGTCGCCCGTTCTCTGGGGCTCCCTGCTCATCGTGGCCGCGGTCATACCGATCGTCGGAGGCACGGTGGTGTGGATACCGGCCGTGGTTTACCTGGCCCTTGCCGGTTCGACCTGGCAGTGGGTGGGCTTGCTCATTTACTGCGTCCTCATCGTCAGCACCGTCGACAACATCCTCAAGCCGGTCATCCTGAGAGCAGCGGCCAACTTCCACCCCATGATCGCCTTTGTGAGTGTCCTGGGGGGCATGATCGCATTTGGCGTGTTCGGGTTCGTCCTCGGACCCGTGATCGCAAGCCTCCTGCTCAGCCTGCTCCGGATTTACAAATACGAAATCTTGAAATTGCCCAAGACGGAGTCCACCCTCTGACATGCCGCTCAACAACCAGTCTCCCGCGCGGGCCGGCCGGAAGGTCCACGGCGGGGAACTCGCCCCTCCCGCGAACGGAACCGGGAGAAAATCCGAGATCTTCGGCGTCTAATGGATTTGACTCGGGCTCGACCTGAAATCCTTCGGAGTCCCCTCCATGAAACATCGGGTCAAGAAGGCGCTCGCGCTGCTGACCGGATTGGCTCTCGCCGGAGCGGCGGCCGCCTGGGTTCTTCACCACGCGGACCGGAATCGGCCTCTGTTCCGCACAGTCGCCGTGAAGCGGGGCGATCTCGTCGCCACGATCAGTGCAACGGGAACTGTGGAGCCTGAAGAGCTGGTGGATGTGGGCGCTCAGGTTGCCGGCCAGATCATCGCCTTCGGAAAGGACAAGAACGGAAAGACCATCGATTACGGCTCGATCGTCGAAGAAGGGACGGTCCTGGCCCAAATCGACGATTCCCTTTACGCGGCGGACGTGGCGGTGGCAAGCGCCCAGTTGGAGCAGGCGCAATCCAGCCTGGAAAGAGCCCGGGCGGATCTGGAACAGAGCAAAGCCAAGCTCCGCCAAGCCGAGCGCGACTGGAATCGAGCCCAGAAACTGGGCCCCTCCGAGGCGCTGGCAGAATCCAGCTACGATGCCTACCAGTCCGCTTACGAGACGGCCAGCGCGAATGTCAAGGTGGGCGAAGCGGCGATCGCCCAGGCAAAAGCCGCCGTCGCGCAGGCCCGGGCAACCCTGGAACGGGCGAAGCGGAATCTCGGCTACTGCACGATCCGGTCCCCCGTGAAGGGCGTCATCATCGACCGAAGGGTGAATATCGGCCAGACGGTGGTCTCCAGCCTGAATGCGCCGAGCCTGTTTCTGATCGCCAAGGACCTTCATCGCATGCAGGTCTGGGTTTCGGTCAACGAGGCGGACATCGGCAGCATCCATCCGGGGCAGCCGGTGAACTTTGCCGTGGATGCCTATCCCGGAGAGATCTTTCGCGGGGAAGTCGCCAAGATCCGCCTGAACGCGACCATGACGCAGAACGTGGTCGCCTATATCGTGGAGGTCACGACCGACAATTCCAGCGGGAAGCTCCTTCCGTATCTTACGGCCAACGTTCAATTCGAATTGGGCCGCCGGACTGACGTCTGGCTCGTTCCGAACGCGGCCCTGCGCTGGTTTCCCCCGCCGGGTCAGATGGCACGGCAGAGCCGCGATTCGACAAAGCGGCCGGAGCCCGCGAGCGCCGTGCCGGGGGAAGGGCCGGCCCCGCCTCCTGGCCAAGCCGGCGGCTTGGGGCGACATGGAACTCTCTGGGTTCCAGAGGGCGAGCTTGTGCGGCCCATGGAGGTTGCCCTCGGGCTGAGCGACGGCACGTTCACGGAGGTCCAAGGCCAAGAACTCCGGGAAGGCCTGGAAGTCGTTGTCGGACTGGAGACCCGCGACGAAAAAAACCCGGGAGCAAGCCCATTCGCGCCGCAGCTCCGAACAAGGAGCTCCCCCTCGGCACGTCCGTGAGCGAAGGGCTCGCCCGAACCGAGCGATTTCACGGCGGTCCAACTGCCATGGCCACAGGACTGATCGAATTACGGGACATCCACAAAATCTATCGAGTCGGAGAGGTGGAAGTTCCGGTGCTCAAGGGCGTCTCCCTTTCCGTGGGACGGGGAGAGCTTGTGGCCATCATGGGCGCCTCAGGCTCTGGAAAGACGACTCTCATGAACATCCTGGGGTGTCTGGACCGTCCGACATCCGGGCAGTACTGGTTGGACGGGAAAGAAGTCTCCAAAGCGTCCCCCGACGAGCGGGCTCTGCTTCGAAATCGCAAGATCGGCTTCGTCTTCCAGAACTTCAATCTCTTGCCCCGCATGAGCGCACTCGAAAACGTGATGATGCCTCTGTCGTACACGACCCGAGCTCTTTCCGACCGGGAAGCCAAAGGGCGGGCAATGGCATGGCTCGAGAGGGTCGGGCTGGGAGACCGTTTTTCCTACGAACCCTCCCGGCTCTCGGGCGGCCAACAGCAACGGGTTGCGATCGCGCGGGCCCTGATCAATCGCCCCCCCCTGCTGCTGGCCGATGAACCGACGGGCAACCTGGACTCGCAGACGAGCGAAGAAATCCTGCGGATCTTCGAAACACTCAACCGGGAAGAGGGCATCACTGTGATCCTCGTCACCCACGACCCGGAGGTGGCTCGCCACGCCGGCAAAGTGATCCGGATCCGCGACGGCATGATCGTGGACGGAGCCTCGGCATGAAACTCTCCAAAACCCTTCGAACCGCTCTGCGGGCCCTGCGCCGCAACCCCATGCGCGCCGTCCTGACGACCTTGGGTATCATCATCGGGGTGGGTGCCGTGATCGCCATGATGGAAATCGGCAACGGATCCTCCGCGGCGATCCGGCGGACGATCTCCAGTATGGGCGCCAACGTGCTCCTGGTGCTGCCGGGCAGTGCGGCCAGCGGCGGCGTGAGCTTCGGAGCCGGCAGCGCCGTGACCCTGACGCCCGGCGATGTCGAGGCCATCCTGCGGGAATGTCCGGCTGTCCGCAGCGCGGCTCCTGTGGTCCGCGCCCGCACCCAGGTGGTGTACGGAAACCGCAACTGGGTTCCGGTGTTCATCTACGGCACGACACCGGAATTCCTGGCCGTCCGCGACTGGATGCCCCTGGCCGAGGGCACGGCGTTCACGGATCGGGACGTCCGGAACGCGAGCAAGGTGTGCCTGCTGGGGCAGACCCTGGTGCGCGAGCTTTTCGGCGGAGAGTCGCCCCTTTACAAGGAAGTGCGCGTGCAGAACGTGTCGTTTCGGGTTGTGGGCGTACTGGCTTCCAAGGGCGCCAACATGATGGGCATGGACCAGGACGACATCCTCCTGGCACCATGGACCACTCTCAAGTATCGGGTCATCGGTTCTTCCCTCTCCAGCACCAACCAGAGCAGCTCTTCTTCAGCCTCCTCATCTTCGGGAACTTCGGCCAGTCCGTTTTATCCCGGCACCCAGCTGAGGCTCTATCCGGCGCCTTCTCCGACACAGGCGGCCGACACCCCTTTGCCGGCACGATTCACGAATGTGGACCAGATTCTCGCCGCCGCCCGGAGCGCGGAGGAAATCCCGCTGGCGATCCGTCAGATCACGGATCTTTTGCGGGAGCGCCATCGAATCCGCCCCGAGGAGCCGGACGATTTCAACATCCGCGACATGACCGAGGTGACCAAGGCTCTTGCTTCCACCTCCACTCTCATGACGAGGCTGCTTCTAAGTGTGGCCCTGATCTCCCTGGTCGTGGGGGGAGTGGGGATTATGAATATCATGCTCGTTTCCGTAACCGAGCGGACCCGGGAAATCGGTCTGCGCATGGCTGTTGGAGCGAGGGGGCGCGACATCCTGCGGCAGTTCCTTACGGAGGCCGTGGTCCTGTGCCTGGCGGGCGGCGCCATCGGAATCCTGGCTGGCTGCGGCGGCTCTTTTCTGGTCACATTGTTCCTGGGCTGGCCCACCGAGACTTCGGTGCCAGCCATCGTGGCTTCGGCCATCGTCGCCGCCACCGTAGGCATCGTCTTCGGCTTTTACCCGGCCTGGAAAGCTTCGCGCCTGGATCCGATCGAAGCCCTTCGCTATGAGTAGCCGGGCCTGGGGCCGAGAGGGCTTTAGGAGATCTCGGACACATGGAAAGATGGATTCGCCTTGTTCTGGCCCCCTGCGCTTGGGCCTGGACCCTGGTGCTCGCAGCCGGAGGATGCGCGGTCGGGCCCGACTACAAGCCTCCCCAGCCTGCCGCACCCTCGAGCTGGTACGGCGCCTCGGACAGAGCGAGCTTCGCCTCGGAACGCAGACCGGACCTCGTCCATTGGTGGACCCTTTTCGGCGATCCGACTCTCACCTCTCTCGTGGAAAGGGCCGTCCAAAAGAATTTGGATCTCCAGCAAGCCAGAGCCCGAGTACGCCAGGCCCGCGCGGCCCGGGGCGCAGCCGCAGCCGGGCTTTGGCCTACTGCGGACGGGACCGCCGCCTATACCCGAAGCCGAGCCCAGGAGGCTTCGGTTCCACGGAGCGCCACAGGCGGAACCTTGGAGCTTTTTCAGGCGGGTCTCGATGCCGCATGGGAGCTGGACTTGTTTGGGGGAACCCGAAGAAACGTCGAGGCCGCGGAGGCGGATCTCCAAGCCAGCATCGAGGACGAGCGCGCCACCCTGGTGACTCTTGTGGCCGAAGTAGGGTTGAACTACATGGATCTGCGGCGTTTCCAGCAGGAGGCCGCCATCGCACGAAAGAACCTGGCCGCCCAAAGGCACAGCGCCGAGCTGACCCGCAAGCGCCATTGGGCGGGCTTTGTCGGTGCCCTCGATGTGGCCAACGCTGAGGCGCAGGTGGCCACCACAGAGGCCGAGATTCCGATGTTCGAAACCTCGGCCCAGCAGGCGATCTACAGATTGAGCGTTCTCATAGCCGAGGAGCCGGCATCTCTCATGGAGGAACTGTCAACGCCCGCACCCATTCCCAGTGATCCGCCTGAAATCCCCGTGCTTGTTCCTTCGGAGCTTCTGCTGCGCCGACCCGACATCCGTCGCGCCGAGGCCCAGATCCACGCCGCGACGGCCCGAATCGGCGTCGCCACCGCAGACCTGTTCCCGAAGTTCAATCTGACCGGCTCCGCAGGCTTTCGGGGAACCGCCCTCGACGAATGGCTTCAGTGGAGCCGGCGGGTCTGGTCCTTTGGGCCGGCCATGGACTGGCAGATCTTCAACGCCGGCCGCGTGCTCTCGGCCATAGAACTTCAAAAAGCCGTCCAGGAAGAGGCATTGCTCGCATACCAGAAAACGATCCTCACGGCGTTCCAGGAAGTCGAGAACGCCCTAGTGGCCTATTCCAATGAGCGGCAGCGCCGGCAGGCGCTTCTGGAGGCCGTCGCGGCCAACCGCAGGGGAGTGGACCTGGCGACCCGGCTTTACGTCCAGGGCGAAACCGATTTTCTCCACGTGCTCGATGCTCAGAGGTCCTTGTATGCTTCTGAGGACGCCCTCGCTCAGAGCGAGAGGAATATCTCGGCGAACCTCGTGGCGCTCTTCAAGGCCCTGGGAGGTGGGTGGGTAGCCGAACAACCTGCTCCTGCCGGCTCCGGCGAGACCGCCGCTCCCGAAAAGCAAGAGGCATCCCAGCCGGACCCGTGACAGATTGCCGGGAAAAGCCCCATCGTCCGGATCGAGCCTCACCGGGGAATGGCGCGGCGGCCTCCGAGAACCTTGAGCAAGCTGGGCAGGAACACCAGAGATGCGACCAGGCAGCTTCCGACCGCAAGGGAGAGGAGACTGCCGATGCTTCGAATTCCCCGGTGATGACCTACCAGCAAGGAGCCGAAGCCGGCGATCGTGGTAAGCGAGGAAAGCAAAATGGCCTTGCCGAGCCTGGAGCCCGCGATTCTGCCCCCGGCCGAGGGGCTCTGCAGAAAATGCCTGACGATATGAATCCCGTTGTCCACGCCGATCCCCACGAGCAGGGGGATGATCACGAGATTGGCCGGATTGAAGCTCAGGTGGGAAAGCCGCATGCCTCCCAAGGTCCAAAGCCATCCCAACACCAGAGGAACCAGGGACAAGGCGGACAGACGGGCACTCCGAAAGTCCAAAAGCAGGATCACGACAATCGCGAGCGTGGCGTACATACCCCCCTTGAGATAGGCCTCCAGCAGAGACCGGGTGGACTCGTAGTTGAGGACCGCAGGGCCCGTCACTTCGGGGTTCACCGTGCGAAGCTCGTCCACGAAGCGCCTTTGCGGCTCGGGCTGCCAGACATCTTCTTTCGCGTAAATTTGAAGGAGCCATTTGCCGCTCGTGCCCACAAACCGTTTGCGAAGAAGATCGGGGAGTCCTTCCACGGTCACGGGAATCGGGTCCAGGGCCGAGGCCGAAAGAATATCCAACTTTCTGCGCAAGTCTGCCGCCAGACGCTCCTGGTAGGAAGCGAGCCTCGAGGACAAATCGCCTGAGGCCTTGACCGCTTCCATGCTTCGGAGGACTTCTTCGGTCCGGTATCGAGCGCCCGAAACCGTATCCGGCGCCGGCACCGCCGCGGCTTGCTTCGATTCCTCGGCCTCCTTCTCTTCCTCTTCTCGCAGCTTGAACCGGATCCTGGAAACCCACCGCTCCACTCGGGCCGGATCCGGAGCGGCAAGCTCCGAGCCGGAAACCGCGAGCCCCTCCAGGAGGGGGCCGAGGCTTCGCACCTGGCTGAGTCTCTCTGCGGGGTTCTCCGGCAGATAGGTGGCCAGGCTCTCCACTTTCCGCACCGAGGGCAGGGTCTCATACCGCCTCGTCCTTTCGCGCGCCTCCTCCAGGGAGTTCACGATGTCGGCCGCGAAAATACTCGAATTGCCCTGGGCCTCGACGAGGCGCAATTCCCAGTCCACGGCCTCGGTCCCGCGGGCCTGCAGATTGAGAAGGTTGTAATCGAACCGGATGGGGCCGACAGGAAGGAAAGCGAACAGGGCCGCAAAGCCGCTCAGGACGAACACCCAGACCGGGTGGCGCGAAGGCCTTTCGAGGATCCGATCGAGAAGCGAGGGACGGTCGTTACCCGGCTGCGGCGAGGTCGCCGGCCGCTGCTTGCGCAACCTTTCTTGGACCAGGAGCAGAGACGGCAGAACCACAAAAGCCGAAACGAGACAGAACAGCACTCCCCAACCCGCAATCCACCCGAACTCCCGAAGTCCCCGGAATTCCGAAAGGGCCATGGCCAGGAAAGCCGCCATGGTGGTCAAGGCGCTGCTCAGGACCGGCCTGCCCACCCTGCGGTACGTTTCTTCCAGCGCTTCCGGCACGGCGCGGCCCCTCTCTAGCTCGGCTTCGTAGCGGGCCACAAAATGAATGCCGAAGTCGATCCCCAGCCCGATCAGGATGCTCCCGAAGGCCATGGACAGGATCGTGAGATGTCCCACGGTCAGGCTGAGCCATCCCAGAGACCAGACGACGCCCACCGCCAAGGCCGCCACGGCCAGGAGAGGCCTGAGGGCATGCCCGAACCCGACAACGAAAAGGGCCGTGACGAGGACCAGGGACAGGACAGAGGCCCTCGTCATGTCCCGAAGGCTTACGGACATCTCCTCCGAGTTGAGAGCCGGGGTTCCCGTGATCCCGACCGAGACGCCGGGTACCTTTTCGGAAACGGCCCGGATGTGCCCGCGGATGCGTTGGATCGCCGCGCCTTCGCGGTTGAAGCTCCCCTCGACTTCGCGCAGATAGGCCAGAACAAAGACCCACCCCCGATCCTCGTCCACCAGAAAACCGTCCTCGCTCAGGCTGCTGCCCTCGCCACCGAAAAAGACCTTCCAGGGAGAACGAAAGGAGCCGCCCCGAATGCACTCCGCAAGGCTGTCCATCACCGCGCTGAGGGCCTTGAGATCCTCCGGGTCCACCCGCTTCTTCTCAGGCTTTTCTTTTTCCTCTTCCGTCTTCTCCTCGCCGAAGAGCCCGGAGACCGCCGTGCGGACCAGCGCTTTGCTGATCTGGGTGTTCATGGTCTCCAGAAGGGTGACAAGATCCGGAGACGCGGCCAGCCGTTCGAGAAGCTCCTTGTGTTTTGTGATTCTCGCTCGGAGAGTCTCGATCTCCTCCGAGTCCAGAAAAAGGAGGGCTTGCCTTCGGAATCGCTCGAGGGGGATCTGGTAAAAGACCTCTCGCACAGCTACCGGATCGGCTTCAAGCCTCTGACCGAGAAGGGACGCAAACGTCTTGGACTGGTCGAGATCTTGGGAAGAAAGAACCAGAATCAGATAATCGTCCGGAAATTCCTGACGGTACGCATGGTAAAGCCTTGCCGGCAGGGTGTCCTGGGAAAGCAGGACGCTCCGTTCCGTCCAGAAGGTCAGGTGCTCCCCACTGTAAAGAAAGCTCGCCACGGTCAAGGCCAAAGACCCGGCCAGGACCCAAAGGGGCCTGCGAACGACGAGGCCGCACAACCGGGAAAGGGCAGATTCCAACCGACTTCTTGTCCGCATCTTTTCCTCAGGAGCGCGCGCCGCTCCGGACGTTCTCGAGGTTCGGGCGCGCAGGGTTTCGCCCGCATCAAGGGATGGGCTTTCCGGGCTGATCCGGCACAGCGAAATAGCCGATAAGCCCGAGCACCACCAAGAGCAGGACAAAGATCAGAAAGGCCACGAGGAAACAGGAGCGCAGCGGTCTCCTGAGCGTAATCGTCGCAACGATTTCCGGCGTGACGAGGGGCGATCCACAATTCGGGCAGATCTCCGCACGCCAGGCCACAATTTTGCCGCAGCCGCTGCACGCCTTGGTCTGCCCGGCCGCCTCGACGCCGGGAAGGAGCCAGAGCCATAGAAGCGCTCCAACGCTGAAGAAAAGCCCGGCCAGAAACCATCCGACCGTGTCACGGCCTTTCTTCCGCGCAAGCCGCCAGCAAGCGAAGGCGACCACAAGTTGAAAGGCCAGAAACGCAAGGGCGCAGTAGAAAAGCTTCTGAATTTCATCCATGCCCCTGTCCCACCTCCCGGTCCAGTCCTTGTACCGGAGCCCCCTCAGGGTGTCAAGAAACCACAGGACCGAAACCCGTTGGTCGACCGTCCGAAAGCCAAGAGGCGGCCCCGTCCCTGCTGTTGCGCCGGCAGCGTCCATCAGCCTTGATTGACAGACCGCTCGGGGTTCCCTATTGTCTTTAGAACTGAGATTCACGATGGACATCCGTGCAACCGCTTCTAGCGTTTTAAGGTTCCTTCTCGCCCGGCAGAAGGCCGTGCTCCTCGCCACGGCCGGCGTGACGCTGTGCACCGCCCTTTTGGCCACCCGTCTCACAACCAACAACAAGTACGAGACCTGGCTGCCCGCCAGAGAGCCTGTGGCCGAATTGCTGCGAGAAACGAACCAGGAGTTTGCGGCCAATTCCCTTGTTTTCGTCTGCCTGGATTTCGGCCAGCGCGGCGTTTTCGACGAGGCAAGCCTGCGAGAAATCCGCCGTCTCACGGAGCGACTCGAAGAACTTCCGGAACTTTTCTTCGTCCTGAGCCTCACGAATTTCGTCGATATCCGCGCTTCTGAGAAAAGCATTTTCGTAGAAACCTTTCTTCAGGATTTTCCGGAGGGCCCGGAACAGACCGAGCAGATCCGGTCGTTGGCCCTGTCGAATGAACGGCTCGCCGGCACCCTGGTTTCCAGGGACGGCCGGTACGCGACCATTCTCTTGAACGTGGACGGCCGCTATGACGAAGTGCGCGTGGCGGGCCAGGTGGAACGCCTTCTCTCAGAAGAAGCCCGAAACCTTCCCCACTTTGTGGGTGGCTATCCGGCCCTTGCGCACGCCATGGACGGGTGCATGGAGAGGGACCTAAGGGTGCTGCTTCCCTTCATGGTGGTGGCAATGGCCGCGATTTTGGCCTTCGGGCTGCGCAGCCTGGCGGGCGTCGTTCTGCCCCTGAGCGTCTGCCTCCTGAGCATTGTCTGGACCCTGGGAACCCAGGCGGCGCTTGCCGTGCCCATGAACCTTCTGACGCCCGCCGTGTTGGTGCTCCTGTTCGCCCTCGGAAGCGATTACGCCGTGCACGCCGTAAACCACTGGCAGAGAAACCCCAGTGTCGTATCCGCAGGAACCCAGATCGGACTGCCCATTGTCATGTCCACCCTCACCACCGTTTCTGGCCTCCTGACCTTCGGCACTACCAAAATCCTGCTTCTTCGGAATTTCGGGTTTGAGCTTGCCTTTGGGTTGCTCGTCGCATGCATTCTCACTCTAACGTCCCTGTTGTGTTCTCTGGACGCTGTCCAAAAATTCACACATCGAACGATGCCCGATCGGTCCAGTTCCAGTACGCCTCCTCCCAGTTGGATCCTGTACAACATCACCCGAATCTCTCTGCGCCGGCCGGGCATGGTTCTCGTGACGGTTTTGATTCTTCTGGCTTTCGCGGCCGCCGGAATCCGGCGGATCCACACGAATGTCGACTACGTCACATTCCTGCCCGAGGGCAGCACGGCCCGAAAGGGCCACGAGATCTTCAAGGAGGAATTCGGAGGCGTGTACCCCCTCGCCCTCTGTTTCGAAGGTGACTTGGAGGAGCCATCGCTCCTGCAGCATCAGCTCCGCATGGAACATTTCCTCAGATCAAACCCCCAGCTTTCTGGCTTCACCTCCATCGCCTCCCTGCTTGCCGAGGCGAACCGGCTCGTCACGGGCGTCTATGCCATTCCCGAGAGCCGGGCCAGCGTAGCGGAGCTCTGGCTCCTTCTCGAAGGGCAGCCTTTCCTCAAGACGCTCGTCAACGAGCGCAGGCAAAAAGGGCTTGTCAACGCGGTCATCCGGGACTCTGACACCGCGACCATGACGGGCCTGGCCCGTTTCATCTCAGCCGTCCTTCCCCACGGGTCCCGGGACGAGATGCTGGTTGTTGACGTGGCCCGGCTGCCCGCTGAGGCCCGAAAGATCGTGGCCTCTCTACGCCTCCGTGCGGCAGCCGAGGAACTGGCCTGGCTGGCGACCGGCTATGACCGGAGTGACCCGTGCGAGCCTGGATCCCTCCTGAAAGCCCTCGAGGCTTCATGGCCCGACGCTGCTTCCGCGCCTCCAGATGCGGCCCTTTGGAAAAACCTCGCACGATACCTCAAAGAGGATACGCCAGCGGAAATAAGCGAGCGGGCGATCGCTGAGCTTGTGGCGGCCTTCCAGAAGCGGTTCAGCCAGGATCCCAGTGGAGCGTGGCTTCCTGAGGTCGAGGGAATGCTAGCCCAAGAGCAGGCCCTTCCCCGGGAAGATGCGGCCCTCGCCTGCGAAGGCGCCTTCGCCTTCTGTCAGGAGCAACTCCGGATGGCGCGCGCCAAGCTGCTGGCCGACTCGGTGCGTCAGTTCCTTCCAGGAAGGGCGGCTGAAAATCCTCTTTTCGAAAAACGGGCCCTAGGCGTTTTGTGGAGTCTCCTTGGAGATCGGCCAGCCCTTTCCCGGTCGGCTTTACCCGAGTCCCCCGAAATCGAAAAGGCCGTGCTCCAGAGGATCCCCTTCCGCCTTCAACAGACCGGCGCTCCAACAATCTTCGAGACCTTTGAGGAGCTGCTCATCCGAAGCCAGGTCCAGAGCCTGCTTTTGGCCGTAAGCGCGGTGCTCGCGATCGTCTCGCTTCTCCAGCGCTCCTTCAAAAAAGGCGTTGTCCTGGTGATCCCGGTTCTCATTCCCCTCGTGATCATGATCGGCATCATGGGCTGGGCCGGCATCCCCCTGGATTTTGGAACGGTCCTGTTCGGAGCCCTCATCATGGGTCTGGGGATTGACGGCTGCATCCACGTCCTTTACTTCGAGGCCAAGATGAGGCACGAGGGCGCACCGGCAGAGAAGGCCGTGGCTTACACCCTCGGCCACGTGGGCAGAGCGGTTCTTACGGCCAATGCGACTACAGCGGCCGGATTCCTTATGCTGGTCTTTTCCTCGAGCCAGGCCCTAAGGAATTTCGGCCTGGTCAATGCCCTTGCGATCAGCCTCGTGACCTTGTCGATCCTTCTTGTGCTGCCTCCGCTGATCCAGGCAAGTCGCGTGCTCGAGAACGAGAAGGCCCCAAAAGCCGAAAAAAGCTTTGACAGCAGCGCCCCTCAGAGGCTATAAGCACCAAGTTGATCCCGGCCCGGCTTGCGTTTCGACCGGGCATGGACTCCAAAGAAAAGAAGGCCCATTGAACGTCCCCATGGCAAACCCAGGCTCTTTGCCCCTTCTGCAGCGTGCCCAGGAACTGTTCGGCAGACCCCGCGGCGACTGGCGAGCCATCGACGAAATCATCTACGGGTGGCCGGATTATTTTCACAGGCCCCTCGAGGAGATCGAGGCACAGAGATTTCGTGCGGTGAAGGAATCCCTCGCGCATCATTATGAAAAAAGCCGCTTCTATCGCCATCTGTGCCGGGAGTACAATTTCCATCCGGACGAAGTGAGGGAACCTCGGGACCTTGAACGGGTTCCCATGATCCCGGATACGTTCTTCAAGGAGTACCCGACCGAGAAGCCCCGCGAGATCTTTGAGTGGCTTACCCGAATCTCGACCGCAGAGCTGGGCGATTATGATTATGCCGGCAAATCCTTACAAGGATTCTTGCGATGGGCTGAAGCGCGCCTGAACGGCCTCGTGAATCATTCTTCGGGCACAACAGGCCATTACAGCATCATGTTCCGGGATCGCATCACCTACCAGCGGTTCTACTATTCGGGGATCCGGGCCCTCGTGGAGGCCGCGCCGGATATCGGCGAGGATCCGCATTTCGTGTACCCCGGCTCTCCCCGGACGTACTTGACTGCCGGCAGGTGGCTGGGAGAAGCGGCCACGATCCTGGGCAAAGAGAAATGCCACTTCCTCACAGATCGAGAAGTCAGTATGGAGGTCACCCGCCTTCTTTCCACGGGCAGGCCCAGGGGGTTCCGGGATCGGATCCTGCTCGTGGCATTGCGCAGAGCCATGGCGCGGGGGGAAGACAGGCTTCTCGAAGTACTCGAGGACCTCGACCGCAAGAAGCAGCAGGCGATCTTCATCGCCCTCCCGTTTCAGGTCTACGGGATCATCCTCAAGATGAAACAGCGGGGCCTCAAGTTCCGGCTCGGGGATTCCGGGACCGTCCTGTTCACGGGCGGCGGGTGGAAAATCTTCGAAAACCGCAAGGTCTCGGCCGCCGAGTTCGCAGCCGCGGTCCACGAGACCCTGGGGATACCGCCCGAGCGCACGCTCGACCTGTACGGCATGTCCGAGATGAACGGCCTGGCCATCTCGTGCAGCGCCGGATACAAGCATCTCACGCCCTGGATCCACCCCTTCGTGCTGGACGACGAGCAGGGCAATCTCGGATACGGCCAGTGGGGGCGGTTCGCCTTTCTCGATCCGGCGGCCAACAGCTATCCCGGTTTCATCCTCACCGGAGACCGCGTCCGGCTCTTCGAAACCTGTCCTGCCTGTTCCAGGACAGGCCCTGTTCTCGACCCCGAGGTGACCCGCATGGCCGGCGCCGAGCCCAGAGGGTGCGCGAATCTCATGCGGGGCCTCATGGCCAAGGAGTTCGAAAAGGCGGAGAAGAAAACGGAGTGACGTAAGGTGTCAGGACCAAGACAGTGGATCGAAAAGGGGTATTTCCTCAACGGGCCTTGGCTCCGGACCCTGGGGCGGGCCCTTCCCTCGCTGCTGGCTCTCATGGCCCGGCACCCCCGATTGGTGGCCAACGCAAACCGCGCCTGCCCGGACGGGCCCGAGAACCTCAGGCCCGCCGAGCTTCCCTACCGCATTCCCTCTTACCGTGAGGGCATGGCCTTCTGCCACTCAGACGAAAGATATCTCAGACCCACCCACCTCTGTAACCCCCGTGAGCCCGACATCATCGCCATGGCCCACGAACTGGGCTCCTTTCAAAAGCCACCCTGGGCTTATGCCGAAAGCGTTTTCCGGTTCGTGAACGCCTCCATCCGCGTGGATTTCTCCCCACCAAAGAGCGCCCTGGAATGCCTGCGCGCCGGACACGGCACGTGCATCGACAAGATGTCGCTGTTCATCGCCCTTTGCAGGGCCGGCGGAATCCCGGCACGTTACAGACTCTATAGCCCCCAAGGCGTCCAAGCCCTTTACGACGTCTACCTCACAGTGGATCCCCTGCTGCAGAAGTGGTACGACACCCTTGGTTTTTTCATTCTCCACGGAAGCGCCGAGGTCAAAATCGACGGCAAGTGGGTCGTGAGCGACGTGTCGGGAGACTTCTATCATATGGCGGCTGCGGGAATTCCCATCCCGCGATTCGGAGAAGATCCGGCCCAAACCTGGATCCGCCCGGCAGGTGAAGTCATGCAGCCCGAGGGGCTTCCCTTGGGCTTCCGCACCCTGGTTGGGATTCCGTTCCGCATCTTCCGGGGCACCGGCAGATCCATCAACCGAAGCATCCAGGCCAATTACGAGAAGGGCCGCGAGGTCCTGGCGAAGATCTCCCTCGAGGACTATGACCGCGAAATCCGCAAGACCTACAAGCCCAGATGGCGCGAAAGCGCCCGGATCGCGAGCAGAGTGCTACGGGAAATGGGAGACGGCCCATAAGAAAGCCTCTCTAGGTCGAGGGTTCTCGGTTGCGCTGTTCGAGCGACTCCGCTCCTCGTGACAGCCGGCTGCGGCCCAAACGGTCTTTCCATGAGCTTCAGAAGTCTCATCGAATCCCTTCAAAGCCGAGGCAAGATTCTGACGATATCCAGGCCGGTCTCGCGGCACCTGGAGGCGGCGGCCGTGCTAAGCGAGGCGGCAGAACGCCCGGTTCTCTTCGAGCGGATCCTGGAAAGCAAGTTCCGGGTCGCCGGCAACCTTTTCGCGGGCAAGGAGGCGGTCGCGGCCGCTTTCGGCATCGACCGGTCCGATCTGCTTCGCAAGATGGCCCATGCCATCGCCAATCCTTCCAAGCCTCGCGTCGTGGAGCACGCTCCCTGCCAGGAGGTTGTGGAGGAAGACGTCGACCTGGATCGCCTGCCCATCTTGTTCCACTGCGACCGGGACGGCGGCCGTTACGTCACGAGCGGCGTCTTCTGCACCCGAAGCCGGGATGGAACGCCCAACATGGATTTCCACCGGGCCATGCAGATCGGCCGGGACCGATTCAGCATCCGCGTGGTGGCGGGCCGGGACTTCGACACCCTTCTGCGGCGGGACGGCGCACTGCCCGTCGCCGCATGCGTCGGCAACGGCCCCAACGTGCTCCTGGCCGCGGCCACCTCTGTTCGGCCCGGGCTGGACGAGCTTGAGATCGCCAACACCCTCGAGCCCCTTGCGGTCACGCGGGCTCTCACCTTCGACGGCTGGATTCCGGCCGAGAGCGAGTTCGTGCTCGAAGGAATCGTGCACATGGACAAACGGGCGCCTGAAGGCCCTTTCGTGGATCTGACCGGGACCTACGACTTCGTCCGCACGGAGCCGGTCTTTCAGGTGACGCGGATCACGCACCGCAAAGACGCCATCTGGCATGCCCTGCTTCCGGGCCGGGGGGAACACAAGACGCTCATGGGCATGCCGAGGGAGCCGACCATCTACCGGGAGGTCGAGGCTGCCGGCGTGCGGTGCCTGGACGTACACATCCAGCCGGGCGGATGCAGTTGGCTCCACGCGGTCGTGCAGATCGAAAAAAAGCGGCCCGACGACGGCCGTCGGGCGATCGAGGCCGCGTTCCGGGGCCACCGGAGCTTGAAACACGTGTTCGTCGTGGATCCGGACGTGAACCCGTACGATCCTCTCGAGGTCGAGTGGGCCTTGGCCACCCGCTTCCAGGCAGACAAAGATCTCGTGCTCAAGGCGGCGGAAAAGGGAAGCAGCCTGGACCCGAGCGCAGACCCGGCCACGAGCCGCACGGCCAAGTGCGGCTTCGACTGCACCAAGCCTCTGGGCGAGGAGTCCCGCCGCTTCGAGAAAGCCCTCTTCCCCCGGTGCGACCTCGACGCGTACGTCGAACGCTCATGAGCCGGCCGCCCTAGCCCCCTCGTCAGCAGGCGAAATCGTAAGGGTGGTAGGGAGGTTCGGCTTTTGCGATCCAGACCGCGTCCCCCCATGCCCATCGCCAAGCCGCAAGAACAGCGGCACAGGCGGCGATCAGGTGATCGCTCGTCGTTCCCACGGCGGAGGCCCGTTCCAACCTCTGCTCTTCAAGGAACTGGAGGATCTTGAGCCGGGCGAGAGCGTCCTTCTTCAGACGCCGCACGGAACGAACATCGGCGCCTCGGAGAGCAAGCGCCGCTGCCGGATGAACCTCCACGATACGAGGCGGCTTGGGTGCCAATTTCTCCAGACACCGGGCCACGCCCATCCCGCGGAGGGTCAGATAGGCCATTTTCGTCAGGGTCGGCGCCATAACAGAGCCTGGCGGCAGCCCCGCGCGGACGGCCCTCGTCCGGAGTTCACGGTCCCGCTCACGGTCGCCCCCTTGCGGATTGTAGCTGAGGGGCCCATCGAGGCCGACGATCACTTCGGACCGAGCCGAGAGGGAAGCGATCAGACCCACGAGGCACGGATCGTCCGCTCCGACTTGGGAGCCTGCGTAAACAAGCCTTGCGCCGTCCTCCCTGAACCAGGCGACGCCGGTTTCCGAGGGATTGCTCGGCCCGGAAAGATCCACGCCGACGAAAAACTGCATGGGATTCGCTCCCGCGAAGCGATGCGAAGCGGATGAGTTCGCCTCGAGCCGCCGCAAACGGCGGGATGGGGATCCAAACCCGAGAAGCCCGTCCGAGTTCTTGAGAAATTTTGAAGCCGACGGGCCCTGCTCGTCAAGCAAAGGCGCCTGCCTCATCTCTTGCGGCCCAGCCCTTCGGAGATCTCCCCTTTCAATCTACAGGCTCCGCGCGCCATCCAGCCCACTTTAGGTCTCCCCCGGGCTTGCTTCACCACGGATTGGCGCAAGAGATCAGGGCGAAGGATGTGAGGGGTGTGAGCAAATCCTTCCGGCCTATTCACCCGGGGCCGGAAATGTCTGGAGACCCTCTTCCCGGGCGGCGATCCTCCGTTCCTTGACGATGTCCTCCCGCCTTCCCTATAGTGCAGGCAAATTCCTGCGATCCGCACTCCCTTTGTCTTCCCCGCGTCTCGCTTCGGCGGGATTGCTCCCGGGCAGGGTGCGAAGGTGCTCGACCGAATCAGCTCAGGACTCGCCGCATTTGCTAGAGCTTACACGCCGGACGCATTCGTCCTCTGCACCGTTTGCATGATTTTGGTCAGTGTGGGCCTGGCCCTCTGGTAGAGGCCCGGTCTGTTGGTTCGATGGGCCGAAGCCGAATGGGCCCTGAAAATGAAAAACCCGCAAGGAGTCTTCCAATGGCTTACGAAGGCTATCGGCTGCTCAGAATCCGGCTCGATGGGGGTGTGGCCTGGGTCACGATCGACAACCCGCCGATCAACCTGCTCACTGTCGAACTTTCGGCCGAACTGGCTCGATTCGCGGCAGAGGTCGGAGCCGACCCAAACGCCAAGGTCATCGTGTTCCAAAGCGCCAATGCCGACTTCTTCATCGCCCACTACGATGTGTCGGTCTTGGCCCTGCTGGCCGAACAGCCTCTAACCATGTTCCTGACCGACCTGCACGAGCTCAACAAAATCACGGAATCGTTTCGGCGGATGCCCAAGGTGAGCATCGCCAAAATCGAGGGCCGCGCCCGCGGAGGCGGAAGCGAGTTCGTGCTGGGGCTCGACATGCGGTTCGGCGCGATCGGCAAAGCCGTCCTTGCCCAGCCGGAAGTGGCGCTCGGAATCATCCCGGGCGGAGGCGGCACCCAACGCCTGCCCCGGCTGTTGGGCCAGGCCAGAGCTCTCGAGGTCGTGCTGGGCTGCGGCGACTTCACGGCCGAAGTGGCGGAACGGTACGGATACATCAATCGAGCCCTGCCGCCCGATGAACTCGGGCCGTTCGTGGAGCAGCTCGCTCGCCGGATCGCATCTTTTCCCTCGGAGGCGATCGCCTTGGCCAAGAAGTCCGTTCAGAACGCCTCTGAACTGCCGATCGTCGAAGGGTTGTTCGAAGAGACGGCCCTGTTCGGCCGGTCGCTCGCCACGGCAGAAGCCAAGCGCCGCATGCAGGCGTTCCTGCGAATGGGCGGACAGACCCGGGAGGGAGAACTCGATCTTTCGGCCATGATGGGCAAGCTCGCCGAGAGACCGCCCCGGTAAGTCCTTCTTCCGGACCGTCGCCCCCGCCGGCCCCCGGATCCTGTCCGGAAGGGCCACCGAGTCGGCCGGCGCTTGAGCCTGGCGCCTCTTTTCACTAGCCTTGTTTCAAGAAACCCTTTTTCGAAGAGGGCGAAAGGACCGGGGACGTGGATCTTTCCGAACGGGACAAAGACATGCTTTCGGGAAGCCGGGGCCGGGCGGCCAAGAAGGCCATGGAGGTCCTCATCGCCCTGGGACGCATTTACGGCGCCCGGCGCCTGATCGAGGTGTCGAGCGTGCAGGTCTCGGGCGTGAGTTACGAAAACCTGGGCGACGCGGGCCTCGAGTTCCTCGAGGAAATGTCCGCCGACGGCCGCGCCGCGGTCAAGGCGACCCTGAACCCGGCGGGCATGGATCTTACGGACTGGCCCCGCATGGGGATCGACGAAGCCTTCGCTGCGCGGCAGCTCAGGGTCATTGACGCCTTCCAACGGATGGGGATCGAGCCCACTTGCACCTGCACGCCGTACCTGACGGGAAACCTTCCCGCGGCGGGCGAGCACGTGGCGTGGGCCGAAAGCTCGGCCGTCTGCTACGCCAATTCGATCCTGGGCGCAAGGACGAACCGGGAAGGAGGCCCGAGCGCCCTGGCCTCGGCCCTCACAGGCCGGACGCCCGAATACGGCTTGCACCTGGACGAAGCCCGAAGACCGGCCGTGACCGTTGAGGTTCGGGCGTCCCTGAAAGGTCCTACGGATTTCGGGGCCCTCGGCTTCGTCCTGGGCAAGAGAATCGGAAGCCGGATCCCGCTCCTGTTGGGTCTTTCGGAGGCATCCCAGGACGAATGGAAAAGCCTGTGCGCGTCGGTCGCCACTTACGGAGGCACGGCCTTGTTCCACGTGCCCGGCGTGACGCCGGAGGACGTTCCCGAGCCGTCCGAGAGGATCCGCTTGACGGCTGGCGACATCGAGGAAGCCCACCGGTCGATGCATGACGGCGCCGACCCGGACCTGGTGGCCATCGGATGCCCCCACTGCTCCCTCAAGGAGCTGAGACTCTTGGCAGCCCTTCTCGAAGGGCGGCGCGTCACCCGGGAAACCTGGATCGCAACAGCCAGACCCGTGAAAGAAGCCGCAGCAGCCCAAGGGGTGGTCCAAGAAATCGAACGAAGCGGGGCCAAGGTTCTCGCCGACACCTGCTTTGTGGTGGCCCCGATCCGCGGCAGGTTCCGCTGCATGGCCACGAACTCGGCCAAGGCCGTCTTTTATGCCAAGAGCAAGAACCGGTTCCGGACCGTGTTCGCGCCTTTGGAGCGGCTTGTGGAGATCGCCGTGGGAGAATGACGGCATGGTGCTTTCCGGAAGGAAGATCTTCGGAGGATCGGCGCAGGGTGAAACGCTTGTCTCGAGGGAACCCGTCTCCTTTTACGGCGGCGTCAATCCCGACACCGGCGTCGTGGAGGAACAGGGCCATCCCCTTCAGGGAAGATCGGTGGCCGGCCGCGTGCTCGTCTTCCCGGGCGGCAAAGGCTCCACCGTTGGAAGTTACACCCTGTACCGGATGAAGAAAAACGGAACGGCTCCCGCCGCCCTGGTCAACCGGGAGTGCGAGACCATCGTGGCGGTGGGAGCGATCATCGCCGAGATCCCCTGCCTCGATCAGATCGCGATCGAACGCATTCCGGACGGCGTTCGGGTCTGCGTCGAGGCCGATCTGGAAAGGATCGAGATCCTTGGGGGGAACGGCCCACAGGAGGACCCGTCATGTCGGCATGGGAAAGAATGAAACTCGTCCAAGGGGACATCACGAAGGAAAAAGTCGATGCCATCGTCAACGCGGCCAACCAGAGCCTGCTCGGCGGAGGCGGCGTCGACGGAGCGATCCACCGCGCCGCAGGGCCGGAACTGCTCGAAGAGTGCCGGACTCTGGGCGGATGCGAGACCGGAGACGCCAAGATCACCAAGGGGTACCGGCTTCCCGCTCGGCACGTGATCCACACCGTGGGGCCGGTCTACCGGGGCGGCACCGCGGGCGAGGCGCAGAAACTGGCGAGCTGTTACCGCAAGAGCCTCGAACTCGCCTCGAAGAACAAGATCCGAAGCCTCGCGTTCCCGGCCATAAGCTGCGGCGTGTACGGCTACCCGATCGAAGAGGCGGCCCGGATCGCCCTGAAGACCGTGGCCGAGTATCTGGAAGGGCACCCCGAAATCGAGGAAGTCCGCTTCGTCCTGTTTTCGCAGAAGGATTTGGACGTCTACCGGGCGGCCTTCGAGAAACTCAAGAAGTAGAAAGGCTTCAGCGCCTGAACCGATACCCTCGGCCCCGAACCGAAAGGATGTGGCGGGGCCGGGAAGGTTCGGGCTCGAAATAGGTCCGCAGCCGGCGGATGAAGTTGTCCACGGTGCGTGTTTCCGTCTCCGGGTTGTAACCCCAAACCGTTTCGAGCAGCTCCTCCCGGGTGACCACCTCTCCCTCGCGCTCGATCAGAAGTTTCAAGATGCCGAACTCCTTCTCGGTGAGTTCGCGCTCGCCCTGTGGCCCGACCGCTCTGCGGAGGGAAAAATCCACCCAGCAGCCGCTGCCGAAGGAGAAGATTTGGCCGGCCGGCACAGCCCGGTACCAGCTCCTCCGGCGCAGCATACCCTCGACCCTCAGCAGGAGTTCCCTCAAATGGAAAGGCTTCGTCAGGTAGTCGTCCGCCCCGCTGGCGAGGCCGGCGACGCGATCCTCTTCGCGGCCCCGGGCCGTCAGGATCAAAATGGGGATCTGGAGGTCTTTGCGCCGAATCCTTCGGGCCACTTCCAGCCCGTCCATCCGGGGCAGCATGAGGTCCAGGATGACCAGGTCCCAGCGGTCCCCGTCGAACAGGCGCAGCGCCTCCTCGCCGTCAGGGGCGATGACCGTTTCGTAGCCCTCGCACCTAAGGTTGTAGGCCAGCCCGTCGGCCAGATTCTTTTCATCCTCCACAAGGAGGATTCTCGCTCTCGGTTCGCTCATGGCTCGGATGAGGCGCCGAGGCGAACCACAGGTCCGGACGGCGCCAGCTTCTCGGCGAGGGGCCGGCCAAGGGCAATTGGACCACGAAAGTGGCTCCCTTGCCCGGCCCTTCGCTTCGGGTGAAAATCCTGCCCCCATGGGCCCGGACAATGCTCGAGGCGATGTAAAGCCCGATCCCAGTGCCGCGAAGAACGCGCTCCTTGGCCCCGACCGCGCGGTGGAACATCCGGAAGATTTTCCCGAGTTGGTCCCGGGGAATTCCGACTCCCTTGTCCTGGAAGGAGAGAACGCATCGCTTTCCTTCGACCACAAGCTTCACCTTGAGCCAGAATCCGTCCGGCGAATACCGGACAGCGTTCTCCACGATATTGTCCAGAGCTACCTGTAGGTTGTCCCAGTCCACGCGGGCCCGAACGCCGCGGGCGACATCGAGTACGAGTTGGTCGTCCTTCCATCCGTGCCGGCGCTTCTTTTCCTCCAGATGCTGCAGGATCCGTTCATCCAGCCGGATCCACTCGAAGCAGTAGGGAAGCCTGGATCTCTGAAGCTGGGAAACGAGCAAAATGTTGTGGATCAGAGCGGACAGCCGTTCGGTTTCCTCCTGCATCCTCCGGAGAAAGGTCTGCCGGTCCGCCGGGGAAGGATCCCGCAGGGCGAGGGTCTCCAGGTAGAGCTGCAGGGAAGCCAGGGGGGATTTCAGTTCGTGGGTCACGCTGGAAATGAAGTTCTGCTGAAGAAGGTTCAGGCCCGCCTGCTTCCGGTAGAAGGTGTAAATCACGATGATTCCCAGGAGCAGAAACAGCATGAGGACACCGGCGCCGAACCACACGATCCAGGGCGGACCCACCCCCTCGGGCCCGAATTGGAAGTTTAATGAGATCTTGCGAATCGTCTGGTAATTGTTTACCGAGTAATAGACCCACAGAGCCACCAGGCCGAGCCACGCCAGGTTGATGAGAACGAAAAGAACCAGAGAGGAACGAAAACCCAGTCCCCTTGACACGGATCCGCGCCTCGCCGAATGAATAGGGTTTCCAAGCCGGCAGTCATTTTATGCCAAAGGCCGTGGCAGGGGCAAAAGGAGGAACACAGAAGGGAGCGCGCCGGGCCTTTGACTTCTCTTTCTCGCCTCGGCTATGTTTCCTTTCAAGTATCCCCGCCGTTTTTCTGGACCCCAGGCACAAGGAGCAGACCATGGACTTCCGACTGACGCCCGAACAGGAAGAATTCCGCAGGGGCTTCGCAGCCTGGCTCGACAAGAACCTTCCACCAGAATTCGACCCCACCCGGTTTCGGAACTACGAATCCCACGAAGAATGGGCTCGCGCCTACAAGAACTTCCAGCGCAGGCTCTGGGAGGCCGGCTACGCCGGTATGCACTACCCGAAGGCCTACGGTGGACAGGGCCGGACCCTCATGGAAGAGGTCATCGTCTCGCAGACCATCGCCATGACCTGCATGGAGCTGAAAATTCCGGGGGTGATCACCCACGGGATGGCCGCGCCCACGATCCTGACCTGCGGCAGCGAGGAGCAGAAACGGACCTATCTGCCCAAGATCCTGGACGGAACCCACATCTGGTGTCAGGGGTTCAGCGAGCCCAACGCAGGATCCGACGTGGCGAACGTCTCTACCCGGGCCGTGCGGAAGAACGATCATTACATCGTCAACGGCCAGAAGACCTGGACGAGCTTCGCCCACATCTCCGACTATTGCATTCTGCTCGTGCGGACGTCGACCGAGGGTCCCAAGCACAGGGGTCTCAGCTACCTGCTTCTGGACTTGAAGCTGCCCGGGATCAAAATCAAGCCCATGAAGCAAATCACGGGCGAGGCCGACTTCAACGAGATGTTCTTCGATGACGTCCGCGTGCCGGTCGAGATGCGGGTAGGCGAAGAGGGCCAGGGCTGGCAGATCGCCATCACGACCCTCATGTTCGAGCGCGTCGTGGGCGACTCCATCATGGGCGCCGCCTACGAAAAGAACATCCAGCGCATGCTGGAGGTCGCCAGGACGATCAAGCGTTCCGGCCGTCCCGTAATCGAGGATCCGATCTTCCGCCAGCAGCTCGCCCAGAATTACATCGACTGCATGGTCCTGAAATACCACGGCCTGCGGAGCCTCAGCCGGCAGATCGGCACCGGAATCCCGGGCCCGGAAGGCTCCATCGGAAAGCTCCTCTGGAGCGAGCCCAACCAGCGTATCTGCGAGTCCGTGCTCGCTATGCAGGGCCTGTACGGTCAGGTGATGAAGGGATCCCCGTGGGCCGTTCAGGAAGGCCTCTGGCAGTACGCCTTCTTGCGTTCCAAGGGCAACACGATCGAAGCGGGCACCTCCGAGATCCAGCGGAACATCATCGGCGAGCGCTGCCTGGGCCTGCCCAAAGACACGAGCCGGGCCGCGCGGCAGAAGTAGAGGCGATCCTCCGAACCCCTGCCGGCCGCGCCCGTGCCGGCGGCGCAAAGCAGACAGTCCCTTGAGGAGCCATGCCATGGAAGTGAATCTCTCCGAAGACCAGATCCAGATGGCCAACCAGGCCCGAAGGTTTTTCGAGAATCTCATGCCCATGGAATACGTCCGCTCGATGCTGGAAGATCCGCGGGGGTACACCGACCCGGTCTGGAGCAAGATGGCGGAAATGGGCTGGATGGGGATGTGCCTCCCGGAAGCGTACGGCGGCCTGGGCCTGGGTCTGCTGGACTTGTCCGTGGTCCTGGAGGAAATGGGGCGAGCCGTAGCGCCCGGCCCTTTTTTCTCGACCGTTCTTTTGGCCGCTGAAGCCCTGGTTCAGGCAGGCACGGAAGAACAAAAAAACCGCTACCTTCCGCTTATAGCGTCAGGCACTCTGATCGGCTCCCTGGCCCTCCATGAGCCGGAGGGGGGCGCCGACCCCGGTTACGTGCGAATGCCCGCGCGCCCCGGGGCGGGCGGATACACGCTCAGCGGGACCAAGCTCTTTGTCCCCGATGCTCACACGGCCCAGATCCTCGTATGCGTCGCCCGGGCCGGAGGAATGCGCCGGAAGGGAAGCGGGCTCGCCCTGTTTGTCCTGAAAACCGAAACGCCGGGCCTCACGACCCGTCTCTTGCCGACCATGGACGGGACGCGCAAGCTCTGCGCGGTTGACTTCAAAAGGGTCAAGGTCCAGCCGTCAGACGTGCTCGGAGACCCCACGAACGGTCAGGAGACGCTGGAGCGCGTCTTGCAGAAAGCCGCGGTCGGCCTCTCGGCCGAATGCGTGGGCGGCGCGCAAAAGGCCATGGAAATCGCGACGGAATACGCCAAGGTCCGGGTCCAGTTCGACCAGCCCATTGGGTCCTTCCAGTCCATCAAGCACCGTTGCGCCCAAATGTTTGTGGAGGTCGAGAGCGCCCGTTCCGTCCTTTACTGGGCGGCATGGGCCCAGGACCACGGCGAGCCCATGGAGGCCGCCTTGTCCTCCTCCGTGGCCAAGGTCTACTGCTCTGAGGCTTACCGGAACACTTGCGCCAGCGCGATCCAGGTGCTCGGCGGGACGGGCTTTTCCTGGGAGCACGACATCCACCTGTATCTCAAGCGGGCCAAGGCGAACGAGGTGGCGTTGGGCGACCCCGTTTACCATCGGGAGAGGATCGTGCGACTGCTGGCAGGATGATCGGGCCCTTCAGGACTCTTTTTCGTAAGCGGCTCCCAGGCCTTGGACGCAAGGGAGGACGCCCCGGACCTGGTCGGCGCTCGCCGAGGCCAGCTTCTGACAATACGATAGAAACTCCTTGGGCAGAGTGTCGGCACTGGCCCGGAGCCACCGTACGAATTCCTCAGCCGACTCTTTGACCGCCGCCGTGCCTTGGGAGAGCCCGCTGCCGAGTTCCTCGACCCGGCTTGCAAGCTGTTTCCGAAGCCGCTGGAACCGCGCCTCCATCTCCCGACTCCAGCCGTCCAGCACACCGAGCCTTTCCTCATAGGGACGCATCTCGCCCAGGATCCGGCGAGCCAGCAGGTTGCCCAGAATCCGGATCTTGGCGTTGTAGAACCTGTCGGACGAAAGGAGCAGGTGACGAACGGCTTCCTTCCAAGAGTAGAACTCGAGGTGGGCCCTGGCGAGTTCCTGCTGAAGCACGTGCGGGGCGATTTTCTCCGGAACGACCGTCACGTGGTGGGCGTCGTACAGGTGCCACGAGCGGCTCAGAATTTTCCCCTGTTCGGCGTACCGGGCGGAAAGGGGCGTCCCCGGAATCGGCGTCAGGCTGAAAAACTGGGCCGTGTCCACCATGAGGTCCTTGGCGAACCGGACCGTCTCCCGGACCGTCTCGACCGTGTCCGCGTCCGAGCCCAGCACGAACATGCCGTGCACGGAAAAACCCGCTTCGTGGAAGCGCCGGATCGCAAGCTCGTTCTTTTCGAGCGTGGAATGCTTGTTGAATAACTTCAGGGTGTCCTCGTTGATCGATTCAAAGCCGACGTAGAGACGCGTGCAACCCGCCCGCTTCATGAGGGCCAGACACTCGGCGTCCTGGGAAGCTTCCACGCGCACCTGGGCTCCCCAGGAGGGCATGGGGATCCCTTTCGAGAGGATCCGTTCCAGGATCGCCTTTGTGCGCACCGGATTGCCGCAGAAATTGTCGTCCCCGAAAAAGATCGGCTTGCGGGTCTGCCGGAGAGTATGCTCGATGAGTTCGACGGACCGATCGACGTCGAGAAACCGATACCGACTTCCGAACTGCGTGATCACCGCGCAGAAGTCGCACGCAAAGGGGCAGCCCCGAGACGACACGATCACCGAATTGCTGATCCCTCTCACCACTTCTTTCGAGTAAACCGGGAAAGGGAGCGCGTTGAGCTCCTCGTTGGTGAGAAAAGGCCGGTCCGGGTTGTGGCGGACCGATCCGTCCTTCTCTCGGAAGCTGATGCCCAAGACGTCGCCCAGAACCGGATCCTCGGCATGTTCGGCCAGCCTTTCCAGCAGCTCCGCGATCGTCGCGTCCCCTTCGTGCCGGACCACGACGTCGCCGTGTTCCAACGCCTCGTCGGGCAGAGCGGTCACGTGGGGGCCACCGAACAGGATCCGGATCGACGGATTCCGCTCCTTGAGGAGGCGGGCCAGCTCGTAGGAAGGAGGCTGCGTGCGGGTGATGGCGGAAATCCCGACCACATCCAGGGCGGCCAGTCTCTCCAGATCCTCGCGCCGGAACCGGCCGCCCCTGGAGTCGTAAAGAGGATTGAAGGTCGTCACCTCCGCCAGGCCCGTGCGGTCCGCTATGGCCGCAAGGAGATCAACGGCCCGCGACGGCAGGCGCACAATGGAATAGAGATCTTTCATCCGGGGCGACCAGAGGCCGCCATCCTGGGTGGCATAAAGTTCGACCAGGCCAAGGCGGATCTTTTTTCTCATGACGTCAGAAGCCTCCAGAGCAAAAGTCTTCTCGGACAACCCTTGACAGGTGAGAGCCGAGAAAAACACCCATACCACGCGGGCGTTTCTTGCTATCTTTTCATTCTCCCAAAGATTAACAGAATATTTTTCTTTCGGCACAACGTTTATGTAAAACTTCTGTAAAAGTCGCAGTCCGGCCGGGAAACGCCCGAAGACGGCTTGGAGTTGAATGGGCCATACTCCATGCCGGGACCCGGGGAGGGAGGGAAGTGCACCAACACCCTTGGCCTGGTCCAGCCCCGTATACCTTGAATGACCGCGGTCCCCAGGCACGGGCTCCACGACCACTACGAAACGCTCGAACAGGTTTTCCTCCAACGTCTCGCGAACGCCAAGGCTTATGGCGACCGCAAAAGAAGAAACCGAGATTGACAACCTCGTTGTCCGGTCCGTACCCTGAAAATCGGTCGAGCCGAATTCGATGCCTGAAATGCGCGCGCACACCCGTCCGCCCCTGCTGGGAGAAACCGTGATCAACCCCTCCCGAGGGCCCGCAAGGGTTTCAGCCTTTGCCTTGGCGGTTTTTCTTTGCCTATGCGCCGCCTGCGCCACCCGCAGGGACTTCCGCGCAGCCACTGAGCAGGACACTGTGGAAGCCTATAGCCGCTTCCTGCAGGAACATCCGGAGAAAAGCTCTTACGCTTCCTTGGCCAAAAAGCGCCTCGAAGAGCTTTCTTTCCAAAAGGCGCGACAGGAAAACACCTTCGAAGCTTATATGAATTTCCTCGCCCGTTTCCCCCTGGGCCGATTTGCCCCGGAGGCTCGACAGAGGGCCGAAGATCTCCGCTCCGCCGAACTCGGGATCCACCTGTATCGGGCGCCCCCGGCCGATTTCTTCGAAGTCGTTACCAGCCGGGCTCTGCCTTTCCGGATCCAGGTGGTCTCGCTCAACACGGACGAGAGGGAGAGAAGGCACATTGAGAAGAAATGGTACGAGGAGCTTGTTCGAAGAGGACTTTTTCTGCCCTTGGACCCGGCCAAGGTGTATTCGTTTTCTCCGGACCTGACCCTCAAGCTCAGGGAATCCACCTTGGACCTGTGCGGAAATCCTTACGCTCTTGTGGAGGCCCAGGTGGTCGCCCGGGGCAGGACGGTTCGCTCTTACCGGGTGGCAGCCGATCGGGTCGAGAAATACCTTTTGTATGAGATCTACCGGGACGCCTCCTCTCTGCGGGACATCCTGTGGATCCCCCGGGAGGAGCGGAAAAAGGTGGAAGAGGCGTTCCAAAGACTCAAAAGCGCAGCGCCCCTCAAGCAAACGATCGTCCTTGAGTGTGACCTGGACCAGCAGAGCAGCCACTGGGACCAGGAAATGGTCCGCGCGTTCGTGGAATTCTTAAAGCAGGTCCGCCTTTGGGAGAGGCTGCTCGTTTATCCCAGAGGCAGCCCCGAGTCCCCGAACGAGGGTATTCGTCTCTTCTTGCGAGTGGACTCGAATTCCCACGCTCCTTCCCTTTACCGGCAGTGGACTCCGGCAGGCTCTGGCCCGGACTGGACCTCCTGGAATTCCGCATGGATCCTCGAAGACCAAGACTACTTCTTCAGAAAAATGACATTGGACCTTGCGGCGTTGCTCGCGGAGCCCGAAAAACCCGCGACCCGAAGCCCGTCTCCGCCAGTGCGCATCCATCGACCGATCGCGCCTTGACAGGCGCCAGGACGGGCTCGGATCCCTCCTGGCGGCCCCTGTTCTCAGGCGAACAGTTCCCCGAGCCATTTTCTGAAGCGGTGGGCGTCCCCCGGGCAATTCGGCGTGTCGAAGATCAGCATGCCCCGCGCATCTTCCAGGGACGCTTCTTTGGTCAGTCTGTCCACGATTCGCGCAAAATCGTCCTCCGTGTATCGCCCGCTCCTTCGCTGTTTCGGCCTCATCAGGCGGCAGAAGAAAAACGTTCCCCTGGGCGGAAGGCTCACAAGGGGATCCACGGCTGGCGTGAGATCGAGTCTCTCGCACAAGCGCTCCACCTCTTGTTCTGACCAGAGGCCTTCGGGGTCCCAAACGAGCCGGAATTTCCCGCGATCAATCCGGCTGAAGAAATCCTCGAGGTTTTTCAGGTTCTCCACAGTGGACGAAAATGACGGCGGAGACCGAAACACGATGGCTTCGGCCTGGAGCGCTTCGGCCGCCTCCCGGGTGACGGACCACGCCCAGTCGACGTCCTTCCCGGGCAGAAAGTGGCCGAAAAGGCCCTCGAGGCTCCGAGAGCGCCTGCTCTGAATTCTGGCGTAACCGCGAAAACTCGGGGGGTGGGTAATCAGTTGCCATGCCCGCATGGCGAAGGAAAAATTCTCGGGCGCCTCCCGCCGCCAGCGGGCCAGGACGCGCGCGGCCGGCGGGTCGTAGAAGGTCTCCTGGACCTCGACCGCGTCGAATTTCCGAAAATACTCGCCCCTGGCCAGGGGAAAGCCGACACAGCCGATCTTCCAGTTGTGCAGGGGCATCTCGTCCTTGTCTCGACTAGGAAAGGGTCCGCTCCTCGGGATTCAAACCACAGCGGCCCTCCCTCTCCACCGGTCCGGTCCCAGGCCCGGACCATTCATTGTCAGGTTGGAGAGGGTTTTGTTAGAATAAAAAAACTGAACTCTATGGAGTCATAGCAGATGTGGGAAATCCTGTCACGGGGCGGCCCTGTCATGATCCCGATCGCCCTCTGCTCGGTGATCGGACTGGCTCTGATCCTGGAGCGGAGCTGGCATTTCTGGCGGATCCGCCGGGACCAGGCCGAGTTCCAGGAAGAAGCCCTAAGGCTGCTCGAGACGCGCAAGATCGAGGAGCTGGTTTCCAAGGCCAGCGAGTCCCGAAGCCCCCTGGCGCCGCTGATCCTCGCGTTCCTGGATCATCGGGAAAGCCAGGAGAGCGGCGAACAGGAACGCGCCATGCGGAGGGCCGGATCCCGCAAACTTCAGGAACTCGAGCATCATCTGCGGGGCCTCAACATCATCGCCAATGTGGCTCCTCTCCTGGGCCTGCTCGGCACCGTGACCGGCATGATCAATGCCTTCAGGAAAGTGGAATCCTTCGGGAATCGCGTGGAGGTCAGCCAGCTCGCTGGCGGCATCTGGGAGGCCCTGCTCACCACAGCCGCGGGCCTGATCGTAGCCATCCCTTGCATGCTTTTCTACAACTATTTCCTGGGGCGGGTGCAGCGAATCGAGATGGAGATGAGAAACACGGCCGAGGCTCTGATCTCCTTCGACAAGAAGAGGTAATCCTTGGATTTCGACCGTGACCGACGGGAACCGATCGAGCTCAATATCACGCCTCTCATCGACATCGTGTTCCTGCTTTTGATCTTTTTCCTGCTCACGTCCCATTTTTTCACCGAGCAAGGGCTCCAAGTCCAACTGCCCGGGTCCCGAACGGGCCAGAAAGTGGAGCGGGCCGAAATCGTCGTGTCCCTGGACGACCAGGAGCGGCTCAGCCTGAACGACGAGCCCGTGGCGTGGGCTGAACTGGAAGACAAGCTCCGGGCCATGCTCGCCCGGGAGCCGGCTGTGACCGTGCTGCTCAAGGCGGACCGCAGTGTTCGGTTGGACAGGGCAGTCACCCTCATGGACACGGCCAAGGCCGCCGGAGCCCAGAAGCTCGTCCTGGCCACGACCCCTCAGCCCATCGACGGGAATGAGACGCTCAAGGCCCCAAGCGGCAACCCATGAAACGGTTGGTTCCTTTCCTGGCCATATCCATTGCCGTCCATCTTGTGGCCCTTTTTTCCCTGTTCCACGGGGTCCGCATCCCGAAGCCCGCCCGACTCTGGACCGCCGAGGTCCTGCTCAGCGCTCTCCCCCAGCCAGAATCCGAGCGGCTGCAACCTGCGAACGTTCCCGCGGCGCCGAAGTCCCCCACCGCCCCACAGGATCGACCGCGCCCGAGGGCGAAACATAAGACCGAGGCGCCGCCCGAGCCTCGAGCCCTGCCCGCCCCGACCGAGGCGGAAGCCCAGGGCGTGAAGCAAGAATCTTCTGCCCCTGAGGCGGCGGCACCGCCCTTGCCGGACGCCGGCGAGGGGCCCCCTGCACCCCTGCAGGCAGCCCGTCTCGGGCCGGGAGCCGCAACCCAGGCCGCGCAGCCTGACTTCGACCCCACCGCCGTGGACCGGTTCTGGGCAGAGGTTCGCAACCGGATCGCGAAGAACCAGACGTATCCCCTCTGGGCCCGTCGCAACAACATCGAGGGGGTCGTCGTGGTGCGCTTCTCCCTGACCAGAGAAGGCAGAGTGCAAAAGGTCGAGCTCGAGAAGTCCTCAGGCCACTCCGTCTTGGATGAGGCCGCCGTGCAGGCGGTCCTTCAAGGGGATCCCTACCCGCCGGCTCCTGAAGGCGTTTCGAGCGCACAGCTCGTGGGCAAGGTCCCGATCCGCTTCAGCCTCCAGAGCGGTCCGTAGCCGGATCTCTCTTCGGCTTCCCTTCAGAAGCACGCAGCCCGCCTCGCACCCAGGCTGGCTCATCGAGCCATGGGGGTCGCCAGCGCAATGCCGCTGCCCGTGCCGCGGGTCCTTCTGGCGTGGAGATCCTCCTGGTATGCCCGCCACCGCTCAAAATTCAGACGGATGACTTCGAAATGCTCTTCGTTATCCACGTCCAGAGCGGCGCCACCGTAGGTGGTGGGAACCGACGCAAACCGGGTCTGGAGGAGACACGAGATGTCCTGTTCGATCCGCGACTTCGGCAGGGCGCGGCGAGCGAGCTTCAAGAGACCCCGCCATCCTCTCTGGTCCGCGATCCGAGCCGCATGGAGCAGAAAAAACCGCGCGACCATGCCCGCCCGGACCTCGGGCAGGCGCAGAAGCCGGGTAAACAGGGTGAAAACGTTGACCCAGCGCCTCTGGTATCGGTACCGGTACATGATCTGGGCATAGTGCCGGTTCATAACCCGGAAGAAGCGGATGAGATGGAGGTTGTTCTGGCGCTCCTTGGACTCCCGGAAGCAGAAATGGGCAAACCGGACACCGGGCGCTCCTGCCTGGGGCCCGTAGGCCCGGAGCACTTCTTCGCTCGTCGTGCCCAAAAAGAAGTCGTACCGGTCAAGATCGCAGCCGTCGACAAACTCCTCGAGTTCATAGGGCGTCAAAAGGGGCATGTCGGAGCCGAGCACCAGAGCGGCCCGGTCCTCGTGGCGCTGCCGCAAAAGCTCCTCTTCTTCGCAAGTCAGGGGCCCGCGCCCTGCGCCCAGGGTGGCCAGAAAGGTGTTCCAGGCGTTCTCAAGAAGGGAATCCCACTGCTCCAGCAGAATCAGCTCCTTTCGGATCCGGCCCGCCAGAGCCGAACTCTCAAGAGAACTGGAGATCCGACCCTTGGGCCCGACCACGAAAATCCGGGCAACATACCTGCACGCATCCAGGGCGCCCAGCACGTGGGAAAGGACCGGCTCCCCCGCGACTCGCAGCAAAGCCTTGTGGGTCCCGTAGACGGGCTTGTAGGACCCGCGATCCCCGGCCATCACGATCGCGTCGAAGATTTTAGCCTCTGCCTGATCCGCCACGTCTTCCGTCTCCGTCTTACCCTCGTGGCCGCCGCACCCAGAGTGATGGCCTCCGTTCCTTCATACAGGACCCCAGCAGCGGAGGCAAGACGCCCTTGGCCTGCCTCTGCCGCCTGTGCCCCCTGCATCGTCAAGCCCACCGAGGTTATTTTTTTGCCTCCCCTAGCATTTCTGTCTTGAAATCTCCCAGCCTTCTGTACTATGAAACCGTCAAGGCCAAGGGTTCACGCGCACGAAGGCCCGATGGCAAACGGGTGGAGCCGCGGGTCGCGAGAGTTCTCGGGAAACCTTTAAAGGTCCAAGGAGGAGGGAACATGACGAAGGCTGAGTTGATCGACAAGGTTGTGGCCGGTGTATCCAAGAAAGTGGACATCAGCAAGAAGGCCGCGGGGGAGGTCATCGACACGCTCTTTGTGGAAGTGGCCAATGCCATCCGGAAAGACAAGCGATTCAGCTTTCCGGGCTTCGGCACCTTCACCGTGAAGACCCGAAAGGCCCGCAAAGGCCGCAATCCCCGCACAGGCGAGGAAATCAAGATCAAGCCCTCGAAGACCGTCTCGTTCAAGGCCGCCCCTCAGCTCAAGAAAAAGCTTTGATCGTCTCCGTTCGCGAAAAACCACGAAAAAGGGCGGAAAGGGGAACAGCCCCTTCCCGCCCTTCCCATCCTTGACCGCTGGCCCGGCCGGGCGTGCCGTCTGCCCCCGGAGACTCCCAAGACTTCAGCTCTTGTCCCCCGCTCCGTCGAATCTCTCGAACTGCATCGTGAAGGTCCCACGTCCTTTTGTGATGGAGCGAAGGTCCGTGGAATATCCGAACAACTCCGAGAGGGGAATGGAGGCGCGAATCTCGGTCACGAGCCGTTTGGGGTTGATCTCCAGGATCCGGCCGCGTCGGGCGTTGACGTCTCCAATGACCCCGCTCGCGAATTCCTCGGGAACGAGAATGTCCACGGCCATGATGGGCTCGAGCAGAATCGGGGACCCTTTCTCGTAGGCCTTCGAAAACGTGGTCGCCGCCGCGATCCGGAACCCGAGAGGCGTCGAAACCCCCTCGCGGAACTCGGCCTCGAGAAGCGTCGCCTTCAGGTCCACGACCGGATACCCACCGAGAGTCCCGCTCACGCAAGCCTCGCGCACGGCCTCCTCGATCTCCGGAATCCAGTCGGACGGGAGGGCGGAGCCTGCCGGCAACGCGGAGGCGAAAACGATGCCCGAGCCGCGGGGCAAGGGCTCCAATCGAAGCAGGACGGCGCCGTGCTGGAGCTTGCCGCTGACCTCCCGCAGGAACTCCCCCTGCTCCTCCACGGCCGCGGTGATGGTTTCCCGGTACACCACCTGGGGTTTCCCCACGGCAGCCTGCACGCCGAACTCCCTCGTGAGCCTCTGGACCAGCACTTCCAGGTGAAGCTCCCCCATTCCCGAAATGAGCGTCTGGCCCGATTCTTCGTCAAACCGGTACCGAAAGGTCGGATCCTCGGCTGCGAGCTTTTCGAGACTCGCCATGAGCTTCTCCTGCTCGGCGATGCTCTTGGGCTCGATGGCGATGGAGATGACCGGCTCGTAGAACTCGATAGGCTCGAGCACGATCGGATGTTTTTCGTCACAAAGCGTATCGCCGGTTCGCACGTTCTTGAGCCCAGTAGCCGCCACGATGTCTCCGGCCCGGGCTTTCTGGATCCTCTTTTTCAAATTGGCGTGCATCTCGAAAAGGCGTGCGATCCGCTCCCGTTCTCCAAGGCTGGCGTTGTACACCACGCTCTCGGCCGAAAGCTCCCCGGAATAGACGCGCAGATACGTGAGCTTCCGTCCTTCTTCCATGCGGATCTTGAAGACCAGTGCGGCTAGAGGCTCCCGCGAACTGGCCTTGCGTTCGACCGGCCCTTTGTCGACCGGATGGAGCCCGACCACCGGGGGGATGTCCGCGGGGGAGGGAAGATAGTGGACCACGCCGTCCAGCAAGGTCTGGACGCCCTTGTTGCGGTAGGCGGCGCCGCAGAAAACCGGAGTGATCGCGAGCCGGAGCGTCCCCCTGCGGATTCCCCGCCGAATCTCCTCCTCGGAAAGGGGTTCCTCCTGCAGGTATTTGTCCATCAGGACATCGTCGAACTCGCAGATTCTTTCGATCATCTTCTCCCGCCATCGCGCGGCGTCGCTCTCGATTTCGGCCGGGATCTCGCCTTCCGTGTAGGTGAGCCCCAGGTCATCCTCCCTCCAAACCACCGAGCGCATGCGGACAAGATCGACCGCACCCCTGAATGCATCTTCTTCCCCAAGCGGGAGTTGACAGAGCACCGGATCGGCTCCCAACTTCCTCCGCATCATTTCCACAGCGCCAAAGAAATCCGCGCCCACCCGATCCATCTTGTTGATGAAAGCCAGGCGAGGCACCCGGTACTTGTCGGCTTGGTGCCAGATGGTCTCCGACTGGGGTTCAACGCCCTCCACGCCGGAGAAAACAAAAATCGCTCCGTCGAGCACCCTCAAACACCGCTCGACCTCGATCGTGAAGTCCACGTGGCCGGGCGTGTCGATCAGGTGGATCTCATGGTTCTTCCACTCGAAGCTCGTCACGGCCGACGTGATGGTGATCCCTTTCTCCTGTTCTTCGGGCATCCAGTCCATAACGGCCTGGCCGTCGTGGACCTCCCCCATGCGATGGATCCTGCCTGCGTAAAACAGAATCCTCTCGGTGAGGGTGGTCTTGCCGGCGTCGATGTGCGCGACGATGCCGATGTTGCGAACTCTCTCGAGCCGTTTGTCTGCCGCCATGGAGCGCCGACCGATCTCATGGTAGAGGGGAAAGAAAAGCGGGGCGTTTCAAAAGAATCTTTATGCTATCACGGAAACCCGATGCCTTCAACCGGCCGGCCACAGGGCGCGCTTGTGGCGGCGCGCGGAAGGGTGCGGGCGCAGCCGATCCTGGAGCGCCTTCGGGAACCTCCGCATCGGGATTCGTTGACAAGGGCGTTCCTTTTCACTATCGTTGCCGCCGTGTGGGCGTTCATTTTCCCCGACCACGTCACTTCGCGGCCACCTCGAGGGCGAAAGGAAGCCTCGTGATCCTCAAGTGTCATCTTTGCAACGCCTACCTGTACCCTGGGGACAAGAGATACCGTCTCAAAATCTGGATCTTCCCGGACTCAGAGGAAGACTTCCCCTCCGCCTGCCAGGAGGATTTGACCGGGGCAGGCGAAGTGTTTCTTCCGGGCTGCGACGAAAGTCCCTGGTTCGAGCCGCTCGAAGAGGAAGAGCCCGAATCGTGCCAGGAGGCCAGCCTCGTCCTTTGCAAGAGCTGCCAAGACCGGCTGTTGCGAAACCCGGTCTTCCAGGAACATCTGCTGTTCCCGGCGCGGGAGGCCCAAACGAAAAGAATTCACTGACAGGCTTCAGGCAAGACGAGCGGGTTATCAAGCCTCGCCGCCCCACGCCTTAAACCTTGACCTCCGCCCAGAATCAAAGACCGGACGCCCGGAGCCTGGCCCTGTCCTCACCCCCATCCCATCACACGAAGGCGCCGTTGGCGGCCCTGCACACGGCGTTCCCGTGCTTCTTGGCGTCGTAGGCGGGCAGATAGACGCAGAAACGGGTGCCCTTGCCCAGTTCGCTCGCCACCTCGAGCCTCCCCTCGTGCTCATTGACGATCTGATAGGCAATGGAGAGCCCCAGGCCCGTGCCCTCATCCTTGGTCGTGAAGAAGGGGTCGAAGATCTTGTCCAGGTCCGATGGGGGAATCCCCGGCCCGGTGTCGGAAACCTCTAGGACGACCCAGAGCTGCCCCTTCTCCCCTTCCTGCTGAAAGGTGCGGAAGGAAAGGCTCCCCTTGGGCTCCATGGCCTGAATGGCGTTCAGGCCGAGATTCTGGATCACCTGGGCGATCTGGCCGGGATCGGCGAAGGCTGGCGGCAGTTCGGTTTCTTTCCGGAATTCGATCTGAATGCTCTTGCGCCGGGCTTGAAAATCCAGAAGCTGGATGTTCCGCTCGACCAGCACGTTTAAGTCGCAGTCCCGCAGGATCGGCCGGGCGGGCCTGGCGAAAGACAGAAGGTTTTCGAGGAGGGACTCGATCCGATTGGCCTCCCCTTGGGCGATGTCCAAGTATCGCTGCAGGAATTTCCTGTCGTCCCATTTTCGAGGGAGAAGCTGCAGGAAAGACTGAATGGCGACCATGGGATTGCGGATTTCGTGCACGAGCCCCGCGACCATGGTCCCCACCGCGGCGAGCCGGTTGGACCGGATCATCTTTTTCATGTTCTCAATCCGTTCGGCGTACAGCCGCTCCCGCTCCCTCTGGGCGTGGTAGTAATCCAGGCCCCGCATGATGCCGGTCCGGATGTCCTCGTGCTCCCAGGGCTTGCGAAAGTACCGGTAGACCCTGCCCTTGTTGATGGCGTCGATCACCACCTCGATGTCCGCGTAGGCCGTCACCAGAATCCGCAGAATCCGGGGATCGATCCTCCGGACCTCCTCCAGCATTTGAACGCCCGTCATGCCGGGCATGCGCTGGTCGGCCAGAACGAGCTGGATCGGCCGCTCCCGAAGGCGTTCGAGCCCCTCCCGGCCTGAAGAGGCCGTCACAATCGTGAAATACTCCTCGAACTCGTCCTGAAAGGCCTCGAGGTTTCCGGGCTCGTCGTCCACGTAGAGGATGTTGAAGGATTTATAATCCAACGGCCTCGCGGGTTCTTCCATGGTCCGTCTCCTCAGCCGCACGCGCCCTGCGATCTTGCATCGGCAGGTAGATCCGGAAAACGCTGCCCTTTCCCGGAGTGCTCTCCACCTCGATCCGCCCGCCATGCTCTTCCACGATCCTGTGGGATATGCTCAACCCCAGGCCCGTGCCCTGGCCGACCTCCTTGGTCGTGAAGAAGGGCTCGAAAATCCTGGGAAGTTTCTCGGGCGAAATGCCGCACCCGTTGTCCTCCACCGTGACGACGGCCTCCTGGCCGATCTGCTCCGTGCGGATCCAGATGTCCCCCTTCCCCTGGATGGCCTGCGAAGCGTTCACCAAAAGGTTCATGAACACCTGGTTGAGCTGCGCCAGGTTGCAGGGGACCTTGCGGGCGAGCCGGTAATCCCGGTGCAGGGAGATTTCCTTTCCGGACTCCCTCGGCAGGAGCACCAAAGTCGCCTCCAGCCCCTCGTGGAGGTCGTCCTCCCGGATCCCCTCCACGTCCTTTCGGGCAAACCGTCTCAGGCCGGTCACGATCTCCTCGCACCGTTTCAGGCCGAGAAGCGCTCTCTGGGCGGTGCGGACGATTTTCTCGCGCTTCTCTCCGGCCGGCGCGGCTTCCGGGCCTCCGGAGCCGTTGAGCAGGCGCGCCAGAGTGTTCAGGCTGCTCAAGGCGGCATTCAGCGGATTGTTGATCTCGTGCACAAGGCCCGCCGAGAGCACGCCCAGGGAGGCCATTTTTTCCGAGTGGACAAGCTGGCTCTGGGTCTCCTTGAGCTCCTTCAAGGCCGCCTGAAGCTTCAGATTCTCCATCTGGATCTGTTTCTCCAGGCTGCGGATCTTGATCATGTTCCGCACCCGAACCGAAAGTTCCCGGGGGTTGAAGGGCTTGGTCAGGTAGTCGTCCGCTCCCTTTTCGAACCCCTCGACCTTCATGTCGATCTCGGACTTCGAAGTGAGCAGGATAATCGGCACGTGCTGGAAATCCGGGCTCCCCTTGAGGAGCTGACAGAGTTCGTATCCGTTGCGGTTCGGCATCATGATGTCCGAGACCACGAGGTCCGGCGGCTCCTCTTGGATCTTTCTCCACCCGTCCTCGCCGTCGACAGCGGTCCGCACGGCAAAGTCCCTCGAGAGGCAGTCCGCAATGAAGGTGCGCATGTCGGCGTTGTCTTCCACGACGAGCACCCGGTGACGCTCCCCCTCTTCCGCCGGCGGCTCCGGGCCGGAAACCGAAGAAGCCTCCTGCGGGACGGCCGAAGACTTCCTTGGCACGCCTCTGTCGACCTCTTCTACATAATCGGCCATCCGGTACAAAGACTTGATCCGACTCTCCTCCTCCTTCCCTTGCTCGCCGGACCGCTGGAGTTCCCTTTCGGCCAGAGGCAGGGTGAAGGTGAAAGCCGCGCCGCCCTCCGGCCGGTTCGCCGCCGATATAACCCCTCCGTGGAGCTCCGTGATCTCCTTGGCCAGCGCAAGCCCGATACCCGTCCCGCCGTGCTTGCGGCTCAGCGAGTCGTCCACCTGAACGAAGCGATCGAAGATCCGTTCCAGGTCCTTCTCCGGAATTCCGGGCCCTGTGTCGAGCACACTGACCGAAACGTGGTCCTCTCCTTTTTCCCACCGGACGGCGACCGTGCCGCCTTCGGGTGTGAACTTCAGGGCGTTCCCGATCAGGTTGATGAGGACCTTCTCCATCTTGTCCCGGTCAAAATACAGGCCGGGAATCGGCGGGCCGCCCTCGCTCTTGACCTCGATCCCTCTCTTTTCGCCCGCCGGCCGGAAGGCATCCACGATCTCCTGAACGAACTCCCCCAGATCGTACTTGCCGATCTCGAGGGCCATCTTGCCCGCTTCCAGCTTGGAGAGATCCAGCAGGTTGTTGATCAGCTTGAGGAGCCGCAGGGCGTTCGTGTGGACATGCTCCAGATAGAGGCGGTGCTGCTCGGGCAGCGGCCCCAGCTCGCCTTGGAGCATGGCTTCCACCGGCGACAAGGTCAGCGTGAGGGGCGTGCGGAGTTCGTGGCTCACGTTGGTGAAAAAGCGCATCTTCATCCGGTCCAGTTCCTGGAGCTTCTCGTAGGATTCCTCGAGGCGCTGTTTGCTCTCGGCCAGCTCCCGGGTGCGCTCCTCCACGAGTTCTTCCAAATGGTCCCTGTGTTTCTTGAGTTCCTCGTGGGCCTCCTCCAAGGCCTTCTGGGAAGCCTGGAGTTCAACGTACTTTTCGGAGATCGAATCCACGGCCGCCTCGAGAGCCTGAAGCTGCTCTCGTCCCACGGCCTCGTTGCGGCGAAGGGTTCTGCGCAAATCGAGCGTTTTGCCGCTCAAGTAGCCGATGAACAGAAGCATGGCCGCGAGCAGCCAGAAGGGCACGACCCCTCCTTGATCCCATTGGCCGTGCGCCAAGAGGCCGAACAGCCCCCCGCAGAGCGTGCCGAGCGCGGGATAGAGATAGCTCGGCCTTTCCTGCCAGGAGAATTCGTAAACGCAACTCCCCTCTCCCTCCGCCGTGCAGCGGATTTCCCGGCAGAAAGCCGTAGGCATGCCCCAGATCGTGGGGATCGCGGCGAACTGGCCCATCCGGTGCAGGCAGAAGAGCTTGTCCGTTTCCGCATACTCGGGGCGCGGGATGTACTCCAGCGTGATCCGGTTCTTCTCCGCTTGGAGAATCCGAAACTCCCCCACGCGGTTGTAGACTTTGGAATGCTCGACCCACTGCTTAAAGACCTGAGAAGGCGTGCCGACGGACTTGGCCCCGGTCCAGATCACCTGCCCCAGGATCTCCTTTGTTACCGTGTAGGTGCCCGCCTCCCAGCAGGCTTTTTCCGAGTTGCACCGGTCCCGGATCAAAGCCAGCAGGTCATGGGCGAAATCGAAAGAGACCCAGTTGTTCGGGTCGTCGAGGTACGACCGGGGGATGCCGTGGGCCTCCAGGAACCGCTCGGTTTCTTCAACGCCGCAACGCTTGTCCAGAAACAGCAAAGCGCTGCGCATCGAAAACCCGGAAAGCTCTGGCTTCCTGTACTGTTCCTTCATGGCTCCGTCGCGTCTTCCACGGAAAAAGGATCAGGCCGTCCCTTGGACGATGAACATAAGGTTGTAAAGAAGAACATCTTCGTCCGAGAGGTCTTGAAGAAACCGCTCCCTCCAGCCGAGAGCCTCCTCCCGGGAACCGAACGCCTTCTGGAAATGTTCTTCCAAGATGGCGAGCTTCATCTCCCAGGCCCGGCGAGTGAGCGGGTCCGTCCTTCCCGTAATCAAATGATGAGGGATCAAATCCACCTGGATTTCCTTTAGACCTGCCTGTCGAAACATCTGGTAGAGCTTCCGACCCACGAAGGCGTCGAAACCCAAAGGTTCAAGGGCCGACAGCAAGGCCTGCAAGGCCTTTTCCCGGGCCTCGTCCTCCGGAAACCTGTACAGGCACATCCCGTCCACGTCGGCGACCGCGACGCGGCCCCCCGGCCGAGCAAGGCTCTTCATCCTTCTCAGGGCTTCCTTTCCTCGCTCTCCGGCAAGGTATTGAAAAAGGCACCTCGAAAACACCAGATCGAAGCAGCCTTCTTTCAAGGCGGACGAAAAAAGATCACCGCAAACGAACTCCACGTTCCTCGCCCCCTCGACGGACGCGATTCCCCTGCCTGCGCAAAGTCGCTCACGGCTGAAATCCAGCCCGACCACCAAGCCCGGAAAGACCTTCTCCGCGAGAATCCGGGTCACAGCTCCGGTACCGCAGCCCACCTCCAGCACCCTCAGGCCCGGTTCGAGAGGCAGAAAGGCAAGTTCCTTCAGAACGACATCTCTGTTTGTCTTGAGTTCCAGCCGCTCGGCCTCGGTCGGGTCTTCCATGAGGTATTCGGGCATGGATCTCCCCCTCCTTTTCAATCGGTTGGTTCGGGGTCGCACTTTACGAAAAAATCACGGGCGCCCGCCGCGATATCCGGCCATACACCCTTTGGTGGTGTAAGTGGGTTCCCAATGGAAAGTCCTCTGGAATCGGGTGGAATCCACGGTGACCGAATACAGGAATCTCGTGACGGACTCGGGCGGCAGGCGGGACAGCCTCGCAGCGTAAAGCACCTTCAGAGCGGCCACAAAGAGGCCCTTGGGCAAGCAGATCCTTCGGATCCTCAAGAGTCGGCAGATTTCGCTGGCCCGGAGGGCGTCGGATGCGGCCACATTGAAAACGCCGTCCAAGGGTTTTCCCACGACGAGTTGCAGGGCCCGGACCATGTCCTCGATATGAACGGCCTGAACCAGGGGGTCGTGCCCTCGCACACAGGGAAACCACCCCCTGCGAAAGAGGTTCGCCAGCGTGTTTTCCACACCCGGTCCCACGACGAGAACAGGCCGGAGAATGGTAACCACCGTCCGCGGATTCGCGGCCTTGAATTCCTTCAGAGCCTCCTCGACCCTGGCCTTGCATTCAGAGTACACGTGGCCCGGATCCGGCCTTAGAGGCCAGTCTTCCGGAATAAAAGGAGGATTGTCCGGCCTGCATCCGTATACGGCGGCGCTGCTCGTGAAGACAACGTGGCCCACCCCGTGCTCGGCCGCCCCGGCCAAGAGATTTTCCGTCCCCTCGAGATTTACCTCCCGCGCCCTTGCATCGTCATGGATGTTTCGCACCACGAACGCCAAGTGCACCAGGCAATCGATGCCTTTCAGGAGATCCCTCGCGGCAGGGCTTCGGATATCCTCCGACACGGGAACCCATTTGGAACGGGCCGGCACCGGGGACGCGCGAAGGTCGAGGCCCACGACTTCGGATACGGCGGGGTCTTGGAGAAGGAGAGGCGCCAACCGACTGCCGATGCAGCCCGACGCCCCTGTCAGGAGGATCCGCCTCTTTGCCTCAGCGCCGGCCGGGTTCGACGACGGAGCTCCGCTACAAAAACAATTCGCGGCCGGCGCGCTCTCTTCGCTCTTCGAAGCGGCTGAATCTCTCCTGGACATAATCGTAGTAGCTCTTGATCGCCCTTCGGCTAGACGTGAAGCAGATGTATTGCTTTTCCTTGCGGAAGCCCGCGGCCAGATAATCGCTCAGGTCGTCCTCCTCCGTCAGGCAGATCGCCGTCCGCGCACCCAGGGAGCGGTAGAACTGGGCGACCACTTCGATCAGCTTCCTCCGTACTTCATGCACCCGGCTGTGGCGCCTGACCGACCAGACGGAAAAGGTGTTCAAAAGCCCGGACAGGTTGATGCCCGGGGAAGCGTTCTCCACCAGCGCGAAAGCCGCCAGTTCCCCTCTTTCCCTCGCCACGAGGCAGAAACGCTCCCGCACGAGGCCCTTGGCTCTGTATGCGGCCGAGATCCCGGGAAGCCCGAGCGTGCTCTTCTGAAGGCTTCTGGAGCGGATGAGCAGGGGGTGCAGATTCTTCCGCAGGCAGTTCTCCACGATCTCAAAGTCGGCCTCAGCCGCGTGTTCGACGACGACGCCCTCTTGGCGGAAGCGGACCGGAAGTTCAAGGGGCGCGCATTCTGGGGTGTCCTTGTCCAAGTCCCGGGTGAGAAAGTTGAACCGGGTGAACTTGAGATGTTCCTCCAAAGGATAGCTTTCCACGAATCCCGAATAGATCTTCCAAGGGAAAGAGTTCTCCCTGCGGAAGTAGGTGATCAGATAGCGGATTTCCCTGTGTTCCATCAGGAACTGGGCCAAGCCGAGAATGACATACTTGGGGACGAGTTTGACCGGATGCCCCGTGGCCGCCAGGTGCTGAAAGAGCCAGCAATCCTCGTAGGCCAAGACGGCCGAGGCGGTCCCGAGTTCCTCCCCGCCCTCCCGGAAGGCGATCTGCTTGAAGAAATCGGCTTCTCCGGAGAGCAGCTTCTTCCAAGTTTCGTCCACGTCCTTCTTGATCCGTTCGAGATAGGCGGCCTTGGCGGGATAGAGAAAGCCCGACTTCCTGAAGAGCTGCCAGAGATTCTCGATTTTCTCCACCGCCACCTGGACGATGTGAGGATTGCTTTTTTCGAAGATATATACCGAAATCCGCTTTTCTGCTTGCGCAGGCAGGTCGAAGAACTCCACGCCGCACGTCTTGCCCTGCCCTCCACAAGGGTCCCCACCCCGCAAGGTCAGGGAACGGACTTCGACAGCTCCTACGCACAAGACCTCTCGGCCGAGTTCGACCTTGCAATCCCTCAGAACAAACCCTTTCCAGAGGAGGTACCGCACGTAGTCGCAATCGAAGGCGAGCCCGCGAATCGAAAGGTCGCGGAGGGGAAAGACGCATTCCTGCCCCAGGATCGGATGGACGAACCGGAACCGGGCTTCGAGGTCCCCCTCGCATGAAACCCGAAGGACCCGCCTGCGCTTGGCCTTGTAAATCTTGCTGGGGATTTCCAGCCTGAGCCATCCGTTTTCCCGGATCGCTCTGGCGAGAAAAAAATGATAGATCCCGTAAAGGAGGTAGTGGCAGCTCAACTCTCCCTCCTGGAACAGGCTCCGGGGCGCGCGGGCCAGGTGGCTGGATACGACCTTGAAGTCCAGGTCTCCGTTGCGCCTCTCCGATTGGAGGGTGCCGTCCGAGAACAGGATGCAGTTCTGTCGGCCCGTCAGGATCTTGGTCCCGCTCTGGCACACCCGTCTCAGGTGCTGAAGGATTGCCTCTGGCCGGGTCATCTCCTCCATCTCGTCTTCCCGAAAAGCCGGAACTTCCCGCAATCGGGGGAATCCGGTTTCGGAGAAAGCCACACCCACCCTCTGGTACACTTCGCCCGAAGGCGCGCAGACGAGCTCCACGTACTTTACGACCCCATCGCTCACCCTGCAGGCCCTGTCCGTGGCGTAAAGCGCCATCCCTTCCAGCAGCGTTCCGGCCGTGTACACCTCTTCGCCTGGGTAGGTCTTGAACGCGAGCCCGCCGTAACTCACGTCCAGAACGTTCTTTACCCTGTTGAGGCCAGGATCGAGAGGATCGGGAAATTCGACGGTCAGAAGGGGCTTGAGTTCCTGGCCGAAGCGATCCTGGCGCCTCTCCTCCTGGTAATGAAGTTCGGCCGGTGGCGCAAAGGAAACCGGGTCGTTTACCAGCCGTCCTGGAATCTCCTCCAAGACAAAAGACCAGGTCTTTTCGCGGTGGCTGAAACGGAAAACAAAAGGGACCTTCCCGGAAAACGCCCGGTCCGAGTCCTGCAGAGGAATAGGATCGGCGACAACCGCTGGCGAATCGCCCTCGACAAGAACGTCCTTGATGTAGGTCGTGTACGAGATGTTTCCGCCGAGTCTCCGCACGTGAATCGGGAGGATTTTCCGGCACAGGCACTTGAGCGTTCTCAGGATGGAGCCCAGATCCCGGACCGTATGGAGGTCTTCGAATTCTTCGGCGGGTGCGCAAGCATGACGGCGGGCGGTAATCTGTCGCTCGGGCCCGCACGCGAGCAGATCCTCCAGCCGTTCTCGCACGCGGCCCGGAAGTTCCTCAAAGGCTACGCCCACTCCAGAGGGGGGAGCAGGCAGGCCTCCTTCCGGGAGGGCCGCGCGGTTTCTCGGCCGGCGGTGAACGACTCTGCCGGTCAGGGAAAGCTCTTCCCGGCTGTCAGGTCTTTTCAAGCGAAGCTGGAGGCGTTCCCCCTCCTGTGGGGGATGAAAGCTATGAAGAAATGCGCCCCCCAGGCTCAAGTCCTCGGTAACGCTCCAGAACGAGCGTCCCCCCCTTTCGTAAACCAGAGGGAAGCGGACGGCCCGGCGTCGGTGTATTCTTCTTTCCGGAGTTATATCATCCAAACCGATTTCCTCCCTCTTTCATCCGGCAAGAAATGGGACCGGTTAGGACGAAAACCTAGACTTTTCTTTAGCCATTTTATCTATCTTCGCGTCCTATAAACCATTTCTCAATGTCCTGTCAAGCACTTTTTGCTCCCGCTCCCGTGCTGCCGTGCCGTCACCAGGACCAGGGCCTAAAGTTCGCCCCCCACCCTTGCCGATTTCCTTTTTGATCTGCCGGCAAAGGGACGGAGCCATGGAGCCCCTGAACATCCTCGTCCTCGACAACGACCCGGAGACAGCGGCCTTCTTCCAAGAACGCTTCCGTAGGCAGGAAGATACGGTGGAAATCTGCCCGTCTCCGGAGACCTTGAGCCAGTTTCTCCAAAAGGGGCTGCCCGACGTGGTGATCCTGGACACCGACTGGAGCGGCGATGGAGGCATCCCGGCCTTAGAGGCCCTCAAAAGGGAGTGGGAAGACCTGCCTGTCATTTTCGTCAGCCGCGACGGCCGAGTTCCCCAAGTCGTCGAAGCCATGAAGCGGGGCGCGAGGGACTATTTCCTCAAACCTCTTGAGGAGGGCGGGATCGACCGCGCCGTGCTCCAGGCCGTGCGGGAGTCGAAACTGCTCCGCAGGGTCAACCAGCTCCAGGAAGCGTACGAGCGACGAGGCCAGTTCGAAGGGCTCGTGGGGGTGAGTTACCCCATGCAGCGGCTTTATCGCATGATCGATTCCGTGGCCCGGGGAGATGCCACGGTGCTCATCACGGGCGAAAGCGGGGTCGGCAAGGAACTGGTCGCTCAGGCGATCCACCGGAGGAGCCAGCGCAGGGAGTTTCCCTTTGTCGCCGTCAACTGCGGAAGCATCCCGAAGGACCTGCTGGAAAGCGAGCTGTTCGGCCACGAGAAAGGAGCCTTTACCGGAGCCGACCGACGGCAGGTCGGTTGCTGCGAAGCTGCCCACAACGGAACGCTCTTTCTGGACGAAATCTGCGAAATGGCACCTTCCCTTCAGGTCAAGCTCCTTCGGTTTCTGCAAGAAAGAAGCTTCCGCCGCCTCGGCAGCGACCGCCTGATCGAGGTGGACACGCGCGTCATCTGCGCGACCAACCGAGACCCCATGAACGAAATCCGGGCCGGCAGGCTGCGGGAGGACCTTTACTATCGGATCTCCGTGATCCCGATCGACGTGACGCCCCTGAGAGAACGAAAGGAAGATATCCCGGTCCTGGCCATGCGGTTTCTCGAGGAGTTTTCGGCCAAGTACGAGAAGTACTTCTACGACTTCTCGGTGGAGGCCATGGAAAAGATCGTGGAGTATCATTGGCCTGGAAACGTCCGGGAACTCAAGAACACCATCGAGCAGATCGTGGCCCTGAACATGGGCTCCCAGGTCGTGGAGCGGTTCCTCCCGGAGAAGCTGCGGCGCTCCAGAACCCCTTCGATCCCTTGTCTCAAGGGCCCCTCAAGCGACCTCGAATCCGGGGACGGGTTCCGCAGAGTCCTCAGGCTGCACGAGATGGAAAAGCAGGCGATCCTGCATGCTTTGAAAGTCTGCCGCGGCAACATCGGAGAAGCGGCAAGGAAACTCGGCGTGGGGCAGGCCACGCTTTACCGGAAGGTGAAGAAGTACGGCCTGAGGCCCTAGCGGCAGGGGTCAGTCCTTCATTTTTTTACGGATAGACTTTGGACCCGCCGATCCCCCGTCCTGCCCCAGCGGCCACGACAGAGCGTGCTGCTCCGGGCTTTTGCCCGCTCTTCGACCAAAAGGGATGGCTGCATGCGGCCCTGGCAGCCCGACAGCTGCCCCCCCTAAAGGTTCCAGTTTCCGGGAACTCTGCGGCCCCTCCTTCGTCCAATGAGTACGTATCGCAGAACTTGACGCGGTCCGGCCGGCCCACGGCCCCACGACAACCCGCATCCTGCGGCCGCCGGGGGCACGGCCAGAGGTTTTCAGGATCGGCGCTGAAGAATTCCTTGGAATTCTTGTCCTTTTCGGTGTCCCCTTTTAGAATGAGTGACCCTGTTCGGTGACGGGGCGATGAGACAAACACCGCCCGGCCCGGCGTGGAGGCGGAATCAGAACTGGGGGCCGACCCCGGTCGGACCCCCATCGATTGGAGAACCAGAAAAGGCGGGAAAAATGAAAGCCAGCGTCCAAGAGATTACAGACCAGGTACGGGCCATGGGCCCACTCATTCAGGACGTGTTCTCCGAGATCGGAAAAGTCATCGTAGGCCAGCGCCGCATGGTGGAGAGGCTTCTCGTGGGGATCCTGGCCGACGGCCACATCCTGCTCGAGGGCGTGCCCGGACTGGCCAAGACGACCGCCGTCAAGTGCCTGGCCCAGACGATCCAGACCCGGTTCCAGCGCATCCAGTTCACACCGGATCTCTTGCCGGCCGACCTCATCGGCACCCAGATTTACAGACCTCGGGAAGGTGACTTCGTGGTCAAGAAAGGGCCTATCTTCAGCAACATCATCCTGGCAGACGAGATCAATCGCGCCCCGGCCAAGGTCCAGAGCGCCCTCCTGGAAGCCATGCAGGAGAGGCAGGTGACGATCGGCGAGCAGACGTTCCGGCTCGAAGAACCCTTCATGGTGCTTGCCACCCAGAACCCCATCGAACAAGAAGGCACTTACCCCCTTCCCGAGGCGCAGGTGGACCGGTTCATGCTGAAGATCCTTGTCCACTATCCGAGCCGGGAGGAAGAACTCGCCATCATGAACGCCCAGGCCACGGCCCGAAAGCCCGAGATCGCGCCCGTCATGGATCCCGGGCGGATCCGCCAGGCGCGGGAGATCGTGGACCGGGTCTACATCGACGAAAAAATTCAAGGCTACATCGTTGACATCGTGCTCGCCACCCGGGACCCCAAGGCATACGGTCTGGAGATCGGGAACCTCATCCAATACGGCGCGTCCCCCAGGGCCTCGATCTATCTCAACCAGGCGGCCAAGGCTTACGCTTTCTTACAGGGCAGAGGGTACGTGACCCCCCAGGACGTGAAGAATCTCGCCCCGGATGTGCTCAGGCATCGGATTCTGCTCTCTTACGAAGCCGAGGCTGAGAATCTGACTTCGGACGACATCGTCTCCCGGATCCTGGAGAGGATCGAAGTGCCCTGAAGACCGGGATGCGTCTCGGCCTGCGCCGGCCCGCACCCGGGGGCGCCGCGACAGTGCTCGACCTGGATGGAGCGATCCGTGATCGCGGAAGAAATCCTCAAGAAGATCCACCTCATCCACATCCGGACCAAGCACTTGGTCAACGATGTCATGGCCGGAGAATACGAGAGCGCCTTTCGGGGGCGGGGGATGGAATTCGAGGAGGTCCGCGAGTACATCCCGGGCGACGACATCCGCACGATCGACTGGAACGTCACGGCCCGCACCGGAAGGCCCCACGTCAAACTCTACCGCGAAGAGCGGGAACTCGTCGTCATGCTGATGGTGGACCTGAGCGCCTCGGGCCAGTTCGGGTCTGTGCAGAAATTCAAGAGGGAGGTGGCGGCCGAAGTGGCGGCCGTGCTGGCCTACACGGCGATCCGCAACAACGACAAGGTGGGTCTTCTCCTGTTCACGGACCGGGTGGAAAAATACGTGCCCCCCAAGAAAGACCGCGCCCACGGCTGGAGGGTGATTCGGGAGGTCCTCTCCTTCGAGCCTGAGGGCAGAGGAACGGACCTTGCCCAGGCTCTGGATTTTCTCGGCCGCGTGGTCCGGAAGCGGGCGATCTGTTTTCTCCTGTCTGATTTTCTCGCCTCGGGCTTCGAGAAGCCCTTGCGCCTTTCGAACAAGCGGCACGACATGATCGGACTGGTGCTTTCGGATCCCAGGGAAGACGACCTGCCTGCCGTGGGATTCGTCGAACTTGAGGACGCCGAGACCGGCCGGAGAATTCTCGTCGACACCCGGGACCGCGCCTTTGCCTCCGCCTACCGCGCCCTTCGGCGGCAGAGCGCAGAAGAAAGAAAGCGGCTTTTCCGCTCCATGGGCATGGACTACGTCGAGCTTTCGACAGCCGTGCCTTTCAGCGAGCCCCTGCTGGCCTTTTTCCGGCAACGGGAAAAACGTCTCTGAAACCCGGAGAACGCCCCATGGCCGCGATTCAGGAGAAATCCGTCGTCGAGAACATGCCGGGACCGAGAAAGCCCTATGTGCGGTGGACCTTTTACCTGAGTCTTGCGTGCCTGCTCCTCACCCTGGGGCTGGTCGGCGGGGCCGTCTACCTGGCCTTGAACGTAAGCCGCCAGACCGGACGCGGCGCCCAGGCCGGGCTCAAAGCGGAGGCGCGCCGGGAGCTCGCCGGCAAGCTTCTGGCCGCCGGCCTTTCGGGCCAAGCGATCGAGCAGTACGAGAAATATTTCGACGAGGCGGGAATCCCTCAGGACCAGCAGGCCCAGATCGCCTACACGATTGGCAAGCTCTGCATGGACCAGGGCCGTTACGAAGAGGCTTTGAGCTGGCTCTACCGGGTCGAGATTCTCCACCCAAAAACCGAGCTGGCCGCCGAGACGGGCTCGAAGATCGTCGCCTGCCTCGAGCGGCTCGGCAGGTACACTCAGGCAGAATACGCCCTCCAAGCCCACGCCGCCCCGAGCGCCGAGAAAGCCTCCGGACCTTCCGCCGGCGCGGTCGCGGCCCGGATCGGCAACGACACGATTACGGCGCAGGAAGTTCTGGAAGCCATGGACGCCCTGCCGGACTGGATGCGGGAGTCTTTGCGGGATCCGGCAAGAAAGGAAGAGTTCCTCAAGCAGTACGTGGCAGAAGAACTCTTGTATCGCAAGGCCAAAAAGCTCGAGCTCGACAAGGACCCTCAGATCCGCCTGCAGGCAGACCGGGCGCTCCGCCAGCTTCTGATCCGAAAGATCCTGGAGACCGAAGTCAAAGACAAGGTGCGGGTCTCGGACGAAGACATCGACCTGTACTACCGAGCCAACCGAGACCGGTACCAGGAGAGGGAAGCCTACAAGATCCGGTTCATGCGCCTCGCCAAAGACAAAGTCGAAGAGGTTCAAAAGGCCCTCAAAGCAGGAAAGGACTTTGCCTCCCTGGCTCGGACCTGGTCCCTGGACGACACAAGCCGAGCCCGGGGCGGCGAAATCCAGGAATGGATCGTGGAGGGACTCGATCCCACAGGGCTCGGAGACCCGGGGAAACTGTGGAAGGCCCTTTCCGAGCTGGGCAAGCCGGGTATCGCCGGGCCGGTGGAGACCCCGCAGGGCGTCTTCCTGTTTGAGATCATCGATCACAGGCCTCGGCGGGATCTGCCGTTCGAGGAAGCCCGGGCGAAAGTAAAGGCAGACCTTTACCAAGAACGAATCGAGAAGGCCTACCAGGATCTCGTTTCCCAAGCCCTCGCCGCCTCGGATGTCCAGATCTTCCCCGAGGCTTTGAGAAAAGCCGAAGACAACGACAAACCGAAGCGCGGCGCGGAGTCGGCCGAAGGGTCCAACAAGACCCTTCCGCCGCCCGGCCCGTCATCGGGCGGGCCCTTGCCGCGGCCCTCGGCACCGGGGGAATCGCCCGATGGTATGTGAGAGGCCGAGATCGGCTGAAAAGACCGTTCTGTCCCTAAGGGCATTGCGCCGCATCGGTCCTGTCTGCTGTCTTGCGCTGAGCGTTCTGGTCGCTGTGGGCGCCGCAGCGTGCAAGACAGGACCGTCCAGCCCGGCAGCTTCCTCGGGGCAGGAGGCGCCGAAGGCGGCCGAGCGGCCGGCGGTGGAAGTCCGCGCAGAAGTCGACCGGGCCGAGGTCTTGGTGGGCGAGCCAGTGGTTTTCCGAGTCCTCCTCAGCGCGGCCCCAAACGTTTCGGTCTCCCTGCCCGATGTGGGAGGCCGGATCCAGGGGCTTAGGATCGTGGACATGGGACAGGACGCGCCCAGGGAAATCATGGGCCGCAGGGAAAGCGGCCGCTGGTACCGCCTGGAAGCAGACCTTTCCGGCTCCTATGTGCTTCCCGTCATCAAGGTGCCCTACACGGGCCCGGACGGCAAAGAGGCCTGGGCCGAGACCGAGCCGGTCTACCTCAAGGTCCTGCCGCCCAAGCCCCTCTCCAGCGCCGGCGAAAAGCCTGCCGACATCCGGGACCTCAAGCCCCTTGTGGAAATCCGCAGGCCCCTGCCCGTTCGCTGGATTCTGGCCGCCTCGGCCCTGCTGGCAGCCGCAGCAGGGGCCGGCTTTCTGCTCTGGCGGCGAGGACGACGCAAAACGGCAACTCCGCCGACACCCGAGGAACACGCCAGAAGAGAGCTCGCCGACCTGGACGCGTCTGGCCTTGTGGAGGAGCGGAGGTTCCGGGAGTACGTTTTCGGCCTGTCCCTCGTCTTCCGGCGCTATCTGGAAAGGAAATTCGGGATTCCCGCGGCCGAACAGACGACTGAGGAGGTCCTGCAAGGGCTGAGGAACTCTCAGCGCCTCGGGGACGACCTCAAGCGCACGGCCCGCGCTTTCCTCGAAGGAACGGACCCGATCAAGTACCGGGGGCTCGAACCGGACCGGAAGGAGATGGAAAGCTGGAGATCCGAACTGGTGAAGTTCGTCGAGCGCGCGGCTGCCCCGGACGGGAACCCGCTTCTTTCGGAGGCAGCCTGAGGCGATGTTCCGATTCGAAGATCCAGGATGGCTCCTGCTCGGCTTGTTGCTGGCGCCGATTCTGTACCGGTACGCCAGAAGGAAGGGTAGCGCCGCCCTGCGCTTTCCGAGCCTGGAGCTTTTCGGGCGGCTTACCCCGCAAACCTCTGTCGGCCTCCGGCACGGGCTCATGGTGCTTCGGGCGACCGGGATCGGCCTCATGATCCTTGCCCTGGCCAGACCTCAGGCAGGCCAAAAGGAAACCGAGATCCTCAGCGAAGGAGTCGACATCGTCCTCTGCCTCGACACGTCGGGGAGCATGCAGGCCCTGGATTTCGAGCTCGACGGCAGGAGGGTCGACCGGCTCGCCGTGGTCAAGAAAGTCGTGCTCGACTTTATCCAGAAACGAAAAAACGACCGGATCGGCATGGTCGTTTTCGGCGAACAGGCCTTTACCCAGTGCCCGCTCACGCTGGACTACGGCGTGCTCATGAGCTTTCTGGACCGGCTCCGCATCGGCATGGCAGGCGATTCCACGGCCATCGGGTCGGCCCTGGCGACGAGCGTCAAGCGGATCAAGGACGTTCCGGGGAAAAGCAAGGTGGTGATCCTGCTCACCGACGGCAGGAACAACACCGGGAGGATCTCGCCGCAGACCGCGGCGGAACTCGCCAAGACCTTCGGTGTCAAGGTGTACACGATCGGCGTGGGGCAGGAGGGAGAGTCCCCGTTCCTCGTGGACACGCTTTTCGGAAAGCGATACGTGTATCAGAAGGTCGACTTGGACGAGGACACGCTGCGAAAGATTGCGGATACGACCGGCGGCATGTATTTTCGCGCCACCGATACGGCAAGTCTCGAAAAGATCTACGACCAGATCGACCAGATGGAGAAAAGCAAAGTGGAGGTCAAGGAATATACCGAATACGAGGAGCTTTTCCCGCGGTTCGTTCTTGCGGGCCTCCTCCTGCTCCTGGCGGAGTTCCTGCTGGCCCAAACCTGGTTCGCCAAGATCCCCTGACGACAGTGCCCGAGGAAGCAGAACGGGAGGCGAGGAAGGGCGGATGCAGTTCGGCGACCTTCAATATCTCTATCTCGTGTGGATCTTGCCGGCCATGATCCTCGTGGCGGCTTACGGGTTCCGCAAGAAGACCAGGCGGCTGGCCTCTTTTGCGGACCCGGTCCTGTGGGCCCGCCTCGCGCCCGGGCTGAGCCGAAGACGCCAGATCCTGCGCGTCCTGCTCGTCGTGGCCGCCGTAGCCCTTTTTCTGTTCGCCTTGCTCAGGCCCCGGTGGGGCTACCACTGGGAGGAGGTCAAACGAAAGGGCGTGGACCTTGTGGTCGCGGTGGATCTTTCCCGGAGCATGCTTGCCGGGGACGTTCAACCGAGCCGGCTTGAGCGCGCCAAACGCGAGATCGCCGACCTGCTCGACATGCTCCAGGGCGACCGGGTCGGCCTCGTCGCCTTTGCCGGCGTGAGCTTCCTCCAGTGCCCCCTGACACTGGACTACGGGGCGTTCCGGCTCTTCCTGGACGCCCTCGGTCCGGACCTCATTCCGGTCCCGGGGACCGCCATCGCCCGCGCGATCGAGACGGCTCTCGAAGCCTATGAGCCCACCCGCCGGACCTCCAGGGCCCTGCTTCTCATCACGGACGGCGAGGACCACGAAGGCGGAGTCGAGGAAGCCGCCGAAAAGGCCAAGCAACTGGGCGTGCGGATCTACGCGATCGGAATCGGTTCCGACCAGCCGGCGCCGATTCCGCTCGAGGACGGAGGAGGCGATTTCCAAAAGGACCGGGCCGGCCAGGTCGTCATGAGCCGCCTCTCTGAGCCTCTGCTCCAAAAGATCGCTCTTTCCACCGGCGGTGCCTACGTCCGGTCCGTGAGCGGGGACATGGACCTTCGGAAGATTTACCAGGACGAAATCCGAGGCAAACTTGAGACAGCCGAACTCGGCAGCGGCAAGAAGAGAAAGTGGGAGGAGAGATTCCAGTGGTTTCTGTTTGCCGGAGTTCTCTTGCTCGTTCTGGAGTCCCTCCTGTCGGAAGGGAGCACCCCGATCCTGCAGAGCGCGCAGGGCAGAGGCAGGCGCAGGCGCCTTTTCCGCGCTGGGGTCTTCTTGGCCGCTGGGGCCGCGGCTTTGATCGGGGCGGTGGCTTGGCCGGCCCGGGCCAACGCGGATTCGGTTTTCTCCAAGATCCGCAAAGCCGAGAAGCTCTATCAGGAGAAGCAATACGACAAGGCCCTTGAGACCTACCTGGACGTCCAGGTCGAAAGACCCGAAGACCCGCTCCTCCGCTACAACGTCGGAAACGCCCACTATCAGATGCGCAATTACGCTGAGGCGGAAAAAGCCTTTCTCAGCGTCGCGTCTTCGCCCGATCCGGTTCTGGCCCAGAAAGCTCTCTACAACCTCGGCAACTGTGCCTACCGTCAGGGCAAGCTCGACCAGGCCGTGGCTTATTACCAGAAGGCCCTCGACCTCGACCCAAAGGACGAAGACGCGCGGTACAACCTGGAATTCGTCCGCGAAGAGATCAAACGCAGGCTCGAAGAAGCCCGCAATCGCCAGAAAGAGCAGCCATCCGAGGCGCAGCCGCAGAGCGGCGGGCAGGAGCAACAAAATCCGCAGGAGCCCTCAGGAACAAATGAGCAGGCCCCAAAGGCCGAGGAGCAGGCCGCGGAACCCCAGCCCCAGCAGGGGCAGGAGTCCGAGCAAAAGGCGCCTCCACAACCCAAGGCCGAACCTTCCGAGGAGGAGCGGAGGCGGCAAGAACCAGAGACCGCAGGGTCTCTGGCCAGACCCGGTCAGGAGGAGGGCGCCGGACAGGAGCAGGCAGGAAGCTCTGCCACGGCCGGGGACAAGATGAGTCCGGAGGAAGCCGAGCGATGGCTCGGAACGCTCGACGAGAACCAACAGGAGCTTCTCAGGAAACAGATCCAGGATCTCGTGGGAAGGACCGAGTACAGACCCGAAAAGGACTGGTAGGGCCAGGGCCATGGAGACCGGCAGAATGAACTGGGCCGCGCGGCGGCGCGACGAACGTCAACCCGTCTTCCGGCGCCCCGGGCTCCGATTCAAGCACGGCCGCGGCGGCCGTGCCTTCGAGAAGGATGCCGGGCGGCTTCTTGCAGCCCTTTGGTTCTTCCTGGCTTTTCCTGCAGGGGGAATGTGGACCGAGGCGACCGCCTCGGCCCTTGAAATCGTCGCCACGGTGGACAAGACCGAAGCGACCGTGGAGGACCAGATCCTCCTGACCGTCTCCGTTTCCGGGGCAAGAAGTCTTCCGGAGCCCCCGGAGCTGCCACCTCTGCCCGATTTCGACGTGGCGCAAGGCGGGACATCGTCCCAGACCCGGATCCTGAACGGCGAAATCGAATCCTCGGTCTCGTTCACCTATGTTCTCTCGCCGCGCAGGCCCGGGGATTTCACCATTGGTCCGATCCGCATCCGCAAGAAGAATGAGACCGCCCAAAGCGAACCCATCCGCCTTCGCATTCTGCCCGCTGCCCGCCAAGGCACAGCGGCCGAGGCCCCGGCCGCCTTCGTGGAGCAGCAAGTGGACGTGCAAAGCCCTTACGTGAATCAGCCGGTCTTGTATTCTTTCCGGTTCCTGAGGAGAGTCCAGGCCGTGGAAGCCCAGTGGGAGCCGCCGCCCTTCGACGGGTTCTGGGTGGAAGACCTCGGCAAGGAGCGACAGTATCAGAGAGTCCTGAACGGGCAGTCCTACCTGGTGACCGAGATCAGAAAAGTCCTTTACCCGCTGTCGCCCGGAATCCTCGAAATCCCTTCCAACGGGCTCACCTGCAAGCTCGTGATTCCCCGAGGCCGTTCTGGACGGCCGGGCGACTTTTTCGGAGACGATTTCTTTGAAAACCCCTTCTTCTCCGGCCGCGAAGCCGTAACCAAGGTCCTCAAACCCGACCCGATCCGCCTCGAGGTAAAACCCCTGCCCGAGGCCGGCAGGCCCCCCGACTTCAGCGGACTGGTGGGCGCATTCCGCCTGTCTGCAGAAATCGGGCAGGCGCGCCTCAAAGTGGGGGACTCGACCACCCTGACCGTGACCGTGACGGGCCGCGGCAACCTGAGGGATCTGGCCAACGTCCCTCCGGACGAGATTGGGGGATGCAAAATCTATCCGGACAAGCCCTCTCTGGAATGGAAGGCCACTGAGGAGGGCCTCACGGGCACAAAGGTCTTCAAAAAGGCGCTCGTGCCCCTCCAGGCCGGCGAGCTGGAGATTCCTGCGGCGACTCTCTCCTACTTCGACCCTTACGAACATGCCTATCGAACCGCTCATGCCGACCCCCTGATCCTGACGGTGGAGAAGGCAGCCGAGTCCGAGGACCTTCATTGGACTCAGGGTCCGTCTCAAAGGACAGGAGGCGCGCCGGTCCGGCTTCTCGGCAAAGACATCCTGCCGATCCACACCGGACTCGCCGGCGCAGGCTCGCAGGTGCCGGACCGCGGAGATCTGTGGGTTTACCTTCTCTGCGGCCTCGCGCCGCCCGCGGTCTTTGGGATCTGCCTGGGACTCAAGGTCCGAAGGGAGCGAATCGAAGAGAACGCCCACGTGCTGCGCCGCAAGGCGGCAGGCCGCACGGCCGCGAAGGCCTTGGACCAGGCGAAAAAAATCATGAAACAGCCGGCCAAGGAGGCCGAGTATTACGGACGCCTCTCTCGAGCCCTGAAAGGCCTCGTAGGCGACAAGCTCAATGTTTCGGCCTTGGCTTGTACGCCTGAAGAGATCGCCCGCAGTCTTCTGGCACAAGGAGTCGATGAGGGACTTGCCCGCTCTGTGCGAACCTTCTTGGAGGAGCTCGAACAGTTGCAGTTCGGAGCAGTCCGAGAGGAGGCAGCCGATCGGGAGAAGCGTTTCCGCAGGGCAAAGGAGCTCGTAAAGAGAATGGACAGGAGCTTGTGAGGCGCCGTCGACTCGTAGGGAGGAGGTAGGGTTCAGGCCTCAAGGTCTGGCAGAACCCTGAAGCCTTGAGGCCCACATGGAACACCGCCCGGAGATGGAGGAACGCGTTCGGTCGCGTTCGTTCAGATTTGCAGCCGCATGGCGCAGGAAGGATCCATGACCTTTCGCCGGACAGTCGAGACCGAGAGGCGCATCGGTCGGGACGGTTGTCTCAGAAACAGGCTGGGAAACCCATGACACGGGCTCAAGAGTCCCCTTTCAAAGGCCTCTGTTTCTTTCTGTTTCGCTCCGGGCCCTTTTGGCTCTGGCTGCTCCCATTCTTCTGCCTCGGCCAGGATGGGGCTGGGGCATCGGAGCAGGCGGGTCCACCCCTGTCCGCCCCCCCTGCAATCGGGGCCGGCGCCGCCGAGCCTGCGCCGAGCCCGGAGATCCCGTCGGCCCACGAACTCCTCTTCCGGGCCAACCAGGATTATCTCGAGGGCCGCTACACAGAGGCCGCACAAGGCTACGAAAGTCTCCTGTCCTGCGGCGAGATCAACGGTCACGTGCTCTACAACTTGGGAAACGCCTACCTGCGGGACGGACAGCTCGGCAGGGCGATCCTCCAATACCGCAAAGCCCTGCTCCTGCTCCCGAGAGACGGAGACCTCAAGGCGAATCTCGCTTACGCTCGCTCCCTCCGGCTGGATCGGCTTGAACCGGAGTCCGAGGCCCGCAGCACGCTGGGTGTCCTCACCTTTTGGTATCGCGGCTTGAACCTGGAAGAATTCCTGGGAGCGTTTCTGGCCCTTCACGCCCTGTTTTGGGCCGTAGCCCTTCTCAGGCTCTATCGCCCAAGCGAGGCCCTATCCTGGGCCTTCGCCCTTCTGCTCGCCACCAGCGCTCTGGCAGCCGGGTCCGCCGCCTTCAAATGGCGGCAGACCCTGAACGGCAGCGACGGAGTCGTCCTCGAAAAGGAGGTTCAGGCCCGGGCCGGCTTTACGGAGCGGGATACGGTCCTTTTCGTCCTGCACGAGGGCGCCGAATTCACGATCCTGGGCGAAGAGGCCGACTGGTGGAAGATCGAGCTTGCGGACGGGAAAAAAGGCTGGATCCCGGCCCGCTCCGCAGGCAGGGTGTCTTTCGGATCGTGAGGAATATCCCCAATCTCCCGGGGGAGAAGATCTCGCGTCCCACCCAGAGCCTCCGCACACATCCCCTGGCAGCCCATGGCCACCGGACCCGCAGCGTCCTCGGCAAGTCTTTGGATTCCTGTCCCCCCGGCCCGGGCATCTAACAATTGCAAGGCAAAGATCCTTGATCTCGAAAGCAAGGTCCATGAACCAAGCAGAGCGGCTCGCCCAGTTTGTCCAACGTGCTTCCTACGATGCTCTTTCGGAGGAAGCGCGCGCCCAGATCAAGATTCGTATTCTGGACGCCATAGGCTGCGCGATCGGCGCCGTCGAGGCCGACGTGCCATGCAGGATCCGGGCCCAAGTAGAGGAATTCAGGCCTTCAGGGCCTTGTACCTTGATCGGAGGGGGAAGGACGAGCCCTGAGCAGGCCGCTTTTTACAACGGAGCCTTGGTGCGCTACCTGGACTTCAACGACAGCTACCTCGCCAAGGGTGAGACCTGCCATCCCAGCGACAATTTGGCAGCGGTTCTTGCCGCTGCGGAATGGGCTGAGCGGGACGGCCGTGCTCTCATGACCGCCCTGGCGGTTGCCTACCAGGTGCAATGCCGACTCTCCGACGAAGCCCCGGTACGGGCAAAAGGCTTCGACCACACAACCCAAGGGTGCTACGCGCTGGCGGCTGGCATTTCCAAGGCCCTTGGATTGACCCTGGACCAGACCGTCAACGCTCTGGCCATCTGCGGAACGGCCTTCAATGCCCTTCGGGTTACGCGAACGGGGAGCCTTTCGCACTGGAAGGGGCTGGCGTACGCCGCGGCGGGATTCGCTTGCACCTACGCGACTTTCTTGGCCAAGCGCGGGATCACGGGCCCCCGGGAAGTATTTGAGGGCGACAAGGGATTCATGCGCTCCATCGCAGGTCCTTTCCAGATCGACTGGTCTCGAGAGGACCTGGAAAGAGTCAGGAAGACCGTTGTCAAGAAATACAATGCCGAGATTCATTCCCAATCGGCCGTCGAGGGCATACTCGAGCTTGCCGGGACCTCGAGTTTCCGGGTTTCGGACATTGACCGCATCGATATGGAGATCTTCGATGTGGCCTACCACATCATTGGAGGCGGAGACGAGGGGGACAAGACTCTTGTAAGAACCAAAGAACAGGCGGACCACAGCCTTCCTTATATCGTCGCGGCCGCGATTCTGGACGGAAAGGTCACACCTGCCCAGTACCGGCCTGAACGAATCCACGCCGAGGACGCGCAGGCGCTGCTGCGGAAGGTACGGGTCCTGCCCAACCAGGAATACAGCGGCAAGTTTCCGGAGGAGATGCCGTGCCGCATCACCGTGGTTCTTTCAAACGGCAGAAGGCTCGTGTGTGAAAAGCGCGACTACGAAGGCTTTCACACTCGCCCGCTCCGATGGGAGGCCGTGGTCGAGAAGTTCGAGAGCTTGAGCGAACCCTATGGGGACGTCTCGCTGAGGCGCGCCATCGCGGACGCAGTCGCCGGAGTCGAGTCCCTCCCGGTTCGTGCGCTCAGCCAACTTCTGGCAAGACTGCGTCAAAGACAGGCCGGGATCCCGGGCAAGAACATCGCAAAGATCCCGGAATGCGGGATCACCGAGAAAAAGGACGAACCGTCATGAAGGCCACAGGAAAACAGACGGAAGGACCTGCTTTTTCCTTTCTGCATCGCAACGTGAGGGCTGAGAAGCCAAGAGACCGCGGCATCACGGAGATCCGCGGACCCTATTACACCCCCATGGGAAAACGGTACTTGGAAGACTTGCTCGAAACCATGGGGCCTTACATCGACTCGCTTAAGTTCGCGGGCGGCTCTTTCAGCCTGATGCCCCGCAAAGCCCTCGGGGAGATCCTCGACCTGTGCCACGCCCACGACGTCCTCGTCTCCACAGGCGGATTCATTGAGTATGTGCTCACCCAGGGGCCAGAGGCGGTAAACCGGTACATCCAAGAGTGCAAAAGTATTGGGTTTGACATTCTGGAGGTTTCCAGCGGTTTCGTCACCATCTCCACAGAGGACTGGCTGCGCCTCATCGAAAAGGTGGACAAAGCAGGGCTGAAACCCAAGCCAGAAATCGGGGTCCAGTTTGGCGCTGGAGGTGCCAGTTCGACGCAAGAGCTTGAGGCCGAGGGAACCCGAGATCCAGAATGGGCTATCTTGCAGGCCAAAAGGTTCCTCGAGGCCGGGGCATACATGATCATGGTTGAGTCCGAAGGAATCACGGAGAACGTCAATGTCTGGCGCACCGATGTGGTTTCCAAGATCGCACAGGCTCTGGGCATCGAAAAGGTGATGTTCGAAGCTGCGGATCCCGAAGTATTCGCCTGGTACATTCGGAATTACGGTCCAGAGGTGAACCTATTCATCGATCACAGCCAGATTGTGCAGCTCGAGTGTCTGCGGGCCGGAATCTGGGGAACGAAGAGCCTCTGGGGACGGGTCCGGACGTACAAAGGCTGAAACGGCCGGAAACGCGGTCAAAACGAGGGGTCAGTCCTTCATTTTACGGATTGGGCAGGATCCGACCCATCGCTCACCCCCGTCTGAAGTAGGCACGAGACGCCAAGCCTTAGGACGGAATCGGGTTGCCGGTTGCGTGCGAGTGCTTGGTGCTCGGTGCACGGGCGACGGGGTGGAAGAAAGAAATCGACGAGAAGCTATCCGTAATATGAAGGACTGACCCCTATTCCTCTCTCTATTCCTCTACTCCTTTGAAAAGGAGGAAGCAGCCTCGGCCGCGTCCGCGCAAATCTGAAAGAGCCGGGAGACGCGGGTGATCTCGAAAATCGACTTGACCTCGGGCCTGAGCCCTGCAAGCTTGATGTCCCCGTGTTTTTCCCTCGCCTTCCGCAGGCACGCCACAAGGGCTCCCAGACCCGAGCTGTCCAGGAAATCCACATCGCTCAAATCCACGACCAGCCTCGTGACCCCGCTGGCGCAGAGACGGCCGATTCGCTCCTTGAAAGGGCCGCTCGCGTCGACATCCATCCTCCCGCGGCAGACAACCAGATGGCAAGATCCTTGTTCGCGAACATCGATCTCCATCGTCCGGTCCTTGTTCATCAGTACAGCAGTTCCAGGTGTTTTGCCAGGTTGAGCCTGGCACCCAGCCGCTGCCGCTGTTCCTCGATCGAAGAAACCGTGACCTCCCGGGCGTCTCGGCGCAGCCGTTGCAGGAACGCTTCCTCCTGGGCGGTGGTAAAACCCGGGTCCTCCACGCTCACAAGGTTTTCCGCCTCGATGTAGCTGCTTCTCAACGAAAGGTTAAAGCTTCCCACGGCAGCCCACTCGCCGTCGATCAGGAATTCCTTGGCGTGCAGGTACGGCCTGGGCATCCCCTCGCCCTCGGGGGCAACAATCTCGTAAACCCGGATGCCGTGCTGGAGCAGGTCTTGGCAATGGTCGAGCGAGACCAGATATCCTCCCGCGAACCCGACCTCCTGGCCGGTCTCGTATGAGTTCGTGAGGACAAGAATCTCCACGCCCCGGGAGGCGGCGTCCAAAAGGGCTTCGCGCAGGAGCCCCTCGGGCAGCACGACATACTGGGTGGCAACGCAGATCCGCCTGCGAGCCATTTGGATGGCCGTCACAAGGCATTCCAGAGCATGATACTCGCCGAGCCACGGTCTGGACTGAACGAAGCGCACTTCGAGAGGGCCCGCAGGATCGATCGGCTCGTCACAGGCAAGGGCGGGAAGATCCTTGCCGCTGTTGCGGGCAAAGGCCTCCCAGCTCCTGAGAAAGCCCCGCTGGATGTCCGCGACGACCGGGCCTTCCAGGTAAAGGTCCTTGTCGATCCAGTGAGTGAAATACCGGTCTTCGAGATTCCGGCCTCCCACAATAGCCTTGCTTCCGTCGACAACCAGAATCTTTTCGTGCACCGCATAGGTGAGAAGGGGCAGATTCGTCAGCCGCTCGGGCCCGATCACGCGAAAGAACCAGTCCGTGGGCCTTGTGGCCCTGGCCCGGTCCAGCTCGGATCGGTCGGAGGACATCTTTGCGAGCCACCGCTGAGACCTCCGACCCCGTTCCCCGGCCTTCCGCTCCGAGCCGAGAATCGCTTCATCGTCCACGAGCAGAACCCGCAGCCCCCTGGCCCAGCTCTCGCTCTTCTGGAAAATTTCCTGCACCTGCTTCACAGCTCCCCAGAACCCCTGGCCTGCCTCGAGGGCGGCCTCCATTTCCCGCAGAAGCCCCTGCAATTCCCGTCCCACCCTTCCCAGGCCGATCCTCAAAGGGGTGAGGGGGGAAACGGCCAGTTGGGAGCCCAAGTTCAGGAGCAGATTGACCTCCACGCCCTCGGCGGCTTTCTCCAGGATCGCTTCCACAAGTCTCTCGCACCGCCCCTCTGCCGCGAGCGAATAGGTCTGGAGATTGATCTGGCGGCGAGCCTGCCGGACGAGGGCCATCCGTTTTTCGAAAGCCCGGTTCCCCTGGTCCAGAGCCTCGACCCGGTTTCCCGCCACAGCCCGGGTGCCGCTCAGAGCGTCCAAGGCAGCGCGGTTCGGAGGATCGAGGATGCTGCCTTCGTAAGGCGGCCTTCGGTAGGACACGAGGACAGGGGCTTCTCCGGACCCCGAAGCACCAAGAGAGTCCACGGCCACGATGGGCAGGCTGACCGGGCCGGGGTCGGCGAGCAAGGGAACAGCAAAAGAGCCGGAATAGAGCCCTTCCCGGGTTTCTCGGAGTCCTGTCTCCGGATGAAAACTCAAGGGGCTCAGCCCGTCGGGACGCCAAACCGCAAGATCCGCCTCGACCCTTTCGACTGCGGCGTTCTCGTTGGGCGTGAAGACCACGGCAGAGACGGAAACACGGTCCGTCCCGTCGTTCCAAACCCGACCCGGCTGAACCCGGACGTTCTTCACGACGAGTCGGGAATCCTGCTTCATGGTTTTTTTTCAGCCCGACGGCAGGAGGCCTCTGGCCTCCATGCCTTTCACGACGACATCCAGCAGCCCGTCTAGCGGGAACCGGGCCTGGTTCAGAACCAGGTCGAAGAAGGCAGGGTCGTCCAGGTCGGCCTGGAAGTTCGTCCGGAAGTAACTCTCCCGCTCCTTGTCCATAAGCCGGATCCGCTCCAGAGCTTCCTGTTCCGTAAGGCCGTACGTCGCCATGACCTGCTTGGTTCTCCACTCCAGAGGCGCGGTCAAACGAAGATGAAATCCTTTGGGAAGATCAGCCCCGATCCTGCACCCACCTCTTCCGATCACCACGGTGTGTCCTTTTTCGCACAGGCTTCGGACCACGCGCACGGTGTTTCGAAAGATTTCGTCCTGGGTCGGTCTCTGATAAAAGAAAGAAGTCATGTAGCTGGTGATTCTGGCCTGAGACCCCTCAGTCAGGAGATCCGTAAGGGCGCGGCTCATCCGAAGATCCTGCGCAATTCTGCGGACGATCTCCTGGTCAAAGACCGTCCAGTTTCCCTCCGTCCCTTTCCTCTGGTTCAGCCGCTCGGCGAGTCGGAGTCCGAACTCCATGGCCTTGCAACCAAACTGTCGGCTGATGGTCACGAAAGGAAGATCCCCTTTTTCGGCGGCCTTTCGTTTCGCTTCGCTTTCCCATTGCGAGACCAGAGCCGCCACATACTGATCCCGCTCCCTCTCGGTTTGCACCCGGACAACGCCGAAACCGCCCTGCCCTTTCTTTCGCGCAGCCATGTCCTCGCCCTCCAGGAAACAGGCCTGTCCAGAGGTTCTTTGGGTCCGCCCATAAGCTTATCTTACAGATTTGCGCGGCGGACGTCATCTTCGAGGCTGTCTTTACGCCTTTCCGCACGGTTTCAGAATCTTGCCTTTTTTTCCAGAAAGGCCTTGCAATCGCGGCCCCTCCTTCGGTATATAAGGGCAATTTCGAGCGGCTGGCATGGGGACTGCACTTGCGGAGCGCCATCTCCCGTCGCGCCCCAGGCCGTTCCGACCAGAGACTCAGCCCTTCGAGCTGAACCGGAAGCGAGAATTCCCCTGTAGCAAGGCTTAAGCAATTCGAGTTCGACGAGGGAACATGGGAAAAAGCGCGCAGGCAAGGCTGTTCGGATTTCTGGTCGCCTGGTGTCTGCTTCTGTCGAGCTGCGCAGGCGTCCGGCCTTTCACGCTCAAGAAGCCAGGAGACGCGACAGAGCCTCGATCGCGGGCACAGGAGACCCGCCTAGATTCAGCAGGGCCCGCGGAACCCGGCTCCAATGAAGAAGCTGACAAAAACGGATCTGAAGAGACCGAAGATGTAACCTTCCTTTCCGAAATTGAACAGGGCGAATCCTCAGAGGGAGTCTGCGGCCCCGTCCTGATCGAGACGAACGACAAGGTGAAGTTCTTTCTCGACTATTTCCAGGGGCCCAAGAAAGGTTGGATGAGCCGCGCCTTGCAGCGGTCAGGCCGCTACAGCGCTCTCATGAAACAGATCCTCCGAGAAGAAGGCCTTCCCGAGGACCTCTTTTACCTGGCCCTGATCGAAAGCGGATACAATCCATACGCGTATTCTTCGGCCGGGGCTGTCGGCATCTGGCAGTTCATGGCCGAAACGGGCATGAGGTATGGCCTGCGCGTCGACTGGTGGATCGATGAACGCAGGGATCCGGAGAAGTCCACTCGGGCTGCCGCCCGGTACCTGAAGGATCTCTACACCCAATTCGGAGACTGGTACCTGGCCGCCGCAGCTTACAACGCCGGGGAAAAACGGATCCAAAAGGCAATCGACACTTGCGAGAGCAACGATTTCTGGCACCTTTCCAGGAACACGAACCTCAAAGGGGAAACCAAGGATTACGTACCCAAGTTCTTGGCCGCTCTCATGATCGCCAAGGACCCCGAGAAATATGGTTTCGGCCCGATTGCCTACGATCCTCCGCTTCTTTACGAAACCGTGGAAGTGCCCGAACCCCTCGACATTGCCACGCTCGCCCGAATTTGCGGGCAGCCGGCCTTTCTCTTGCGAAGCCTCAATCCCCAGATCAATCGCCCGTACACGCCAGCCCGATGCGAAATCAGGGTTCCCCAGGGAAGCGCTGCCACCTTTCGGGCCAACTACGCGAAGCTGACCCCCGAAGACCGGGTTTCGTTCCGCAGGCACGTGGTCCGGAAGGGAGAAAACCTCGCCGGGATCGCTCGAAAGTACGGGGTGCCGGCTTCGACGATCGTCGAGATGAACGATCTTCCCCCGGGAAACAAGCTCCGCGGGGGCACAGCCCTGACGATCCCAGTCGTCCAGGCGTCGGCAGAAAAGATCAGCGGCCCCGAACGGGAACAGGTGTCTCCTTCCGTCGACAAGACTTCCGGGACGCCGCGCTCCTCTGAAGCACCCCGGCGTCAGGCAGAAGCCCGGACCCGGTATGAAGTCCGGTGCGGCGACACCCTCTGGAAGATCAGCCAAAAGCACGGTGTGAGCTTGCAGGATCTTTGCGCGTGGAACGGTTTGAAGCCATCCTCGCCCATTCATCCGGGCCAGGTGCTCACGGTGTGCCTCGCCGGAGCGGCCGAACCCGCCGTGACGATCTCCTCCTCTCCCCCACAGCCGCAAAGCGTATCCACAAACCCGGCACGAGCCAAGAGCGGTGGCCTGAAATCTGAACCGGAAACCGCCTCTCTATATAGTGGCCAGGCCGCGCAGGCCCCGGCGGAAATAACCACCGCGCGGGTTTCGCCATCCCCCAATGGGATATACCAGGTCCAGCGCGGCGACACCCTCTGGAAGATCAGCCAAGAGCACGGCGTGAGCCTCCAGGATCTTTGCGCCTGGAACGGCATGCGGCCTTCTTCCCGCATCCATCCAGGCCAGGCCATCCTTGTGCGCAGGTTGGAGCCGAAATCGACTCCCGCCCGCGCCACGGCTTCCTCGGCCTCAAGCCGATCGCTTGTCGCGGCCCAGGCCCGCAGCGAAGCCTCCCCCCAGCGGGAAATGTTCTGGCATGTGGTGCAGGAAGGCGAGACGCTCTGGAAGATCTCCCGGAAATACGGCGTGACTCCGGCCGAGCTTTCGGCCTGGAACGATCTGGATGTGGACACCATCCTCGTGCCGGGAACGGTCCTGAAGGTCTACACAGAGCGAGACCGTTACGCTGACATGGACTCCTATCCTTCCGGGACCCTCAAGGATTAAGACCCCATGGATACCGCAGCCCTGAAGGCCATGATCGAGGGCACCATCCCCTGGGTCCGCGACTCCGGCCTCCAAGTCGAGCTTCTCGAAGAAAGACACGTCATCCTGCGCCTGCCCAAGGACCGGCATCTCAACCACGTGGGAATCGTGTACGCGGGTTCGCTCTTCATGCTCATGGAGGTGAGCGGAGCGGCTCTTTTCGCCTGCACCTATCCGCTGGGCAAGTACATCCCCATCAACCGAGAAATGACGATCCGCTTCGTCCACATGGGCGTTACGGACATCCTCTGCGAGCTTTCCATCTCCGAGGAGAAGGCTCTCGAGATGATCCGGCCCATCGACGAGAAGGGAAAGGGGGAGTGGGTTCTTGACATGGACTGCCGGGACACGGGCGGAAACGTCGTCGCCACCTCGACGTGCCACTACTACATCAAGAAAATCGCCTGACCCGCAGGCAAGGGTCCAAGGTTCCCCTCCTCTGAGAACCCGGGCAACAAACCCTCTCCCGCCCTTCCCAGCGCGCCGCCTCGACCCCGCCGCTTGCCTTACGAGCCCGTAGAGTCGAGGCACGCCCGCAGGGATTTCTCCACGAGCCCGGGATCCACATCTTCGACGACCCGTGCCTTGCCCACCTTCTCGAGAAGGACGAAGCGGTTTCTGCCGTGGATGAACTTCTTGTCCCTCTTCATGGCGTCCAGGACGCGCTCCGCATCCACTCCCCGCAAAGGTGACGTCAGGCCCATACGCTCGAGGAGATTCACGATCCTCTCCCGTTCCCCTTCGGCGAGCAGGCCCAGAGAGACGGACAACTCGGCCGAACAAAGAATGCCGGCCGCCACGGCCTCGCCGTGGGCCAGCCGGCCGTATCCTGTGGCAGCCTCCAAGGCATGGCCGAAGGTGTGGCCGAGATTGAGCAGCGTCCGAATCCCCTGTTTCTCCCGCTCGTCCAAGCCCACGATCTCTGCCTTGATGGCGCAGGACCTCCGGACCGCGTGGCCCAGAGGTTCCCTCTCCAGCGAGAGCACCGCCGCGAGCCGGCTTTCAAGAAAGGCGAAAAACTCCTCGTCCCGAATCAATCCGTACTTGACGACCTCGACGAGCCCGGACCGCACTTGCCGGTCCGGCAGGGTGCTAAGAGTCGCCAGGTCCGCGACGACGGCCGAGGGCTGGTGGAAAGCGCCGATCAAGTTCTTGCCAAGCGGATGGTTCACACCGGTCTTGCCGCCCACGCTGCTGTCCACTTGGGCAAGAAGAGTAGTAGGAACCTGGACGAAAGGAATGCCCCTGCGGTAAGTGGCCGCCGCGAAGCCGCCCAGGTCGCCCACCACGCCTCCGCCGAGGTTGATCAGGAACAGACTCCTCACCGTACCGTCTTCCAGACGGACCAGCCGGTCCAGGATCTTCCTCCAGTTTTCGATGGACTTGGCGTCCTCCCCTTCCTCGATCACGAAGGTTCCCGCCACCCGGTAGCCCGCCTCGTTGAGGGCTTTGTCGGTCCTGGGGCCGTAAAGCCCCCAAACCGTCTGATCGCTCAGCACGAAGGGATCTCCCTGCATTCCTGCGCGCCGCAACAAGGCGCCCAGGTCCTCGAGGATCCCCCAGGCCGCCCAAACGGGATAGGACTGCCCGCGGGGCAGAGTCACGACAAGAGCTTCGTTCCCAAAAGGGGTCACCATCTGAATTCCTGCGGATTCGGTTTCAAGGCAAGACCCTCAGGAGGCGTGCCGATTCACGGTGGAGAGCCATTTCAAGCGAAATTCTACCACCAGTCCCCGGTAAAGATCGACCACATTGACAACAAGATGCCGTTTCCCGTACAAAGCGGGCACGGGAAACGGCATGACCCGCAACGGGCTCACAGGAGCTTGCAGCAAAAGGCAGGTCCTTCGCGCGATGGATCCGTCCGAAGGAAAGATGGGGCCTCCGAGCACTTCCAATCGCCTCCCAGGCGGATTCGTCCGCTTCGTGTCCGTCATCCTTGCGCTGGCCTCTCTGGCACCGTGTCTGCCCAGGTTCGCGCTCCCTGCCGGGGCCATCGCGGAATTCGAAACCGGGCTCCTTTCGGGAGACTTGCGTGGATCCATCGAGCTTACGGCGCCGATCCGGTTCGTGGCCTCCACGCCCACCGAGGCGCCGTCGGCCCTTTTGAGCCTCAAGTCCGATCTCAAGATCGGCTCTAGCGCGTCCTTTTATGGAGAGATCCGGGGTGGCTACGACGGCCGTGCCCAATCGCCGGCGAACCAAGGGCTCCTGCTCCGCTGGGACGAAGCGTACCCGAGCAAGGACCGGTACCTCGAGATCCCGGAAGCCCATCTGGACTTATACCTCCCCGACCTGGATCTGCGGGCCGGTATTCAGAAGTTCGCGTGGGGAACCCTCGACCAGCTCAATCCCACGGACAACCTGAGCCCCATGGACTTAAGAAGCCTTTTTGCGGCCGAGGCTTCAGAGCGAAAGATCGGCGTGCCGGCTCTGAGAGCCCTCTACGGCTCCGTCTCCGAAACGGTTCAAATCGAACTGGTTTGGATGCCGATCCTGGTTCCTTACCGGTTCCCGGATCCGTCCGACCGCTGGTATCCGCCCCTCCTTCAGGCTCCCCAGGAAGTCGTCGTGGCCGTGCCCGAATTCCCCTTGCCGGTGCCTCTCACGATCCGCCAGACCAATCGCGAGCCCAACCTGCCGGCGCGCACCTTCCGGCACAGCGAGGTCGGCGTCCGCGTGGCCCGGACCCTGGGCAACGTGGATCTGGGCGTGAGTTACTTCAATGGATACGACCGCAGGCCTGTAGTCCGAGCGAACGGGGTGGTGGTCGCCGACTTCGTGTTCCTGCCGCCCCAGGCCGACTTCACCTACTGGCTCGACGTTCGGCCGGACTTCCACCGAATGCAGGTTTTCGGCATGGACATGGCCGCGGGGTTCGGAAACTTTACGATCCGAGCCGAAGCCGCCTATCTCAAGAACCGCTACATGAACATCTCCTTGAAGGCTCTGGACGAACTCGTGGACCAGTTTCGGTTCCCGCCCCTTTCCGAGTTCACCGTGGGCACGATCCCGGACGGCGTCGAGGTCTCGTTCCCGTACTCACCGCGGATCTCTTTCTCCAAGAACGTGCTCGCCGCGGGCGGGGGCGCGGACTACCAGTGGGGCGACCATCTGCTCACCTTTCAGGTCGTGGCGGAAAAGATCCTCAACGATCACGGCGAGGATCTCATCTACAAAGAATTGGAGCTTTATCTCCTTCTGGCGACCCACTCGCGTTTTCTCCAGGACACGCTTCAGGTCGAGACGGGCCTCCTGCACAACCCGAGCGAGGCGTTGTGGCTGTTGAGCGGCGAGGCCACCTACGCGCTTACGGACAAGCTTTCTGCCGGTTCCCGCCTTTTGCTCCTGGAAGGCAAGAAGCGCTCGCCTTTCGGCCAATACCGCTCCAACGACCAGATCGAATTCTTCGTTCGATACAGTTTTTGAAAAAGGCCGCAGCCATGAAGACCTATGTCCTGTCCCTCCTAAACAACCGTTCGCCGTACCGCGCGATTGCCGAAAGACCCGTGGAACCCGAAAAAGTCCGCGCCCTGTGCGAGGCGGCCCAGCTTTCGGCTTCATGCTTCAACAACCAGCCGTGGCGTTTCCTTGTCCTTCAAGCGCCCGAAGCGCTGGAAAAAGCCCGCGAAGCCCTATCCGAGGGGAACCGTTGGGCGAGGTCCGCGCCGGTGTTGATCCTAGGCTTTTCCCGGCGGGACCTGGATTGCTTGCCTGCGGACGGACGGGAGTACTATCTGTTCGATCTGGGCATGGCGACCCAGAACATCCTGCTTCAGGCCACCGAGCTGGGCCTGGTGGCGCGGCCCATGGCCGGGTTCTCTCCGGCAAAGCTTCGCGAGGCCTTTCAAATCCCGAAACAGTATCAACTGACGGTCCTGGTCGCCGTTGGGTATCCGGGCAACCTGGATTCTTTGGATGAGGAGCATCGCAAAATGTCGACGGCTCCGAGAAAGCGAAACCCTCTGGAGTCGAACTTTTTCTTCGACCGCTTCGACGCCGGGGCCTTGCCCTGAAGCCGCGCCCCGGCTGCGCGGCCCGCCTCCTTGGCGTTTTGCGATTCGCAGGCTCTTATGGTATATAAAATCGTCGAGTTTGCTTCAGATGGGGTATCCGGATTTTGGGCCACGGTCTTTTTCCCCGATCCTTCCGCGATCAGAATCCTTCGCCGGCACTCCGCACACTTTCTTTCTTGCACTGGCAACGCGGAGCGGGAACTGCGGTTCTTCCATGCAGATCCCCCCGCCTCTATCTTCGGTCCACCTTTCAACCGGCAGGCCCGGATCCGGTTTTGCGGGCCCGTGCCGGCAGAGGCACTCTCAGGTCAGGAGGACAGCATGAATCTGTACGTGGGCAACTTGCCGTTTGAGACCGCCGAGGAAGAACTCCGGAAGCTCTTCGAGGATTTCGGGCAGGTCTCGTCCGTCAACATTCTCAGGGACAAGTACACCGGCAAGTCCCGGGGATTCGGATTCGTCGAGATGCCCGTGGGCGAGGAAGCCCAAAAGGCCATCGAACGTCTGAACGGCAAGGAGCTGCGCGGGCGGCCCCTCAGGGTCAACGAAGCCAAGCCCCGTACCGACAGTGGCCCTTCCCGCGGAAGATCCAGCATGAGTGACCGGGGCCGCTGACCTTTTTGTCGCGCCGGCCTCTTTCCCGTTCCGAAACAGGCCGGCCGACTTTCTGCGGCGTTTTCCCCTGTCGGCCAAAAGGCGGCATCTATTTTGAGGTGCACCGGCGCGGCAGTCAAAATCCGCCGCGCGGTCGAACGGGCTCAGTGCGGGTCTTTTCCGCCCTTTGCCTCCCGGCGCTCTCTTTCCAGCTTCTCCCTGTAAAGGCCCAGGAGCATGCGATAGGGACCCGGCGTGCCAGCCGGGACAAAAGCGATCCGGTCTCCGGGGAAAAGGAGATCGTAGAGATTCTGAACGCGACCGTTTCGGAACACGGCCTCGATCTCTCCCACCGGCAGGCCCTCGGCAGAGGCGATTTCGTGCCCCGTTCTTCCTTCAGCCGGAATCTCGACCTCGAACTCTGTCGGAAGGCCCTGGCTCGCGCGAAAGGTGTGAAGCCGGCCGAAGAGCCGGACCCTGGCTCGGTTCGTTCTTTCCATGATCCCTCCGGAGAGCCGGACGCTCTTGTCTCAAAGTCTTCCCGCGGCGTTCTGGCGTATTTTGCTCCCGTGCAGTATTGTAGGAGCTCGGACAGACAGTCTCAAGGAAATCCCAGACCCGCCGGAGCGAACCCTGCATGACGGACGACCGCGAGGAATCGCACGCTTCGAGCCCTCTGCTCCACGTCGACGGCGTTCAGGCCGTTTCGATCCCGCTGCCCGGCTATTCCAACCTTCGCACGGCCAATATCTACATCGTGGGCCGCGGGCCGGTCACGCTGATCGACACGGGCCCAAAGTTTCCCGGAGCGTTCGAGGAACTCAAGGCCGGAATCGAGAGGGCGGGCTTCGGGCTCGAGGACATCGAAAGGATCCTTCTCTCCCACGGACACCTCGATCACTTCGGACTGGTTCGCAGTCTTCGGGAAGCCGCGGGCAGACCCATCCCGTGCCACATTCATGCCGAGGACCGCTGGAGGGTGACCGCCGAAGTCCACCACGAAGAGATGTGGACCGACGAGGCGGACCGGTTTATGGCCATGGTGGACATGCCTGCCGAAGAGGTGGAGCGAGTCCGGAAACGATTCGAGCTCTTCGGCCTGTTGTGCGACCCGGTCCAGGACGTCCTCCCCATGGAGGACGGGGATGTCTTCCAGGGAAAAGACTACCGCCTCCAGGTGGTCCACACGCCGGGGCACTCCACCGGCACCTGCTGCTTCTACGAGCCCGACAGGCGGATCCTTTTCAGCGGGGACCACGTCATCGGACACATCACGCCGAACCCGTTCGTCGAAATCTCCAGAAGCCGCCTGCGCGATCCGCAGTATCGTTCGTTGAGAGCGTATCTTGACTCCCTCGAACGCCTCACCCTTCTCAAGGTCGACCTCGTCCTGCCGGGGCACGGGGCGCCGGTGACCGACCTGGCCGGACTGGTCGCCGGTTACAGGGCTCATCACGCGCAACGCAAAGAACGGGTCTGGGAGGCCCTCAAGAAAGATCCCAGGCCGATCTTCCATCTCATCCGGGACGTGTTCCCCGAAGTGCCCGAGGACGACATCTTTCTGGCCGTGTCCGAGATTCTGGTCCACCTGGAACTCCTGATCGACGAGGGAAGGGCCGAGCTCAGCGATCCTGGGCCCCCGGCCGTTTTTCGAGCCTTGTAGCGAGAGCCCGCAACCCGGCGCCCCACGCGCCGTTCGACGGAGGAGCTGGCTCATGCCGAAAAAGGTCGTCATTTCGGTCATGGCCCGGGACCGGGTCGGCATCGTCGCGGCCGTCAGCCGGGCCGTTTACGGTCTCAAGGGCAACATCGATTCCATCAACCAGACCGTCCTCAGGGGATACTTCACCCTGATCCTGGCGGCCGACTTCCGGGAGCCCCTGTCCCTGGATCGCATCCAGCGCGCGGTCGAACAGTCCGGAAAACCCGGGGAGCTGGAGGTGTCGGTCAAAGAAAGGGATCCGGCGGCGGAGCGGGTGCCCGTCGTGCGCGACGGCGAGCCTTTCGTCCTCACCCTGATCGTGAAGGACCGCACGGGCATTCTCAGCCGCACGAGCGCCTACCTGGCCAGCCGCAACATCAACATCGTGGACCTCTACGCACGCACGGAAAAAGGCCGGTTCGTGGTTGTCAGCCAGCTCATGATCCCCAGGGAGCAGGACATCCGGCAGATCCAGATCGACCTGGAAGCTCTCTGGAAGGGCCGGGAAGTGACCGTAAGCCTTCAACACGAGAACATCTTCGCTGCCACCAACGAGGTCGACTTCCGCCATGACCGGCTGAAGGCCCACCGGACTTGAAGACCTGCTCGATCGCCGGCCGCCCGTCGTCGGTCACGGGCCGCCACGCTGGAGAAAAGGAGAGCCGCCGCCATGCTCCGATCCGAGGAAATTCTCACCACGGTCCGCATGTTCCGACAGGAGCATCTGGACGTCCGGGCCGTCACGCTCGGCATCAATCTTCTCGACTGCAGCTCCCCGGACATCGACCAGCTCTGCCGGAAAATGGAGCGGAAGATCCTGAGCAAGGCGGCCCGCCTGGTCCCGGTCTGCGAGGAGATCGCGGCCAAGTACGGGATCCCCATCGTGAACAAGAGGCTCGCCGTGAGTCCCTTGAGCTCGGTCGCGGCCAGCCACGGTGAAGAGGGAATGCTTGAGGCCGCGCGAAGCCTGGACCGCGCCGCGGCAGAGGTGCGAGTGGATCTGGTCGGCGGGTTCACGGCTCTTGTCCAAAAGGGATTCACGGCCTCTGAGAGATCCCTGCTCGACGCGCTGCCCGCCGTCCTGGCCGAAACCGAGCGGGTGTGCGGTTCGGTGAACGTCGCTAGCACCAAGGCCGGCATCAACATGGACGCCGTCCTCCAGATGGGCCGGGTCATTGCCGAGACGGCGCGCCGCACGGCGGACCGGGATGGATTCGGTTGCGCCAAGCTCGTCGTGTTCTGCAACATCCCGGAAGACAACCCGTTCATGGCCGGCGCCTATCTCGGCGACGGCGAGCCCGAGTGCGTGGTGAACATCGGCGTGAGCGGGCCGGGCGTGGTGAAGCGGGCCCTGGAGAGGCTCCTCGGCGCCGGTAACCGCCTGGACGTAGGGGACCTCGCCGAAGAGATCAAGACAACGGCTTTCCGCGTCACGCGGGTGGGCGAACTCATCGGACGAGAAGTCGCCCTCGCTCTCGACGTGCCCTTCGGCATCGTGGACCTCTCACTGGCGCCCACGCCGAAAATGGGCGACAGCGTCGGAGAGATCCTCGAGGTCATGGGAATCGAAAAGATCGGAGCGCCCGGGACCACGGCGGCTCTGGCCTTGCTCAATGACGCCGTAAAGAAAGGCGGCCTCTTCGCCTCCTCCTCGGTCGGAGGCCTGAGCGGGGCCTTTATCCCGGTTGCAGAGGACGGCGCCCTCGCGCGGGCCGCGGCCCGGGGTTATTTGAGCCTCGAAAAGCTCGAGGCCATGACGAGCGTCTGCTCCGTGGGCCTGGACATGATCCCGATTCCGGGCGATACCGACCCCGAGACGATCGCCGCGATCCTGGCCGACGAGATGGCCATCGGCGTTGTGAACAACAAGACCACGGCGGTCCGCGTCATCCCGGTGCCGGGCAAAAAGGCTGGCCAGAAGGCGGTCTTCGGCGGGCTGTTCGGCCAGAGCACGATCCTGGCCGTGCCGCATCCGGGAGCGGCCCGCGCCTTCGTGAAAAAGGGCGGCCGCATCCCCGCTCCCCTTCACTCCCTGACGAACTGACCCTTCTCCTCTACAGGCTCTCGTAGCCTACAGCCCAGTAGAAGTCGGCGGGCGGAAGAGGGATGGGGGGAATGTCGACGTCCATGAGCCGGCTCCGCTTCTCCTCGGGAATCTCCACGGGCAGAGGCAGCACGATCGCGTAAGGCAGGGGCAGCCTCCGGAACAGCCGCCTGGGGATTCCGAGGCCGTGGCGCACGTGGTTTGCGCCCGCGAGAATCAGCATTTGTCTGCCGCTTCCCTCTGGGCTCCCCAAGTACTCGGCGGCCGTCTCGGCCATGGCTTCGTCCCAAAGAACCTGCACCCGGTAAAACGCTTCGAAGCGGCCGGCTCCCATGGGATGGGCCGCCAGGATCGCTTGGACGTAAGCCTTGTGGTAGGGATCTTCAAAATCCATTTCAGGAAGGCCTGAATCCTTCGCGGCTCCCTCCGGAGCTCCGGCCAACCTGCGGGCCGCATCCCGCATTTCCCCTCCGACGTTCAAAGCCCGAACCGGCACGGCATTCGCGCGGGCGAAATCCAGGATCTCCCGATAGTAGGGGTACGTGTCCCCCCAGTTCTTCCGCCAGACCTCGATGAACGCTTTCTCGTCAAGATCGCCGCGCAGGAACGCATCCACGTCCGGCTGAAAAGACCTCTGCAGCATTTCCAGGCCCAGGGCCACGCCACCGGGCTTGGCTTCGACAAGGCCCTTGAGAATCGCAAGCTCCACCGCGTGATCGTCCAGGCTGTCGTGGGTCTCGCCCACATAGACCACCGAAAAATCAGCCAGGTAGCGGACAAGCTCTCCGGCCGTGAAAAGCCTACCGGTGGCCAGGTGGAGGATCTGGCCCTTCTGGAGGCTCGAGAGCGGAAAATACGGGGATTCGTCGGCCGATCCAGCGGGCTGGCGGCCGGCGCAGCCCAAAGCGAGGCAGAGCGCCACGATTCCCCCCATCCATGCCATGCGCGCACCCGCACAACGCGCGACCAAGGCTCTCCTCCAGGCACGTTGGCTTCAGCCGTCCGTCCAATCTGCTTCACACGAACACGTTACTCCCTTTGATTCTCCGGTACAAGCCGCCGAGGCGGAAGGAAGAGACGCCGGCATACAGGAGGTTGCCGTTTCGTGGCGGCCAGCGGCGCTCCCTTGCGAAGCGGGTCGCGAAGCGGGTCTTGACAACAAAAGGCTCGTGCCTTAAGGTACGGTTCGTGTCCGATAGCATGAGGTCAGCGGGCATGAGCGGGCTCGAGACATTTTCCATGCGGGTTGCAAGGGGATGCCCCTTCTTTTACTTTAGGGGCGTCCACCCGGTCGCGTAGCTCCCAGCTCCGTTGACCCCGGGTGGACCGAAGCCGGTCGTCCCGGGGTTGACCCGCTGTTCTCGAATGGAACAAGAAGCCCCGGGGCGAAAGGCTCCGGGGCTTTTTTCGTCAAAGGGAGGCCCAGATGATTCTCGTGTTGAAGCCGGGCGTCACAGACGCCGAGAAAGACCAGGTGAGAGCCGTCCTGCGGGAGGAAGGGTGCATGATCCGGGAGCTGAGCACCGGAGACGAGATCGTGCTCGGCGCCGTGGGCAAGGTGAGCCGGGATCTTCGCTTTTTCGAACAGCTCCCGGGCGTGGCCCGGGTCATCCCGGTCAGCCAGCCCTACAAGCTGGTGAGCCGGCAGATGCACCCCCAGGACACGGTGGTCCAAGTCGGCGAGGTGGAGGTCGGCGGCCCGAGGCTCGTCGTCATCGCAGGCCCCTGCGCGGTGGAAAGCCGGGAGCAGGCCCTGACCATCGCCCGCCAGGTGAAACGTTGCGGAGCCGTGCTGTTCCGGGGCGGAGCCTTCAAGCCCCGCACCTCCCCCTACTCCTTCCAGGGGCTGGGCGAAGAGGGCCTGAAGATCCTGGCCGAGGTCCGGGAGGAGACCGGCCTGCGGGTCGTGACCGAAATGACCTCTCCGGGCCAGGCCGACCTCATGCTCAAGTACGTCGACGTCGTGCAGATCGGCGCCCGGAACATGCAGAACTTCGAGCTCCTCCGGAGTGCGGGCCGCATCGGAAAGCCCGTGCTGCTCAAGCGGGGGCTGTCGGCCACCATGGAAGAATGGCTCATGTCGGCCGAATACATTCTTTCCGAGGGCAACGAGCAGGTCATCCTGTGCGAGCGGGGGATCCGCACCTTCGAACGGTACACCCGGAACACCCTGGACCTTTCCTCCATACCGGTCATCAAGGAGCTCACCCATCTGCCCGTGGTCGTGGACCCGAGCCACGCCACGGGGCTCCGGGACAAGGTTAGCCCCATGGCCCGGGCCGCCATCGCCGCGGGCGCGGACGGCCTCGTGATCGAGGTCCACCATGATCCACCCAGGGCTCTGTCCGACGGCCCCCAGAGCCTCTACCCGGAGCAATTCGAGCAGCTCATGCGGGACCTCTACGTCATCGCCCCGGTCGTGGGCAAGCAGCTCGACTTCGGCTACCTGGAAAAGTCCTGGGCTTCGCGGCCCACGGCGGCTCGGCGGGGCGCGGCCAGCAGGCCCCAGCGGGCTGTTTTCGCGGGCGAGATGCAGGCCTTTGCCCACAAGGCAGCCACGCAGTTCTTCGGCAGCGAGGTCCAAATCGAGCCTGTGGGCTCTTTCCGGGCCGTGTTTGAGCAGGTCAAGGCCGGTAGCGCGGATTTCGGCGTGGTTCCGCTCGAAAACTCCCTCACGGGAAGCATCCACGAGAATTACGATCTCCTGCTGGAGTTCGACGTCCGAATCGTGGGAGAGATCACGCTCCGGATCATGCTCAATCTGGTGGGCCACCCGGAGACGCAGCTAGAGGAGATCCGCCGGGTGATCTCCCACCCCCAAACATTCGAGCAGTGCCGCGAGTTCCTCCAGCAGCACCCCCAGTGGGAACTCGTGGCCGCTCGCGACACCTCGACGGCCGTGCGCCTCGTCAAGGAAGCCGGGGACCGCTCCCAGGTGGCCATCGCCGCTCGGGAGGCCGCCGCCATGCACGGCCTGGCCGTGCTCAAGGAAGGAATCGAGACCAATCCCCGCAACTACACGAGGTTCGTCGTGATCTCCACGCGCCCGCCGGCCAACGGCCCCCGAAAGAAGTCTTCCCTGATCTATTCGACGAACAACGAGCCCGGCGCCTTGTACCAGACCCTGAAGATTTTCGCTGAAAACCAGGTCAACTTGGTCAAGCTTGAATCCAGGCCCATCCACGGGAAACCCTGGAATTACATGTTCTACGTGGACCTGGAGGCGGACGTGGAGTCTCCGGAGCTGGAAAAGGTGATGGCTGAAATCTCGAAGAAGACTGAGTTCCTTAAAATCCTGGGGAGCTACTGAACCCGTTGAAGGCTGCACATACTCGCCCCTTCGAAGGCCCCCCTGACACTGGAGGATCCCGGACATGCCAACCGCCCGAAAGCCTTCCGGCACCCGAAGCGGCACCAAGACCCGGCAGCTCCTCGCCTGCCTCGAGATCGGCAAGCTTCTCACCTCCACCCTGGATCTCGGGCAGATTCTGGGCGTGATCATGGCCAGGATGAACGAGCTTTTCCCGGCGAAGAACTGGTCCCTTCTTTTGCGGGACGATCAGACCGGAGAGCTTCGCTTCGGGGCGGTCGTGGGCATCGACCGGAGCAAAGTGGAAGGGATCCGGCTCGGCCGCGGCGAGGGGATCGCGGGCCACGTGGCCGAAACAGGGGAGCCCCTTTTTGTGCCGGACGCCAAGAAAGACCCCAGGCACTGCGGCAGAGTGGACGAGACGACCGGCTTCCGGACGCGCTCGATCTTGTGCGTGCCCCTGAAGACCCACGGCAAGGTGGTGGGCGTCATCGAGATCGTCAATCCCGCTCGAAAGGCCCTCGCCCGATGGGAGGGGCTGCCCGTGCTGCAGATTCTGGCCGATTATGCGGCCATCGCCATCGAGAACTCCCGCCTCGTGGCCGAGGTCAAGCGCAAGTGCATCACCGACGACTACACGGAGCTTTACAACGCCCGATACCTTCACGAAACCCTCGACCGACTCATCGCCAAGTGCCGGAGCGAAGGGTGCGGGTTCGCCCTGATTTTCGTGGACATCGACAATTTCAAGCAGATCGTGGACACCCACGGCCACCTGCTGGGCTCCCAGGTGCTCCGGGAGGTGGGCCAGACGATTCTCTCCTGCCTGTCCCCCCAGGACATCGCAACCAAGTACGGAGGAGACGAGTATGTCATCATCCTGCCGGGTCGGAACCGCGAGGAAGCGATGCACATCGCCCGCCGGATTCTGGATACCCTCCGGAACTCGGTGTATCTTTCCTCCGAGCCCGAGCCCGTGCGCCTGACCGCAAGCTTCGGTCTCGCCCTGTTTCCGGACGACGGCAAGACGAAAAAAGACATCCTGTTTCAGGCAGACAACGCGATGTACACGGTCAAGCGTTCCACCAAGAACGGCGTTGCAACCGCTCCGTGCGCTGCCTGATCCGACGCTTCGGGAGCCGATCCCAATCCGGCCCTCTCACCCCAACCGGTACATTTGACGAGCGAGGACTTTTCAACATGAATGCAGACGCCGCCAACCCTCTCAAAGACATGCTCGAAGCCGAAGCCATCGCCTTCGCGGGTGCCTCCAACGATCTAAGGACCATGGGCACCATCCAGCTCTTGAACCTGCTCAAGGGAGGGTATCAAGGGAAGATCTATCCGGTCCATCCCAGGGAGAAGACGGTCCTCGGCCTTAAGGCCTACCCCAGCCTCCGAGACCTTCCAGAGCCGGCCGACCTTGTGGTCATCACGGTGCCTGCCAGAGTCGTGCCCCAAATCCTCGAAGATGCGGGCGCTCGAGGCATCCGGCGCGCGATCGTCACCTCCGGAGGGTTCGGGGAACTCGGCCCAGAAGGAAAGGAGAACGAACGCCGGATCGCCGAAACGGCCCGCAGGAACGGGATCCGCTTCATTGGGCCCAACTGCATCGGAATCATCAACCCCCACCGCCGGATCAACGTGACCATGTTCCCCTACCTGCATGCGCCAGGCCCTCTGGGCCTGGCCTCCCAGAGCGGAACCTATGTGACGCAGGTCCTAACCTTTCTGGCCGAACGGGGCATCGGCTACAGCCGCGCCATCAGCGTGGGGAACAAGGCCGACATCGACCTCGCGGACTGCCTCGACTATCTCGGCGAGGACCCGGACACGCGGGCCGTCGCTCTTTATATCGAGGGACTCAAGAGGCCCAGGCTGTTTCTGGAGACAGCGGCACGGGTAAGCCGGACGAAGCCGGTCGTGGCGTTGTACGTGGGCGGGACAGAGGCCGGAGCCCGATCCTCGGCAAGCCACACGGGAGCAGTCTGCGCGCCGGCAAAACTCGCGGGAGATCTGTTCCGCCAGTCCGGTATTGTGGAAGCGGCCACGGTCGAGGATCTCTACCAGTGGGGGTGGGCCCTCGCGACACAGCCTCCCCTTCGTTCCAACCGAATCGCGGTCCTTACCCACTCCGGCGGGCCCGCCACTTCCACGGCCGACGCATGCAATCGAATCGGTCTGGAGGTGCCGGCCCTGTCCGCCGAGACCCAGGAAGCTCTCAAGCGCCTGGTACCTTCCACTGCATCGGTTCAGAACCCGGTGGACCTCACATATTCCACTCAGCCTTCCCTGCTCACCGAGACGATCCCGCCTCTTCTTCTCGAGGATCCCAACGTCGATGGCCTCATCATCCACGGGATCATGCTGACCTCGTGGATGAGCGGCCTCCGGCAGATCGCCGCCGACGTGGTGCCGGATTTTCCGCCGGAGCGGGTGGTCGCCTTCATCGAGCCTGCGATCCGGACCCTGGCTTCGCTTCCGGCCCGCTACGGGAAACCCGTAATCTGTTCTTCCTTCATGGGCCCTTCCATCGAGGTGGCCACCCGAATGTTGCAGGAGCACAGGATTCCCACTTTCGACGCGCCCGAGAAGGCCGTGAGCGCCATGGCGGCCCTGTACCGGTACGGCCGCTATCAGGCCAGACCCAGGGTGTAAGAAGTCCGGCCCGGGGCCGTCTCCGGGCGCATCCCCGGGTCTGGTCGGTGCGTCAAATAGGGTGTCGAAAATCACCTTCTACCCTGTTCAAATGGAGGAGCAGCCCGTGGAATCGAACCCTTCCGTACGGACCGTGCTCGAGTTCGCCCTGGAGCGCGAAAAGGCGGCGTACCGGTTTTACGTGGATCTAATGCAACGAATCGAGGACCCTGGAGCCCGCGACGCTCTCGATTTTCTGGCCAGGGAGGAAACGCGCCACAGGGAGTTCTTGGAACGGTACCTTCGCGGAGAGGTCGCGGAAGGATCTCTTCGGCTCACCCAGGTCGTGGATTACAAGATCATCGAGCACGCCAGCGATGAACCCGACCCGGAGGGCCCCCTTTCGCCCGAAAAGGCCTTTCTTGTGGCCGCAAAAAGGGAGAAGGCCTCGCACGAGCTTTACCGCGACCTTGGCAGGATGCATCCAGAAGGACCCGTCCGCTCCCTCCTCGAAAGGATGTCCCAGGAGGAACTCCGGCACAAGGAGAAGGTCGAGTACCTTTATGCCAACACGGCATTCCCTCAGACTTCGGGGGGTTGAAGAACTGGGGGGACGCGCTCCGTCGCCCGTCCTGAGAGCCTTTTCGGCCGACCGTGGCGGCCGCAAGGATCGAGCGTGATTGCCATGAACGCTGGCTTTTCTAAATCCGAAGCAGCTCGAAAGACTGCCTCGCCCTTTCTCCCTCCCCCCTTGGGTTCTGTGGCTCGGGCTCTGCTCCTTCTTCTCGCCCTTGTCTGGCTGGCCCCAGCGGGCTGCTCGGACGGCTCGGACCAGCGGGGGAGCGAAGCGGACCGAGGCGCTCCTCGGTATACCGAAGAACGAGAGCCTTGTTCGTCCTTCAATCCCCTGCGCAACGTCTACTACGGGGACCTCCACGCCCACACGGCCCTTTCCATGGACGCCTGGATCTTCGGCACCCGGGCGCACCCCGTCGATGCTTACGGGTTCGCGACCGGTCAAACCCTTCCCTTGCCCCCTGTGGATGGCCTGTCGGGCCCGGGTCGCTTCCTGGCGATCGACCGGCCCCTGGACTTTGCGGCCGTGACCGAGCATGCCGAGTTTCTCGGCGAGGTGAGCGCGTGCCTCGACCCGGAATCGCCGGCTTACGGTTCCGCCTCCTGCAGGATCTACCGGGAAGGGAACTTCCTGAGCACCGTGTGGATGCAAAGCCCCCTGTTCTTCCCCGAGCCCCGGCGCTCGCAGGAGATCTGCGGCCCGGACGGCGCCGAGTGCGCGCGAAGGGCGGCCGAGGTCTGGCAGGAAATCCGGGACGCGGCCGAGCAAGCCTACGACCGTTCGTCCGGATGCTCCTTCACCGCGTTCATCGGATACGAATACACGGCCACCACGCTCGCAACGAACCTCCATCGAAACATCTTCTTCCGTAACGCCCAGGTCCCGGACCTCCCGGTTTCCTATTTCGAAGCGCCCGAAGCCGAAAGCCTCTGGTCCGAACTCGACCGCCTCTGCCCCACGGACGGCAAGAGGTGCGACGCGATCGCCGTGGCCCACAATTCGAACGAGAGCAACGGCAACAAGTTCTTTCCGGACCGCGGCGGCGAGAGCGGTTTCGAGGACGACCGCCGGCTGGCCGCCTTGCGGGCCAGGGTCGAACCGCTCGTGGAGATCTTCCAGAACAAAGGGGACTCAGAATGTCTCAACGGGCTCGCCGGAGTGCCGGGAGAGGCCGACGAGGCATGCGGTTTCGAGAAGCTCGCCCAGCCTCCTTTGGACGACTGCGGAGACGTTACGGGCTTGGGAGGCGTTATGGGCCTCGGCTGCACCTCCAAATACGATTACGTCCGCAATGTATTGCTCGCGGGACTGGAGGAAGAGGAACGACTGGGGGTGAATCCTTACAAACTCGGCGTCGTTGCGGCCACGGACACCCACAACGCGACTCCCGGCGCTGTTGGCGAAGACCGCTACCAAGGGCATCTCGGCACCATTGAGGATACGCCGGCCAAGAGGCTCTCGCCCAAATCGCTCGGAGGCAACCAAGGGATCCTGGACAACCCGGGTGGACTGACCGCCGTTTGGGCCGTCGAGAACTCGAGGGACGCGATCTTCGAAGCCTTTCTGCGGCGGGAAACCTACGCAACGAGCGGCCCCCGGATCGCGGTCCGCTTCTTCGGGTCCTGGAGCTTTCCTGACGATCTTTGCGCCGCGCCGGATCCGGTCGCCGCTGCGGATCGTTTTGGCGTTCCCATGGGCGCGGACCTTCCTGAGCCGGACACGGGGGAGGCCGCGCCCAGTTTTTTTGTCCTGGCCCTCCGGGATCCTGGCGCGCCGGGCCTTGCGGGCACGGCCCTGCAACGGATCCAGATCGTCAAAGGATGGCTGGACCGTCAGGACGGACCGATGCTCAGGGTTTTCGACGTGGCGGGCTACAGGGAAAATCAGGCGAGCGTCGACCTGGAGACTTGCGAGCCTGTAGGAGAGGGTTTCGACAGTCTCTGCGCCGTCTGGAGGGATCCTGATTTCGACCCCGGTGAAAGGGCTTTCTACTACGTGCGCGTGCTGGAAAACCCGAGCTGCCGCTGGAGCCGCTACGAGTGCAACCGGCTTCCCCCGGAGGAGAGGCCCGCTGCCTGCTCCGACCCTTCGCTACCGCAGACGATCCAAGAGAGGGCCTGGACCTCTCCGATCTGGTACAGCCCGGAGCCGGGGAAATCCCGGCGTTAGGACCGAAATCGCTCAACGCACCTCTCGGTGAATCGCAAGCCCTTCTTTCCCGGCGGCATGGTTCAGTCGGCGGTCAAAACAAGAAAAGAACACCTCGTCGAAAAACCACTTGACAATCCTGCTGCTGTCGAAATAGGCGATCACCGCCTATCCTCCCCGACGAAATCCGACACCGGCTTTTCAGGCATTCGATTCTTGACAGACTTGACAGGACCGATACGCCCAGAGCCCCCGTCCAACTGACGGGACTGTCTGAGACGCTCCAGGACCTCTCGGGCAGAACTTGTCTCCATAGGCCGGAGCTGGACAACCTCTTTGCCGTGCCTCAGGACCCGGATCACTCTGCCCCTTTCGACTTCTCGAAGAATCCGGCCGAGATGGTCTCTGAGTTCTTTCACACCCACGGTCTCCATTCTGCCGCTCCCTTCAATATGTACATTCTTTGAAAGTAAGGAGTCCCGAGGCATTCATCATGCGCCCTGAAAGCTTCTGGGAATGGACATGCCCTGGTGCGGGCACATGCAAGCCCGCCCTGCAAGACGGCGCGGCAGAGGAAGGACAGGAGAGCCGGTTCAGACCGCGGCCGGAGAGAAAGGCCCGAAGTCCTGCTTGAGGTTGTGGGTCCAGAACCAGCGAATGTGACGGCCTTCAGTGCGGGCCTTGATGAATCCCTTTTCGATGTACTCCCGAAGGGTCTCGGACACGAGCTTGGGCTCCGAGCCCGTGAGTTCCGCCATGCGCTCCGCCAGCGCTTTTTCGTCAGCAGCCGCCCCGCCCGGGATGCCGTTCAGAGGGAACCTGCCGTGTTCCTCGAGCAGATCCTGAGCCAGAAGCTTGTGGGTGAACTCCATGCGATAGTGGCCGTAAACCCGCAGGTACTCCTCCGGGCTCGAAGTCCCCTTGTGGTAACGGTCCACCATCTCCTTCCAGGCGTCCATCCACGTTTTCTCGAAATCGTAAACGAACCGCTCGATGTCCTGGGCGCTTAGGTGGGACGTCCGCACGACAGACCGATTGGCATCGTACAAGGACCAGTCGCTCGTCAAGATTTCCAGGTCGTACTTGTCCACCTCCTCCCGGATCGTGGTCCCGGGAAAAGGCGCCAGAATGTGGTAGCCGTAAATGATGTCCAAACTTTCCGCGAAGCGCTGGGAGTCTTGAAGAGTCTCGAGGGTTTCGCCCGGCAGGCCGGCCATGAAGGAAGCGTGAGGCAGGATGCCCACCTCCTTGCAGATCGCCACGGCCCTTCGGCCCTGCTCAAGCGTAATGCCCTTGCGCAGGCGTTTGAGCATTTCCTGGTTGCCGGACTCCATGCCGAAGCTCACCGCGTCGCAGCCCGCCTCGCGCATGAGGCGGAACGTTTCGCGGTCCACCGTGTTGACCCGCGAGAAGGCGCTCCAGCCGAACTGGAGCTTCCTCCGAAGAATCTCGCGGCACACAGACCGGGCGTGTTCCTGATTCGACAGGAACAGATCGTCGGCGAAATTGATCCGCGGGAAGCCGTACGAGAGAATCTCCTCGATTTCGTCCACGACCTTGACCGGACTCCGATACCGGGGTTTGCTGCCGACCATGCGCCTGCCCTGGCAAAAGATGCAGGGATAGGGGCACCCGCGGCTTGTGATGATGCTCACGGGGAATCCCAGGGCGAGGTACCGGGAGACCGGCAGGAGATGTCGCGCCGGCAGAGGCAGGGAATCCAGATCCTGAATGTGTTCCCTCGGCCCGGTCCTGACGATCCGGCCGTTCTCGCGGAAGGCCAGCCCCCGAACGTGATGCCAGGCCGAGCGGTCCCGGAGAACCGAAACGAACTCCGGGATGGTGGCCTCGCTCTCGCCCACAAAGATCACGTCGATCCCCGGGTACTTCCTGAGGGTGTCCTCGACGTCGAAGGAAACGTGGGGGCCGCCCATGGCGGTCACGGCGGAGGGCCAGCATTTCTTGGCGTCCTCGACGATGGAGGCCGCCCGCGGGAAGTTGAGCGTGACCGACCCCGCTCCGACGAAATCGGGCTTGAAGGCCTCCAGTTCGGCCGCGAGCTTCTCGGGCGTGTACCGGGACACGATGTAATCGAGAATCTTCACTTCGCAGCCCGCAGCCTCAAAGGCCGCGGCGACATAGGTGATGCCCAGAGGAGGCGCGGGCGCTTCCTCCAGAGGATACGGCGAGGCGATGATGGCAACGCGCATGTTCGATGTCCTCGTGAGGTCTTGAGGCTAGTCTCCCCTGGCCGGGAAAAAGACGGACCGAAGCCAGCCGAGGAGGGTGTTCCCCCGGAGCATGTCCCGGTCGATCTCGTCGATCTGCCGGGCCAGATCCCTCGGGTCGCGGAACCAGTCGGCCCGGGTTCTCCTGGGCAGACTGGGGTCGAGTTGTTTCACGGGCCGGGCCGGGTTTCCGGCGGCCACCGTGTTGGCGGGCACATCGTCCACGACGACCGAGCCAGCGCCGATCACGCTGTTCTCTCCGATCGTGACGCCCTTGCAGACAATGGCGCTGTCGCCGATCCAGACGTTCGGCCCGATCCGAACGGGCGCGGTCTTTCCGATGGGCGCGATCCGGTCGTAGACGTCGTGCCAGTCGCAGTCCGTGATGTACACGTTGGCAGCCAGCATGCAGTTGTCGCCGATCGTGATCTCGTGGGCCGAACTCACCCGCACGCCCGGGCAGATCAGACAGTAATCGCCGATCCGAATCGCTCCGCGGTCAGGCCGGTCGGACCAAACGGTAAGCCTCACCTTTCGGTCCGGCGTGGCGATGACGTTGGCGTAGTTTCCCAGGGTGATGGGAGCCCCAAACACGGTGACATGCTGCGGCTGCATGAACGTGTAACCCTTGCCCAGGTGCGTGAACTGGGGCGCAAGGAAGTGCCGCACATAGAAGTCCCTGAGCTTGAGGTGAGCCTTTTTCACATAATAGGGACGGTGGTCTTTCCGCACGGGTCTTCGAGGTCCTCACTTATTCCAAAGCAGCCAGGGTCATCTCCTCAGGATGGAAGTCCGCTTCCCGCCTGGGCTCGCATTCTTCCTGGGCGGCCGCGCCGATCCGCACCAGATGGGATTCCCAGAAATCGTGACGGAAGAGCGAGCTTGCCGGCGTAAGCCCCCAAAGGGCGTCTGCGGCCAACAGAACCACTCCGTTTGTCCAGGTGATTTTTTCCTCGGGCCAGATCACGCCCTCCGGGAAAGTGAATCCGCACCAGAAGGTGCCGTCTTCGAACGTTCTGGACCCGATCCAGTCCACGAGCGTCCGGGCGAGCTTTGTCTGCCCGATGGCTGAAAGAGCCAAAGCGAGCTCGCACGTTTCGGCAATGGTCACCCAGGGCTGATCCGAAACGCAGCGCACGCCGAGTCCGTTCACCACGAACTTCTTCCAGGATTTCTCGATCCGTCTGCGGGCCGACTCACCTTTGACCGCGCCGCTCAGAACCGGGTAGAACCAGTCCATCGAATAGCGCGCCTTGGACATGTCGAAGGAGTATGGCCGGGTACGAATGGCGCTCCCAAGCCGCTGAAGCCCTCGGCGCCACCCGGGCGGCCTGTGGCCCAGACGCTCTGCCACGGCGAGCCCGCACTTCAGGCTCATGTAGATGGAGCTCGAGCCGGTCAAGAGCGCCACGGGGTCGACATCCCCGGTCGGGCTGATGGCCCAGTGGATCTCGCCTCCCGGCGCCTGCAAGCCCAGAACGAATTCCAGGGCAGCCCGCACGGTCTTCCACATCCTGCGCAGGAACGATAGGTCGCGGGTGACCAAGTAATAATGGTAGACCCCGACGGCGATGTAAGCCGTCATGTTCGCGTCCCGAGTCCTGTCTTCCGGCTCTCCATCGCGGTAAGCTGCGTACCAGCTCCCGTCCTCCCGCTGGGCCGCAGCCAGCCACTCATAGGCTCGACGGGCCTCCCGGACATAGCCGGCCACGGTGAGCCCCATGGCAGCCTCGACCATGTCCCAAGGATCGGTCTTGCCCCCTTCGTGCCAGGGGATCTCCCCGCTTTCCTTCTGCGTCGTGGCGATGAGCCGGCCCAGGGCGTCCAGGTCAATGGGAAGCTTTTTCTCGCGCAGGGACTTCTCCAGTTCCATTCCCCCCTTCCTTCTTCTTCAGGTAGAGCACGCAGCTTTTCGCCATCACAGGATTGAGCAACCGCTCCAGGGTCCGGGTGAGCCTGGGACGCTTGACGATATCCCAGACGAGAAAGGCATGATACCACTTGACGAGACGGGACTGGTCGTTCTTGTGGCCCACGAGGCACTTGAGCCACCAGTAAGGGCTGTGGAGCGCGTGGGCCCAGCCCGTGGACACGCAGGTCAAACCCGCCTCTTCCAGCCGCCGGATGAGGTCCTGCTTCCGGTAAATGCGGACGTGCCCTCCCGGCTCGGTCCGGTAGGACCGGGAGAGCATCCAGCAGATCGTCTCCGGGAAAAAACGAGGCACGCTCACGACGAGGCTTTGGCCGGGCTTGAGGACCCGGACGATTTCCGAGATCGCCCGGCCGTCATCGTGGACGTGCTCCAGCACCTCGGAGCAGAACACGACATCGAAGGCCTCGTCCGGGAAAGGAAGGTCGGTCACGTCCCCCACGAAAACTCCCCAGTCCCCTCGGCCGCCCTCGCCCTCTCGCTCCATCAGCCGGAGCATGTTTCGAGCCTTGATCGCGTCCTCGAGGTTCCGGTCGATCCCCACGACATGGACCCCCTGCCTCCGGAAGGCTTCGGTGAGGTGCCGGCCCGTGCCGCATCCTGCGTCAAGGACACGGGTGCCCGGCCGCAGATCAAGCTTGGAGAAGTCGACCGTTATCACGGAGCGCCTCCCGGTAAACCTCGGCCACCTTTTCCGCCGCCCGCCGCCACGTGTAGAATTTTTGAATCCTGTCGTAACCGGCCTTGCCCAGGGCCAGGCGCCTGGCGGGATTGTCCAGCAGACTCGCGATGGCTCCCGCCAGGGCCGCGGAATCTCCGGGCGGCACGAGTTCGCCGGCGTCGCCCACCACTTCGGGCAGGGCCCCTCCGGTGGTGCTCACGACAGGGATCCCGCACGCCATGGCCTCGGCAGCCGGAAGGCCGAACCCTTCGTACAGAGACGGCACCACGGCAAGGGTGGACCGCGCATAGTAAACCGGGATTTCCCGCTCCTCGATGCGGCCCGTGAAGGTCACGATTTCGCCGAGGTTTAAATCCCGGACGAGCTTTTCGATTTCGCCGTCCTTCTTCGGGGTCCCGATCACCGTAAGTCGGACCGGACGTCTGGCGGCCAGGGCTGCGACAGCCTCCAAGAGAAACCGCATGCCCTTAAGAGGCATGTCAGCGCTGTTCGTGACGATCAGACGGTTTGGCTCGCGCTGAATGTCGGGCAAGGGCCGGAACACTTCGGTATCGATCCCGTTTGGAACAACGCGAAAGCGCTCCGGGGGGATCCGAAAAGCCGAGGAAATGTCCTTCTTGGAGGTTTCCGAAACCGTGATGATCCGGGAGAGGCGCCTGGAAACCCTGGCCTGCATCGGAACAAAGCTGTACCAGCGCCTGACCTTGAGCCTCTTCCACCAGACGCCCGCGCTCTGGATCTCGGCGTCCCGGTCCACGGTCACCGGATGGTGAATCGTGGCGACCACAGGAACGCCGAGTCGCTGAATTCCCAGGATCCCGTACGAAAGGGACTGGTTGTCGTGGACCACGTCGAAAGATCTCGCAAGCCTGCGCAGATACAGAAAAGCCCGGAACCCGAACGTGAGGGGTTCGGGGAATCCCTGGGTGGAGACGCCCACCCATTCCACGACGTTGATCGGCGAGCACAACTCCCGAAGAGTAGGGGTGCGGAACAGGGCCTCGGGGTTGTAGAGATCGAGGCTCGGAAGCCGGTGAAGGGGAATGTCCGGGTCCACGTCCGGATAGGGAGGCCCGGAAATCACGTGGGGTTCGTGTCCGAGGTCGCGCAGCGCCCTGCTGAGCTTCTTCACATAAATGCCTTGGCCGCCGCAAGTGGGTTTGCCGCGATACGTTAGCAGGCAGATGCGCAGAGGGCGCTCGCCCGTTGCGGGTCCGGCGTCAGGTGAGTGCCGCTCACCTATCGAAAGACTCTGCTCTGGGACCGCCCTAACCACCAGAGGGGATGACATCGAAAAAGCTGTTCTCGAATAGGGGAATGGGATATCGAGGGCCGCCCCGGGCCAGCCGCGAAAGAGACTTGACTATATCGAACCTTGCCATCCGGGTCAAGGCGGCCCGTGGCGGCTGTGGCGGCGGCGGCGCGTGGCGGCCGCGGAACAGGCGACCCTGGAACATTGGCCCTGGAACAGCGGTCGCGGGTGAGGCAACCGTGGAACCGGCCCACGGTCAAGGGAACCTGAGGCAAGCCTCCCACGAAAAAGCGGCGCGGCGGCCGCCACACGCAGGGACGCGCTCCGTCGCGTCTGTCTTCGGATCTGCCTCCCCCACATCCCCCCCTTGCGGCCACGACAGAGCGTGGCCCTCCATTGCCTGCGGCCACGAGGGACCGTGGGCCGTCCAAGCGGTTTTTCTTTGGCGCCGACAATAATGGGGCCCCACCCCAGACCTTGCCTTCCTTGGATGCGAAGGTGGTATGAAAACTGCACAGTCACGGCTCCATGATGTGGAAGGTACGCCTCGAAGAAATCTCCCAAATCCTCCCTTCGGAAAAGGGGAAGATTCTGTCTCGGCCCGGATCTCCGGGTTTTCAGGAAATCCTCGCCGAACGGCTCGCCCAGGGGAAAACCACGCCGAAGGAAGCTCTGACCTTAGCCGCTATGGGCAGATACGCGGCACTGTGTGGTCTAAGCGACGGGGAAGATCCAGCCGACCCCGCGCCGCAGTCGCCCTTGTCCCTTTCCCTCCGAGCCGCGCTGGAACGGCTGATTCAAGGGGCGGCACGCTTCCTCGACGCGGCACGCGGGGTGTCAACAGGAGACCACCGGCGACAATCCTTTGACGATATCATCGAGGATGCGGCGATGCGGCAGGGGCTGGATCCGGCTCTCATTCGGGCGGTCATTCAGGCCGAAAGCGGAGGCGATCCTTGCGCCGTATCCCCTGCCGGCGCCCAAGGGCTCATGCAGCTCATGCCCGAGACGGCCCGGGAGCTGGGCATGACCGACCCCCTCGATCCGGAACAGAACATCCAGGCCGGAGCTCGCTACCTGCGGATGCTCCTCGACCGGTACGGTGGGGACGTCAGGCTCGCTCTCGAAGCTTACAACCGCGGGATGGGCAATCTCGAACGGGATCCCGGTGGCACGCCGGCCGAAACCCGCCTTTACATCGCCCGGATCGAAAGGCTCCTCGGCCGGAACTCGGGCTTCTCGCAATCGGTCTGATGCGGGCCAAGCCAGGCTCTTTTTCACCCCGCGACCTTCTTTGATCTCTCATACAGCGCCTGGGGTATTCGGCCGCAATGCTTCAGGCCCGGCTTTCTGTCAGAATGAAATGCTTCCTAAATGTGACGGCCGATAACAATTGACTCAACCTCGCGACCGTTGGGACTGTTTTCCCCTCCCCGCAGGCATCAACGCTTGCCGTCAAGCCTGCGAACCACCCGAGAGCGTTTCCATCGTGCGTCCGATTCACCTTGACGTTCCGCCGTCTCGGGGCGAGCGATCGATTTCCTGATACGAGAATTCCTCTAGCCGCGCGTTCATACGTGCGTGCTCGATTGTCATGCTCACGAGATTGCCGTTCCCGTCCAGGTCCACGTAAATGTTCTCGCCGATTTCCTTTGTCTCGGCCACGGGGTTATCCGTAAACTCCACAAAGGCGGTATCTGTATCGGAGAAGTACTTGACTTTCATTTAGGACTCTCCGTGAAAGATCTGTCGAAAAAGGCGTTGTGAACGGTCTCCCCGTCTTCCAACAGAATCACCCGAAGATACCTGCCCACGGCTGTGATCCAGGCCCACTTCCGTATTCTTCCGTCGGCTTGCACTTCGGTCTTCACAGGGCAGCGGATGGCATGCTCAATCCACTCTCTAATATTATAGCCCGGTCTGGCCTCCTTCGTATATGCTCGAAATAGAGAGTTGTCTTCATTCGCGGGGCCGTGGAATGAATGGGAACGTCCTTTCGGACGGCCGGAGAATAGCAAATGCCGTAATTTCGCGTCAACGAGAAAACGATCCATGAGCCTCCCGATAGCGTTTCCATCGTGCGTCCGATTCACCTTGACGAACCGTGTCTTCTTGGGAGACGATTCGGCGGAATCGAAAACCCCTCGGCCTTGCGGCGCCGAGAGTCCCCGGAACGCCAATGGGCCGACAACACTAGGAGTCTGTCCAAGAATTCCATTTTGGATGAGCTATAAGTAAAATGCACGGTGTCTCGAACCAGGAGTGCCGTAGATGAGCCGACGATTCAAAGATTACGATCTGGATCAGGATTTTCTTCT
>Ga0315298_1000101_pt1 | contig 158673 bp, 149 predicted proteins | sample WHS_1_MG_FD_203077 | JGI IMG/M metagenome (GOLD analysis project Ga0315298, IMG submission 203077) | Extremophilic microbial mat communities from Washburn Hot Springs, YNP, Wyoming, USA - WHS_1_MG | ecosystem: Environmental > Aquatic > Thermal springs > Hot (42-90C) | place: USA: Wyoming...
TCTTGTTCTCCTATCGAATACCACGCGCTGAAGGTCACCGGCTGTCCTTCAGAAAAACCATCCACCTTCTTCTGAAGGACACGCCTTGTCCGCTTGCGAGTGTTAAACAGGAGGCAGACAAAAACAAACCAATTCAGAGGAGCCAAGATGAGCGCACGAAAAAACCTCAGCAAATACGTCATAGATGCCATGGCGGGCGAGCCGCCGGAAACGCCACCGTCCCAATGCACCGAAAGCGACGGGTACGAGTTTGCCCGAGGCGTGTACAAGTTCCGGAAACAGTTGGAGATTCGTGCAATGATTGTCGAGAACGTCGGCGTGCTGTTCTTCGGCCTGTTTATGATCGTTGCGGTCCTTCTCGAAGGCACATGGTTTCAATGGCTGGGGCGGACTTGCGGGTGGGTCGCGTTTCTGGGCCTGGCGAACTGGCTTGGCATCTCCATCATGAGTTTCGCCAAATGGATGCGGCGGTTCTGACGGCAACCACAGTCACCCACGTCACGGAATCGTCAGCCGGGTGAGCTTGCCCAAGACCTTCCACATCGTCTCCGGCTTCTCGCACTCCAGCAACGCCTTCCGCGCGTCCGTCTCCCCGAACGTCTTCACCAGCCCCGCCAGCAACCGCAGATAAAACGCGCTCGCCGCCGTCGGGATCACGATCAAAAACACGATCTTCGTCAACTTCCCATCCGGCGCGCCGAACGGAATCCCCTTCTCCTTCAACCCCACCGCGAACGTCAGCCCGCCGCCCTCCACGTTCCGCACGTGCGGAAACGCCAGCCCGTGCTCCACCGCCGTGCTCACAATCGCCTCCCGGCGCAACGCCAACTCCGCCACCGTGTTCGCGTCCTCAATGAACCCCTGGCCGGCCATCAACTCCGCGAGTTCACGGACGATTTCTTCCGGTGTCGTGCCGGTCAACTTCGGCAACATCAACGCCGGTGATGAAAACCGGGCAATCCCGGCCGCGGCGGGTCGGTCGTGGTCGCGCGCCTGCTGCGGTCGCCGGGCCATCGCTGCCGGGAAGTACAGGAACCGGCCGCAATGCGGGCAGGTTTGGATTTGTTCCGCCGCCCGGACCGCGTTGATCAACGCCGGCGGCAACGCCATTCCGCACGGCGGACACGTCCCGTGCGCGACCGGCACCACCACCAGCGGATGCCGCTGCCGCAACCGCTGGTACCGCGCCGCGACATCCTCCGGCAACTGCCGCAACGCCGCCGCCGTCGCCTCCTCCAACTGTTTCAGCGGCATCTTCGTCGTCGCTGCCCGGCCCTCCGCCAGCGCAAAATCAAGTTCTTGTAATTGGATCAATTGGTTGAGCACGTTTTTCATGGCGATCCCCGTCACTATACGCCCGACCCGCCCGCGGAGACAATGATTTTTCTCGTCACCGCCTCGCCCGGTCGGCTACCTTCGTGCCTCGATGGACACAACCGCGCTCGATCAAGCCGCCGCCCGCGTGCCGCCCGGCGGGCTGCTCGTGGTCCGCGGCCGGCCCCGCGATCTTGCCCCGGCCGGCGCCCATCTTTCCGCCCGGCTCGTCTTTAAATACTGGATCGCGCTGGAGCACGAGGGCCTGCTCCTGTTCTGGAAACCGGGCGGCAAATTTCATCTCCACACCGCTGCCGCCCGCGTCCCGCACGCCCACTGCGCCGCCTGCGGCAAAACGCTCAAAGACTGGGGCGGCAAACGCCACCTGATGAACCCCCGCGGCACCGCCCTCTCCGATGTCTGGCGCGACGCCACACCGGAAGTTGTTGCCCACCGGCTCCGCGCCCTGACCGGGAACAACTACACCCTTCTAAATCTGTGTCATTCTGAGCGAAGCGAAGAATCGCTGTCTTTTCCGGTAACGACTGAGACCCTTTGCTCCGCTCAGGGTGACAAACCGGAACTGGATCGAGTTCATCACGCCGACTGCGTCTCGTTCCTCGACTCCGTTCCCGCCGGCAGTTTCGACCTCTGTTTTGCCGACCCGCCCTACAACCTCGCCAAACTCTACTCCGGTTACGACGACGCGCAGGCCGAGCACGAATACCTCGCCTGGTGCGACCGCTGGCTGACCGGCCTGGCGCGCGCCGTGAAACCGGGCGGCAGCCTGTTCGTGTTGAACCTGCCGAAATGGGCCATGCACCACGCCGTCACGCTCAACCGGCGCCTCGACTACCGGCAATGGATTGTCTGGGACGCCCTCAGCGAACCGCGGGGCAAACTCCTGCCGGCGCACTACGCCCTGCTCTGGTACACCAAACCGGGCGCGCCGCCGGTCATGAACGAGTTGCCGCCGATTGACGCGCCGAAGTATTGCCTCCGCGCTGGTTGCATCCAGAAACGCAAAGCCGCCGGCAACGACGACAAAGTGCCCGTCACCAACATCTGGTGGGACATCCACCGGATCCGCCACAGGCGTGACCGCGACGCCCATCCGTGTCAGTTGCCGGAGAAACTGTTGGAGCGCGTGATTTTGCTCGCCAGCCGACCGGGCGACGTGGTGTTCGATCCGTTCGGCGGCACCGGCACCACCGGCCTCGTGGCCAAACGACTGGGCCGGCACTATGTGCTCACCGAACTCGATCCCGAATACGTCCGCATCGCCACCGCCCGACTGGCTGCACCCGACCAACCGCGCCCCAGCGTCGCCCGGCCCCGGAAAACCGAGTCCAAACGCGAGGTGGAGTTGTACCTGCAAGACTTGGCTCGGCAACTCGGGCGTCGCCCGGAGGAAACCGAAATCGCGCCGGAGATGCTGGCGAAGATTGACCGGCTCTATCCCTACCGGGGCGCGGCATTGAAGCGGTGCAAAGTAGCAATCACCTAATCCACGGTGCCGTCTCCAGCGCCCCCGCCGAGATTTTACGGCGAACGGCAGCATTGAGCGCCGAGTGAACCAGTCGCTGGTTCACGAGTCACGCTCCAATGCATTGTTGGCCACTCCAGTCGATTTTCTATTTCTGAATTGAAGGCCGCAAAACACTCCCACAGCCATGAGTAACTGGATCAAGGCGGCAAATATTGCTGAGAAATGAAATTCACCAAGGCGGAAATACCGAAACATGTCTCTGATTCCACCACCAACAACCGCGTAAAGCAGGCCATAACGGAAACTAATCTCTGGTGTGTCGCCTTGTCCGTGCATGAGGATCTGGCCGGAAATGAGTGCTGCAATAAAATAAGCCAAGACAGCCAGGCATATATTTCGAATCGTCTTCATTTCTTCATGGCCAACAGTTTGCTTCACCGCATTCCCCAATGTGATGCATTCCGTATAGCACCTTTATATCTGTTCGGCTACATGAGGACAGATTATGGATTCGCCCGATTCCGGCAAGCTTGGAAAGATCGAGAAATTCTGGGCCGCCGATCGGGTGGGCGGCGAGGCGCATCACATCCCGCCGCAACGGTCCGGGTACTAGGTTCGGTGGGTGCGGGAATTCGTAGATTTCCAGCCGGAAACGAAACTGCGGGACCGGTCGGCGGCGGACATCGAACGGTTCCTGAAGTTCCTCGCCGAGCAAGCGGGCGCGGCCCTGAAGCGCTGCCGCGTGGCGCTCACTCCTTGAATTTCTTCTTCAACTCCTCGTACAGCAGCCGTTGATCGTCTTCGGTGAGGTCGGCAAGGTGTTCTTGGACGAGGCTGTTGGCCCGGTATTTCTCGGAGCGTTTCACGGCCGCCTCGAACTCCTCTTCCGTCTTCCAGAAGGACTCGCCGGCGTCGAACATCGCCCACGGTTTCGGGCGCATGTTGCCGTCTTTCTTCCGGTACTTCACGCCGTCCACGAGCGTGGATTTGCCGACAAACCGGTAGGTCCGGTCGAAAAACACCCGGTCCACCCGGATCCCGTCGGGGCCGTCGGCGTACCGGCCAAACAACGTGAACGAGGCGACAAACAATTTTTTGCGCGTCGGATGTTCGCGGAAGGTGCCCATGTCGTTTTCGGGGTTCTGGCTGGCGCGCCCGGCTTTGACCGACACCTCAATGGTGTCGCGCCCGGTCACAATCGCCAGATCGGCGAGCCGGTTTTTCTCGCGGCCGGTCTGACCAGTGTCGAAATTTTGGTCGGTCAGTTCCGGTCGGTGCCGTTTCAGGGCCGCGATGAATGCCGCCTGCGCGTCGTCCTCGAAGTTGCGCCAGACGGTGGTGTAACTCGCGGCGTACCGGTTGGTGCGCAACGCGGCGGTGACCTCGGCGGCGAGTGTGTCTTTGAGCTGGTCAAGCTCGGCTGGCAAATCGGCCAGACACGCCACCGGCACCAAGACCCACGCGAGCAGCCACCGGTTCATGCCCGGCAATGTGACAAGTCCGCCGCGCAGTGTCAACCGGGCGCAATTTGCGCTAGACTGTCGGCGATGAATGAGATCGGCAAAATCCTCGTCGTGACCGGCCTCGTGCTGGCCGGGCTGGGCGCATTGGTGTGGCTGGCTGGCCGGGCCGGGCTGCCGTTGGGCCAGTTGCCGGGCGATCTCCGGATCGAGCGGCCGAATGTGAAGGTGTACTTCCCGGTGGTCACGTGCCTGCTGCTGAGCGCCCTCCTCACCTTCCTCTTGTGGCTGTTGCGGCGCCGGTGAAAACGTCCGACTTCGATTACGAATTGCCGGGCGAGTTGATTGCCCAGCAGCCGCTGGCCGACCGGGCCGCCTCCCGGATGATGGTGGTGGACCGCGCCCGCGGCACGATCCGGCACGACCAGTTTCGCCACCTCGGCCGGTATCTGCAGCCGGGCGACCTGCTCGTGCTCAACGACACGAAAGTCATCCCCGCGCGCATCTGGTCGGAGTCGCCGGCGTTGGAATTTCTGCTCGTGGAGGATCTCGGCGACAACCGGTGGTCGGCGCTGGTCAAACCGGGGCGCAAAGCGAAGCCGGGCACGGCGCTGGTGTTTGCCGACGGTCTGACCGGTGTCATTGAGGGTCCCGCGCCGGATTTCGGCGGCCGGGTGCTGCGGTTGACCGGCGATGTGGCATTGTTTCTGGCGAGGCACGGGGCCGCGCCGCTGCCGCCGTACATCAAACAACGCGGCGACCTCGCCCGGTATCAGACGGTGTATGCCAGAGCGCCCGGAGCGATTGCGGCGCCGACGGCGGGGCTGCATTTCACGCCGGAGTTGCTGGCGCAGTTCGACCACACGTTCATTACGTTGCACGTCGGCATCGGCACGTTCCGGCCGGTGAAGGTCGCGAACGTCGAGGATCATCCGATGCACGCCGAGCGGTTCACCGTGACGGAGGAAGCGGCCGCCAAGATGCGGGCGGCCGGGCGCGTTGTCGCCGTCGGCACCACCGTGGTGCGGACGCTGGAAACGCTCGGCGCGCCGCGCGCGGCGACCGGCACGACGAACATTTTCATCCGGCCGCCGTTTGCGTTCCGGGTGGTGGACGTGTTGCTGACGAACTTTCATCTGCCGCGCTCGACGCTGTTGATGTTGGTCAGCGCGTTTGCCGGGCGCGAACTGATCCTGCGTGCCTACGCCGAGGCCGTGCGCGAACGCTACCGGTTTTTCAGTTACGGCGACTGCATGTTGATCGTGTAACGCCGGCAGTGCCGGCTTGCCGGCCGGCCCGCCCGGGCTGTATGTTTGGCGGCAACGCGACGACCATGAAAATCTTTGGTCAGGAATCCTGGCGCATTGCGGCCGGGCACATCGAGGGGTTTGTCACGCGCCACGGCGGGCATCTCGGGCCGGTCCGGTTCGGGGACATCCAGCCGTTTTCGGTCGCGCCGTGGGCGGAGGAAAAACTCGACCCGGCCACGCCGATGATCCTGCGGGTGTTGCGGGGCGACTTCTTCTGCATGCCGTTCGGCGGGAACGCGACGCCGTTCCGCGGCGAACGGCATCCGATCCACGGCGAGACGGCCAACGCGCCCTGGCGCCTCGAAGCGCAACGACCCGGTTATCTGCACCTGAGTTTGCGGACGAAAATCCGCCCCGCCCGCGTGGACAAACACATCTGGATCCGCGACGCCGTCTATTGCCGGCATGTGGTGAGCGGGATGCGCGGGCCGATGAATTTCGGGCACCACGCGATGCTGAAGTTCCAAACCCCCGGCGTCATTTCCACGAGCCGGTTTGTGTCCGGGCAGGTGTTTCCCGAGGCCTTTGAGAAGCCGGCGGAGCGCGGCTACCAGTCGTTGCGACCGGGGGCGCGGTTTCAATCGCTGCGCCGGGTGCCGTTGCTGACGGGGGGCTGGACCGACCTGAGCCGGTATCCCGCGCGCCGCGGGTTTGAGGATTTGGTGATGCTGGAGAACGATCCCCGGTCACGGTTCGCGTGGACGGCGGTAACGTTTCCCCAGCAACGCTACGTCTGGTTGGCGTTGAAGGACCCGCGGGTGCTGGGCGCGACGATTTTGTGGATTTCCAACGGCGGCCGGCATTATCCGCCGTGGAACGGCCGGCATGTGGACGTGATGGGACTCGAGGACATCACGGGGTACTTCCACTATGGCTTGGCGGAATCGGTGCGGGCGAAGCGGTGCCGGCAATTCACCCCGACGCGCCCGGTTGCGATCAACTACATCATGGCCGTCGTCCCGGTGCCGGCGGGTTTTGACCGGGTCGTCGCGGTCACGCCGGTCGGCAACGCCGTCCGGCTGCGCGCGGCCAGCGGCCAAACGGCCGTGGCGCCACTGGATGTGGGTTGGCTGACAACCCCCGCTTGAGCCCCACCGGCCCATCGCGTCCGCCAAACCCGGCTTGTCAGCGCCGGGCGGTTCGGCTAGGGTGCGCGACGATGTTCACCGGGAAATCATTGCTCGCCCAAGCGAAGTCGTTCGGGTTCTCCGACCGGCAGATTGCGGCCTTGGTCGGCTCGACCGAGGACGAGGTGCGGGCGTTGCGGAAGAAACTGGGGCTTGTGCCGAGTTACCGGCTGGTGGACACCTGCGCGGCGGAATTCGAGGCGTACACGCCGTATTATTATTCCACCTACGATACCGGCGACGACGAGGTCCGCAAGACGAACACGAAGAAGGTCATGATCCTCGGCGGCGGGCCGAACCGGATCGGGCAGGGGATCGAGTTCGATTACTGCTGCGTCCACGCGGCGTTTGCGCTCAAGGAACTCGGGTTCGAGACGATCATGGTGAACTCGAACCCGGAGACGGTGTCCACCGACTACGACACGTCGGACAAACTGTATTTCGAGCCGTTGACGCTGGAGGACGTGCTGCACATTTACGAGCGGGAAAATTGCGGGGGGGCGATTGTGCAGTTCGGCGGCCAGACGCCGCTGAATCTGGCGCTCGGCCTCCAAAAGAACGGCGTCAACATCATCGGCACGTCGCCGCAGAGCATCGAGATTGCCGAGGACCGGCAGATGTTTGCGGCGCTGCTCGACCGGCTGAAGATTCCGCAGCCGCCCAACGGCCTGGCGACGAACGAGGAGGAGGCGCTCGCGGCGTCGAAGAAGGTCGGTTACCCGGTCTTGGTGCGGCCGTCGTTCGTGCTGGGCGGCCGGGCGATGCAGATTGTGTATTCCGACGAGGAACTCCGGCATTACATGCGCCACGCGGTGGAGGCCTCCCCGGAACGGCCGGTGTTGGTGGACAAGTTTCTCGAAGAAGCCATCGAGGTGGATGTGGACGCCATCGCCGACATCGGCGGCGGCGGCGACACGGTGGTGGTCGGCGGATTTCTGGAACACATCGAGTTTGCCGGCTGTCATTCCGGGGATGCGGCGATGGTGTTGCCGCCGCATTCGCTGGGCAAGGACGTGATCGAGACGATGCGCCGGTACACCCACGCGATGGCCCGGGAGTTGAAGGTGACCGGGTTGATGAACGTGCAGTTTGCCGTCAAAAACCGGGACGTGTGGGTGTTGGAAGTGAACCCGCGGGCGTCGCGGACGGTGCCGTTTGTGAGCAAGGCCATCGGCCGGCCGCTGGCGAAGTTGGCGGCGAAAGTGATGACCGGGAAGAAGTTGACTGAGTTGGGATTCACTGCCGAAGTGTGGCCGAAGTATTTTTCAGTGAAGGAATCGGTGTTTCCGTTTTCGAAGTTCCCCGGTCAGGACATCCTGCTCGGGCCGGAAATGCGTTCGACGGGCGAGGTGATGGGCATCGGGCGCGATTGGGGGATGGCCTACGCCAAGTCGCAGATGGCGGCGCAGCCGGCGTTGCCGGACAAAGGCAAGGTGTTCCTCAGCGTCCGCGACTCCGATAAAAGCAAAGTTGTGCCCATCGCCAAGCAACTCGCCGGGCTTGGTTTTGAACTCTGTGCCACCACCGGCACCGCAAAGGTGCTGCACGAAGCCGGTCTGACCGTCCAGCCGCTGTTCAAGGTGCAGGAAGGCCGGCCCAATGTCCTCGATCTGATCAAGAACGGCGAGATCCAACTGATCATCAACACCCCGGCGGGCCAAACGCCGCGCGCCGACGAGGTGAAAATTCGCACGGCCGCGGTGGCGCATCGGATTGCCATCATGACCACACTGGCCAGCGCCCAGGCCGCCGCGCTCGGCATCAAGACACTCCGCGACCGCGGGCTGAAAGTGCATTCGTTGCAGGAATACCACGGGCGCGCCCGCCGCTGACCGGTATGGACGCCGCCGCCATTCGCGCCAAAAACGGATTCATCATTGACATGGACGGCGTCGTGTATCATGGCAACCGCCTGTTGCCGGGGGCGAAGGAATTTGTCGCGTGGCTCCGGCACGCCCAGAAGAAGTTTCTCTTTCTGACCAACAGCAGCGAACGCACCCCGCGCGAATTGCAGCAGAAACTGGCCCGCCTCGGCATCGAGGTGGCGGCGGAGCACTTTTACACCAGCGCCCTGGCCACGGCGGCGTTCCTCGCCAGCCAGCAACCGGGCGGCAGCGCCTTTGTCATCGGCGAGACCGGCCTGATCAACGCCCTCGACGAAGCCGGGCTGTCCATGAACGACGTCAACCCCGATTACGTCGTGGTCGGCGAAACGCAAAGCTATAACTACGAACGAATCACCAAGGCCGTGGGCCTCGTCCTCAAGGGCGCGCGGCTGGTCGGCACCAACCCGGACGTGACCGGCCCCGTTGAGGGCGGCCTCGTGCCGGCCACGAAGGCCCTCGTCGCCCCCATCGAACTGGCCACGGGTGTCACCGCCTACTTCGTCGGCAAACCCAACCCCTTGATGATGCGCCACGGCCTGCAACGGCTGGCGTGCCGGCGCGAGGACACCGTGATCCTGGGCGACCGGATGGATACCGACATCATTGCCGGCATCGAGTCCGGCATCGAGACGGTCCTGATGCTCACGGGGGTCACGACCGAAAGCGACCTGCGCCGATTTGCCTACCGGCCGCATCATGTGTGCGCCCACTTGGGGGCGTTACTGCAATAACCGCGGGGCGTTTGTTTGGGCTGGCCCCGCTACCGGGCCGCGCGGAGCAGCTCTTGGAACGACGGATTGTTCCGCAACTCCTGAAAATCCGGTTCCGCTTTCGCCAGATCGCACAACTTCGGATCAAGCGCGAGCGCGTTCTTCAACAGCACCAACGCCTCGGCGGACCGGTGCTGTGCCGCCCGGTAACAGGCCATGTTGAAATGGGCCAACGGATCGCGCGGATTGGCGTCGAAGGCGTGCTGCAATGTCTCCACGGCAGCGTCGAGCGACTGCGTCCGGCGGCGGATGTAGGCGAGGTTGATCCAGAGACCGGCCTCGCGCGGGTGCAGCTCGGCGAGTTTGGCGACGAGCGGCTCGGCCTCCTGCAGCCGGTTGGCCTGCCACAGCGCGGCGGATTTCGCCGCAATCGCCGGCCCGTTGTTGGGATCCAGCGCCAGCGCCAGGTCGGCTTCGCGCACGGCGTCCTCGTACATCTTCAGGTCCAGGTAGCCGGCCGCGTATTCCAGGTGTTTCTGCAAGGTCGCCTGCATGGGCATCACTCCGCGAAAATATAGACACAACCCGGCCAATTTGCCATTCTTGGCGCCGGTGAACCTGAACACGACCATCGCCCGCCTCCTCGACCGCGACGGCTGGACGCTCGACGCCGCCGGTGTGGCGCGCCGGGGCAACCGGTCCATCACGTTTTTCCCGCCAACCACCCCGGCGGCCCGGTTTCGGGCGATCCAGCGGCAGGACCGCAACCGCTTCCGCCAGATCGCCGTCGTTGTGGCCGACACGACCGCCGCGATGCACCGTCTCCGCAGTCCCCGGTTTGCCGACCGGTATCCCCGCGCGCTGTTCACGGCGGTCGAGGAACTGACCGGCCCACATTCCATTCCGGCCACGACCGCGGCATCGTTCAATGCTGAAGTTCTCGCCAACACGCCGGTCAAGGATGGTTCGCATTACCGGCTCGTGTTCCGGGCGCCGGAATTGCACGCGCTGGTGCCGCCGCAGTTTTTCATGATGGACACGCAACCCGAACGATTCCCGTTCGGCGCGCGCACGGTGAACCGCGGCCCGGTGGACTGGACGCCCCGGCCGATGTTGAAACGCCCGTTCGGCATCTGCCGGGATTTTCATCCGCACTTCCCGGCCGATTACCTGAAACGATTGGAATTACCGCCGTCACTGGCGCGGGCGCTCTACCCGCCGGCTCCCGATCACTTCGACATGCTTTACAAAGTGTTACCGGACGGACTCGGCACGAATTTGATGACCCAGCTCCGGCGCGGCGACAAAGTCCACATGCTCGGCCCGCTCGGCCAGCCATTCGATGTCCGGCAACTCCGCGCGGCCGGCGTGGAAGAAGTCCACATCATTGGCGGCGGGGTCGGGATGGCGCCGTTGATCACGCTGGTCGAGGCGCTGCGGTTTTATGCGTTCCGGGTCAAAGTGTTTCTCGGCATCGCCACGCTCGAAGCACTGCGCTACCGGGACGAACTCGCCGCCACCTTCGGCGAGAAACCGCGCGCTGCCTATGTCTATCTCGACGACCTGCTCGCCGCCGGGGTGAAGCCCGCCGACATCTTTCTCTCGTGCGACGTCGCCCGTCCGGCGCGAGTGCGCGGGTTGCCGGCCACAAATCTCTTTCACGGCCTCGTGCCGGAACAGTACCGGCGGTTTCTCCAATGTTGTCACCCTGAGCGGAGCGAAGGGGCTCGTAACCGCAGCAATTCAGAGATTCTTCGCTCCGCTCAGAATGACAGCAAGAATAGAATTCTTGCTGTCACCTGCGGCCCGAACCGGATGATGGAAGTGATGACGGGCATCTGCCGCGACGCCGACATTCCGTTAAAAGTGTTGCTGGAAAAACGCATGGGGTGCGGCTTCGGCGTCTGTTTCTCGTGTGTCCAGAAAGTGCGCCGCGCCGATGGCGGTGAGGATTACGTTCGCATCTGCCGGGAAGGGCCGCTGTTCGACGCAAAGGAAATCATATGGAACACCAACTCGAAACCCAACTTGGAAGCCTGCGGCTGCGCAGTCCGCTCCTGACCGCCTCCGGCACGTCCGGCAGCGCCGACGAACTCGCCGGCTTGTCGGTGAGCAAGGCCACCGCCGCCGCGCTCGGCGCGTTTGTGACCAAAGGCGTCACGCTCGCGCCCCGGCAGGGCAACCCCGAGCCGCGCATCATTGAAACCCGGGCCGGCCTGCTCAATTCCATTGGCCTGCAAAACAAGGGTGCCGACCGGTTTCTTAACGAAGACCTTCCGAAGCTCCGGCAATACGGCCTGCCGGTCATCGTCAACATCTCTGCGAATGCGGTCGAGGAATACGGCGAACTGGCGGCGCGGATTCTGGCCGGTGCCCCCGACGTGGCCGGGTTGGAAATCAATGTCTCGTGCCCGAACATCAAAGAAGGTGGCGTCAGTTTCGGTGTTGACCCGGTCGCCATCGAGAAAATTGTCCGCGCCGTGAAGCAGGAAGCCGGCAAGGCGTTGGTCATCACCAAGCTCACCCCGAACATCACCGACATCACGGTCGCCGGGAAGGCAGCCATTGCCGGCGGCACCGACGCGCTTTCAATGATTAACACGCTCCGCGGCGTGGCGATTGATATCCGGGCGCAGAAACCGTACTTCGCCAACGTCGCCGCCGGTCTTTCCGGTCCCGCCGTCAAGCCGGTCGGCCTGTGCATGGTGTGGGATTGCTTCGCGAAGATACCGGAATGCCGGAGCCGGAAAGTGCCGATCATCGGCATCGGCGGCATCTCGACGTGGCAGGACGCCGTCGAATACCTACTGGCCGGCGCGAGTGCGGTGCAGGTGGGCACAGCGTGGTTTGTGTATCCCGACTTATTTGTGGAGATGAAAAGGGGATTGGAAAAATATCTGGCGAAGAGCCAGACGACGGTGCGGGAGTTGGTTGGGAAGGCGCACCGGTAACGGCAGCGGGCAGGCGGAAGCGTGCCCCCCCGGACGGAAACGGAGGGACGCGCTTCTGCGCGTCCGCCGGCCTACCAGCGCAGAGTGTTCACTTCACCTTGATACGGCCAATCGTCCGGTGGCGCGACGAGGCCGCGCCGAACCGGGTTCAAGCGCACGTACTCCCACTTGTCGGCATAGCTTTCTTCCCGGCGCAGTTCGCGGTCCCAGTGATCGCGTTGCCAGATGGGTTTCTCGGCCGGCCACGGCCACTGGCGGGTAACCAGTGATTTCCAGAACTGCATCCATTTCTCCAATGGAGGCGACAGGGCGGATGACGGGGCGCAGAACAGATGCACATGGTCGGGCATGATCACGTACCGGCCAACGCGCCATTCGTCAGCTTGTTGCCATGCGGCAAGGATGACCGGCAGGACTTCCGTCCGGGCCAGGATGGGCCGACGACCAGCGGTGCAGGCGGTGACGAAGATAATGGTGGGGCGATCTAGCCTGCCGCCAGCCGGCAGGTGGATCGGATGCTTTCGTTGGGGAAGCATGACCGGCAGGATAACAGAATCAACGGCAGCGGGCACGCGGAAGCGTGCCCCTCCCCGGACAGCGGGCAGGCGGAAGCGTGCCCCTCCCCGGACAGCGGGCAGGCGGAAGCGTGCCCCTCCCCGGACAGCGGGCAGGCGGAAGCGTGCCCCTCCGGACGGAAACGGAGGGACGCGCTTCCGCGCGTCCGCCTCGTCACAAATAGCGTCGCCAACCGGCTGGCACTTTGGCATCTTACCGGAGCAATGGCCAAGGAAACACAGAACGTCTGGCGTTACGCGTGGCCGGTGCTGGCGACGCAGTGGCGGGACGCGGCGGCCGGCACGGTGTTGCTGCTGGCGGGCACGGCGGCCTCGCTCGCGTTGCCGTGGCCGATGAAGGTGATCGTGGATTCCATCCTCACCGACAAAGCGGCGCTGCCGGCGTGGTTGCCGGCGGACAAGGCGGCGGCGTTGGTCGTGGTGTGCGCGGTGTTGCTGGCCATCCACTTTCTCCGCAACGCGCTGAGCACGTGGAGCACGGTGTACTTGGTGCGGGCGGGGTTGCGGATGGTGCACGACCTGCGTTGCCGGCTGTACGAGCATTTGCAACGGCTCTCGCTGGTGTTCCACGAGAAGCGGACGGTGGGCGATTCGATTTACCGGGTGGCGTGGGACACGATGTCCATCCAGACGTTGTTCAACGGCGGGCTGCTGCCGCTGTTGAACGCCGTGGTCACGCTCGCGGCGATGTTGGTGATTATGATGCGGTTCGACTGGGGACTGACGTTGCTGGCGCTGGCGGTGGCCCCGGCGTTGGCGGCGACGATCAAGTTCTACAACAAACGGATCACGGCGGTCTCGCTGGAGTACCACGACCGGGAAAGCAAGGTCAGCGCGCTCATTCAGGAATCGCTCAGTTCCATCCGCACGATTCAGGCGTTTGCCCGCGAGGAGGACGAGGTGCGCCGGTTCGAGTTGAACACGAGCGCCAGCGTGGAGGCCAATGTGCGGATGACCCGGACCCAGGTGATGAGTTCGTTTGCGGTCGGCATGATCACCGCGGCCGGCACGGTGGCAATGCTCTGGCTCGGCGGCCAACGCGTGTTGACCGGAAAACTCAGCGTCGGCGAACTGCTGGTGTTCATCAGCTACGTCGGGATGCTCTACGGGCCGATGAGCACGCTCAGCGGCATCGCGGCGGCGGTGCAGGGCGCGCTGGTGCCGTTCGGGCGCGTGGTCGAGATTCTCGAAACCAATCCGGTCATCCGCGACGCGCCGGGCGCGCGTCCGCTGGAACGCTGCGCCGGCGTGGTGAAATTCGAGCACGTCACGTTCGGCTACGACGCGGCCAAGCCGGTGTTGCGCGACGTGGATTTCGAGGCGCAGCCGGGACGGGTGATCGCGCTGGTCGGCGCGAGCGGGGTCGGGAAGACGACATTGCTGAGTTTGCTGCTGCGGTTCTACGATCCGCAACAGGGCCGGGTGTTGGTGGACGGCACCGACGTGCGGGAGTTTCAATACCGGTCACTGCGCCGGCAGATCAGCATCGTGCCGCAGGAACCGGTGCTGTTCTCCACGACGGTCGCCGAAAACATCGCCTACGGCCGGCCCGACGCGACCCGGGCTGAAATCGAGGAAGCCGCCCGGCAGGCGGAAGCGGACGAGTTCATCCGCGCGCTGGCGAACGGCTACGACACGCTGCTGGGCGAACGCGGCACGACATTGTCCGGTGGCCAACGGCAACGCTTGGCGTTGGCCCGGGCGTTCCTGAAAAACTCGCCGATTCTGATTCTGGACGAACCGACCGCCGCACTCGATGCGGAGACCGAGGCGGCAGTGTTGCGGGCGCTCGACCGTCTGCGGGCGGGGCGGACGGTGTTCGTGGTGGCCCACCGGTTGAGCACGGTGCGGAATGCCGACGTGTTGTTGGTGATGCAGGACGGCCGGATTGTGGAGCGCGGCCGGCACGACGAGTTGGTGGCCCGAGGCGGCGCGTATGCCCGGTTGGCGAAATTGCAGTTTGGGGAACTGGAGTGATGGAGTGATGGGAAACACCAACACTCCAACGCTTCAACCCGCCATCGCCCCGGTCGTTGTTTTTGAGGATGACGATCTCTTGGTGGTGGACAAGCCGGGCGGGTTGGTGTGTCATTCGGCGCAACGGCCGGGGCAGGTGTCGTTGGCGGACTGGGTGCGGGAACACCTTGCGGACACGCGGAAGCGTGTCCCGCCGGAGGGACGCGCTTCCGCGCGACCGCCGGTGCGGTTTATCAACCGTCTGGACCGGGAGACGAGCGGCTTGGTGGTGGTGGCGAAAAACGAGCGGGCCGCGAAGATTCTCGGCAAACAGGTGTTGCGGCGGGAGATGGAGAAGGAGTACGTGGCGATTTGCTGGGGCCGGTTGGTCGAGGAGACCGGATGGATTGACCAGCCGATTGGGTTGACGAACGGGGCGCTCGTTCATACGAAGCGGGTCGTGGACGCGGCCGGCCAGCCGAGCGCCACCGGGTACGCGGTGGAACAACGGCTCGGCGGGTTCACGGTCGTCCGCTTGCGGCCGCGGACGGGGCGGACGCATCAGTTGCGGGTGCATCTGGCGTGGCTGGGACATCCGATTGTGGGCGACAAGGTGTACGGGCCGGATGAGCGGTGGTATTTGCGGTTTATCGAGGACGGCGTGACCGAGGAGATGCTGCGGGAATTGTTGTTGCCGCGCCACGCGCTGCATGCGGCGGCGGTGACGTTGACGCATCCGACCACGCAGCAGCGGTGCCAGTGGGCAGCGCCCCTGCCGGCGGATCTGCGGCAATTCATCGAGGACCACCGGTGATGCGCGCGGTGCTGGCCAACCGGAATTTCCGCCGGCTCTGGATCGCGCAGATTGTGCTGACGCTCGGCGACGGGTTGATGCAAATGGGGTTGCTGGAGGTGTTCCGCTCCCACCGGCTGAATGTGCCGGTCGAGACGGCGAAGATGTTTTTTGCCATTGCGCTGCCGGGGCTGGTGCTCGGCCCGTTCGCGGTCGCCTACCTCGACCGCTGGCAACGCCGGAGCGTGTTGATGCTGAGCGACGCGGTGCGGGCGGTGATTGTGGTCGGCATCGTGGTCTGGCTGTTGCCGCTGCTGACGGGCCGGGTGGAGTACCGGACACTGGCGCTGGTGTACGTGATGATCGGGTTGATCGGGGCGATTGCGACGTTTTACCTGCCGGCGCGGACGGCGCTGATGCCCAATCTCGTGCCGGCCGACCAGTTGGTGAAGGCGAACACGCTGTTTGCGACGAGTCTGGCGGCGACCACGGTCGGCGGCCGGGCGCTGGGTGGTTTTGTGGCCGAGGTGGCCGGGGTGCAATGGGCGGTGTTGGCCAACGCGGCTGCCTACGCGATCAGCGTGTGTTTATTGTGGCAGATCCAGATGAACCCGCACGCGACCACGGGCGGCGCCGAGAAGCCGGGCGGCTGGCAGGAGTTCCGCGCGGGGTTGCGGTACCTGTGGAAACACCCGGTCGCGCTGCCCTTGGTGATTTTGGCCGGCGTGTTCGCGTTTTTGCTGGGCATGTTGATGGTGGCGTTTGTCGGGTACGCGATGGAGACGTTGGGGCTGCGGACGGGCGGGGTGGGCTATTTGATTGGCGGGGCCGGGCTGGGGGCCGGCATCGGGATCGTGTTGATCAATCGCGCGAAACGCTGGATGGAGGTGGACTGGCTGCCGGCGGCGCAATTGCTGGTGGCGGCCGGGGTGCTGGTGCTGCTGAGTTTCACCACGCACGTGTGGGTCGCGGCGGCGCTGGTGATTGTCCTCGGCGCGATTGCGGCGACGGTGATGATTCAGATTGATGCGAAGATGCAGGCGCAAGTCGCCGATGTCCGGCGCGGGGCGGTGTTTGCGGCGCGGGGGATGTTGACCTCCGCAACGATGATCGTGGCGTTTTGGCTGCAATTCGGGACGGCATTGTTCCGGCAGACGGCGCCGCCGGTGATCCTGTTCTGGCTCGGCCTCGGCGCGGCGGTTTTGGCGGTGCTTACTTTGCTCGCGCTGCGGCGGCGGGTTTCCGGTAGGGGCTGTGGAGATTGAAATAGATGCCGCAGAGCGGCCGGGCGGCGTCAGTCTCGCTGAGGATGACCGTCACGTGTTTATCGAGCGCAATGCCGTGGCGCAGGCCGGGCGCGCGGTTCTCGAAGGCGGTAATGGCCTTGCCCACCAGTGATTCGAGGCTTTGGAGAAAATCCTCCGGCGTCTTCTCCACACAGATGATGAACTTCTCATACTGGCGCAAGGCGATGGCAATCTCGTGCTTGAAATCTTCAACGTGCAACGTCATGGGGTGGGATTATTAGACCAGCGGGCCGGCCCCGGCAAGCGCGGTGTTCGGCGACAGACGCGATCCAAGCGCGGCTCAGGCGGTGGGGCGGCGAAATTGTCAGGGACCACCATCACTTCCGGCCGCCAAACCGGAACGATTGCGGCAACAATTCCGAGAGCCGGCAGGTGGCAAGCCGGCGGGGCCGGCGCGCGTCGGCGCAGACCACGACGCAGTCGCCAAACTCGGCCAACACCTGCCGGCACGCGCCGCAGGGGAACGGCGCCGCGCTCGGCGCCGCGATGGCGATGGCGATGAAGTTCCGCTGTCCGGCGCTGACGGCTTTGCCGACGGCCACGCGTTCGGCGCAGATCGTCAGACCGTAGCTGGCATTTTCGACGTTGACGCCGGTGTAGATGTTGCCGTCACCGGCCAGCACCGCCGCGCCGACGTGAAACCGGGAGTAGGGCGCGTACGCGTTGTTCCGCGCGGCCAACGCGGCGCGCACGAGCCGCCGGAAATCCTGTGGCCGGCGCGTCACAAGGCACCGAGGAATTCGGTCAGCAAGCGCACCAGCTTGTCCTCGGCGGCTTTGCCGACCGTGAGCACTTCTTCGTGGGAGAGCCGTTTGTTGGTGATGCCGGCGGCCAGATTGGTGATCAGCGAAAGGCCGAGGAGTTCGATGTTGTGGAACCGGGCCACGATCGCCTCGGGCACCGTGCTCATCCCGACAGCATCCGCGCCGAGCCACGCAAACGCCTTCACTTCCGCCGGCGTCTCGTACGTCGGGCCGGTCGTGGCCAGATACACGCCGCGCCAAATCGGGATTTGCAACTTCTCGGCGGCATTCTCGAACTTCTCCCGCAACCGGGTCGCGTAGGCCTGCGTCATGTCGAGAAACTTCACGCCGTTGCCGTTGGTGAATCCGAGCAGCGGGTTCGTGCCGGTGAAGTTGATGTGGTCCTCGATCAACATCAGGTCGCCCGGCTTGAACTGCGGATTAATGCCGCCGGCCGCGTTGGTCAACAGGACAATCTTGATGCCCAACGCGTCCACGACGTGCATCGGGTACGTCACTTCGCCGACCGACCGGCCTTCGTAGAGATGAAACCGGCCGCTCAACACCAACAGTTTCTTGCCGGCCAGCGTCCCCGCCAGCATCTGGCCGGCGTGACCGGTAACGGTCGGTTTGGGGAAATGCGGAATCTCCGCGTACGGAATGGCGACCGGATTGGCGAGACTCTGCGTGATGCCGCTCATGCCGGAGCCGACAACCAGCGCCACCTCCGGCTTGAACCCGGCCAGCCTGGCGTCGAGAAACTCCTTGGTTTCCTTCAACTGCTCGGTCAACGTCATCGTCGTTTGCACTCACTCAAACCGCTGCACGACCAACTCCGGCCGCGGCCCCGGCGCCGCGCCGATCCGATACGCCGCCCGCACCATTTCCTCGGCGGTCGCGGCCGCCGCGTCATCGTCGTAGTGCATCATCACCAGCGGCTCACCGGCTTCCACCCGCTCGGAAATCTTTTTCGGATGCGCGAAGCCCACCCTGCAATTGATTCGCTCACCCGCCTGTTGGCGTCCGCCGCCGAGCGCGATGACTGCGTACCCGAGCTGATCGCAAGCAATCGCCTCCACCCAACCGGACCGTAACGATTTGATTGCCCGCACCCGCCGTGCCGCCGGCAGCCGTTCCGGAGACTCGCACACTCGCGGATCGCCGCCTTGAGCCGCGACCATTTCCAAAAACTTCCGCCACGCATCGCCGCTCGCAAGTTTCTCTACCAACATTGCGCGCCCGGCTTCAAGACTTTTTACGCGCCCGGCCAAAAAAATCATCTCGGCGCCCAGCGCCAGCGTCACTTCCAACAAATCTTGTAGGGCAGGCGCTCCGCCTGCCGCCGTTCCGGGCGCGGCAACCGGAGCGGTTGCCCTACAATGACCGGCGAGAATCTCCAGACACTCCCGGACTTCCAGCGCGTTGCCGATCATCTGGCCGAGCGGCTGATTCATGTCCGTCTGCAACGCCACGACCTTCTTCCCGTACCGTTTGCCGACCGCGACCATCGCCCGCGCCAACTCCGCCGACGCCTCCCGCGTCTTCATGAAGGCCCCGCTGCCCCATTTCACGTCGAGCACCAGCCCGTCCACGTTCTCCGCGAGCTTCTTCGACATGATGCTCGCCACGATCAACGGCAGACACGACACCGTCGCCGTCACGTCGCGCAACGCGTAAAGTTTCTTGTCCGCCGGCGCAATCTCCGGCGTTGCCCCGGTAATGCAGCAGCCGACCTCCTCCGTCACCCGCACCAGCTCCGGCAACGACAAATCCGTCCGAAAGCCGGGAATGCTTTCCAGCTTGTCCAACGTCCCGCCGGTCGGGCCAAGTCCCCGGCCTGAAATCATCGGCACCTTCACCCCGCAACACGCCACCAACGGCGCGAGAATCAGCGACACCTTGTCGCCGATGCCGCCGGTCGAATGTTTGTCGCAATAAAACGGTTCCGTTGAATGTTGAGCGTGGAGCGTTGAACGTTGCCAGTTGACGATGTTCCCGCTCTCCACCATTGCCCGGGTCAACCACATCGTTTCATCGTCGTTCATCCCCTGAAAACAAATGGCCATCGCCAACGCCGCCATCTGGTAATCGGGAATCTCTCCGCGCGTGAACCCGCCGATGAAGAACCGGACCTCCTCTTCCGTCAACGGTTGCCCATCCCGCTTCTTCTGAATGATCTGAGCCGGCAGAAGCATGGCGTGGAGTATAACAACCAACAACCGGGAGCGCGAGCCGCTGGTTGACGTGACGGGAGGGTTTCCGTAGCCGGTTGTTAAGCGAAATGAAATACGGATCGGCACGTTACATTTATGCTTTTGTGCTTTTGCTGCGGTATTGCTGATGATGCTGGGAATCAGCATCATCTTTGCACCAACCGAGTCGGGAACTCCGTCCGCCAATCTTAGTCTCCGCAATGCGGCCCCTGCGGCAATTCCATTTGTTCTTGGTGTTCTGGCTTTACTGCAGTACCGGCAATGGTCCGCAAAGGTTGTCCGGATGAGACATCACCACAATTCATTCGGGCCGGTGGGGACGGCGAAGGACTCACCGAGGGCGCGCGGACGGTAGGCGGGCAGGAGTTTGCCGGTCGCGTCGAGGAACCTGGCGCGCCAGTGCCGGTAGGCGGCAACGATTTCTTCGAACTCCGCCCGGCTGCTGAGCTGAACCATGCGCCGGTCAAATTCCCTGGCGGGACCAAACCGTCTGGAGTATTGGAGCGCAATCTTGCGGAACTGCCGGCAACCATCGGCTTCGCCGTAAATCTCCACCATCAAATCCAAATGCCGGCGCAGCACGGCCAGCCGGTCGTCGAACGTCGGCTCCGGCAACAGTGCGCCGGTGGCCAAAAAATGCCGGATGTGCTGGAAAATCCACGGATTGTAGAACGCGCCCCGGCCCATGCTGACGGCCGCGCAGCCGGTTTCGTCGAACATTCGTTTCGCCGCGACCGGCGTGGTGATGTCGCCGTTGCCGATGACGGGGATCTTTTTCACCGCCTGCACGACGGCGCGGATGCCGGCCAGGTTGACGGGGCCGGTGAACCCTTGTTGCCGGGTGCGGCCGTGGACGATGATGCCGGCGGCGCCGGCATCTTCGACCGCGCGCGCCAGGTCTGGCGCGGCGAGGTGGCGGGCGTCGGTGCCGAGCCGCATTTTGCAGGTGACCGGGATGTGCACGGCGGCGGTGATGGTTTGGACCAGCCGGGCGGCTTTGGCGGGGTCGCCGAGCAACGCCGCGCCGCTGCCGGTCCGGCAAATTTTGCGGACCGGGCAGCCCATGTTGATGTCCACAACGTCCACGCCGCGCGCCTCAAGCAGAAGTGCGGCGTCGCGCAGTTCTTCGGGCACGGGACCGTAGAGTTGGACGGCGAGCGGCCGGTCGGCGGGGCGGGACGCCACCAGCGCCAGCGCCTTGCGGTTGTGTTCCAGGAGCGACCGGGCGTTGACGAGGTCGGTGGTGCACAGGCCGGTGTGGCCCAGCTCGCGCAGGAGCAGCCGGAAGGGCAGGCCGGTGTAACCCGCCAACGGCGCAAGGCAAAGGTTGCTGTCCAGTGTCCGGTTGCCCAGTTGCAGCCTCATGGGCGAATCCATAACCGGGGTGGTGGCGGATTGCAATCCGCGGATTTCGGCAGTATTCTGCCGCGTGATGGTCGGGAGACAAATCCTTGCGGCGGTTGTTCTCGGGGCTCTGTGCGGTTGTGTTCACGAGCAGAATTACCGGGGCGCGTGGCCCGGGCGCGCTGCGCCCCGCAGTCGCGCCGGTCGGTCCGCGGCGCCGGAGGCGGCGGCGGCCGTTCCGGTGACGCCGGAGCCGGAGCGTCCGCTTCGGTACACCGGTGTGGCCGGGAACCATTGGGTGACGGCGGTGCGGGAACGTGGCGCGCGGGTGCAGCTTGAGGATCAGTCGGTGTGGGCCATTCCGGTGGAGGATTGGCCGGTCACGCAGGTGTGGTTGGTCGGCCAGAAAATTACCGTGACGGAGACCCCCGCCGGCGCGCAGCCGTACCGGCTGACCAATGCGGATCGCAATACTTCGGCGGCGGCAACGTTGGTGAGCGACGACCCGCGCTGACGCCGTCAGCGCTTGATCTTCAGCCGCAACGTCGTGATGCCGCCCGCCGGCACGGTGACGCGCGCCGCGCGCCCGACGAGTTTGACGGTGGGGGCCGATAGGGGGCGTTCGAGTAGATCAACTTCCTGAGCGCCGGTCATCGCGCCCAGCAAGGCGGAGTTGAACTCAACGTGGGCCGGCGCGTTCCTGCCGGTCGGGTTGAGCAGCCGCACCACCACGTCACTGCCGGACTCGGCCTGCTTGACGGCACTGAGCACTGTTCCGCGGACTTTGATCAACTGCGCAGCCGCCGGCCATGTGCCGGGATGCGCGTCGGTCCCGATGACGCGGAGGGGGTGGTTGAACTCCTGCCCGAGGTGCATCGCCTCGGCCACCGGCAATGCGCCGGTCAGCGGTTGCAGGGCGAGATGGACTTCGTGCGCGCCGATTTCCGGCAAGATGTCCGGGTCGTAGCTGGCGCGGATCAGGTTCAACCGGAGCGTGCTGCCGGTGAGGGAATGGCCGTGCTTGCAGTCGTTGAGCAACAGGCAGCCGCCTTCCCGGCCGGTGACTTGCGCCCATTGGAGCGCGGGAACTTCCTCGCCCTGGTTCAACGTCCGGTCAATCGCGCCAAACGGAATCTCGTACCGGCCGCGCGCGTCGGTCAACGCCAGCGGAACGGCCAGCCGGAGCGTCGGCACACCGGTCTCCGGCGTGCCGCGTTGGAACCAGACCCCGGTCAGGTGGAGATAAAGTTTCGGGTCGCCCGCCCGCAGTTCGTAGGTCAACGTGAACGTGGACTCGTGGATGCGCAGGGCCACTTCGATGCTCGCCCGGTGCGGACCGGTCAGCCGGCGGCGGATGGCGGTGACGGCCGGCAACTCCACGGGGCCGGTTTGCTCGATGGTCCACGCGGTCATCCGGTGCGGGCGTTCCACGGCGTATTCGAGGGTGGCGCCGCGCACGATGGTTTGGCCGGTCTGCTTATTCACCAACGCCGCGATCCCGCCGGTCGTCGGGTCAACGTCCACGCGCAAGAGATCGTTCTCCATCCCCTCGCGGCTGCGCTCGACCGGGAGGTATGAGCAATGATGCACGAGACCGGTCTGGCGGACGCGGGGCGGGGTCGCCGGCGGCGGTTCTTCAGTGATCACGTAGCGGGCGTACCCCAGCCCGGCCACTTTGGCCGGGAACGCCAGCGTGAGGAACCGGTGCCCCCAGGAATAGCCGGCGTTGACGACCTGCGGCGCGATGAGCGTGCCGTCCGGCGCCCGCACCGCAAACGTCCGCGACTGCAACGGCGGGTCACCGGCGCCACCGCTGTCCCAGAGGGTCGCTTCGACCACCTCCTGCCGGTCGCGGGGAGTGGGGTTGAACACCACGAAGGGGCGGGGCCCGTCGCCGGCGCTTTGTTCCGCAGTCGAAAGCTGGCCGTTGGCCGAGTGGCAACCCGCTCCGGCGCCGAGGGCGCTGGTGATTTGGGCCGGCGGCGCCGCCGGGACCGCGGGGCCGGCCCCGGCGGTGTCCACGAGCGCGGCCAACCGCCGCCAGGCATGTTGTTCCGCCTGGCTCGTGGCGGCCATCGTTTTCTGGAACAGACCGTGGGTGTAGGTCCGCGTGTCGTGGACGCCGGAGCCGGGCAGGATGTCGTGGAATTGCGAGAACAAGGTGTCGCGCCACGCCGCGGTCAGCGCTGGCGCCGGCTGCCGGGTGGCGAGCCGGGCGAGGACGCCGGCCCGTTCGGCATCGAGCAACCGGTTTTCGGCGAACCGGTTGGCTTTTTTGATGAGGCTCTGCGAGGTGTAACAGCCGGTGACTTCGGTGTTGAGTTCGCCGCGAATCACCGGCAGCCGGTCGGACTTCTCCAGCCGCGCGAAAAATTCGCGCGCCGTCGAACACCGGACCGTCGGGCCGACCGGCCAGGTGTTGAGTTCCCGGATGTAGTGGATGTCGCGGCGGGTCGGGCCGCCGCCGTGGTCGCCGACGCCGTAGACGAAGAGTTGGTCGCGGCCGCCGGTGAGTTTCACGAAATCGCCGAACTGCCGGATCAACAGGGCGGCAAGCTGGTCGGCCCGGAACTGGCCGTTGTAGCCGGTGCGCATGTCGTTGCGGACGAGCACGCGCGAACCGTCGGGGCCTTCCCACCAGAAGGCGGTGGGTTTGTGCGGCGTGTGAATGCCGGGGCGGTGGAGGTAGGTGTATTTCACGCCGCCGCGGACGAGGTACGTCGGCATGGTGGCCGGATGGCCGAACGTGTCCGGCGCCCAGTCAATCGGCACGTCTTCCGGGCGCAGGCCGAACAGTTGGCGGAGATAGGACCGGGTGTAGAGCAGGTGCCGGCAGAGGCTCTCGCCGCTGGCCAGGTTTTTGTCGCCCTCGACCCAGTGGCTCGCGGTGACTTCCCATCGGCCCTGCTTGACGCGGGTGGCGACGCGGCGCAGCAGATCCGGCCGGTACTGCTCGAGAATGGCATAGGTGCTGGCCTGACTCTGGGAAAACGTGAACTCGGGATACTCGTCCATCAAGCGCAACACGGTGGTGAACGTGTCCACCGTCACCGCCACCGTCTCCGGCCACGACCACATCCAGTTCATGTCAATGTGCGCGTGGCCGACACAGTGGATCGTGTACGACTTGGCCGTCGGCGCCAGCGGCGCGAGGATGGATTCCACCAGGGCCGGCAGGGCGTCAAACTGACCGGCGCGCAACCCGGCGGCGAACCGGTCGCGGGCTTGTTGGATCAGCGGCCGCCACGCGGCGGCGTGGGCGGGCTGAAGTTCGCAGAGGAGGCCGGCAAAATCCAGTTGCAGCTCGGCGCGTTGGACTGCCTGCGCGAGCCGCGCGGAACTGTTGGCAAGCACATGAGTCGGAGTCATCGGGTGGACAGACTATCATGCCGCCGCCGGCATTGCCAGCCGGGAGTGGATCGGGTAGCATCGGCGGCATGGTCGGACCCGAAAAAGAAGCGGCGTTGCGCCAGCGAATGGCGGCGCTCGGCGTCCGGGAGGCGGACATCGTCGAATCGTTTGTCCGGTCGGCGGGGCGCGGCGGGCAGAACGTCAACAAGGTGGCGACCTGCGTGATGTTGGTGCATCGGCCGACCGGCTTGACGGTAAAATGCCAGACGACCCGGCACCAGGCGCTCAACCGGTTTCTGGCCCGGCGATTGTTGCTTGACAAGATCGAGCGGCAGCAGCGGGGCGGCGTTGAGGCGGAGCGGGCAGTCATTGCCAAGATGCGCCGGCAGAAAGCCCGGCGGTCCCGGCGCGCCAAAGAACGGATGCTGGCCGGCAAGGCCCACCGGTCGCAGATCAAATCACTGCGCGGCCGGGTGACCGCCGACTAGGAACCTCCAGCACTGCCCCGAGATTGCGGAAGACCAGCGTCCGCCTGGCCGCCGGGTGATCAGGAAACATCCCGGTCACGCAGAAGCGTGACCCTCCGGACAGCCAAACGCAACGGCCTGCTCCGAACGGAGTCGAAGCAGGCCGCGGCGAAGTCAGTCGTGTTACTTGGGCGGTCCCCAGCAGAAGAGCGCGTGGTACAGGTTGTACGCGAGCACCTTGAGCTGTTGCCAGGCGCAGCCCAGCGGGCCGAACCAGAACGCCCGGCTATGCTGGATGGTGCCGCCGGCGCGGAGGGTGCCCATTTGCGCGGCGAGTTGTTCGAGTTGGGCGTCGCTGAGGCCGGCAAGCCGGGCGTCCACCTCGGCGCGGCTCACGCCGAGCGCCGTCAACTGTTGGGCAACGGCCGCGGTGCTGAGAAATTGATCCACCTGCTGCCAGGCGACCGAGGCGCGGGACGAGTCCACCGACTCCACCACGGCGGCTCCCGCCGGGAAACTGATCGCGACGGCGAGAACTGCTGCTGCGAACCATGCGTAACGTGTCTTCATTGCGATATCCTCCGTTCGTTGCCGGGAAACTACAACCAACCCCGGTGGGGTAGCAAGTCATTTTTGCGCGGGTTGTTCGTGGGGGTTGAGTTGCTTGATGCCGTCGTAGATGTACCAGGCGCCCGAGACGAGGGTGAACGCCCCGGCCAGCCAGAGCGGCCAGTGGTAACTGGGTTGCGGCACTTTCAGCAACACCCACCCGAGGGTGATCATCTGAAAGAATGTGGCGCATTTCCCCACCACCCGCGGCCGGGGCGTGACCTTCCCGGTATGCAGGTGGATCAGGACGGCGCCGACAATCAGGATCGAATCCCGGCTGATCACCAGGACCGGGAACCACAGCGGGAGTTGGGCAAAGGCGTCCCCGTTATCCCGGCTCAGCAGCACCAACGCGGAAATCAGCAGCGCCTTGTCCGCCAACGGATCGAGAAACGCGCCCAACTCCGTCTTCTGGTGGTAACGGCGGGCAATGTAGCCGTCCACTCCGTCGGAGAGCACCGCCACGGCGAAAATCACACAGGCCAGGGCGCGCTCCCAATCGTTTTCCACGCCGTGCCGGTAATCGCGGACGTAATCGAGCGTGATCCAGATGAACACCGGGATCAACAGGATGCGCAGAAGGGTAATCTTGTTGGCCAGCGTCATGGCTTGAATCGGCGCAGCCGGGCCAACACCCGGTCCCGGCCCAGCACTTCGAGCATGTGGTACAACGACGGTCCCGCGGACTGACCGGACACCGCCACCCGGCAGGGATGAATCAACTCGGCCGGCTTGATCCCCAACTCCCCGGCCAAGGCTTTGAGCGCCGCTTCCAAATGCCCCGCCTCCCACGCGGTCACCGCGGCGAATCGCTCCGCGAGTTTTGCCAGCCGGTCGCCGGTCTGCGGCGCGCGGCAGGATTTCGCCACCGCGGCCGGATCGACCGGGAACTCCTCCGTGAAGAAAAACCGGGTCTTTTCCGGCAATTCCTTGAGGAGCTTGATCTTTTCGTGGACCAGTTTCAGCACGCGCGGGTCGGCGGGGCCGCCCATGAACGGTTGGGCGACTTCGCAGAACCGCTCGAAGGGGAGCGCCCGGATGTACTCGCCGTTCATCCACGTCAGCTTCGTGATGTCGAACTTGGCGTTGTGCCGGAGAACTTGCGGCAGGTCGAACATCGCCACGAATTCCTCGATGGGCCGGACTTCCTTGCCGTCCTTGGGCGAGAAGCCGAGCAGACACAGGTAGTTGCGCACCGCTTCCGGCAAGAAACCGTCTTCGATGTAGCTGGTCAACGATGCGAGCCGCGCCTTGGCCGGGTCGGGATCGCGTTTGCTCATCTTCGAGCCGTCGAGGTTGAGGATCATCGGGATGTGGGCGTACTGCGGCGGTTCGACACCGAACGCCCGGAACAACGCGATGTGTTTCGGCGTGTTCGACAGATGATCCTCGCCGCGAATGACGTGCGTGACCCGCATTTCGATGTCGTCCACGACGTTGACGAAATGGAACACCGGGGTGCCGTCGCGGCGGACGATGACAAAATCCGGGTCGAGCATTTCCGTTTCGTTGAGTGGCCGGACGACGCGTCCGGCAATCAGGTCGGGAATCTCGATGGGTTGCCGGGTCATCTTGAACCGGATCGCGCCGTCGCGTTCGTAGGCCAGCCCGGCCTCCTGCAACTGCCGCACGCGCCGCCGGTAGATTTCCGCGCGTTGGGATTGGAAGTACGGGCCGCAGGGACCGCCTTTTTCCGGGCCTTCATCCCAATCGAGGCCGAGCCATTTCAGGCCGTCGAGAATCGTGCGCAACGACGCCTCCGAGTTGCGCGCCACGTCGGTGTCTTCGATGCGGAGGATGAACGTCCCGCCGGTGTGGCGGGCGTAGAGCCAGTTAAACAGCGCCGTCCGCACACTCCCGATGTGCAGGTAACCGGTCGGACTGGGCGCAAAACGGACACGAACATTCATCGGTCCGCACCCTAACAAACTGGCGCGGCGCCCCGCAAGCCGGTAACGACCCGCGGGTTCATTGCATCCGCTGGAGCACGTCGTCGAGCGTGCCGGCAAACGGGCCGGGCCGTTCCATCTTGATGGAGACGAGGGCGGCGGCAAACTTCAGCGACTCGGCCGGGCCGTGTTGGAGCCGCCACGCCATGTACCCGGCAAACGTCGTGTCGCCCCGACCGGTGCGGCCCACCACGCTCCGGTTGGTGAACCGCTCAAACAGCGTCTGGCCGCCGACGCGGGCCAACACGCCGTCGGCCCGGGTGATGACCACTTCGGGGCAGCCCCACGCCTCGAATTGTTTGGCCGCCGCTTCCAAATCGTCCGAGCCGGTGAGGATTTTCGCTTCCACCACATCGAGCTTCACCCGGTCGAGCAGGCCGGCGATTTCCGCCTTGGCCGGCACGTCGGCAAACGTGATCGTGCGGGTCCGGGGATTGACCTGCCGGACAAAACTCTGCATGTCGGCGGAGACACTGTAGCCGCGCGCCCGCAGTCCCCGGATCAGATCCACCGTGAATTCCTGGTCGGTGATGCCGGCCAGATGGACAAACCGCGATGGCACATCCGGCATGTCCTCGATCTGCATGAACCCGGCATTGGCGACCTGATCCATCTCGCGCACGTCCACGTCCGCGCACGGATGGACCACCCGCATCCGGGTTGTCTGCGCCGTGGGGATCAACCGGCATTCGATCCCCAGTTGGCGCATCGGTTCGAGGATGGCGGCATCGGCCGGGCTCATCCGGGTGACCACCAACACCCGGCAGCCGACGCGCGCGGCGGCGACCGCCCCGCACAACACCGCGCTGCCGGGCGCGGTCGTCGGCGCGCCCCGGTACGGGTGAATCTCGTCGTAACACATGTGCCCCATGAACGTGATGTCAAACATTCGTCCTGACCTCCACGCGCCCGCCCGGCGCGATCCGTTGCCAGGCGCCGTCGCCCACGCGCACCGGCACCGCGCAAGCCAATTCGTCCCCCACGGTCACCGCCACCTGGCCGGGCGTGATTTCCACGTCCACTCGTTGAAAATGCCAGTGCACCGTGAACGCCAACCGGCGCCATTGCCGGGGCAGGTTCGGCCGCACGGTCAGCCCTTCCCCGGTCGCGTCCAAGCCGCCGAACCCGAACACCACGGCGCCCCACGCCACGGCGCCGCCGGACACATGCACGCCGCGCTCCGTGTCGAGGTTGACGTCGTCCAAATCCATCCGGCAGGACTGATGGAGGTAGTGCAGGGCTTCGTCGTTCAACCCGCACCGGGCGGCGGCGTAGGCCATGCCGGGCAGCGACAGCGACGAGCCGTGCAAGGTCCGGGCGTTGTAGTACTGCCAGTTCCGCCGCCGGATTTCGCGCGGGTACCGGCTCTCGAACGGGAGAAACGCCGCCAACACGTCCGGTTGTTTCACCGCCTGCGAATGGGCGCAGTAGGTCTCGCAAATGCCGTCCAGGTCCGGCGCCAACTGAAAATATCCCTCGAACTCCTCGATGATCCCGTCCGCGTTCGGCTCGATGATGAACAGCTGGTCGGCCATTTCCTGCCACTGCCGGGCCTCCGCGCCGGTGACGCCAATCTGGCCGGCGATTTCTTTGTAGGCCTCCTGCCGGTGGAGCGCGGCGGCGGCCGCCAGGTTCCACTGGGCAAACAGCGAGATGAACACGTTGTTGTCGGCAAACGTGTGGTACTGGTCCGGACAACCGATGTCCGGCAGATCATACCGGCCCCGCGCCGCGTTCCACCGGAGCCGCGACGCGTAGAACCGCGCGGTCTCGAACGTGAACTCGGCTCCCATGTCGCGCAGCACCGAGTTGTCGCCGGTGACCTCCGCGTACCGGTGGAACATATGCGCGGCATCGGCGGAGATGTGGATTTCCCGGTCCTGCAGGCACAGCCACGGCGCGGTTTCTTCCTGGCCCCGCGTGGAGGTTTCCCACGGCACCTGCGCGCCCTTTGCGCCCCACCGGCGCGCGTTTTCCCGGTACTGCGGCAGTTGGCGGTACCGATATTCCAAAAGCTTCCGCGCCTCCTGCGGCCGAGTCATCAGGTAATAGGGAAACATATGGAAATCCATGTCCCAAAACGTCAGAAACCGGTACCCGTGGCCGGTCAGCCCTTTGATCGGCACGCCCGTCCGCTCGGCAATCGGCGAGAACGCCATGTGCAGGTGCATCTGGCCGAAATTGAACCCCTGCACGGTGGACGGTGCCCCGTCGAACTCCACCCGGCTCGCGCGGAGCCGCTGGCGGTAGCTCGCGATGTGGGCCGCGCGGTTGGCGGCAAACCCGCGCGCCCGTGCCGCCTCGGCCTGCCGGCGCGCTTCCGCCAGCGGCATCGTGCCGGCCACGGCAAACAACGCAATCGAAATTTCGTCTTCGCTCCGGACCACCGCCTCGCATTGGGCGATGGCCACCGAAATCCGGCTGCCCCGCGTGATACATTCCAGCCCGCGCGCGCCCGGCGACGCGAAGCGTTCGCCCGCGTGCCACAAGACCACGCCGTTTGTGTTGGTCACGGACTCGTAGAGGTAGCCGCGGAGTTCCACCGGTGCCTGGTGGTCCAGCCGGCGCACCCGCGCCTGGAGACAAACGAGATGCGGATCCGCCATGCTCACGAACCGCGCCGATTCCACCCGCGTCCGGCGTCCCGCCGCATCGCGGAACACCAGCGTCCGGCGCAGCACGGCGTTGTCCATCTCCAACACCCGTTCGGCGCTCAGGACTTTGTGGGTTTCGAAGGAGAACGGCACTCCGCCCACGCTCACTTGCAGCGCCACCGGGAAGGGCAGGTTCGGCAGGGTCACAATCGCCTCGTCGCCGAGGCCGGCGAGCGCGTCCTGCCGGATGCGTTGCGGATGGCTCAAGATATGATCGGGATCATGAATCCCCAGCAGACTGGCGGGTCCGAGCGCGTACGTTCCCGCGACGTAAAACTCCGGGCGGCCCCACGGCGGGCATTCCTCGTGCGCCCCGCGCAAGCCGAGCATGCCGTTGGACAGGGCAAACGTCGTGCCCAGTTTCCCTTCCAACTCCTTCTTTGTGGACTGGACCCAGTACCGCCACAATGGATCACGCGCCTGCATGTGCGCCTCCCTCGTGGCGTTCGTGGTCGCGGGCGACCGTTTTTGTTTTCTTGAGTCGAGGCATCATCGGGGCGGGATGTTGCCTCAGGAAGGGGCACTTTGTCCATCCCCGACAACGCTCCCGCCCGGCGCCGCGTTAGACCGTGCGGAACAACTCTCCGACCGGGAACCGCACTTTCGCGAGCGCCGCATATTTGTCGTCGGCGCTCCGGTACCCGAGCGCGCAACACACCACCGCCGTGTATCCCTGCGCCGGTAAACCGAGAATCCTGTCGAACTCGGCCGGCGCGAATCCTTCCATCGGGCAGGCGTCCACGCCGAGCAACGCGGCGCTGGTGAGCAGATTGCCGAGCGCGATGTAGCATTGCCGGGCCGCCCATTCCGGGACGCGCGCCCGCCCGGCCGCGCCGAGCAGGCTGCCGGCCATCATTTGCCGGTAACCCGCCAGCGCCGCGCGGTGCCCGCCGCGGATCGCGACAATCCGGTCGAGGAACCGGTCAATCTCCGCTTCCGTCAGGCCGGTGCGCGCGGCGAACACGAGGAAATGCGACGCGTCCACCACCTGCCGCTGGTTCCAGGCGTGCGGCAGCAACTGCGCGCGGGTGGCCGGGTCCTGGACAATGATGAACCGGTAGGGCTGCAGCCCAAACGACGACGCCGTCAACGCCAGGACCTCTTGCAGCGTCTTCCATGTTGCCGCCGGGATTTGGCGATGGGGGTCGAACACCTTGGTGGCGTACCGCCACTGGAGCGCTGCGAGGAGTTGTTGGTCTGTGATCATGAGTTCCTTTCCGTTGGATGCTCTGACCATAGCACAGGCGCGGCCGAATGCAGCGGGTCAGCGAGCAAAAATTGGCTCGAAAACCGCGCCGCCTTTCCCTACAATGAGGCGCGAGGAGGTTGATCATGCCGGAACTTGCGTATGTGAACGGACAATTTATGCCCCTGGCTCAGGCCACGGTACCGGTGGAGGACCGGGGGTTCCAATTTGCCGACAGCGTCTATGAAGTGTTGCGCACCTACGGGGGGCAGCCGTTTGCGCTGGACGAACATCTGGCCCGGTTGCGCCGCAGTTTGGCGGCCATCGCCCTCGACTATCCCACCGAGGGCCTGCGCGGAATCATCGCCGAAGCCGTGCGCCGGGCGGCGTTCCCGGAAGCGGTCATCTACCTGCAAATCACCCGCGGCGTGGCGCCGCGCCACCGCGCCATCCCGGCGCAAGTGCGCCCAACGCTCGTGCTGACCGTCCGCGCGCTCGTGCCGCACCCCGAGTGGCAGGAACACGGCATCCGCGTCATCACCGTGCCGGACAACCGCTGGGGCCGGTGCGACATCAAATCGGTCGGGCTGTTGGCCAACGTGCTCGCCCACCAGGCCGCCCGCAACGCCGGGGCGCACGACGCGATTTTTGTCGAGGCCGACGGCACCGTCAACGAATCCACCGCCGGCAACGTGTTCATCGTGCGCGCCGGTCAACTGCTGACGCCGCCCAAGAGCCACCGGATTCTCGCCGGCATCACCCGCGACAAGTTCCTCGCCATCACCCCGGTCACCGAAACGCGGATCACCGCCGCCGACCTGCTCGGTGCCGACGAAGTGTTTTTGACCGCCACCACGGTGGAAGTCGTGCCGGTGGTGATGGTGAACGGCAAACCGATCGGCTCCGGAACGCCGGGACCGGTTACGCGGCGGTCGTTGGAGTTGTTCCATAAAAACTTTCGGCCGGCAGGCCCGTCGCGCGGATAACCCGGTCGCGGAGGGCGTCCACCTCGGCGTCCGTGAGCGCCGCCACAAACTTCCAGGCCGGCACGCCGTCCACGCGCGTCATCGGTGGCCGGGCGACGGTGCAGACTTGCACCCGCTTGACGTTGCCGATTTCGCGCAGCCGGTCACAGTACGCGGCGATTTCGTCCGGCGCCGGCCCGACGCCGCGGATCTTCAGGAACAGGCTCTGGATGACCACCGGCCGATCCTGCGCGCAGCCGGTGATGTTCTGCAGGATTTTGGCGAATGGGATCCGGCTGCGGTTGATGAGCCGGTAATACGCCTCGGTGCCGGCATCGAGTTTGGCCCAGACCTCGCCGTCGTGGGCGTCGAGGAGTTGCAACCCGCGCTGCACGTCCGGCCGGTCCAGGCCGCCGGCGTCGGTGAGAAGGACGATTTTGACGCCGGGCGGTTTGACGCGGGCGATCATGGCCACGGTTTCGGAAAAATTGCGGAGCGTCGTCGGCTCGGCGTCGCCGCTCAGGGCGATGTCGGTGACGCGGAGTTGATCGTGCGGCACGCCGGCAAATTGCGGAAGCCGCGAGAGGTCCATTGCCAACATCGCGCGAAGTTCCCGCTCGGCGACGGCGAGGTCGAACGTGGTGACCGGCGCGGGCGTGGAGCGGTCCACCTGGCAGTAGAGGCAGTCGAAGTTGCAGATTTTGTCCGGGTTGGTGTTCAGGCCGATGGAAATGCCGCGGCTGCGGCGCGAGAGCACCGGGTAGACGTACCGGAACTCCGCGAACTGGCGCGGATGATGTTGATGAGCGTTGAGGATGGCCACGGGGACATCATAGCCGGTGGCCGCGGGAATTTCCACAAAGGGAAAATGTGCAGGGCAGACGCATCTATTTTGGCGGAGGCGAAATGTTTTCCACGCCCCAATGTCCGCGCCCCGCGCGCCGCAGGCTCTGTGTCCAGCGCAGAAAGCACTCCAGAACCCGTCCGAAAACCTCGTTTCTGAATGACAACGACTGATGAAATGGTGACAGTATCCAGATGCGCCGCTGCCCTGGGCCCATGGCCTCCGTCACTTGACAGAAGCCGGGCCGGTTGCTAGTTGAATGCCGGCAGGGTCGAGGAGATTCAATGAAACGACGATTGACTGTCATCACCTTGAGTCTGGCGGTTGGTTTGTGGAGCGCCTCGTGCCTGCAGCAACCCCCCGCCGCGCCGACCGCCCCGTCCCCGCCGGCAGCATCCGACGTGCACCGCTATCAGATCATCGTGGCGTCCGAAGGCGACAAGGGGTCGGTGTTGTTCCTCTTGGACACCAAGGAAGGCGCAACGTGGCTGTATCGGCCGCCGCAGGGGTCGGCGGTGAACGGGTTTTGGAGCGACATCCCGCGCATCACGTACCCGCCGGACTTTTGGCAGCGGGCGTTCAGTCAACTCGGCAGTGCGCCCTCCCCGGCCGCCACCGGGGCGCCGCCTGCGGCAGCGAGCGCGGCTCCGGCCCGGTCAGGCCTGCCGGACAGCAGGTAATGATTACGCCACCGGTTTGGGGGCGGCTTGTTTCTTGCGGTCCTTCAACCGGCGCAAGCGGCGGAGGCGACGTTTTCTTTTGATTTCCTTGTTGTATTGCTGGCTCATGGTTTCCGTTTCGGTTTGCCCAACTGTTTGAGGAGTTTGGTGATATGGGCCTTGGCGTCTTTCGTCAAGGGCGCGCCATGGGCGAAGGTGGCGACTTGAAAAGTGATGTCCCGCAGCCGGTGGAGCGACGCGATGGCTTGGTCCCGGTCTTCCAGGAATTGCTCCGGCAACAACGCCGGTCCCCGGCCGGAGGTGTTGACGAGCACATCGCCGAGCAACAACGTGCCGCCGTCGGTCTTCGCGTAGAGCGCCGTCTCGCCGGCACCCGCGCCCGGCAAGTGCAGCGCCTTCACACCGCCGGGCAACGTTTCGCCGTCGAGCACGAGCACGTCAATCTTCGTGTCGCAATCCGCCGGCGCGGCCTCGTGGGCGTAGATTTGCACGTCGAACTGTTGGCGCAACCACCCGGCATCCCGGTCGTGATTGGCGTTGGTCAGGAAAATTCCGACCGGCGCGCCGAGTTCTTGCAGCGCCCGCCAATCCTCCCGGCCCGGCCGGACCGGGTCCACCACCCACACTCCCGCCCGGGTCCGGAGCGCGTAGCTGTTGAACTCGATCTTCCATGGAGCGTGGAATTTCGACCACCCGAACAGATTTTTCGTGACGGCGATCATCGCGGCGGCAGTCTAACCGGCCCGCGGCCATCCGGCAAGAGGGTTGCCGGCGCGAACGTTTCCGTGCACAATACCGGCATGATCTACCGCACACTCGGACGCACAGGATTGAAAGTCTCGCAACTCGGTTTCGGCGCGATGCGGCTGCCGATGGCCGGCGACCGCGTGAACCGGGACCTGGCCATCCCGATGATCCACCGGGCGTTTGAGGCCGGCGTGAACTACATTGATACCGCCACGATGTACTGCAACAACGACAGCCAATGCGCCGTCGGCGAGGCGCTCGTGGGCTGGCGCGACCGGATTGTGGTGTCCACCAAGAACCCCTACTTCGGCGAGGACGAGAAAGAATGGTGGACAAATCTGGAAAACAGCCTCCAGCGGCTCCGGGTGGATTCCATTGACATCTACAATTACCACGGCATCAACTGGGACAATTACACCAGGAACATCGCGCCGCGCGTCAGCCGGTGGATGCAGCGCGCCAAAGACCAGGGCCTCATCAAACACATCTGCACGTCGTTCCACGACGACAACGCCGCCTTGCGCCGCATCGTGGACACCGGCGCCGTGGCCGCCATCACGCTCCAGTACAACCTGCTCGACCGCCGGCTCGAAGACGGCATCGCCTACGCGCACGAGCAGGGCATCGGCGTCATCGTCATGGGCCCGGTCGCGGGCGGCCGGTTGGGGGCGGACTCCGCGGCCTTCGCGTCCGTCAAACACATCGCGGCGCGCGTGCCGGAGTTGGCGCTGCGGTTTGTATTGAGCAACCCGCACGTCACGGTCGCGCTGTCCGGCATGAGCACGATGCAACAGGTCGAGGAGAATCTCGCCATTGCCAGCGACCCCGTGGCGTTGCGGCCCGGTGATGACGTGGCGATCCGCGAGCACCTGGTCCGCCTGGAGAAGTTGACGGACCTCTACTGCACCGGCTGCCGGTATTGCCTGCCGTGCCCGCACGGGGTGAACATTCCCGGCATCTTCGATTGGTTCAACAAGGGCCGGATCTACGGCACCTGGGAATATGAACGCCAGCGCTACCGGCAATGTTTGCGCAATCAGCACGGCGCCGACCAGTGCGTCGAGTGCGGCGATTGCGAACCGAAATGCCCCCAACACATCCCCATCCGCCAACGCCTGCGGGAGGCGCACGCCGCGCTGACGTGAATCCGAGCGCGATCATTGTCGCCGGGGTGTGCGCCCTCATCGCGCTGCTGTACGCGCCGCTGGTGCTGTGGATCGGGCGCGCGAGCGTGCAGCTCACGCAACTCAGCACCGGGGCCGTGCTGGTGGCGGTGACGCTGGGGATCGGATTGCGCGACACGTGGCGCACGGCCCGGCCGCGTCCGCAGGTCAACGCCCACGGGGCGATGTTGCTGGCCTGGGCGATGATCAGTCTCGGCGCGGCCAGCTATCTGCCCGGCTGGGCGTTGCCGCTGGTGCTGTTGTCGTTCTGTCTCGCGGTGACGGCGGTGGTGTCGTTCGTGTTCGGGCAGGTGGGGGTCCGGGAATTCCTGCCGGCCATCGGCGGATTTTTCGCGCTGGGCGTGTTGGCCGGGCTGTTTCCGACACTCGACTGGCCGTTGCGCGCCATTGCCGGTCAGCAGGCCGGGCATCTGCTGGCCCTGTTCGGCCAATCCGTCGAACTCGCCGCCGTCGGTCACCGGCCGCCGGAGTTGCTGTTGCGGGTGGCCGGGCGCAGCTATCTCGTGGCGACGGAGTGCAACGGCTTCGGCCTGCTCACGTCGGCCGTGCTGGTGGCAACCATTCTGGCGTTTCAGGCACGGCTGCCGGGGTTGAGCAAGGTCGGGCTGATCGCGCTGGCGGTGCCCATTGCCATCGCCGGCAATTTCCTGCGGATCGTCGGCATCGCGCTGGTCGCGCCGCGCGTGCCGGTGCCGTACGGCTTGATTCACGAGGGCGTCGGCCTCATTTTCTACGGGGCCGGCTTGGGATTGATTTGGTTCATTGCGCGAAAGGAGACCTCATCATGTTGACTGTGCTTGTGCACGTGCGGGTGAAACCGGAGTCGGTGGAGGCATTCAAGGCGGCGACGCTGGCCAATGCCCGCGCCAGCCGGCACGAACCCGGTGTTGCCCGGTTCGATGTGCTCCAACAACAGGACGACCCCACCCGGTTCGTCCTCATCGAAACCTACCGGACGCCCGACGCGCCCGCCCAACACAAAGCGACCGCGCACTACGCCACGTGGCGGGATACCGTCGCGCCCCTGATGGCCGAGCCGCGGCACAGCGTGAAGTACGACTCGCAATGATTGCCTTCGAGTTTGCCACGGCGACGCGGATTGTGTTCGGGGCCGGCACGTTGAAGGAAGCCGGAACGCTGGCGCGGGCGTTGGGCCGGCGTCCCTTTGTCGTGACCGGCAAGGCGGTGGACCGCGCGGCGCCGTTGCTCCGCCAGCTACCGGGCAGCGCGACGTTTTCCGTGGCCGGCGAGCCGACCCTCGCCACGGTGCGCGCCGGCGTGGCGCAGGCTCAAGGTTGCGATGTGGTCATCAGCTTTGGCGGCGGAAGCGCGATTGATGCCGGGAAGGCGATTGCGGCGTTGCTCACCAATCCCGGCGACCCGCTCGATTACGTCGAGGTCATCGGCAAAGGCAAACCGATCACCCAGCCGCCGGTGCCGTTTATCGCGATCCCGACCACGGCCGGCACCGGCGCGGAAGTGACGCGCAACGCCGTGTTGGGGGCGCCGGAGCACAAGGTCAAAGTCAGCCTGCGCAGTCCGTTGATGTTGCCGCGCGTGGCGTTGGTGGACCCGGACGTGGTGGCGGCGCCGCTGGCCAGCCGGCTGGATGCGTTGACGCAGTTGATCGAGCCGTTCGTGTCCAAGAAGGCGAATCCGCTGACCGACGCGATTTGCCGTGAAGGAATGCGCCGGTGGCGCGCGGGCGGCAATGAGAACTGGGCGTTGGCGGCGTTGTTCAGCGGGATGGCGCTGGCCAACGCCGGCCTCGGCGCCGTGCACGGGTTGGCCGGGCCGCTCGGCGGCATGCTCGACGCGCCGCACGGCGCGTTGTGCGCGGCATTGTTGCCGGCAGTGATGGAAATAAATTACCGGCTCGCGCCAAACAAGGAACGCTTTGATGAAGTCCGCCGGCTGGTCGGCGACTTGAGCCATTTGGAAGTGCCGTCGCTGCGGCACTACGGGTTGCGCCGGGAGGATTTCCCGGCGGTCGTGGAAAAAGCCGCCGCGTCGAGCAGCATGAAGGGCAATCCGGTGACCTTGACTCGGGAACAAATGGTGGAGATTCTGGAGCGCGCGCTATGAAACGACAACCGAACGTCATCGTCTTTTTTACCGACCAACAACGCTGGGACACGACCGGGCTGCACGGCAATCCGCTCGACCTGACGCCCAATTTTGACCGGCTTGCCCGGCAGGGGACGCACGTCGCCCACTCGTTCACCTGCCAGCCGGTCTGCGGCCCGGCGCGGGCGTGTTTGCAGACCGGGTTGTATCCGACGCAGTTGGGATGTTTCCGCAACGGGATCGCGCTGCCGCCGCAGGCCCAAACCCTGGCCCATTATTTCCGCGCCGCCGGTTACACCACCGGCTACATCGGCAAATGGCACCTGGCCGGCCCGAAACGGCCCGGCCAGGAACACGTCGGCCCCGTGCCCCGCGCGTTGCGCGGCGGCTACGAATACTGGCTGGCGGCGAACCTCCTCGAGTTCACCTCCGACGCGTATCAGACGACGCTTTACGACAATCAGAACCGGCCCGTTGCGCTGCCCGGCTACCGGGTGGACGCGCTGACCGACGCGGCGATCCGGTATCTCGACACGCGCCGGTCGCGGCCATTTTTCCTGTTCATCTCGTACCTCGAACCGCATCACCAGAACCGGGTGGACGATTATCCGCCACCGGAAGGCTATCGCGAACGATACGCGGGCCGGTGGATTCCGCCGGACCTGGCGGCGTTGGGCGGCAGCGCCCACCAGCATCTGGCCGGCTACTACGGGATGGTCAAACGGCTCGACGAAGCGCTCGGCCGGTTGATGGACGCGGTGACCAGCCTCGGCCGGCGTGACGACACGATCGTGCTGTTCACGTCCGACCACGGCTCGCATTTCAAGACGCGCAACGGCGAGTACAAACGTTCCTGCCACGAAAGCTCGATTCGGGTGCCGACCGCGCTCTGGGGGCCGGGCTTCGACGGCGGCGGTCAGGTCCGGGAACTGGTGAGTCTGGTGGACCTGCCGCCGACGTTGCTCGACGCCGCCGGCCTGCCGGTGCCGCGCGCCCTGCAAGGCCGCTCGTTGCTCCGGCGAAACCGCGGCTGGCCGGACGACGTGTTCATCCAGATCAGCGAATCGCAAGTCGGCCGGGCGGTGCGGACGCGCCGGTGGAAATACTCCGTGACCGCGCCCGGCAAAGACGGGTGGAAAGACGCCGCCGCGGACCGCTACGTCGAGGAATATCTCTACGATTTGTGGCACGACCCGTACGAGTTGCGGAACTTGATCGGACGGAAGTCGCACGCCAACGTGGCCCGGGTGATGCGCCAGCGATTGCTGCGCCGGATGGTCGCCGCCGGAGAAAAGAAACCGGTCATTGAACCGGCCCCCGAAAAACCGTCGGGGCAGCAAGCGATTCCCGACGCGGAGGCGTGGTGGTGATGGGCCGGTGGGCTCTCGGCCTTGGGCTTGCGTTGTGGGTCGCCGGTTGCGGCCGTCCCGATCCGGCGCCGCCGGTCATTCCTGTCACGGCGGCGGAACTCCGGCGGGTGATCACGGCCGCGCGCGCGAAGGCGGTCCTGGTCAACGTCTGGGCCACGTGGTGCGGGCCGTGCCGGGAAGAATTGCCGGATTTGGTGCGGTTGGAACGCGACGGACGCGCGGCGGGGTTGAAAGTGTTGTTGGTTTCGGCCGATTCGGAGAGTGACTTGCCCCAGGTCAAAAGATTTCTCGCGCAGCATGGAGTGTGTTTCCCCACGTATTTCAAGGCGCAAAAAGACATGGAGTTCATCAACGGTCTCGACCCGCGTTGGAGCGGCGCGCTGCCGGCGACGTTCATTTTTGACAACCAGGGCAAACTGGTGAACCGTCTGGAAGGCAAGGCGACGTACGCGGAGTTCGTCGCCCTCATTCAACCCGTACTGGAGGAACAACAATGAACCGGATGCAAACCATGGCGATCGTTTTCACGTTGGCGACCGGCGCCCACGCGGCGAGTCTGCAATTGGGCGACACACTGCCGGCGCGCGATGTGCCCATGAAAAATGTGGACGGAAAGACGCTGACCATTGCCGACGCCAAAGGACGGCATGGGACGCTGGTGATTTTCTCGTGCAATCACTGTCCGTTTGTGAAGGCGTGGGAGACCCGGATCGCCGCCGTGGGCAACGCCGCGTTGGCGAAGGGCGTGGGTGTCATTCAGATCAATGCCAACGATCCGGCGGTGCAGCCGGCGGACGGTTATCAGGAGATGCAGCAACGCGCCCGCGAACGCGGGTTCCAATTCCCCTACGTCGTGGATGCCACTTCAGACGTGGCGCGCGCGTTCGGCGCCGGTCACACGCCGGAATGTTTCCTGTTTGATGCCGCCGACAAGCTCGTGTACCGCGGCGCGGTGGACGACGACAAGGATGCCGCCAGGGTGACCCAGCATTGGTTGCGGGATGCCGTGGACGCGCTGGCGGCCGGGCGCGAAATCGCCACCAAAGAAACCAAGGCGATCGGCTGCACCATCAAGTTCCGCAAGAAATCCTGACGGCGTCCAACTCGATCTCGAACAGGAGGTCGTGCCGGCAGACGTCGTTTTCGGTGGTCACCACCGGCAAGTCGGTGAGCTGGTGCGCGGCCAGCCAGTCGCGCCACGCGGGCACATCGGCGGCGCGCTTGATGTAGGCCACGGCGCGGGTCGTGTCCTGCCAGTTCATCCCGCGCGATTCCAAGATGGCCGCGACGACCCGCATCGTGAGGTCAATCTGCGCCAGCGTGTTGCCGATGTGCGCCGTGTTGCCGCCCGGCTCGATGCTGGCGGTGCCGGAAATATAAAGCGCCCGGTGATCCACCAGATCCACTTCCACCGCCCGGCTGAAGGAACTGCCGTATTGCAGAGCCGGGCATTGCAGCGGCGACGGCACCGCTGCCACCCGCACACGGGGGTCGCGCGGCGCGATGGCGTACGCGTCGGCAATGATCGCCGTGCGGGCCGCGTTTGCGCCGCTGATGCCGGTGCTGGCGGGCACGAGACCGTCGAACACGCCGCGCTCGCGGAAGAACTGGTTGCGGACGGCGTTGAAGTCGCCGTACCACTCCAGCAGCCGGTCGAGGTAGAACCAGGTGCGGACGACATGGGCAAAGGTCAGGCCGGCTTGCGCGAGCGCGGTCTCCATCAACGCAAAGGTCGCCCGGGCCTGGTCGGCGCGGGACAGCTTGCCGTTGGCCGGCCACAGATCGCCGAGATGGCAATGTTTGGCGTGGCCGTCGTCATACACGCTGCCCACCGTCCGCCCGTCGAGGCGGAGCCGCTGCACCGGCACGCCTTTGATGGCATGGACCTGCACGCCGGTCAGCGCCAGCCCGCCGCTCGCGCCTTCGACGAGCCACGTGACCGGCCAATCCAGCGCCGCGCCCCATTCCGCGCGCACCAGGCCGACATCCGCCCGTTTGCCGTTCGGGATGCCGAACACGTCCATCGTGAGAATCGCCGCGTCCAGCTCCGCGACCTGCCGGTGGATGTCGGCAAACAGGTTGCGGAAGTCCGCCCCCGGTCGCGGCGTGGCCGTGATGAACCATTCCGCCCAATCGCGGTGTGCGAGGCGGATGACTTGTAGCCCCGGCGTGGTGTTCATTTTTTTCCACTCTAACACCGCGCCGGCGGAATGGGAGCACAGAAAAAACTTCTCTGGCGGGGAAAGTCCGGTATGCTGGGGAACAAATCGGCACCGGTGGTGTCACAACTCACAAACCCATGGAGAACAACATGCGCCTGATCCTCTGCCTGCTTGCGTTCCTCGCCGCCCAACCCGTGACCGGCGGCGAACTGTTCATCCGCGAGATCCGCTACAACGGCACCCTCACGGAGACCGAGGCCCGGTTCACCGTGGACCTCGATCTGGAAGCGACCGGCCCCGCCGCCGCGCCGCTGTTTGAAGGCGACGTGGCCGTGCTCAACGCGAAATTACCGGCTCCGCTGCGCCTGACGCGGACCGGGTGCGCCTACCACCTCGCGGCCGCCAGGGCCGGCCGGCACAAGTTCCAGCTCGACCTCGTCGCCAAGATCACCCGCGCCGAGCCGTGGAACCAAATCACCTTTACCGGCCCGGTGGCCGTCATCGCGGCCATCGCCGCGCAGGCGCCGGGCGAAGGTCTCGAACTGCAGTTGCTCCAGGGCACAACGGCGGAGACCGGCACCAAAGCCGGCGTGACCCGGTTGCGCGGGTTTCTCGGCGCGGACCGGGTGGTGTCGTTGCGCTGGCAGAGCAAGGCGGCGGAAGTCGTCCGCACCGCGCTGTTGACGTGCGCCACGACGGCCCGTGTGCAGGTGACGCCGACCGTGGTGAAGTACACGACCCAGCTTCAATATGAAATCGTGCAGGGCACCGTGCCGCGGCTGGCGCTCCGCCTGCCGGCGAATCAGGCGTTGATTCGATTGCAGGGCGACAGCATCCGCGACTGGCAGGTTGCCGACCAGCGGCTGACCGTCGAATTCATCAAGCCGGTCGAGAAATCCGTGACGCTGACGTTGTTCACCGAGCAGGCCGTCGAGGGCGCCGCGCTGCCGGTGGAGCCGCCCCAACCGCTCGCCGTCGAGCGCGAAGCGGGCACGGTGCAGTTGACCGCCGAGGATGTGCAGGTGGAAACCGAGAACCCGACCGGCCTGCGCCAGATCAACGCCGCGCCCGGCGACCTCGCCGCGTGGCAGTTTTACGCCCGACCGTTCGGGCTGACGGTGAAACTGCGCCGGATCGAGCCGGTCGTGAGCGTCGCCGACCGGGTCGGCGTCCGGCTCGAAGAAGCCCGCCTGCTCGTGACGCACGCGCTGACGTTGACCGTCGAGAAAGCCGGCATTTACGCGCTCGAACTCGTTCCCCCGCCGGGCATGGTCGTGGCCGACGTGCGCGGCGAGGGCGTGGAAGATTGGAAGGCCGCCGCCGGCACGGTGGCGGTGACGTTCAGCAAACGCATTCTCGGGACCCAGAAGTTGGAGGTCCAACTCGAGCAGGCGCTGAAAACCCTGCCGGAGAAGTTCGCGGTCGAATCGTTGCGGGTGACCGGCGCGGTCAGGAGCACCGCCCAAATCGGCGCCGCGGCGGTGGCCGGCATTCAGCTCAAAACCGCCGGGGACGAGTTGGTGGGCGTCCGCGAAATCCCGATCAACCGGCTGGCGCAGCGGACGGACGAGGGGTTGGCCTACCTCGCCCAACAACCGGATTGGAAACTGGCTCTCGCCGCCGAGCGGCTCGCCGCGCGCGTCACGGCCGACATCTTCAACCTCGTCACGATTGGCGACGGCCTGGTGGGCGGCAGCGCCACCCTCCGGTACGCCATCATCAATCAGGGCGTCCAGGAGTTCCGCGTCAAGCTGCCGGCCCAGTGGAAAAACATCGAGTTTACCGGCCCGAACATCCGCCGCAAAGAATTGCAGGACGACACGTGGGTGATCGGCCTGCAGGAAAAAGCGTGGGGCGGCTACACGTTGGTCGTGACCTACGACATGCCGTTTGACCCGCACACCGCGACGTTGCCGGTCGGCGGCGCGCACGCGGTCGGCGTCGAACGCGAGACCGGCAGCATCGCCATCACCAGCGCGGCCAACCTGCAAATCCGCGGCAACCCCGGCCCCGCCCTGCGCCGGGTGGACAGCGCGGAGTTGACCGACGCCGACCGGGCGTTGATCACGCGGCCGGTGCTGCTGGCCTACCGGTACGCCGGTCCGGCGGACGCGGCGGAACTCGCGGTGGACGTGCGCCGGTTCGAGGAACTGCCGGTGCTGGAGGCGGTGGCCGACCGGACGCAGTTGACGACCGTGCTGACCGACGCCGGGCAGTTGCTGACGCAGGCGTCGTTCATGGTGAAAAACAACGAGAAACAGTACCAGACGTTCACCTTGCCGGCGGGCGCGGATTTCTGGGCGTGCTACGTCCGGGGCGAGCCGGTCAAGCCGGAGCGCAGCGGCGCCCAACTGCTCGTGCCGTTGCCGCGCGGCGTGAACCGGGACGAAGCGTTTGCGGTGGACATCGTGTACGCGCAAACGATCGGCGCGTTGAGCCGGTGGTGGCCCCGGTCGGTCGCGCTGGCCGCGCCGCGCACCGACGTGCAGACGACCTACGCCGAGTGGGAACTGTTCGTGCCGGCGACGCAACGGCTGGCCGCGTTTGGCGGCAACATGACCGTCGCCCGCGGCACGACCTACGGCCTGCGCGACGCCTGGCGCGAGTTCATCCGGTTTTACGACGGCGTCTTTCAACACGGGTTTGGTCTCGCGGTCGCGGCGGGCGTCGTGCTGCTCGTTGGGTTCTTCATTGCCAGCGCCATCCGGCGGGGCTGGCGCGGCGTGATCCCGGTCTTTGCGGTGCTGGCCATCGTGTTCGTGTTGGCGGCGATGCTGTTGCCGGCGCTGAGTTCGAGCCGCGAAAAAGCAAGACAAGTCGCAACCGTGAGCAACCTCCGGCAAGTCGGACTCGCCATCGCCCAGTTTGCGGACGAGCATCAGGGCAACACCCCGGGCAGTCTCGAGGAATTGATGCCGAAGTACCTGACCTCGCCGCGCGTGTTGCACGACGTGGGCACCGGCGAGCGGTTCACCTATGTCGGCGCCGGCCTGAAATGGCAGGACAACACCGACGCCATCCTGGCCTACAGCGCCGACAACCGCGGCGGCGGCACTGTGCTCTACAACGACGGTCGCGTCGAGTACCGGCGGTCTCTGCAATTCGGAGCGGGCGGCAGCGGAGTTCGCACGGAGACGAGCTTGACCCCGGAGCCGGCAGCGCCGCCGGCGGTGACCGGGCCGCCGGCTGGTGGCCCCGATAAAGTGGAAGGGAAACCCATGGCGGCGGGGATTCGGCCGATTCGGATTGAGATTCCGAAGACGGGCGCGCGGCTGGTGTTCACGAAGGTGTTGAACGTGCGGAGCGAACCGCTGACGGTGAGCGCGCTGGCGATGCCGCAGCGCGTGTTCAACACGGTGCGCGGGCTGACACAGGCGGCGGTGTTTGTCGTCGGGTTGGTGTTGTTCTGGTGGCATGTCCGGCCTGCCGGGCGGCGGAGCAGTTTCGCGCTGACGGTGGCGCTGGCGTTGATGATCGGCGGGGTGACGGCGATGCTGGTGTCCTACCGGCTGCTGGACGAGGCGTTGATCGTGGCGGCGCCGCTGGTCGGGTTGGTGGTCGCGGTCTGGGCCATCCGAAAACTCTGGCGGCGCATGGCACCGCCCGCGCCGGTCGCGCCGCCGGTGATTGCGGCGTTGCTGCTCGCGTGCTGCCTGTCGGCAAACGCGGCGGAACCGGCGGCTTCCATCGTGTCGGCCCAATACACAGGCGCGGTGCGGGCGTTGGATGAGAAGGAAACGGCGCGCGTGGCGCAGTTCGACGCGGTGTTGACCGTGGACGCGGCGGAGGCCAATCAAAGTATCCGGCTGTTCGGTCCGGATGTGGCGGTGCAGGAATTCAGCGGGCCGACCGGCGGCTGGTGGCGGGAACGGTCGGGCGCGCGGCTGGTGTGGGATCAGGGCGGCGTGAGCGTGGTGTTGCCGCAGAAAGGCCCGGCCACGTTGCGGCTGAAGTTCCTGGTGAAACTCACCGGGGACGTGACGAAACGCCGGCTGCAGTTCGCGCTGCCGACGGCGTTGAGTTCGCGCGCGGCGGTCACGCTCGACGAGCCTGACGCGACGGTGGAGGTGCCGTCGGCGGTGTCGTTCCAGACGGTGCCCGACGGCCCGAAGACGCGGGTCGAGGCGGTGTTGGGCGCGGCGGACCGGTTGGAGTTGCATTGGACGCCCCGGACGAAGCGGGCGGCGGAAATCGCGGCGACGGTGTTCTGCCAGAACGCGTCGCGGGTCAGTTTCGGCGGCGGCGTGGTCAGTGTCCGGTCGGTGCTCGATTACAACGTGACGCAGGGCGAGCTGCGGCAGGCGCGGGTGCGGCTGCCGGCGGGGCAACGGTTGATGCGCGTCGGCGGCGAGGCGATTCGGACGTGGAAACTCGACGGCGATGTGGTGACGGTGGAGCTGGTCAAGGGCGTGACGCCGAGTTACCGGCTGACGGTGGAGACGGAGAAACCGTTGGCGCTGGCGGCGCAGGATGTCGCGGTGCCGCGCGCGTTGGATGTGCAACGCGAGACGGGGCTGGTGGCGTTGCAGGCCGGTGACGAACTGGCGGTGAGCGTCGAATCGGCCAGCGAGTTGCAGAAGGTGGACGTGGAGGAGTTTGCGCCGGCGGCGGCCGGCAGCGGCGTGGCGAGCGCCTACCGGTTCTTGAAACCGGAGTTTGCGTTGGTGGTGCGGGTCGCGCCGGTATTGCCGCAGGTCGAGGCGGTCCTGCGCCAGCTTGTGCGGATCGGCACCGAGCAAATCGGGTTGTCGGCCGCGGTGGATTACACGATCAAACGGGCCGGCGTGTTCGCGTTGCGGCTGGCGGTGCCGCCGGGCTACCGGGTCGAGCGGGTGACCGGCCCGAACCTCGCTCAGTGGGTCGAACGCGAGGGAACATTGGAGGTGACGCTCCCACAGCGGACGACGGGGGCGTACTCGTTGCAGGTGGAGTTGGTGAAGAATCTGCGGGAGCTGCCGGCGACGTTGACGGTGACGGGCGTGCAACCGCTCGAGGTGCAGAAGCTGACCGGGTCGGTGTCGGTCGCCGCCGAGGAAGGCGTGCAGGTGAAGACGGAAACGTTCACGGGCGTCAGCGAGATGCCGGCGCCGGCGGGGTTGGCGTTCAAGTTGATTCCGGGCGCCGCGCCCGGCTGGCAGGTGACGGTGAGCACGGAGAAAATCGAGTCGTGGGTCCGGGCCGAGGTGGTGAACTGGGTGACGTTGACGGAGACGCTGGTGAGCGGCCGGTCGGTGGTCCGGTACGAGATCGCCAACGCGCCGACGAAGGAGCTGCGCGTGCAGGTGCCGGCGGCGTTCCGCAATGTCGAGGTGACCGGCCCCAACATTCGCCGCAAAGATCCGGTGGCGGGCGAGTGGCGGATCGAACTGCAAAACAAGGTCCGGGGCGCGTACCTGCTGACGGTGACGTGGGAACAGCCGTGGGATGCGGCGGCCGGCAAGCTGGAGTTGCCGGGCGTGCAGGCCGGTGGCGTCGAGCGCGAGACCGGATTCGTGGCGGTGACGGCGCGGCCGCCGTTGCGGGTCGAAGGCCGGAGCGTGGCGGATTTGTTGAAGGTGGACGGTCGGGAGTTGCCGGACTGGGCGGGGCGGGGCGAGCCGACGCTGGCGTACCGGTATCTGCGGCCGGGGTTTGTGTTGGCGCTCGGCGCGCAACGGTTTGAGGAGGCGGAAGTGTTGCAGGCGTTGGTGGACAATGTCCGGCTGACGACCGTGGTCAGCGAGGACGGGCAGATGATGACCGAGATGGCGCTGGCGGTCCGCAACAACGCCCGGCAGTATTTGGAAGTCACGTTGCCGGCGGGGGCGAGCAACGTGTGGTCGGCCTTCGTGGCCGGCCAGCCGGTGCGGCCAATGGTGCGCGACGGGAAATTGTTGGTGCCGATGGAACGCTCCGGAGCGGACGGCGCGCCGGTGAGCGTGGAGTTGACGTACGTCGGCGCGAGCCGGTTCCCGCGACACAGTGGCAAGGTGGAGTTGCAGACGCCGGCGTTGGACATGCCGTTGAAGAATGCCCGGTGGGACTTGTATCTGCCGCCGGACTTCGAATACACGGCATTGGCCGGTTCGATGAGACAGGAATTGGCGGCGGAAGTCAGGCGGGCGGCGGCCGCGCCGGTGGCGCAGGTGTTCGGTTGGTCGGAGTATGCGCGGGAGGAGAGCAAGAAGAAGGTGGCGCGCGACGCCGAGACGCAGTCGTCGTTGAGCAACGCCCGGGCGCAGTTGCGAGGCGGGAAGGTCACCGATGCGTGGAATTTCTACAGCCGGGCCAAAGGCAATGTGGGGACCGATGATTACCGGGCCAACGAGGACTTGAAGCGGTTGGAGAAGGAACTCCGACAGGAACAGGGGAAACAGATGCAGCAGGCGCAACAAGGGTTCGTGGCGATGAACGCGGCGGTGCCGCAAGTGGACTATGATTTGGCGGCGGCGGAGAAGCAGGCGGAAAAAGTGCAGAAGGCGCAGGAGATCGCGGTGGCGAAGGCCTTGCCGTTGCGGGTGAACCTGCCGAAACGCGGCGTGCACTTGGCGTTCACGCAAGTGCTCCAGACGGAACTGCGGAAACCGTTGACGGTGGAGTTTGCGGCGGCGGAAGCGAAGGCGATCAGTTGGCCGGCCGCGCTGGGGCTGGGCGCGCTGGGCTTGGCCGGGTTGTGGGTGCTGGTGGCGGTCGGGCTGCGCCGGGGTTGATTGGAGTCGCACCCTTCAGGGGCGGGCGGGGAACGCAGGCTGACGCCGGCGGCTACGCCGGGCGCGGTTTCTTGGCCATCACCTGCTTGATGACGAAGAGCGCTTCCTCGAGGCGGAACGGTTTGTGGATGTAGCCGTCCATTCCGAGTTGCGCCTGCAACTGCCGGAGTTTCATCTCCTCCGCCCCGGAACAGATGATGACGCGGACATGCGGATTGAGTTTGCGCAGCCATTCGAGCGTCTTGCCGCCGTCGAGTTGGGGCATGTAGTAATCGAGCAGGACCAACTCGATGGAATCTTTCAGGCGCGTGTACGCTTCCAGCGCCTTGACCGGATTGGCGGCGAGCACGACCTCGAAGCCGTGCGGTTCGAGTAATTCCTTGAGGAGATTGCGGAATTCCTCGTTGTCATCAATCGCCAGCACCTTGATGCGCCGGCTGCCCGCCGGCATCGCGCTGCTGCCCGGAGTTGGTTGGTTGTTCATCGGTTCGGGCAACATCATACTCATTTTGCGGCCGGGATACAGGAAAATTTTCAGCGCCTCGGGGCGGCGCCCATCCTTGACCGCTTACCGGGCGGGCGGTACAACTGGCGCCGATGGCACGGCGCGGCACGTTGATCACATTTGAAGGCGGCGAAGGCTGCGGCAAGTCCACGCACATCCAGCGGCTGGTGGCCCGGCTGCAGGCGGCGGGGCGGCCGGTGCTGGTCGTGCGCGAGCCGGGCGGCACCGACATTGGCGAGCAGATCCGGCACATTCTCCAGTACAGCAAACAATCGGCGGCCATGGTCCCGGAAACGGAGTTGTTGCTGTTTGCCGCGAGCCGGGCGCAGTTGGTGCGGGAGGTCATCCAACCCGCGTTGCGCGCCGGGCAGGTGGTCATTGCCGACCGGTTTTTCGATTCCACCACCGTGTATCAGGGCGCGGGCCGGCAACTCGACGCGGCCACGGTCGCCACGATCAACCAGTTCGCCATCGGCGACTGCCGGCCGGCGCTGACGCTGGTGCTTGATCTCGACCCGCGGATCGGGCTGGAACGGGCGCGCGGCCGGGAATTGTTCGACCGCATGGAAAATCAGTCGCTTGATTTCTACCGCCGGGTCCGCCAGGGCTACCTCGAGCTGGCCCGGCGCGAACCGCAGCGGGTGAAACTGGTGGACGGCAACCGCGCCGTGGCCGCCGTCGAACACGACATTTGGGAGCTGGTCCGGCATGTCCTGGAAAACTCTTAACGCCCCGGCCGCCGTGGTCGAGCAGTTGCGGCGCAGCGTCCGCCAGCGCCGGCTCGCGCACGCGTACCTGTTTGCCGGGCCGCCCGGCAGCGGCCGGGCCGCCGCGGCGCGCGCGTTGGCCCAGGCGTTGAATTGCGCCGAACAGGAAGACGACAGTTGCGGCCGCTGCGCGTCCTGTCAGCGGATTGCCGCGGACAAACATCCCGACGTGTACTGGGTCCGCCCGGAATCGAAGAGCCGGCGGATCACCGTCGAACAGATCCGGGAGTTCTGCCGGTCGGTCAGCCTGAAAGCCAGTGCGGCGGCGATCAAAGTCGGCGTCATCGCCGACGCCGATTGCATGACCGAGGAAGCGAGCAACGCGTTTCTCAAGACGCTCGAAGAACCGCCCGGGCAGACGATCATCATTTTGCTGAGCAGTGCGCCGGCGCGCTTGTTGCCGACCATTCTGTCCCGGTGCCTGAAAGTGTCGTTTGGCGCCGGGGCAACCGCGGCGCCGCCCCAGCGGCCGGTGATCGAAGCCGCGTTGGCGAAGTTCCTGGCCCGGCCGGCCGGCGCGGTGCCGGCGGCGTACGCCCTGGCGGCGGAACTGACCGGCTTGTTGACCGCCCGGCGCGAGGAAATCCGCGCCCGGATCGAGAAGGAAACGGCGGGGCGGGATGACGAGGCGTTGGAGCCGAATCTCCGGGAGAAGTTGGCCGAGCAGATGGAGGCCCGCCTCGAGGGCGAGTACCGGGCCGCGCGCGAACAGATTCTGGAGGAAATCTACAGTTGGTTTGCCGACCTGCTGTTGTGCCGGTGCGGGGCTGCCGATGAATTGCTCGTGCACGGCGACGCCCGCCAGCGCCTCCGGCAGATCGCGGCCGGCCTGACGGAGCCGGCGGTGCTGGCGCAGTTGGCGGCAATCGAACAGATGCGGGACTGGCTGGCGCGGAACATCCCGGAGGCGCAGGCACTGGAGGTCGGCCTGTTGAAATTGGCGCGAGGCACGCCGTGAGACCGCGCTGGACGGCGGGGGCGCTGGCGGCGCTGGTGTTGTTGGCGCCGCTGAAGTTTGGCGTGCCGGTCGTTGTCCAACACGCGGTGCCGCCGCCCGGCGCGTGGCTGGAATGGCTGTGGTTTTCGTGGCCGAATCCGCTGCTCATTTTGCTGGCATTCGGCGCATTGATCTGGACGGTGCCGCTCGTCCGCCGGCGCGGCCTGCTGCTTTCCCTGCCGGCCCTGTTTCTCGCCACGCAACTCGCGACGTGGCCGGGGTCGGTCAACGGACAAGCCTCCAGTGACACGGTCGCGATGTTCGCGGTGTACGTGTTGGTGTGCCATGCCGCCGCAACTGTTCCGCGGGAACATTTCGCGCGGGTGGCCGGGGGGCTGGCGGCGGCGGTGGTGGTGGTTTGTTTGGTGGCGCTCCATCAATACTGCGGCGGGTTGGCGGCGACGGCGGCGATGTTCCCGGCGGTTTCGCCGGAAGTGGCGGGCAAACTTGCCGCCCGGCGCGTGTTTGGGACGCTCGTCACGCCGAACGCGCTGGCCGGTTTCATCGTGATTGCGTTCGGGCCGGCGCTGGCGTGGTTGTGGGGCCGGCGGTGGCGGTGGCTGGCCCTGGTGGTGGCCGGGTTGATGTTGACGTGTCTGGTGCTGACCGGTTCGCGGGGCGGGTTGCTGGCGTTGGGCGTGGCGGCGGTGGCCGTGGTGCTGGCCGGTCGTTCCCGGCGGATGCTCGGGCTGGCCGGGGTGGGGCTGCTCGTTGTGGTGGGGGCGGCGGTGGTGAGCGGCCGGGCGCGGTTCGGCGGGCAGAGCGTGGCGGCCCGGTGGGATTACTGGCAGGGGGCGGCGCGGATCATCCGGGATCATCCGTGGCGCGGCACGGGGCCGGGCACGTTCGGTTCGATGTACCCGGTGTACAAAACCGCCCCGACGGAGGAGGCGCAGGCGGTCCACAACGATTTCCTGCAAATCTGGTCGGACTCGGGTGTGGCGGCGTTTGCGGTGTTTGTGGCGTTGTGGGCGGCCGGGTTGCGGGCGGCGTACCGGTTGCCGCGCGATCCGGTGGGGCTGGCGTTGGCGGCGTCGCTGACCGGCTGGGTCGCGCACGGTTTGGTGGATTTCGATTTGTACATTCCCGGCGTGGCGGTGCCGGCGTTTGTGTTGTTGGGGACCGTGCAAGGATGGAGCGCACCGGTCGGGCCGGCCGTCGGCCGGCGGTGGGGCGCGGCGGCGGCGGGGGTGTTGCTGGCGGTGGTGTTCTGGTGGAAGGCGCCGGCGTTGGCGGCGGCGTTTCCCTACGGCCGGGCGCGGGAGACGGGCGATCTGGCGGCGGCCGAAACGGCGGCGCGCTGGCAACCAGCCAACGCGCACTACTGGGCCACGGCCGGGGACTGTGCGTGGGCGGCCGGGCAGTTGGACCGGGCTCTCGAACATTACCGGCGGGCGGCGGCCTGCGATCCGTACCGGGCCGCGTACCGGTGGCGCTGGGCGCGGGCGTTGTGGGCCGCCGGCCGGCGGGCGGAAGCGGTGGCGATGTTGCGGCGGGCGGTGGAGTTGAATCCGACCCATGCGGGTTATCGGCGCGAGTTGCAGGCGGCGGTCAGCGCGGTTCGGTAATGTTTTGAAAGCGGGGGTGCCGGGCCAGCGGGCCAAATCGGGGATCGGTCCGGGCCTGGTCGCGCAGGGCCGGGGCGAGTTGGATCGCATGGGTCAACGCGGAGAGCGCCAGTTCGTTCTGGCCGGTGCCGCCCAGCAGCAGCGCGGCCGCGTACCACACCTGGGGGTCCTGCGGGAAGTGCTGGGTGGCGGTTTGCACGATGGCCAGCGCCGGTTGGATTTGGCCGGCGCTGATGAGCATCTGGGCGGTGTTGAGATACTCGATTGCGGTCCGGTTGGTTTGGCTGAGATAGGTTTGGCAGGCGGCGAGCAGTTGCGGAATCTGGCCGAGTCGGGCGTAGGTTTGGGCGAGTTGGACGAGGAGGGGGAAGTGGTTGGCGTTGGTGCGCCACTGGGCTTCGAGGGCGCCGATTTCGTTTCGGGCGCGGCGCATGTTTTCCATTTGGTCCACGGCCTGGCGGATGCGCGGATTGAGCGGGTCCAATTCTAGGAGTGACTTGATGACCGCGAGCGCGTCGTCAATCCGGCCCTGTTCGATGTAGAGTTGGGCGAGCCGGAAGTTGGCTTCGGGGCTGTCCGGGCAAAGTTTGCGGGCTTGTTGGAAGGCGTACTCGGCTTCGGGGATCATGCGCCGGTAGGCGTAAATGCCGCCGATGGCCGACCGCAGTTTGGCAAACGCGCGTTGGGCGTCCGTGGACCGGCGAAACTCGGGGCGGGCCAGGAACTGCTTGCAGAGGTCGTCCCAGTACGCCTTGTCGCGTTTGACGATCATCGCCCACAACTCCGGGTTTTCCTGCGGGGTCGGCACGATGTCGCGGTTGATCTTCATGATGTTGCCGTGCGGGGTCAGGTACGGATACATCCACGGAATGACGTAGCTTTCCTCGACGTAGAAGGCGTGTTTGTCTTTGTTCCAGTCGAAAATCCACTTGGTCAGGATGCCGTTGATGGCCATCACGCCGGCCACGCCGCGCACGCTGACGCGGCCGGCGGGATCGAAGGTCACTTCCTCTTCCGGATTCAGCATCCGGCCGCGGGTTTCGTTGACGTACTGCTGGAATGCGAGGCTCAGTTCTTTCTCGGTCGGAATTCGGATCGGCTCGCGGGGATACATGACATGCCGGTGCAACGGTCGCCAGGCGAACCGCAACCACGCGCGTTGCCAGGGGTCGAATTTTTCCAGCGTGGCGGGCTTGTTCGGGTCGGGCCGGGAATGGTCGTAGTGGTCCCGGATATAGCTCAGGTAGGTCGAATCGGCCAGGGCGTTTTGGGTGATGATGTACACGTCGCGCCGGTCAAACTTCGGGCCGCCCTCCGGGTCGCACCACGGATCGCGGTACCGCTGCCGCGGGCCGACAAAACTTTCGCAGAAAATCATGTAGGTCGGCACGAACCGGCCGGGATCGGTGCCGCCGAACAGCACGGCATCTTTTTCCATCGGTTCATAGCCGCCGCCGGGCGCGAACATCCGGTAGCCAAACTGATAGCCGAAATCCTGGCCGTGACAATCACACGCTGCCCGGTTCACGGTGAAGGGAATGGCCACGCAGGCCAAGCCGACCCAGCTTCCCTGCATGACGCGGCGCTGCGGAATCTGCGGCCACCGCGTCAGGCCCCACGCCAGCGTCAGCGCCACGCCGTAGCCGAGCAGCATCGCAAAAAAACCGTGCGCCCCGACAAAGAACTTCAGATTGATTTCCTGGTTCACTTTATCAATCTCGGGATTGATGATGAAGATCAGTCCAATCCAGGCAATCAGAAACGCCGCGAGGGAGAAGATCAGCCATTGCCGGGCGCGCGACTGCAAGCGCTTCCAGTCGTTCCACAGCGCGAGGGCCGGCACGACCGCGAACACGCCGAGGATCCAGCCGTACTGTTTGAGCAGCGCCTGGATGAACAACCCCATCTGAATCCAGAATTTTTCCGTCGTCGGCCACGAGATGCGGATCTGTTCATATTGGCCGCGCGTGATCGCGTGCAGGAAGCCCTGTTTGGTGGCGGCGAATCCCCAGTTCATCGGCGGATTCGTCGAGGCCGCAACCGGCATGTACGCGTACATGCTCAAGGCGCCGAGGAAAATCACCGCGCCAATCACCGCCCGCGGCCAATGCAGCATCCGCTGGTGGATCCCGAGGGCGAGCAGGGCCGCCGCGCTTCCCCCGGCCAGCAACACGACCGGCAACGGCTTGCTCTTGGGGCCGAACAAGAGCACCGTTTTGATTTGCGCGTTCCACAACGAGTCGTTCGGGCCGGTGAGCAACCAGGCGTTGACCAACACGCCCGCCGTCCAGGCCACGAAACAGGCAAACCCGAATTCCATCAGGTTCGCATAACGCAGCCGGTCCGCGGGATCCCCAAAGAACCCGACCATCCACATCCCGATGACGATGGGGAACAGCATGATGATGATCGTCTGGTGATTCGCCAGACTCAGTCCCCACACCAACAACAGCGTGTAAAGATACCGGTGATGCTGCGGCCGCATCATCCAGGCAAACAACAAGCACGTTGTTGCCACGTAGGAAAACGCATTGAGCGCGCGCATTTCCGGCACGCACGCCCATTGCCACACGCCCCGGTTGAACGCGAACATCAACGACGCCATTGTGCCGATCGAAAGCGACAGGCCGTTTTTCACCGGCTCTTCGAGCGCCGCGCCCCAGGAGCAATTGCGCAGCAACATCAAAATACTGCGCGTCATGAGCAACGTCAGGATTCCCACCAGGGTTGCCCCGGTCACCACCGAGAACAACCCCAACCGCCAGGCCGGGTTGCCAAACGGCACCAAGTGCCGCCACACCCAGCCCAAAAAGGTCCACGTCGGATAACCGGTCGGATGCGGCACCCCAAAATGAAACGCCCCGGTCACCAACTCGCCCGAATCCTGCAACGTCACTTCCGGCGACATGCAGTAAAAATACACGCCGAAAGCGACCAGAAACGTCGCCACCGCCGCCACCCAATCCTGCCACGTGAAAAAGAATCTGGACGAAGTGGCCGGGAGAACCGGTGCGGGGGCCGGCGAGGGTTTGGGGCTGGGGGGACGTTGTTTCATGGCTCAATGACGGAAATGGCGAATGCCGGTAAAGACCATCGCGAGGTTGCGGTCGTTGGCGGCGGCGATCACCTCGGCGTCGCGGACGCTGCCACCGGGTTGAATCACCGCGGTCGCCCCGGCATCGGCGGCGGCCAGCACGCCGTCCGGGAACGGGAAAAAGGCGTCGCTGGCCACCACGCTGCCGGCCAGACTCAACCCGGCTTCCTTGGCTTTCCAGACGGCGATTTTCGATGAATCCACGCGACTCATTTGACCCGCGCCGACGCCGAGCGTTCGACTCGTCCGCTCGTCCGCTCCCGCAAACACAATCGCGTTGGATTTCACGTGTTTGACCACCCGCCACGCGAACAACAGCGCGTGCCGCTCCGCCTGCGTCGGCTCGCGTTTGGTCACCACCTTCAAATCCGCCGCCGACACCAGCCGGTTGTCCGCGTCCTGCACCAACATCCCGCCGGTGACTGTTCGTACTGACAACTGATCACTGACCGCTGACAACTGCTTGATCAGCCGGAGATTCTTTTTCTTCTGCAAAATCGCCAGCGCGTCGTTCGTGAACGCCGGGGCGACGATGACTTCGCTGAAAATCTCCGCGATCAACTTGGCGATGGCATCGTCGAGGGGCCGGTTGACGGCGATGATGCCGCCGAACGGCGCCTGCCGGTCGGTCGCATATGCCAGTTCCCACGCCGCCGCCAACGTCGGCGCGCTGCCGACGCCGCACGGGTTGGTGTGTTTGATGATGGCCACGGTCGGGTCCTGAAACTCCGCCACCAACCCGGCGGCGGCGGTGAGGTCGAGGATGTTGTTGTAGGACAGTTCCTTGCCGTGGAGTTGCTGGAAATACCGGCCGAAATCGCCGTAGAGCGCCGCGCGTTGGTGCGGGTTCTCGCCGTAGCGGAGGTCCTGGACTTTCGGCAGCGAGATGGTCAAGGTCGCCGGCATTCCTTCGGTGCCGCCGAGGAAACCGGCAATCGCGCTGTCGTACCGGCTCGTCGTGGCAAACACTTTCACGGCCAGTTCCCGGCGCAACGCCTCGCTCGTGTTGCCGGTCGCCTGAATCTCCGCCAGCACCCGGCCATAGTCGGCGGGGTCCACCACGACCGTCACGCTGGCGTGGTTCTTGGCGGCGCTGCGCAACATGCTCGGGCCGCCGATGTCAATGTTCTCGATGGCGTCGTGCCATGTGACGTTCGGTTTGGCGACAGTCTGCGCGAATGGGTAGAGATTGACCACGACGAGGTCAATCGGCAGGATGCCGTGCCGGGCGGCGGCGGCTTCGTGCTCGGGGTTGCCGCGGATGTACAGCAGCCCGCCGTGGACTTTCGGGTGCAAGGTTTTCACCCGGCCATCCATCATTTCCGGAAAGCCGGTAAACTCGCTGATGTCTTTGACCGGCACGCCCGCGGCCTTCAAGGTCCGGGCCGTGCCGCCGGTCGAGATGATCTCCACGCCGGCGGCCTGCAGTTGCCGGGCCAACTCCACCACCCCGGTTTTGTCGGAAACACTGATCAACGCCCGTTGGATCTTCGCCATGGTCGGCAGACTAGTGGATGTCGGCCCGTCATTCAAACGGATTCTTTACCGGCCCGGACAGAGTGATTTCGTGTTGACCATGCCGGCGCCGCTTTGGTAAGGGTTCCGGACAAACAAACGCGGCGCTGTCAGGAGCTCACTTATGAAATGTACACAAGCAATTGGAACATGGTTGGCCAGCGGCGTGGTGGTTCTCTTGACACTGGCCGGCTGCACTGGCGGGAGCGGCGGCGGCAGCGGCAACACCGGCCACGGAGGCGGGGGGCAGGCCGATTTTGAGGTGACCTCGATTGAGATTAATCCCGCCACCCTGTACCCGGGCAAGACGGGCACCGCTTCGGTGGTGGTGTATAACAAAGGCAACACCACCACCAACGCCGGGGTGTTGGGGATTTGGATTAACCAACCCGACGCGCAAGGGTGCGGCGCAACTCCTGATCAAACATGGGTCCTGGCACCGCTTGGCGCCGGCCAATCCGCCGGTCACACCTTCACGTTTGTCGCGCCGAACAGCGGCGCGCCGTGGACGTTCCGCGCCTTTGCGAACGCCGATTGCAGCATTCCCGAATCGGACACGAGCAACAACCAACTCTCCAAGACCTACGGCCAAACGGAGGAAACCCCGGACTTTGCGATTCACTCGGTGGTCTTCAATTCTGGAGCCGTGATCACGGACACCACGTTCACTGTCACGGTTACCGTGACGAATCTGGGCGGGGCCAGCGGTGCGCCCGGCTATCTCGATGTGTGGGTGAACCAGCCCAATGCGCAGGCTTGCGGCGCGGTCGGCGATGATTATGTGTATCTGGGGCTGCTCGGCGCGCGGGAAAGCGTCAGCCAGGATTTCACGTTGACCACACCCGGTCTCATGGTGTCGAATTGGACCTTCCGCGCGTTTGTGGACAGCGGGTGTGACACCGACGAACTGGACGAAGGCAATAACCAGTACGCCATCCTGTATGGTGGCGTCCTCGGCACGCCTTACCGACTGGCCATCACGGACCAAGTATCCACATGGTGGGGCAGCACTCACTACGCGGACTATTACCGGCTCATCCCGGCCGCGACCGGAAGTGTGACCCTCAACATGATCGGCTTCTTTGACACGTTCTTGATCCTTTATGACAGCAATTGGAACTACCTGACCTACGATGACGACAGCGGTGACAACCTGAACGCGCGACTCACGTACAATCTGACCGCCGGGCAAACCTATTACGTCGAAGCGACCTCCTGGGCGGCTAACGTATTCGGTACCTACACGCTGACCACCAGCAGCGGCACCCTTACCCCTGTGGTGCGCCCGTAGGGATGACTGCCGGTGCCTGGCGGCGGCGAGGTCGTCGGAAAACAAATTGGATGGCCGTCCCCGGAACAAGCTGCAACAGCCTGGCGCCTTCCTCCGCGTCGCGTGGGTGGTGCTGGCTGGTCGTCTGTGGGCTGGTGGGATTGGGCAGTTTTCTTTTTCTTTGGCGGCCGGCACCGCCGGCACAACCGGTCGTCCAGCGCCGATCCGCCCCGGTCCGCCATCCCTCACCGGCCCGGCACGGTTCATCGGTGCCCGCCCCGGCCCCGGTGCAATTCCCCGCAACCCCAGCGGCAACAACCACGGCCGCTGACACACGCGCCTTCACGGCCGCCGACACGCTGACCCGGGTGTTGGCGGTGCTGGCCAACGCCGACGCGCGCGATCGGAATACCGCCGACCGGCTCATGCGGTTTGCCGCCACCGGTCATCTCGAGGAACTCCGGGCCGTGTCCCGCGCCGACGTCGCGGCGCTCGCCAAAAAACTGGCGGAAACCATCCCGGTCGACGAGTTTGCCGACCGGCTTGCCGGCCTGCTCGGCATCCCCCGCGCCCTCACGCTCGCCCGCGACACTCCGCACGATACGCTCGTGGATTTGTACGACATGGCGCTCGGCACCACAATCGCCGCCAACCCGTTTGGCGACCACCTCACGTTCACCGACAATTGCGACATCAACGGCACCGTTACCGGCAACGTGGACCTCATCCCCGCCGGCGCCCGCCGCGTGTACGCCGTCTTCGACAACGCCAACAATCTCGCCAACCGCGATTATGTCATCGCCGTCTGGCGCAATCCCGGCGACGACCAGATGGTGTTCACCGAAACCGAGCCGATCCGCCGCGACGCCCAGCGCAATTTCGTCTGGCTGCAAGCCGACGACGGCTGGCCGTCCGGCACCTATCAGGTGGACCTCTGCGACCCGAAACACCCGAACCGCGTCCTCGCCCGCCGGCAGTTCACTGTTCGCTGACCCCTTTGTGGGAGGGGCATCTGGCCCGTCCGCTCCAGTGGACTGCCCAACTGCCGGATGCTAGAACCCGTCCGGAAACCTCGTTTCTGAATGGTGTCATTCTGAGCGAAGCGAAAGCCGAGCGAAGCGAGACGCCGCTGTCGTGTGCGGCAAATCTCCGCTGTTTTCGGCAAATGTCGGAACGACAGAGACCCTTCGCTTCGCTCAGGGTGACACTCGGAAGAGGTTTCCGTCTAAGTTATCGACTGATTGCCATAATTCCTTTCCGATAAATGCCGTGGGTAGGGCGCGGCTTGCCCGCCGCAGGCGGGTAAAGGCCAGCCCGCCCCACCATTGCGGAAATTACTTTTGACAATCAGTCTAACAACGAACAGGCTGAAAGCCCGTCCACCCCCCCCCCGCACACACAGATTGCCTTTGGGCGGTGCCGTTTGTTATGATTGCCCCATGAAGCGGACGGCGGTGATCGGGATCGTTGTGTTGGCGGTGGCGGTGGGGGCGCTCGCCCTCTCGCTGGCGCACCGGCCCGCCGGCCCCGGCGCGGTTTCCGGGACGATTGAAACGGACGAAGTCCACGTCGCTTCCCGCTACGGCGGCCGGGTCGCGCGTCTGTTCGCGTCAGAAGGCGACTGGGTGACCGCCGGTCAGCCTCTGGTCGAGCTTGACGCCGCCGAGTTGCGCGCCCGGCGCGCGCAGGCCGCCGCCCGATTGCAGGAGTTGGAGCACGGGCCGCGTCCCGAAGAAATCGCCGCGGCGCGGGCGGATTGGGAGTCGCTGCTGGCCCAACGTGATCTCGCCCGCGCCGACGAAAAACGCATCCGGGAACTCTTTGACCAGCACGTCGTATCGGCGACCGAGCGCGATCAGGCCGTGAGCCGGGCCGAGGCGCTGGACAAAGCCGCCGCCGCCGCCCGCGCCCGGTATGATTTGTTGGTGGCCGGCACCCGCGCCGAGCAGCTCGCCCAGGCCCGGGCGCAACTGGCGGAGCTTGACGCGCAGCTCGGGGAAATGACGATTGTGTCTCCCGGTCACTGTCTCTTGGAAGTGCTCCCCGTGAAGGTGGGCGACGTGGTGCCGCCCCACCGGGAGGTGGCCACGTTGCTGGCCGCCGACCGGCTTTGGGTGCGCGTGTACGTGCCGGCCACGTGGCTCGGCCATCTCCAACTCGGCCAACACGTCAAAGTCCGGACGGACTCGTGGCGCGACGAGTTTGTCGGCGTCATTGAGCAAATCAACCGGCAGGCCGAATTCACGCCGCGCAACGTCCAGACCGTCGAGGACCGCATCCGGCAGGTCTTCGGCGTGAAAGTGCGGTTGCCGGCCGATGCGAACCAACTCAAACCCGGCATGGCGGCGGATGTGTATTTCCCGTCCGTGCCGGCCCCATAAGGAAACCACCATGGCCCAATCCACCTCGATCCTCGCCAAACCCCTGAACATTGCCGGCTTCGTGGACTACCAGGCCGGCGCGGTTGTCAGCCGGGAAGTGCTGCGCAAGGAGACCGGCGTGGTCACCGCGTTTGCGTTCGATCAGGGCGAAGGCTTGAGCGAACACACCGCGCCGTTCGACGCGCTGGTGTGCGTGACTGATGGCGCGGCGGAAATTGTCATTGCCGGCAAGCCGCACCGGGTGACGGCGGGCGAGATGATCATCATGCCGGCCCACCAGCCGCACGCGCTCCGGGCCGTGACCCGGTTCAAAATGTTGCTCGTGATGATCCGCTCGTGAGCGCGTCCGACGTGATGATTGACTGCGCCGGTCTCACCAAGAAATTCGGTGGACTGACGGCAGTGGATCAGGTCAGCTTCCAGGTCCAGCGCCGCTCCATCTTCGGGCTGCTCGGCCCGAACGGTTCCGGCAAGACCACGTTGATCCGGATGCTGTGCGGATTGCTCGAACCCACCGCGGGCGCGGGGCGCATCGCCGGCTACGACATCGCGCGCGAGTCCGACCGGATCAAGCCGCTCATCGGCTACATGTCGCAGAAGTTCTCGCTCTACGACGAGTTGACCGTGGAGGAGAATCTGCTGTTTTACGGCCGGCTCTACGGGCTGCACGGGGCCGCGCTCCGGCACCGGCGCGACGACATGATTGCGCTGGCGCATTTGGAACCGTTTCTGACCCAGCGCGCCGAGGTGCTCTCCGGCGGCTGGCGCCAACGCCTGGCAATGGCCTGCGCGCTGATGCACCAGCCGCAGGTGCTGTTCCTCGACGAGCCGACGGCCGGGATTGATCCCGTCGCCCGCCGGGAACTCTGGGACATGTTGTTCCGGTTTTCCAGCGACGGAATGACGTTGTTCGTCACGACCCACTACATGGACGAGGCGGAACGCTGCTCGCATGTCGGCTACATCTTTTTGTCGAAACTGGTCGTGTGCGGTGATCCTGACGATTTGAAGGCGTTGCCGGCCGTCAACCCGCCCGGCACGAAACGCCTCGATGTGACCTGCGACCACGTCACCACCGGCCTGCAAGTGGTGCGCCGCCTGCCCGGCGTGCGGACCGCGACGGTGTTCGGCCAGTCCATGCACTTGCTGGTGGAAGCCGGGGTGTCCGAGCAGAGCATTCGCGACACGCTCCGCGCGGCCGGCATTCACGAGGCCGACATCCGCCCGATTGCGCCGTCGTTGGAAGACGTGTTTGTCGCGTTGAGCGCGGGAGGCCGCGCATGAACCCGTTGCGCGGATTCCAGGCGATTCTGCGGAAGGAGTTCCTCGCGGTGTTGCGCGACCGGACGACCTTGTTTTTCATGTTTTTCCCGCCGCTGGTGCAGATCATCGCGTTTGGGTTCGCGCTCGATACTGACGTGAAACACATGGCATTGGCGGTCTATGACGAAGACCGCACCGCCGAAAGCCGGCAACTCGTGGACGCGTTCGTCAACACGCAGACCTTCCGCGTGGTGCAGCGCGTGCACAGCCTCGACGAACTGGCCGCGCTGGTGCGGCGCGGCCAAGTTTATGCCGGTCTGCAAATCCCCCCCCGATTTCACGCGCCGCCTGCGCGCCGGTCGCAACGCGCAAGTGCAGGTGCTCATTGACGGCTCGAACTCCACCACCGCGCTGCAGGCGCTCAACACGGCGATGAACATTGCCTTTCGCCGGTCACTGGCCCTCCTGCTCGAGGCAACCGGGCGGCGCGACCTGCCGGTCGAAGTCCGCCCGCAAGTGCTCTACAACCCGTCTTTGCGCGCGCCGAACTTTTTCGTGCCGGGCGTGATCGGCACCGCCCTCCAAATCGCCACCGTGTTCTCGGTGGCCATGGCGATCGTGCGCGAGCGCGAACGCGGCACGCTCGAAAATCTGCTGGTCAGCCCGATCTCCCGGTGGGGCTTGATGCTCGGCAAACTGGTGCCGTATCTCTGCATCGCAATGACGATGGCGTTGTTTCTGTTCGCCATTCTCCGGTGGGTCTTCATGGTGCCGATTGCCGGCAGCCCCGGCGCGTTGTTCGTCGCGTCGTTGCTCTACACGTTTGCGTTGGCGAGCCTCGGCCTGCTCGTGTCCACCCGGGCCGCCAACCAGAACCAGGCGTTTCAAATGGTGATGACGATCATGCTGCCGTCCATTTTCTTCAGCGGCTTTATTTTCCCGCGCGAGACGATGCCGTGGATCTTTTACGCCATCAGCACGGTGTTGCCGTTGACGTACTTCATTGAGTTGATGCGCGGCATCATTCTGCGGGGCACCGCGATCACCGAATTCTGGCGGCACCTGGTGATTCTGGCGGTCATGGGTGCGGTCTTCTTCAGTCTCTGCGCGCTTCGTTTCAAAAAGAAACTCGGCTAGCGCGCAACGTCCGCAGCGCGGCCAGGGCGCGTTGGCGAGCCGCGGCATGATCCACAAGGGGCGGCGCCGATTCCTTCACCCACTGGCGGCAATACACACCGGCCGGATCGAACTTCTCGGCCTGCGTCACCGGATTGAAGATGCGGAAGAACGGCGCGGCATCCGCCCCGCAGCCCGCGACCCATTGCCAGCCCAGCGTGTTGTTGGCCAGATCGGCGTCCACCAGCGTGTCCCAGAACCACCGCGCCCCCGCCTGCCACGGCACCAGCAGATCCTTGACGAGAAAGGAGGCGGCGATCAGGCGGACGCGGTTGTGCATCCAGCCGGTCGCCCACAACTCCCGCAGCCCGGCGTCCACAATGGGGAAGCCGGTGCGTCCCTGGTGCCAGGCGCGCAGCGCCGCCGCGTCTTGGCGCCACGGGAACTTCTCAAACTCCGGCCGCAACGGTTGCTCCGCCGTGTGCGGGAAATGATAGAGCAGATGATACGCAAACTCCCGCCAGAAGAGTTGCCACCGGTAGTCTTCGTCAGCCACCGCGTGCCAGACTTGCCGGGGACTGATCTCGCCAAAATGCAGATACGGCGACAAGCGCGAGGTGCCGGCCACCGCGGGCCGGTCGCGGTTGGCCCGGTATTCCGCAGGCCGGAACCGCCGGAGTTGCCGGCGCGCGCCCGCTTCGCCGGGCTGCCAGGGAAAACCGCCCGCCCAATGAACCCGCGGCAACAGTTCGAGCGCATCCAGCCGAAGTGATTTCGCCAGCCTCACGCGCAGCGGGCCGGGCCTGCCGACCGGCGGGGGAACCGATCTTTTCCGGCAGGCCCGGTAAAACGGCGTGAACACCCGGAACGGTCCACCGGTCGCGGTCCGGATTTCCCACGGCTCGACAAGCAGGGCCGAGTTGAAACTTTCCACCGTCAGCCCGTCGGCGCGCAATCCTTGTTGGACTTTCGTGTCGCGCGCGCGGAGCGCCGGTTCGTAGCGGCGGTTCCAGAACACGGCTGTCGCGCCGGTTTCCTGCGCCAGTTGCCGGAGCGCGGCGAGCGACGGCCCGCGCCGCACCACGAGGCCGCCGAGGTCCTTCGCGAGGGCCGTCAACGAATGATGCAGCCACCACCGGCTCGCGGCGCCCGGTGGCCACGGCCTTTCCTCTTCCGGGGCCCAGATGAAGACCGGGACGACCGCGCCGCGTTGCGCCGCGGCCGCCAACGCCGGGTTGTCGGCCACGCGCAGATCGAGACGAAACCAGACAATCGAGACCGGCGTCTGCCGCGACCGGGAGGAGGGTGTTTTGTGCATCGGGGCCTTAATTGCCGACCGGCTGAATCATCCGAAACTCACCGACCCGCGCCTGATGGGACACCGCAATACCGGTACCCCGGCCCCGCCGCTGTTGCCATTTCAAAACCGCACCTCCTGTTTCCGCGCCCGGAGCGCGCGCCACGTCACCGCGCCCAATGTCACCACCGTCAGCGGCAGGAAGACGCTTTCGTGCTCGGCTGCACCCGCGGCCGATTCCTTCCGGCTCTTGCGCACCACAAACGCCGTGGACCCGGTAGTCCCCGCCACCAGCAACGCCAGCCCGATGATGAAAAGAAACAGCGTCATCTTCCCAGCCCTGTCTCCCTGAGCGAAGCGAAGGGTCTCTGTTGTAATTCCTCCCCCGCCAAAGATTCTTCGCCGCGCTCAGAATAACACCTTGGTTGCATCGCATTCACGCCGGTCTCGCGATCAGTTTCTTCACCGCCGCAATAAACACGCCGGTGAGCAACAGGTTCAACGCCAGCGACAACACCGCCACCGTCAACGCCGTCCCGCCCAGCCCGTAGCTCAGCGACACCACCAGCACGCCGGCGCCCACTTCGCCGCGCGGGAACATCCCGATGGACAGCGCCAGCCGTTCCCGCAGCGTCGCCACTTGCCGGTAACAGAACGCCGGGAACATCTTGCCGAGGTTCGACAGCACCGTGATCAACACCACATGCACCGCCACCACGCCCCAGTGGATCCCCTCGCGCGGAATCACCGGCAGCGACAGCCCGACCAACACCATGAAACACGCCGACACGATCGTCGCCACACGCTGTTCGTCCGCTTCTGCCGGTCCCTCTTGGTGGCCTTCCCGCGCATCGTCCACGTGCGGATCATGCCCCACCGGTCGCGCCAACATGCAGCCCAGCACAAACGCCGGCAATAAAACCTCCAAGTGCACCGGTACCGTCTCGTCCACCAACTTGCTCATCAGGTAAATCGCCTCGCACACCCCGGTAATCACCCCGGCATAGAGCATCACCCACGGCCAACGCACCGACAGCCGCACCACGTGCAGATACCGCCACGCCAGCCACAGCAGCGCCCCGATCACCACCACGATGACCGCGAGCTGCCATTTCATCCCGACCATCAACATCTTCAACGGAATCATCAGCAGAATCGTGTCGAGGTCGTCGAAGATGGCCAGCACCCGCGCCTTCTTGAATACCCACGTCGTCGCCAAGCCCGCCGCTGCCAGCATCGCGAACAACACGCCCGCCGAGGTCGGCGACGCAAATCGTCCCAGCAACAACGCGTCCTTCCACGAATTCGCCCCCAGCACCCACACGAAGTACGCCGCGCAGAACAACCACGGAAACGCCGCGGCCGTCCCGGCCACCAAATAATCCCACGCGTATTGTTTCGGGCGCGATTTCTCGATCTCGAATTCGTACCCGACATGGATCATGATGAACGCCAGGCAGAACATCGTTGCCAGCTTGATCGCCGTCGCGCCAGTTCCAGCCAGGAACTGCGACGCAATCAAGCCGGCCACGAGCAGCAGCGAATAGAGCAGGACTTTCTGCATTCCGCGCTAAGCCCCGAGAATCTTCAGGAATTTTCGCAGCGGTCCGGTTTGTGTCTTTGATGCAAGGATGTGGTCCAACTCGTGCGCGTCCAACCACAGCCCTTTGCAGCCGGCACAGACATCAATCTCCACCGGGCCATAGTTTTCTGGCGCAAGCTTCTGTCCGCATTTGGGACAGTGCATGTAGTGCAGGTCCTTCAAGCGTTGTTTTTCCGCTGCCGCCATTGCCTCCTGTGCGGCACGGGCCCTGGCCAACTGGCGTTTCAATTCTTGTTCGCGGAAGTATTGCTCTTCCTTCTCACTGGGTTTGATGGGCATGGGGATTCCTCTTTTGTGATGTGTACTGGATGTCTACTTGATCTCCCGCCTGCGCGCAACCTTGTCCGGCCAAAACCGGGCGCAACTGGGGGGCCGGAAAACAAATTTGTTAAACGGCTGTTGATTTCCGCGCAGGTCACCGGGCGGGGGCGGTGATGTCCACTTGACTGCGGGAAAAACGACGGGTATGACACTGCCGTGGCGGCGAACGGATTGTTGCGGGAGAGGTGCCAGAGCGGTTGAATGGGCCGGTCTCGAAAACCGGTATGGGTCTTTTGGCCCATCGAGGGTTCGAATCCCTCCCTCTCCGCCATCTTCGTTATTCGTGGCGGCCGGCACTTGCCGGCGGCGGGCCGGCGCGAAACTCGGTGTGCCGGATTTGCCCGCCGGCATGACTAATCCACGCGCCGACCAGCAGACAGACCAACGCCGCGACCAGCGTGAGCAAGGTCAACCACGTCCCGGCTTTCGGGAACTTCCAGAGCGCCACCATCGCGGCCGCCGCCAAAACCGCCGTGGCGTAAAAGACCAACTGGCCGGCATCGGCGCGGGCGCTGTGCGCGCGCAACCACGCTCGACCATCGGCATCGGACATGGATTGCACCCGGTCTGCAGCCCGCTCGCCGTATTCGCCCACGGGCCAAACCGACACGCAACCCACCAAGATGATGACCAGCGCGACCGTCTTCGCCGGCACACTCCGCGTGATGATGCCCAACACCAACGCCAGCACGCCCATCGCCGTCGCGTAGACCGGCAACGGGTTGAGCAGGATGTGAACGTACTCCGGTTGCTGTAACGCCTCGAGAATCTGTTTCAGCTCGTTCATGGCCAGATGATAGCTGAACTACTTCTTCTCGACCCGAGTCATCCCACACTTGGGACACCGGCCGGGCGTGTCCGCAGCGGCACAGCCCATCGGGCAAACGTACTTCTTCACCGCAACTGTCGCCGGTGGCTGCTCCGTGGGTTTACTGCAGGCAGCGATGACACTCACGGCCAGGATTGTGGCCACGGTGATTGCGGATTGCTTCATGACTCATTTCCTTTCGTTTTTTTCCACAACAGATAAATCGCGGGATAGACGAGCAGTTCCATGATGAAACTGGTGGTCAGGCCGCCGACCATCGGGGCGGCGACGCGCTTCATCATGTCGGCGCCGGAGCCGATGCTCCACATGATCGGCATCAAACCCAGCGTCGCGGCAGCGACCGTCATCAGCTTCGGTCGAATCCGTTTCACGGCCCCGTGGATGATGGCTTCCTGCAATTCCGGCAAGTTCTTGGGCTTTGCTTGCTCGTAACTGAGGTCGAGAAACAACAGCATAAACACCCCGGTCTCCGCGTCCAATCCGGCCAGCGCGATCATGCCGACCCAGACGGCGATGCTGATGTTGTAGTCCAGCAGGTACAGCAACCAGACCGCGCCCACGAGGCTGAACGGCACGGCCAGCATCACAACCATCGTCTTGAACCACGACTTCGTATTCAGGTAGAGCAACAGGAAAATCAGCGCGATGGTCACCGGCACGACAATCTTCAATCGTTCCCGGACCCGCAGCATGTTTTCATACTGACCGCTCCAGACCAGCGAGTAGCCGGTCGGCAACGCCACGCGCGCCACGGCTTTCTTCGCGGCTTCGACGTACCCGCCCACATCGCGGCCGGCAATGTCCGCAAACACGTACCCGGCCAACATGCCGTTCTCGTCGCGAATCATCGCGGGGCCGGTCGTCAATTGGATGTCCGCCACCTCGGTGAGCGGCACTTGCCGGCCCATCATATCTTTCACCAAGACCCGTTCCAACTGGTCCAACTCCGCGCGGAGGTCGCGCGGGTACCGGAGGTTGATGGTGTAACGTTCCCGGCCTTCGATGGTGGTCGAGACGGTCTCGCCGCCGATGGCGGTCAGCAACACCAGGTGCACGTCCTCAATCGTCAGGCCGTACCGGGCCAGCGCTTCGCGCTTGGGCACGATGTCCACGAAATACCCACCGGCGGCGCGCTCGGCGAAGACGCTGCGAGTGCCGGGCACGTTGCGCAACACGGCCTCGATCTGCTCGCCGATGCGCTGGATCTCGTCGAGGTTCGCGCCGAGGACTTTGATGCCGACCGGGGTGCGCACGCCGGTCGTGAGCATATCAATGCGGCCCTTGATGGGCATCGTCCACGCGTTGACGGTGCCGGGAATCTGGAGCGCGGCGTCCATTTCGGCAATGAGTTTTCCCCACGTCAGGCCGGGCCGCCATTGGGATTTTGGTTTGAGCTGAACGACTGTCTCCATCATCGAAAACGGCGCCGGATCAGTCGCGGTGTCGGCGCGCCCGGCTTTGCCGTGGACACTGACGACTTCGGGAAACGACTTCAGGATGCGATCCTGAATCTGCATCAGCCGGGACGCTTCCGTGACCGAGATGCCGGGCAGCGTCGTCGGCATGTAGAGGATCGTGCCCTCGTTGAGGGGCGGCATGAACTCATGGCCGAGCTTCAGGTACACCGGCACGGTTGTGGCAACGATGAGCATCGCCAGCGCGATGGTCGTCTTCGGCCAGCGCAACACCAGCCGGCACGGCCCTTCGTACAACCAGAACAACACGCGGCTGACCGGATGGTTCTCTTCGGGGTAGTACTTGCCGACGCAGACCGTGTTCAACAGCCAGGCCAACGGACGGAACCGGAACGCAAACGGATGCATCCGCGTGAACAGCATCCGCACCGCCGGGTCGAGCGTGACGGCGAGCAACGCGGCGAGCGCCATCGCCAGCGTCTTCGTGTAGGCAAGCGGCTTGAAGAGCCGCCCTTCCTGGTCCACCAGCGTGAAGACCGGCAGGAACGCCACCGCGATCACGAGCAGCGAGAAGAACACGCTCGGCCCGACCTCCAGCAACGCCTCCAGCCGCACCGCGTGGAAGTCGCCCTGACCGCCTTCCTCCTGCCAGCGTTCGAGTTTCTTGTAGGCGTTCTCGACCTCGACAATCGCGCCGTCCACGAGCACACCGATGGAAATGGCAATACCGGCCAGCGACATGATGTTCGACGTGATGCCCAGGAAGTACATGGGGATAAACGCCAGCGCCACGGACACCGGGATCGTGAGGATCGGCACGAGCGCCGACGGAATGTGCCAGAGGAAAAACAGGATCACCAAGCTGACGATGATCATTTCCATGAGCAGATCGTGCTTCAAGCCGTTGATGGACTCCTGAATCAACGCCGACCGGTCATATGTCGTTTTCACATCCACTCCTGCCGGCAAGGAGGGTTTCAGCGCGGCAAGTTTCGCCTTCACGCGTTCGATGACGTTGAGCGCGTTCTCGCCGTGCCGCATCACGACAATGCCGCCGACCGCATCGCCCTCGCCGTCGAGGTCGGCCACACCGCGCCGGATTTGCGGCCCGAGCGCGATGTCCGCCACGTCGCGCAACAAGACCGGGGTGCCGGTCGCTGTTGTCTTCACAACGACCTGACCGAGGTCGTCGGTTTTCGTCACGTACCCGCGGCCGCGCACCATGAACTCGCGTCCGCTCCACTCGATGAGCCGGGCGCCGACTTCGTTGTTGCTGCGTTTGATGGCCTCGGCGATCTCCATCATGCCGAGGCCGTGGGACTGCAGCTTTACCGGGTCAACTGTCACTTGATATTGCTTCTGAAATCCGCCGAAGCTCGCCACTTCCGACACCCCCGGCACGCTTTGGAGCGCGTACCGCAGATACCAGTCCTGATACGTTCGCAACTCGGCGAGGGAATGTTTACCGGACTTGTCCACGAGCGCGTATTGGAACACCCAGCCCACCCCGGTCGCATCCGGCCCGAGTTCCGGCATCACTCCCGGCGGGAGTTGCCCGGTAATCTTCGAGAGATATTCCATCACCCGCGACCGGGCCCAGTAGATGTCTGTGCCATCTTGGAAGATCACATAAACGTAACTGAACCCGAAGTCGCTGAACCCGCGGATCGCCTTCACCTTCGGCGCGCCGAGCAACGCCGTGATGATCGGGTACGTCACCTGATCCTCGAGGATGTCGGGCGACCGGTCCCATTGGGTGAACACGATGACCTGTGTGTCCGACAGGTCCGGGATGGCATCGAGCCGGATGTTCTTCATCGCGTAAACCGCATACGCCACCGCCGCCGCCGTGAGCAGGATCACGAGCCACCGGTTGCGCGCCGAGAACAAGATCAGGCGCCGAATCATGGCGGGGACATCCCGGCCAGCGCGGCTTTCAATTGGCTCTCGCTGTCCACGAGAAAATTCGCCGACGTGACGACCCGGTCGCCGGCTTCAAGGCCGGCGAGCAATGCGAACCAGTCGCCACTGCGCGGGCCGATCTTGATTTCGACCGGCGTGAGTCGGCCGCTCCCGTCGTCCTTAAAGGCGTAGCTGTGTTCGCCGGTCCGCAGGACGGCGGGGGCGGGGATGGCGAGTCGTTCACCGAGGTTCACTTTCAACCGGGCGGTCGCCCACATCTCGAGTTTCAGTTTGGTGTCCGGGTTGGGAATCTGCATCCGCACCTTGACGGTACGGGTGGCCGCGTCCACCATCGGCGCGATGAAGCTGACCTTGCCGGCAAACGCTGCATCGCCCACCGTGATCTCGACGGGGTCACCGATTTTCACGAGCGAAGCCTCGTCCTGAAACATTTCCGCGTCGGCCCAGACATCGGCAAGATCGGCGAGCGCGAGGACCTGGTCGCCGGCGGTGAGTTTGTGGCCGGCGGCGATGTTCCGCTCGATGACATAACCGCTGGCCGGAGCGTACAGCGTGAGCGTCTTGTTAATCTGTTTCGTGTCCTCCAGCCGCGCAATCTGCGCGTCGGTCAGATCCAGCAGCTCCAACCGGCGCCGGGCGGCTTCGCGCAACGGGCCGGTCGCGCTGAGGTGTTCGGCTTGCGCGGTCATCAGTTCCGGACTGTAGAGCGTGAGGAGCGGTTCGCCCTTCTGGACATACTGGCCGGTGGTGGCGACAAACAGTTTCTCCACCCAACCGGCCACCTTGACGTTGACGTGGTAGAGTTTCGTTTCATCGGCGACAATGCGGGCCGCCGCGCGAATTTCCCGGACTAACACGCGTTTCTCGACGGCACCGAGGGTCAGTCCCATCCGGTTGCGCGCCGCGGGCATAATTTCTACGGCGGCCCAGCCGCCCGGCGTCTTTTCGCCAGCTTCCGCCACCTCGAACGCCACCATCTCCATCCCCATGGAATCCTGGCCGGGCTTGTCGCTGACTTCGCCGGGATTCATCGTTGAGCGGTACCGGATCTTTTTCTGCGGCTCTATCGGCACGAGTTTCATGCCGCAGATCGGGCAGTCACCGGGCTTGTCGGAGACAACCGTCGGATGCATGGGGCAATGGTATTTTGCCGCGTGGGCCGGGGCGGCGTGCTGGGGGTCCGTTTTGCCGCAACTGACCAGCACCGCTCCTGTGCCGGTCAGGATCAGCGCGACGGCGATCAGGAAGATGCCACGTTTCATTTTTTGTTCTCCAGATTCGTTCCGACCGCGCGTTCGAACCGGGCCCACTGCATGCCAAGATTGCCCTCTGCCATCGCCGCCATGACGCGGGCGTTGAGCAGAAAGCGTTGGCTTTCCAGCAGGTCGAGGAAGTCCACTCTGCCGGTGCGGTAGCCGGCTTCGCTCGCTTTGAAGCGCGTTTCCGCTTGGGGGATCAACGCGGTTTTGTACAAGTCCAGTGTCCGCCGCGCGGTTTTCAGTTTGAAAGAGGCGTCCTGCACGTCGAACGAAACCTGGCGTTGCACCGCTTCCAACCCGGCCTGGCTGGACTCGATCATCTTCTCCGCCTCGCGCACGCCGGCCCGGTATTTCGATTGCCAGATCGGCAGATCAACGCCGACGGTGAACATCACCATGTCCTCGCTGGCGCGGAAGCTCCGGTACTCGATGCCGAGCCGGTAATCGGGGAAGAACTCCTTTTTCATCAGTTCCCGTTCATACCGGTTGCGCTCGATCTGCGCCTGCGCGCCTTTGATTTCGGGCCGCGATTCTTCGGCGGTCGCAAATAACCGTTCCAGTTCCGGCTCAGCTTCGGTCTTCGGGGCGGTGACGGCCAGCCCCAGCGGCGCGTCGGCGCGACGATTGAGCAACTGATTGAGCTTGGCCTGCACCACGGTTTCCTGTAGTTCGAGTTCGTACAACTTCTGGCGCAACATGGTGATTTCAGTCTGGGCTTTCAGGACATCGGTCTGGCTGGCGGTGCCGGTGCTGTATTTGGTCTCGGCAATCGTCGCCATGCGTTTCAACACGTCCTCCTCAGCGCGGATGATGGACCGTGAAAGCTGCACCCCGTAGAGGTCGAAGTACGACTCCTTCACCTTCATGATGACCTCGCGCTGCATCGCTTCGTACTCGCGCTGCATCGCCTCCGCTTCCTTGCTGGCGACTTTCCCGCGCAACCCCAGCTTGCCGAACCACGGGAACGTCTGCTCGATCATGAACCGTTTTTCCTCGGTGTTCGGCCAGCGACCCCGGTCGGTCATGTCCATGCCGGCATAGGTGAACATCGGGTTCGGTAATGTCGTCGCCTGCGCCGGCCGCTCCTGCATCGCTTCCCACTGGGCGCGCGCGGCTTTCAGTTGGGGATTCTCCGCCAACGCCGTCGCCACCAACGGGTCAAGGCTCAAGCTCCGCGCCACTTCGACCGGCCCGGCCTCGCCGGCCAGAAGTGAGGCGGCGCCGGTCAAACAGATCACGGCGATGCGCGCGGGGACGTTCATGGTGACGACTTCACGACTTCGATGTTCTCCAACATCGCGATGCCATCGCGAGTGACGAGCTTGCCGCGGATGGTGACCGTTTTTGCCGCGTACGCGGCCAATTCCTTGTTGGCGGGCTTGTGCTCGCCGACGAGCAGGTAGGTCTTGCCGTCCTCGCCCTTCAACCCCACCGGCAACCCGCTCTCGATGCACGTCTTCGCGCAGGCAGCGTGTTTCGCGCCGGTCGCGTTGTGGTCGACGTAACAGACCAGGTCAATGACCTCGCCCTTCACGGTCACCGTTCCCGGGGACGCGGGCGTTTTCGCCGCCGCGCCAGGCTCGTCGTGTTCGTGCGCCCGTGCGCCCGTTACCGTCAAGGCGGCGGCGGTCAGCAACACGGTGAGTGGTTTCAGGTTCTTGTTCATGGTTTACTCCTTTTTTGGGGGTTGGTTGTTATGGTTGGTGTAACCGCATCGGACACGCCCCGGTCAATTGTCGTTGGACGAGTTCGATGTGACGTTGTTGTTGTTCGGGCGTCAGCAACGCACGAATGCGAAAAATATGTTCGAGGGCAGCCTTTTCCGAGGCCGCCTGCGCAGCGCACATCCGTTGACAACAGGCGGCGGCCTTGGCCGGATCATCAAGCGATTTCGCCAAATCAGCCCGCGCGGCGCAGTGGGCGGCGCATATCTCGCCGAGTTCCTTCTGGAATTCAGCGTCGAGTTTCGCGACGGCGGCGGCTTGCGAGCCGGTGAGGCCGAGTTCGCGTATGATGTCCGTGGTGGGCGCGGCGCAGGCCCGGCAACGCAGCCAGCGGGCAACACCGAAAGCGGTACCGGCCACGAGGGCGGTGACCACCAGCAGGGCAAGGATGGTGCGTTTCATCGGTGACCTCCCCGCAGCGCGCCGGCCAGCGTGGTCGGCGCAAGAAAACTGAGTTGCTCCGTCGGCGGCACGACCGGGGCAGAGAACACGCCGCTGGCAATGCCGATGACCAACCCGACCGCCACCGCCGCGGCCAGTGTCCAGGCCGGTCGCGGCAGCCAGTCTATCAGCCACGGCCGGCGCGCCGGTTCCGATTGCCGGATCCGCCGCCAGACCTGCGCGTCGAAGTTGCCGGCCGGCTCGACCTCCCGCCAGTGCTGGAGGAGCCGGTGGAGTTGGTCGTCCTGGTGGTTCATCAACCAGTGATACGTCACCGGCTAGAGAAACCCTCGCAGTTTTTCGCGGAGCGCGGCGCGGGCCCGGTACAGGCGGGATTCAACGGATTTTTCCGTACAATCCATCACGCCGGCAATCTCGGCATGGCTCAGGCCGTGATACTCCGCCAGCACGATGGCGGTGCGCTGGTCTTCCGGCAACCCGGCGATGGCGGCGGCGATGTGTTCGCCCAAATCGTCGTAGCGCGGCGAAGCGGCGGGCTCGGGCGCGGCAGCGAGCGGCGCAGTGGGATGACGCTGCCGGTAGCGGAGCCGGTCGATGGCGGCGTGGCGGGCGATGGCGAAGAGCCACGTCGAGAATTGCCGGCGCGGATGGTAGTCGGCCAGATGCCGGTAGGCGCGGACAAACGCATCTTGCGCCACGTCTTCGGCCTCGGTGGCGTCGCCCAGGAGCCGGTAGGCGAAATTCAGCACCGGCTTCCGGTAGCGAGCCAGCAGTTCGTCGAACGCGGCATCGTCACCGGCCAGCGTGCGGGCTACCAGCGCTGGATCTTGGGCGTCGGCCACGACCGGATTTATCGGCGCGTTTCGCCGCCAACGCAAACGAGAATTGCGCCCGGCCCGAAAATGGAATATGAAATGATTCCATGAGGCTTGGGTGGACAGGATGGTTGCTCGGGGTGGCCGCCGCGGCGGCGGCGGCGGCCGGGGACACCAACGTTGTCGTCGCGCCGCCGGCCAAGAATTTCAAACTTACCACAGTCACCGGGCAGCGCATTCATCTGGCCGATTTCGCGCGGCAGCCGGTGCTGTTGTTGTTTTGGGCGACGTGGGACGAGCCGAGCCGCAAACAGGTTGACGCGTTGCGGCCGGTGGTGGCCCAGTTCGGCAGCAACAGCGTCGCCGTGGTCGGCATTGCGCTGGACGAGAAAGGCCCGGCGGCGGTGCGGGAGTTTGTGCGCGCGAAGGACGTCCCGTTCCCGGTCACCATGATCACCTACGACGTGCTGCAGGATTACGGCGGCGTGACCGCAATCCCGACGTTGGTGTTGCTCGACCGCAACCATAACATCATCCGCCGCTACGTCGGTGTGACCGACACGAAAACGTTGACCGACGACCTCGCCTGGATTCTCAAATCGGAGCCGGCGCAGTGAAATCGCTCTGGGCACTTCTGGCGTTGGCTCTCGTGGCCGCCGGCGGCAGTGAAATTTCCACCGAAACGCTGCTTTCGCTGGACCGGTTACCGGCCGGGCAAAACTTCCGGGTTGCCGTGGTCATCAACCTCCCGGAGCCGTGGCACATCAACGCCCACCCGGTGACCGAGGACGGACTGATTCCGACCACGTTGACGCTCACGGCTCCGGCGGGCGTCGTCATCGACCGGATCGTGTATCCGGCGGGCAAGTCCGTGAAAGTCAGTTGGGCGGAGCGGCCGGTCGGACTCTACGATGGCCGGGTGGTGATTTTCGCCGACGGACATGTCCGCCCGGAGGCGCGACCGGGACCGGTGACGATTGCCGGCGAACTCCGGTACCAGGCCTGCGACAACGAGGTCTGTTACGCGCCGAAGACGGTGCCGGTCGCGGTGGCGACAGAGATCGTCGGCGCGGGCGAGGCGCCAAGACCGGTCAATGCGGAGGTTTTTCGTGGGGCAGGGATCCTGCCCGTCGCGACGTCGGCAAATCCGGTGGACGGGCAGGATGCTCGTCCCACGAATTCCATCGAGACACTGATTCGGGAGCGCGGGTGGGTGGTGGCGCTGGTGGTGGTGTTCTTCGGCGGGCTGGCGTTGAACCTGACGCCGTGCGTGTATCCGATGATCGCGATCACGGTGAGCTACTTCGGCGGGCGCGGCGACCGGAACGCGCGGCAGGCGTTGGGCAGCGCACTGGTGTATTTCCTGGGCGTGGTGCTGACGTACTCGGTGCTCGGCTTGATTGCGGCAATGACCGGGGGATTGTTTGGCGCGCTGCTGCAAAGCCGGTGGGTGTTGATCGGCATTGCCGGGCTGCTGGTGGCGCTGGCGTTGAGCATGTTCGGCCTGTACGAAATCCAGCCGCCGCAGTTTCTGCTTCAGCGCGCGACCGGCTTGTCCGGCAAGGCCGGATACGTCGGCGTGTTTTTCATGGGCGCGATGGTGGGCGTGATCGCCGCGCCCTGTCTGGCGCCGATTCTGGTGGCGCTGCTCGTGTTTGTCGGCCAGCGCGGCGACCCGTTGTTGGGGTGGGCGTTGTTCTTCGTGCTGGCGTGCGGGTTGGCGCTGCCGTACGTCGTGCTGGGCACGTTCTCCGGGCTGCTGGCGAAACTGCCGAAGTCCGGCACGTGGATGGTTTGGGTGAAACGGGTGTTCGGCGTGTTGCTCATCGGCGTCGCGCTGTGGTTCCTCCATCCGCTCTGGGCGCGCCCGGCCCCATCGCTCATCACCTGGGAGCCGTACGCGCCGGAGCTGGTCGCCGGCAGCGACAAGCCGGTGCTGGTGGATTTCGCGGCTGACTGGTGCATTCCGTGCAAGGAAATGGAGAAACGCACGTTTGCCGACCCGCGCGTCGCGGAGAAAGTCAAACAGTTCCGCACGCTCAAAGCCGATCTGACCCGGTCGGGCACGCCCGAGGTCGAGAAACTGGTCGCGCAATTCAACATCGTGGGCGTGCCGACGATCATCTTCCTCGCGCCCGGCGGGCAGGAACGGCGCGACTTGCGGCAGGTCGGGTTCGTTCCGCCCGACGATTTTCTGCGCGTGCTGGACCGAGCGCTCGCGCCGGGGCCGACGAACACCCCGTCCTTCGAGACTCCGCCCGGACTCATCAGTCCATTTTGACGGCCAAAATTGGCCGCCGGCGGGCGTTTGTTAGAGAAAACAGGCCGTTTCCCCGCCTGGCACCGCCCGTGCTGAAAAAGACCGGCATGAGAGTGGTCATTGCCGAAGATTCGGAGTCGGTCCGCTTCGCGTTGCGGCTCGTGCTGGAACATCTCGGCCACGAAGTCGTTGCCCAGGCCGCCAACGGCGAGGAAGCGGTGGCCGCCTATCTGCGGCAGCAGCCGGAGTTGGTCGTAATGGATGTGCGGATGCCGGTGATGGACGGCCTGGCTTCCGCGGCTCTGCTCCGGCAACTCGACCCGCAAGCCCGCGTGGTGATCGTCACTGCCGGTCGGACGACGGAATCTCAGGCGCGCGCCGCCGGGGCGAGCGGGTTTGTCGAGAAGCCGTTTGACATCGCGACGATGAGCCGGGTCATCAACCATCTTGCCGCTTGAGGGCTTGCCGGCCACACGCTGGTGTGGTATCCCCCCGGCATGAGGGAACCGCTGACCGCCCAGCAAACGAGATTGCTTCGCTACATCGCCACCCACATCCGGCAGGAGGGGCGGCCGCCGACGTTGCGCGAAATCGGCGCCGCGTTTGGATTCCGTTCCACCGGCACCGTGCGCGATCATCTCCGGGCGTTGCGGCGCAAACAATATCTGCGCGTGTTGCCCGGCAAGGCGCGCGGGCTGGCGCCGGTGGATTGGCGGCGCGGGGTGCCGGTGTTGGGGCGCGTGCCGGCGGGCGGGCCGTTGTGGGCCGAGGAGAACATCGAGGGCAGCGTGGATTTGGCGGCGGAGTTTGCCGGCGACGGGGTGTTCGCGTTGAAGGTGCAGGGCGATTCGATGGTCGAGGCCGGGATTCAGGCCGGTGATCTCGTGGTGGTGCGGGCGCAGCACCACGCGGAGCCGGGCGAGATCGTGGTGGCGTTGGTGGACGGCGAGGCGACGGTGAAACGGCTGGCGCGGCGCGGGGGCAAGCTCTGGTTGCAGCCGGCGAATCCGCGGTACGCGCCGTTGCCGGTGCAGGGGGAAACGCGCGTGGCCGGCAAGGTGATCGGGGTCATCCGCAGCTACGAACGCCGGTTCTGATCAGAGGTTGACGCCGACCCCGACCGAGCAGGTCTCGCCGCGGGCAATGGTGGAGGTCACGCCGTAGTTTTCGGCCCGGCCGAAGATTTTGAACGTGGGCCGGCGGAGGCCGATTTCGCCCAACCAGTCGGGCGTGTTGTTGCCGGTCGAGAGGATTGCCCGGGCATACACGACGCACCCCTGGATCGCGGCGATGTCCCAGTTCAGGCCGAGCTGACCGGCAAACTGGTCGCGCTGGCGGGTTGAGCGGTAGGCCAGTCCGGCGGCGATGCGCCAGTCGAACCGGTGCAGCCAGGCGTTGCGCCGGTCGTAGATGGCCGGGTCGCGGTACGGCAAGTCCCAGCCCAACGTTTGCAGCCGCAACCGCGGGAAAATGTTCAAGCTGCCATTGTCAATCAAGCCGTCGCGCGGCACGCGGCGACCGTCCGGATCAATGGCATGGTCGCTGCGATGCAGAAAATCGAGGCCGGCCACCAGCGTTTGGTCTTGCGACAGGAATGATTCCAGCCCCACGGCGGATTGCAGGCCGGTCGTGACCGAGTATTCGACGTTGGCATACCCGTCGTCGCGATGTTCCTGCCGGGTCTCGAACCACGTGAAGCCGGTGAGCAGCCGCTCCCCGATGGCGAAATCCACCCACTCGACGTTCATCTCGAAGTGTTGCAGGATGCAGCTCACGCCGGCCCCCACGTCGTAACCGCCCCAGACCAGCGGGAACCAGCCGGGCTGGCGTGTTTCCCACGCGCGCCAGAGGTAGTCGTCGTCGCGCGCGGACGTCACATCGAGTCCCAGCAACAAACCGTTCTCGTCGGTGCCGGCGAACGGGTTGCCGTCGTTGCAGTACCATTCGAGCCGCACGCGCGCCCGGTTCCCGCACGCGGTGGTCAACTGGAGTTCGGGGCCGAGCCGGTAGACCGCGCCGAACCGGTCGCCGGTGCTGGCGGAATTCATCTCGGCCGTCAACGCCAGCGACGCCCGGAATGTCGAGCCGAGATACTCTTCCCGGGCGAAGTCCGCGAGGCGCCACGACGCGAACAGTTCGCTCCACCACGTGGCGGGCAGGTTGCTGCGGGCCACATAACCGCCGGCCAGCGCGGACCACGAGACGCGTTGCCAGTGCGCCAGCGGCGAGCCCACGCCGCCGCCGAACGTGTAGGCGTTGATCTGACCGGCGCGGTCGCTCCGGTAGGACGCTTGATACCCGGCGCGGCTGATCAGCCGGAGGTTCTCGGTCAGCGCCCAATCGGCTTCGAGGTTTTCGTGTTCGTGCAGGACTTCGGCGCGCACCTGGTCCCGCCAATCCAGAAAGGGCGTGGTCTCGCGGTGATGGTAGTACAGACTCACCGGCGCGAATTGTGCCAGCGGCAGATGCAATTCCGACTCGACGAGAAAGTTGTGGTCCCGCCCGGCCAGAAACGCGCCGGCATACGACCGGAACACCGGCCGGTCGGTTTCCTGTCCCCGGCCGACCGGCAGGGACACGGCGAGGGTGAGTCCCGCGATCAGAATGGTGGCGCGCGCCCGCATGAGTGCGGTGTTCATACCGGGGCCGGCGGCGAAAATCAAAGAAAAATCCGCCGCACCGGCAGGCTTGCGTGTCGGAGCGGTTCGCCGTAGGATGGGTGGCACACATTATGAAAACGGTGAAGACCAATCCCGATCAAACCGCGACGCAACTCCTGTCCCCGGCCGCCGCCGCGCCCACGGTCAGCGGCGCCATTACGGCGGACCGGATCCAGATGAACCTCCAGGGCCGCGACCGCGACGCGGTGCTTCGGGAGCTCGTTGCCCTGGTGATTCCGCCGCAGGAAGAGCGGATGAGCGAAACGCTGTTTCAGGCATTGAAAGCCCGCGAAGACCTCTGCTCGACCTGCGTGACCGAAGGCGTCGCCATCCCGCACGCCCGGAACGCGCTGGTCGGCATGGTCAACAAACCCGTGCTCGCCTATGGCCGGCATCAGGGCGGCGTGAACTTTGGCGCGCTCGACGGCAAACCCGTCCGGCATTTCTTTCTGCTCTGTGCGCCCAATGTCCGGGAACATCTCCTCTTGTTGGCCAAACTCGCCCGGTTGTTGAACCAACCGGCGTTCCGCCGCAAACTCGACGCCGCCACCCTGCCGCAGCAAGTCATTGACCTGATCCGGACCAGCGAGCAATGAGTTTCCCGGTCCACCGGCCCCGGCGGCTCCGCCAAACCGCCGCGCTCCGCGCGCTCGTGCGCGAGACGGAACTTTCCCTCACCCACTTCGTCCAGCCGTTGTTTGTCCGCGCCGGGCGCCGCCTTCGCCGCCCCATCCCCTCCCTGCCGGGGCAGTGCCAGTTGTCCGTGGACGAGCTGGTGAAAGAGGCCGGGGCGTTGGTGCAGTTGGGCGTGCCGGCCGTGATTCTGTTCGGCATCCCGGACCACAAAGACGAACAGGCGTCCGGGGCGACCGGGATTGTGCCGAAAGCGATCCGGGCACTGAAACAAGAGTTTCCGGAACTGCTGGTCATCGCCGACGTTTGCCTCTGCGAGTACATGAGCCACGGCCATTGCGGCGTGGTCAAAGCCGGGCGGGTGGACAACGACGCCACGTTGCCGCTGCTGGCCCGGGTCGCGGTCGCCTACGCCGCCGCCGGGGCCGACATCGTGGCGCCGAGCGACATGATGGATGGCCGGGTCGCCGCCATCCGGTCGGCACTGGACAAAGCCGGTCACACCCACACGCCGATCATGAGTTACGCGGCCAAATTCGCCTCGGCGTTCTACGGTCCGTTCCGCGACGCGGCGGAATCGCCGCCGCAATTCGGCGACCGGCAGTCGTACCAGATGGACTGCGCCAACGCCGCGGAGGCATTGCGCGAGGTGGCGCTCGATCTCGACGAGGGGGCCGACATTGTGATGATCAAGCCGGCGTTGAGCTGTCAGGAGTTGATCTGGCGGGTGAAACAGCGGTTTCACGTGCCGGTGGCGGCGTACAACGTCAGCGGCGAATACGCGATGCTCAAGGCGGCTATTCAGAACGGTTGGCTGGATGAACGGGCGAGCGTGCTCGAACAGATGATCGGATTGCGGCGGGCCGGAGCGGACATCATTGTGACGTACTGGACCAAAGACCTGGCCCGGTGGTTGCGCGAACGCTGACCGGCATCAGCCGATCTTCGCGAGCATGAAGACCAGCCACACCAAGACCGCCAACACCACCACGCCCAACCCCACCACGACCCAGATCCAGAGATTGCCCGTCCCCTGTTTTTTGCGGCCAAACGGCGTGGTCGGCCCGAAGGTCGGCGGCGCGCTGCCGGCGCCGAGTTGATCCTCACTGATCCCGGCGGGCGTTCGCGGCAGCGGCTGGCTGACCGGTTTGACGACCGACTCGTACCGCATTTCGACGGAACCGAGCCGCAACGTGTCGCCATGCCGGAGTTTGTTTTCCACGATGCGCAGGCCGTTGACCCGGGTGCCGTTGGTGGAGTTCAAATCGCGGATCTTGTAATCGCCGTCCTCCAACGTCAGCACGGCGTGATGATGCGACACGGTACCATCTTCGAGGCAGATGATGTTGTCGAGGGCGCGGCCGATACTGATGCGTTCCTCGACCAGATCAAAGACTTTCCCCTCGAGCAACCCCGACAAGATATGCAGTTTGGGCATCGGTCGTCTTCCTCCGGTTCATTCGTCAATCACCAGCCGTATCATCCCCACAGCCGCCGCGCAAGTCAACGGCATTTTCAGCCGCGGGGGATTTCGGCGTTGACCGGTCCGCGGCCGTCACCTAGAGTCACGCCGCGAGTGTATGAACATCCTGGTCATCGGCGGCGGCGGCCGCGAACATGCGCTGGTCTGGAAACTGGCCCACAGCCGGCGGGTGCGGAAAATCTTCTGCGCGCCCGGCAACGCCGGGATTGCCGACCTCGCCGAATGCGTGCCCATCGGCGTGACCGATGTCGAGCAGTTGCGCGCGTTCGCGCTGGCCCACCGGATTGAGTTCACTGTGGTCGGCCCGGAAGCGCCGCTCTGCGCCGGGATTGTGGATGCGTTTCAGGCAAGCGGGCTCCGCATTTTCGGACCGACCCGGCAGGCGGCGCAACTCGAAGGCAGCAAGGTGTTCGCAAAACGGTTCCTCCTCAAACACGGCATCCCCACGGCGCGGATGGAAGTGTTCACCGATGCCGGGCAGGCGCGGGCGGACGTGCGCCGGTGGGGCGCGCCGGTGGTGGTGAAAGCCGACGGCCTCGCCGCCGGCAAGGGGGTGATCGTGGCGCAATCGGTCGCCGAAGCGGAACAGGCGGTGGCGGATATTTTGGAGAAAAAAGTGTTCGGCGCGGCCGGCAACCAGTTGATCGTCGAGGAATGTCTCACAGGCCCGGAAGCGTCGGTGATGGCGTTCGTGGACGGGCACACCTACCGGTTGATGGCGCCGGCGCAGGACCACAAACGGGTCGGCGATGGCGATACGGGACCGAACACCGGGGGGATGGGCGCCTATTCGCCGACGCCGGTCATGGACGCGGCGCGGTGCCGTCAGGCCGACGAGATTTTTCAGAAGACACTGGCCGGGCTGCGGGCGGAGGGGATTGATTACCGGGGCGTGCTCTATGCGGGGCTGATGTTGACGCCGCAAGGCGCGCAGGTCCTGGAGTTCAACTGCCGGTTCGGCGACCCGGAAACGCAGGCGGTGTTGCCGCGGCTGGAGGGCGATCTGCTCGACGTGCTCGAAGCGACGGCGGCGGGCCGGCTGGCCGAGGCGCAGTGGCAGTGGTCCACCGACGCAGCGGTCTGCGTGGTGATGGCCGCCGCCGGTTATCCCGGCCGCTACCAGAAAGGACAGCCGATTACCGGTTTGAAGGCGGCGGCGGAATTGGCTAAGGTGTGCGTGTTTCACGCCGGCACCAAACGCACCGCCGGCGGAGACGTGGTGACCGACGGCGGCCGGGTGTTGGGCGTGACGGCGTTGGGCGCGAACCTCGAACAAGCCGTGCGCCGGGCCTACGCGGCGGTGGCCCGGATCCGGTTCGACGGCGCGCATTACCGGCACGACATTGCGGCGCGAGCATTGAAGATATGATGAAGCACATGGGAATCTTGTTGATGGCGGCGCCGCTGCTGGCGGCGGAACCGGCCGACCTGCGCGAGACGAGCGCGGTGATTGACGCGTTGAAAAGCCGGTACGTGGACCGGGAAACGCTCGACACCAAACTCCTCAACGAAGCAACGGTGGCCGGGTTGCTCCAGGCCATCGGTCCGGGCGCGCGGATTGTCACGGCAACCAATCCGGCGCCGCCGGCGCTGGCCGAACCGTTGGCGCGGGTGGAAGTAATTGAGCCGGCCATCGGCTACATCCGGCTGGCCGACGTGGTGCCCGCGACGGTGCCGGCGATTGACGCCGAGTTGAAGAAGTTCGCGGCGCAACAGGTCGAGGGGTACGTCCTCGATCTGCGGTTTGCCGACGGAACGAATTATCCGGCGGCCGCCGCGGTGGCCGGGCGGTTTCTGCCGGACGGCCAGCCGTTGTTTGCCGTCCAGAGCCTCGCGGGCACGGAGACCTACCGGGCCAGCAATCCAAAAGAAGAAATCGCGCCCGGGTTGACGACGCTGCCGTTGATGGTGTTGGTCAACGGCGAGACGCGCGGCGGCGCGGAAGCGGTCGCGGCGACGTTGCAGGCGCGGCAGCGGGCGATCGTCATCGGCACGAAGACCGCCGGCGCGGCGGCGGCGTGGGACGACGTGCCGCTCGGCGCGGGCCGGGTGTTGCGTGTGGCCACGGCCAAGGTGGTGCTCAACGGAACGAGCGTGTTCCCGAACGGCCTCACGCCGGACATCCCGGTCAAAATTGATCCGCAGGTGGAACGCGAGGTGATTTTGCACGCCGCCACGAATGTGACATTGACGGCCAGTCTGCAGCCGCAGATCAAGAAGAAAGGCGTGACCGAGGCCGATTTGGTGAAAGTGTTTCGCGGCGAGGCGGTGGATTTGCCGCTGGCGTCCGGCAGCAAGACCAACAGCGAAGACGGCGCCGACATGCAATCGGTGCAAGATTTGGTGTTGCAACGGGCGGTGGACATCTTGAAGGGGATCCGGGCGCTGGTGTCGTGGCGGGCGACCACCGGTTCATGAGGGAATGAAGACCATCCTGTTTGTCTGCGCCGGCAACATTTGCCGCAGCCCCATGGCCGAAGCGTTGCTCCGGCAAATGTTGCAAGGCCGGACCGACGTGCGGGTGATGTCAGCCGGACTCGGCGCAGTCGAGGGCCAGCCGGCCAGCCTCGCCGCCGTCGAGGCCATGCGCGAAGTGGGCGCCGACCTGACCGGATTCAGAAGTCAAATGGTCACCCCGGAGTTGATTCGGGAGGCGGACTTCATTTTCACGATGACCCGGCAACAGTTGGAAACGATCCAGCTGTTGTATCCGGAGGCGGCAGAGAAAACATTCCTGCTCCGGGAGTTTGAGTACGCCGGTCCGGGCGAGCCGCGCGACATCCACGATCCGATCGGCGGCCCGAACGAGTTGTACCGGCAGGTGCGCAACCAGATTCGCGACGCGTTGCCGAGCCTGATCCAGTTTATCAACCGAAATACCGCGCAGGAGATGAACATGACAACGGAAAAACCGATGTTGCGGGTGGTGCTGGCCGCCGACCACGGCGGCGTGGCGATCAAACAGGCGTTAACGGATTGGCTGGCCCGGCACGGATACACCTACGCGGACCTGGGCACGCAGTCCACCGAAGCCGTGGACTACCCGGATTACGCCTACGCGGTGGCGCGCGAAATCCTGGCCGGCCAGTTTGACCGCGGCGTGTTGATCTGCAAGAGCGGCATCGGCATGAGCATCGCCGCCAACCGCTTCGCCGGCATCCGCGCCGCGCTGGTCGCCAATGAACATTGGGCCGCCCTGAGCCGCCGCCACAACAACGCCAACGTCCTGGTGTTGTCCGCCGAGGACGACGGCACCACCCCCGAAAAAGCGCAAGCCATTCTCGATGTCTGGTTGCGGACCGAATTCGAAGGCGGACGGCACGACCGGCGGGTCCAAAAACTCGATCAGCCGCCGACCGCTCTGGCGGCCACCGACCCGGCGGTGTTCGACGCGATCCAAAACGAGAAACACCGGCAACAAGACGGGATCGAATTGATCGCCAGCGAAAACTTCGTCTCCCCGGCCGTGCTCGAAGCCGCCGGCAGCGTGCTGACCAACAAGTACGCCGAAGGATATCCCGGCAAGCGGTACTACGGCGGCTGCGAATGCGTGGACGTCGTCGAACAACTCGCCATCGACCGGGCCAAGCAATTGTTCGGCGCCGAACACGCGAATGTCCAGCCGCATTCCGGCAGCCAGGCCAACATGGCCGCCTACTTCGCGTTGGCCAAACCCGGCGACACGATCCTCGCCATGAGCCTGAACTTCGGCGGCCACCTCACCCACGGGTCACCGGTCAATTTTTCCGGGAAGCTGTTCCGCGTTGTCCCCTACGGCCTGAATCCCGCTACCGAGCAGATTGACCTGGACGAGGTTGCCCGGCTGGCGCGCGCCGAAAAACCGCGCCTGCTGGTCGTCGGCGCCAGCGCGTACCCGCGGACGCTCGATTTTGCCGCGTTTGCCGCCATCGCCCGCGAAGTCGGCGCGGCGTTGGTGGTGGACATGGCGCACATTGCCGGCCTGGTGGCCGCCGGGTTGCATCCGAGTCCGGTGCCCCATGCCGATATCGTGACGAGCACGACCCACAAGACGTTGCGCGGCCCGCGCGGCGGGCTGATCCTCTGCAAGGAACAACACGCCAAGACCTTGAACGCGCAAATCTTCCCCGGCATCCAGGGCGGACCGCTCGAACACATTATTGCTGCCAAGGCGGTTTGTTTCCACGAAGCCTTGCAACCGGCGTTTCGGGCGTACCAGCAACAGGTCGTCAAAAACGCCGCCACACTGGCCGCGGCGCTGGCCGGTCAAGGGTTCCGCATTGTCAGCGGCGGCACCGACAATCACCTCCTGCTCGTTGACCTCCGGCCCAAGAAACTGACCGGCAAGATTGCGCAGGAAGCCCTCGACCGGGCCGGGATCACGGTGAACAAGAACATGATTCCGTTTGACCCCGAAAAACCGGCCGTGACCTCCGGCATCCGCATCGGAACGCCGGCCGTCACCACGCGCGGCATGAAAGAGCCGGAGATGGAACAGATTGCCGGCTGCATCAGCGCCGTGTTGGCCAAGCCCGGCGATCCCGGTGTGGCCGCCGCGATTCGGGAGAAGGTGCGGGCGCTGACCGCGCGTTTTCCGCTGCCCTACGGAGTGGGGCGTTGACAACGGCGCGCGCTGCCTGTAAACGTACAGGCGTCGGGCGCTTAGCTCAGTTGGCCAGAGCACCTCGTTTACACCGAGGGGGTCAAAGGTTCGAGTCCTTTAGCGCCCACCAGCGGAATGCGGAATGGCAGGGACCGATTTCCCATTCGCAATCCGCGATCCCCTCGCGGGGGTGTAGCTCAACTGGTTCAGAGCGCTGCCCTGTCACGGCAGAGGTTGCGGGTTCGAGCCCCGTCACTCCCGCCACTTCCCTGTTGGCCGCCCCAGAAATCACCGGCAAGCCCGGGCGGAGCTGAAACAAGAATGGCGACCCCAGCGGGATTCGAACCCGCGTTACCGCCGTGAAAGGGCGATGTCCTGGGCCGGGCTAGACGATGGGGTCACCGAAAAACACCGCGCGACTATAGCCGATTCTCTCAGAAGCGCAACGACGAATCTTCCTCAGACGGAGAGAATTTCTTTCTCTTTGTGCGCCAACACCGTGTCGATTTCCTTGATGTAATCGTCCGTCAACTTCTGAATCTGTTTCTCGGCGTTCTGGAGTTCGTCCTCGGTAATCTGGCCGTCCTTCTGCAACTTGCGCACCGCTTCGTGACCGGCCCGGCGCTCGTTGCGAATCGCGATGCGCCCGTCTTCGGCCATCTTCTTGACGATCTTGTCCAACTCCCGCCGCCGCTCCTGATCCAATTCCGGAATCGGAATGCGGATGACCTTGCCGTCCACGTTCGGCGTGATGCCGAGCGACGAGGTCTGGATCGCCTTGGCCACGGCCTGCACCACGGTCGGGTCCCACGGCTGGATGACAATCAACCGCGGCTCCGGCGTGGCGATGCCGGCCAATTCGCGCAGTCGCATGTGGCCGCCGTACGCTTCCACCTGAATGTTCTCGACCAGAGACGGCGATGCCTTGCCGGTGCGGACGGAGGCGAACTCGCTGTGGACGAACTCCACCGTCTTCATCATCTTTTCTTCCATCGCGTCGAGGACTTCTTGCAGTGTCATGGCCGAAAGATTAGAAAGTCAGCCGCCAGATGTCAACCACGCGCACATTACTGATGGATGCCGACGACACGCTCTGGGAGAACAACATCTACTTCGACCGGACCATCGTCGAGTTCGTCGCCAGGCTCGCCGCCCGCGGTCTCGCTCCGGCGCGCGTCCACGAAGTCCTGTGGCAGACCGAGCAACGCAACATCAAGGTCACCGGCTACGGCAGCGCGGCGTTCTGCGCCTCGCTCCACGAAGTCGCCCGCGCCCTCGGCGCCGCCGACCTCGAACCGTGGATTGCCGACCGGGAACGCTGGATTTTTCATCATCCGGTCGAACTGATGCCCGGCGTCCGCGAGACGTTACCGGCGCTGCACGCTAACAACCGGCTCATTCTGTTGACCAAAGGCCGGGCCGACGAGCAACTCGGCAAACTCCACCGCTCCGGTCTTGCGCCCTACTTTCACGAGGTCGAAGTCGTGTTCGAAAAAACGGTCGAGACCTACCGGCATCTGGTGCAGAAGCACCGGCTGGTGGCCGGTGACACGTGGATGATCGGCAACTCGCCCCGCTCCGACATCAACCCGGCCAAGGCCGCCGGCCTGCGCACCGTGTTCATCCCGTATCACACGACCTGGCAGCACGAGCTGGAGGAAATCGCGCCCGACGGCGAGACGCTCCTGCTGGACAACTTCGGCCAACTCGCCGGCCATTTCGGCTGACTACTGGTCGAGGGCCTCGCGGACTTTGCGGAGAAGCTCGCTGGACGTGTAGGGCTTCTGCAGAAACCGGATCCCGTGCTCCAGCACGCCATGATGCACGATGGCGTTGGCCGTGTACCCGGAGGTGAACAGCACGCGCAAGCGCGGGTGCCGCGCCTGCAACCGGTCGGCCAGGTCGCGCCCGCCCATCTGCGGCATCACCACGTCGGTCACCAACAGCGCAATCGCCGCGCCAGTGTGTTGCGCGGCCACCGCCAATCCTTCGACGCCGTTGGCGGCGGTCAGCACCTGGTAGCCGGCCGCGCTGAGAATCACCGTCGCCAGCTCCCGCAGCGTCGGCTCGTCCTCGACGACGAGGATGGTTTCCGTGCCGCCCAACAACGCCCTGTCTCCTGCCTCCGTCGCCTGCTGGTTGACGGCTTCCGTGCAGCCGGGCAGATAGATCCGGAAGGTCGTGCCCCGCCCCGGCTCGGTCTCGACGGTGATGAACCCGCCGCTCTGCTTGACGATGCCAAACACGGTGGCCAGACCCAACCCGGTGCCTTTGCCCGGCTCCTTGGTGGTGAAGAACGGCTCGAACAGGTGCGCCCGGACTTCGGGAGTCATGCCGATGCCGGTATCGGTGATGGCCAACTGGACGAACGTTGCCGGTTCGCGGGTCGCCGTTCCCGGCTCCTCGCGCAGCGCCTCCAGCTCCGCACTCGGCACATTGCGCGTCTCGATTCGCAATTTGCCGCCTTTCGGCATTGCGTCGCGCGCGTTGACGCAGAGGTTGATGATCACCTGTTCGAGCTGGCCGGGATCGGCCTTGACGCGGTGGAGATCAGACGCCAGCCCGGTGGTCAACTCGATGTCTTCGCCAATCAACCGCGACAGCATCTTCTGCAGGTCGGTGAGCACCGCGTTGAGGTCCAGGACCTGGGGCTGGAGGATTTGTTTGCGGCTGAACGCGAGCAACTGCCGGGTCAGTTGCGCGGCGCGGTGGCCGTCCTTCTCGATTTCCTTGGCGTAGGTTTGGAGCTTCGGGTCCGCCGGCAGGGCCGGTTGGAGCAGGTTACTGTAGCCAATAATGACGCTCAGCAGGTTGTTGAAATCGTGCGCCACCCCGCCGGCCAACCGGCCAATGGCCTCCATTTTCTGGGACTGCCGCAACGATTCCTCCAGCCGCCGCTGTTCGGTGATGTCTTCCATCACCCCGTCGTAATACTCGATGCGCCCATCCGGCCCGCGCACCGCTTGGGCGCTCTCCCGCACATAGACCGTGGTGCCGTCGGCGCAAATCAAGGCGCTTTCCAGGCCGCGAATCACGCCGTCGCGCTCGATGGCCTCCTTGAACAGGCGGCGCGGATACTGCGGGTAAAAACCGTCCTTTTCGAGGTTCAATTGGGCCATGGCCTCGAAGGAGGGGTAACGGAGCATCTTCACCAGCGTGGGATTGGCGAGCAGGATGCGTCCGTCGGGCGTCGTGCGGTAAATGCCCACCAGCGAATTCTCGAGCAAACGGCGGAACCGCGCCTCGCTCTCCCACAGCGCTTCCTCGGCCTGTTTGTGCGCGGTGATGTCGCGGGAAATCCCCATCAGACCCACAACCCGGCCGTCACGATCGTACAAGGGCACTTTGGTGGTGGACACCCAGGTGACCCGCCCATCCGGCCAAGTCTCTTTTTCCTCTTGGCTCACCATGGCGATGCCGGTGGCCATGACGCGCTGTTCATCCTCGTAGGCTTGCCGGGCGTGTTCCGCGGTAAAGAAATCGGCGTCCGTCTTGCCCACCGCTTCTGCCGGATCACGCAAACCGAACGACCGGGCCATCGCTTTATTGATCCGGAGAAACCGGCCCTGCCGGTCTTTGAAGTAGATGTGATCGGGCATCGTCGTCAGCAAATTGTCCAACAACGCCTGCGCCCGGTCGCGCTCGTCGCGAGCGCGCAACGCGGCGATGCCGTAGCTGATGTCGTCGGCCAATTCCTTCAGCAAATTCACCTCGGCTTCGTCAAACGCCGACGGCTCGGCAGTGTAGAGATGGAACGCCCCCACCGGCTGGCCCGCGACGGTCAGCGGCAACGCAATGGCGGCCCGGTATCCGCGCCGGAGCGCCTCCTCCCGCCACGGCGCGTAGTTCGGCGCGGTGGCCAGATCGTGCGCCACGGCAATCTGCCCGGTCCGAATCGCCGTGCCGGTCGGGCCGCGGCCGCGTTCGGTATCGCTCCACACAATCCCCGCCGCCGCCAAATAACCGTCATCGTGCCCGGCGCGGGCGACGGGCCGGACGGTGCAGGCGTCGTCGTGCTCGGCGAACCCGATCCACGCCAGCCGGTAGCCGCCGTTCTCGACCATCACGTCGCAGATCCGCTGAAGCAATTCGGTTTCGTGGGTGGCGCGAACCAACTCCTGATTGCACAAACTGATCGTCCGCAACATCCGGTTCGTCCGTTGCAACGCCGCCGCCATGTCGTTGAACGTTGTGCCGACCTCGGTGATCTCCCGCAGGCCGGTGCGGACGTTCGCTCGGACCGACAAATCGCCACCGGCCAACCCGCGGGCCGCGCGCGTCAATTCCGCGACCGGTCGGAGAATGTCGCGGCGGATGACCCAAAAACTTAATCCCAGCGCCAAGAGCGCGACCACCAGCAGCAAGACCACCTCGCGCCGCAAGACGCTGTAGGCCGTCGCATACGCCGCCGCGCGCGGGATGCTCACCACCACAGACCACGCGCCCGCGGCCTCGCTCACCCGCTCAAAGGCGGTCAGTTGCGGCACGCCCTCCACGTCCGGTCCCTCGATAAATCCTGTTTGTTGCCGCATGATGGCGTCGCTCAACTTTGCATCCGCCAGACGTTGGCCCGCCCACTTTTCCGGGTCGCGGCTGCGGACGAGGATTCTGCCGTTGTAATCCAACAGAGTCAGGACCGCATCGCGCGGCTGCGGCAGAGCGGCGATCTTCTCGCCCAACCGCCGCAAATCCAGTTCGGCCGAAACGACCGCGCGGACTTCCTCGTGTTCGTTCAGAATCGGCAAGGCCAGAATTATCGTGGGCCGCCCGCTGATGCGCCCCACGATGAAATGCCCGACCCGGAACTGGCGGACGCGCAGAATCTCTTGAAACCACGGGCGGTCGGACACATTCACGGGATGCGGCAACGGCAGGGCGCTGGCGAGCATCTCGCCGGTGGGAGCGGTGAGACGGAGGTTCTGAAATTGCGGGTACTGGGACAGCAATTGTTGAAGCACCGGCGTCGCGCCGGCCGGGTCGGCATCGCGAATGGCCGGCACGTGCGTCAAGGCGGTGAGCACTTGCCGGGCGCCCTCAATCATCTCCTGATGGTCAACTGCCAGCAGACGCGCCAAGCGTTCCGCGTCTTTTCGGGCGTCTTGGCGCGCCCGTTGCAGGTTCTGCGCGGAAAACACGCCAATCAACAACAAGACCGGCACGCTGGCCAGGAGCACCAACTGCAGCACACGTGTTTGCAGACTACGGACTGGTTTCGCTTTCATCAAAACCTCTTGAGGAGCCGCTGTGATAAGCAGCAAGCATGCCCGGTACTGCATGTTTCAGCAAGCAATTCCTCACTTGGCTTCCCGGCCTGCTTTGGATAGCGTCGCGGCCATGAAAAACATCCCCGTCCTCAGCGTCACCGGAGACTGCCTCGCCGCCAGCTACGAGAAAGCGCTCGTCGCGTTGTACGAACATGGCACGCGCTTCAAAACGCAATACGACAAACCCGGCGACCCGCTCAGCCTCGATTGCACGTTGAACCTCACCATCCTCGACCCGCTCGCCGAACCGCTGATCCACAAAGCCTTCCTGGGCGGCATCGAAGATTTACGCGAGTATGTCATGGAGGTCCAGGGCGCGAAAGACCATTGGGTCAAGAACATGGACGACCCGAAAGACACCCGGTGGGAATACACCTACCACGGCCGGCTCGCCCGGTACGGCACGTGGCAGGAATCCGGCAAGCGCGTCGGGCCGTTCAACGTGGACCAAATCGAAAATGTCATCGCCAAGCTCGTCAAACAACCATTCACCCGGCAAGCCCAGATGATCACGTGGATGCCGAACCTTGACCTCGACTGCTACGACCCGCCCTGCCTCCAATCCCTCTGGTACCGGCTATTGGAGGACGACGACGGCACGCAATGGCTCAACTGCAACATCCGGTTCCGCAGCAACGACGCCTGGGGCGCGAGTTTCATGAACATGTTTGGGTTCATCATGTTCAACAAAGAAATCATCGCCGCCGAAGTCGCCAAGCGCACCGGCAAGCCGGTCAAGCTCGGCCGACTCAACTGGCACGCCGACTCCTATCACATCTACGGCAAGGACATCGCCACCGCCAAAGCTCGGCTTTTTGATCGCTTGGCGACGACGACCTTTGCCGATCGCACCTATCGGTTTGACGACCCGCTGATCCGCGAGATGTACGACGAAGCCGGTCCTGTCGTCCGCGCCAAAATCGCCGAGTACGACCGCACCCACTGACCCTCTCTCCGCATATTTCGCGCGCCCACTCGTCGCCCGCCACATCTCCCCTCTTAAATGCAACAATTGTTGTCTGTAAGAGGGGAATTGTACTTGTATCGTTGGTGGGGCTGATGGTAGGCTGTGGCCATGAGCAAGAGCCTGATTGCTTTGGAAGTCTTGGACTTGTTTGTGTGGGGCATGGACAAGCTGATGCAACCGACCCTGACCAACCTGCTCGCCGGCTACGATGAGTATGCTCAGCATTCGCAAACAGCCAAACTGTTGGATCGGCTTCGGAAACAGGAACTGCTGGCCCGCCATGGTCGCGGGAAAACCGCGTGCTTTACCATCACTGCCAAGGGGCGCGCCCGGTTGCCGTCGCCGTTGGCTGCCGAGGAGTCATGGCAGACGAAATGGGATGGTTGTTGGCGGGTACTCACTTTTGACCTGCCGATGGTCCGGCAACGGGATCGTTATCCGCTGTGGCGGGCCTTCCGCGACCGCAAATTGGGGTTGCTCCAGCGTAGTGTCTGGATCTGGCCGCGCCCGCTGGAAGCAATCGTGCGGGAAATTCTCCAAGCCGAAGGGATCCCGGAATGTTTCTGTGGTTTGGAAGTGCGGGGCTTGTTTCTCTGTACCCACGCCGAGGTGGTGCGCGTGGCGTGGGACTTCGAGGAAATCTACCGCCGCCACCGCGCCTATCTCCAACAACCGCGTCTCACCGTGTCCGAGGTAAACGGCACCCGCGATCTTGCTGCCCTTGCGCGCTTGGCTCGGTTCGAGCGGCAGACGTTTGACTTCGCGTTTTCACTCGATCCGCTGCTGCCGGTCGAGCTGTGGCCCAAGGACTATCGCGGCCCTGAGATTCTCGCCCGGCATCGGGCCTTTCGTCGCGCCTTGCGTCAGCGGCTGAACGCCCTGGCCGGCACTGTTTGAATTTCCCCTTTATGTGCAACAATTGTTGCACGTAAAATGACCGGTGATCGGCGCGGACTTCACATACGGACTGGGCAATGCGGGCGGGACCGTGGTACTCATCCGGTCACGGTGAACCGTGGATTTGGGGCAGACAGTCCGACAACGATCCGCCGCCCGCGCATGTCGAGAGCAGCGGGAGGCTATGTTGCCCGTGGGCACGCCCGCGGATACTCTGCCGGCACGCGAACAACAATCACGATCGGAGGTTCCTGATGAACAAATCCGCAATCCAGACGTTTGAGTTGTGGCCGGAAACGATGGAGGCGTTGACCCGGGCAGGGCTGCTGCTCAACACCGCCGACACCACCGGCAAGGCCAATACGATGACGATTGGCTGGTTGACCGGCGGGGTGATTTGGAGTCGACCGGTGTTGATCGTTTTGGTCCGGCCGAGCCGGTTCACGTATAGCCGGCTGGAACAGGTGCCGGAGTTTACGGTCAATGTGCTGCCACCGGCCAGCGCTGCGGCGCTGGAACATTGCGGTACCGTCTCAGGCCGCGATCACGACAAGTTCGCGGAGACCGGGTTGACGTTGGCGCCCGCGCAGAAGGTGCGGGTGCCGGTGATCAAGCAGGCTGTGGTCAACTACGAATGCCGGGTGGTTCACCGCAACGACGTGATTCCCGCCAATCTCGCCGACGAGATCAAAGCCCGCGCGTACCAGACCGGCGATTTTCACCGGGTCTATTTTGGTGAAGTCTTGGCGGTGTATGCGGTGCGGGAGGCGCGGGAGGAGTTGCGCCGGGGGGCGCGGTAACGGCTATGCGCAGACGAGGGTGCCGATCCGCGCGCCGCAGATGGCGCGTTTGATGTTGCCGCGCTTGAACAGATCGAACACGAGAATCGGAATCTTGTTGTCCATGCAGAGGCTGAACGCCGAGGCGTCCATGACGTTCAGCCGGTTCTTGAGCGCGTCGAGGTAGGTTAACCGGTCGTAGCGTTTCGCCTGCGGGTCTTTCAGCGGGTCGGCGGTGTATACGCCGTCCACTTTCGTTGCCTTGAGCAGCACAGCGGCGCCGATCTCGCTCGCGCGCAAGGCCGCGGCGGTGTCGGTGGAGAAATACGGGTTGCCGGTGCCGGCGGCGAAGATGACCACCCGGCCTTTTTCTAAGTGCCGCATGGCGCGGCGGCGGATGAACGGCTCGGCCACGGCCCGCATTTCGATGGCGGATTGGACGCGGGTCGGCACGCCGGCGCGTTCCATCGCGTCCTGCAACGCGAGCGCGTTGATGACGGTGGCGAGCATCCCCATGTAGTCGCCGGTGGCGCGGTCGAGGCCGCGTTTGCTGCCGGCAATGCCGCGGAAGATGTTGCCGCCGCCGATGACGATGGCCAGCTCGATGCCGAGGGCTTTGACTTCCTTGATTTCCTCGGCAATGGCGTCGCAGGTTTCCGGGGAGATGCCGTGGTCGCGGTTGCCGAGCAACGCCTCGCCGCTCAATTTCAACATCACGCGCCGGTATTTGGGTTGGGAGCGTGAGGTGGCCATGGCGCTCCGTCAGGCGGACTGGCCCGGCAGTTCTTCGCCCATCTGCCAGCGGACGAACCGGCGGACGACGATGTTTTCGCCCAACTGCGCGATTTTGGCGGTGAGATGGTCTTTGATCGTGATGTCCGGGTTTTTGACGAATGGCTGTTCCATCAGGCAGACGGTGGAGAAGAACTTTTCCAGCTTACCGGCGCAAATCTTCTCAATCGCGGCGGCCGGCTTGTCTTTGACCTGCGCGGCGTAGATTTCTTTTTCGGCGGCCACGACGGCGGCCGGCACGTCCTCGCGTTTGACGTAGGTCGGGTTGGCCGCGGCGATTTGCTGGGCAATGTCTTTGACGACTTCGCGGAACGCCTCGTTGCGGGCGACGAAGTCGGACTCGCAGTTGACTTCAACGAGCACGCCGAGCTTGCTGCCGTGGTGGATGTAACTAGCGATGCAGCCTTCGTTGGCGGCCCGAGTGGCTTTCTTGCCGGCAATGGCGATGCCTTTTTTGCGGAGAATCACTTCCGCCTCGGCGAGGTTGCTCTTGGCTTCGAGCAGGGCATTTTTGCAATCCATCATGCCCGCGCCGGTTTTGGCGCGGAGGGCAGCGACATCTTTGGGGTTAATCGTCATGGTAGGATTCTCAAGCGGTTGGGGCAGCGGTTTCGGGGGCCGGGGCTTCCGCCGGGGGGGCGGCGATCTTGGGGGCCAGTTCGGCTTGGGCTTCGGCAATTGTTTCGGCGATGATGTGGGTGATCAGTTTGACCGACCGGATCGCATCGTCGTTGCCGGCAATGGGGTAGGTCACGGCGTCGGGATCGCAATTCGTGTCCACCAGCGCGATGATGGGGATGTTCAGCCGGTGGGCTTCGGCGATGGCGATTTTCTCGCGTTCGATGTCCACCACGAACAGCGCGGCCGGCGGTTTGTCCATGGTGACGATGCCGTCGAGGTTGCGGTGGAGTTTGGCGAGTTCGCGCCGGTAGTTGGCGATTTCTTTTTTCGGCAACTTCTCGCCTTCCGGGGAGGCGAGCAACGCCTCGATGTCTTTCAAGCGTTTCACGCTTTTGCGGATGGTCTGGAGATTGGTCAGCGTCCCGCCGAGCCAGCGGTCCACCACGAACGGCATCCCGCAACGCGTGGCGGCGTCCTTGAGTTCCTGCTGGGCCTGCTTCTTCGTGCCCACGAACAACACCGTGCCGCCCTGCAGGATGACGTCGTGCAGGAATCCGCAGGCGACCTGGATTTGGGTCAGCGTCTTGTTCAGATCAATGACATGAATGCCATTGCGCTCGGCGAAAATGAACCGTTTCATCTTGGGGTTCCACCGTTTGGTCTGATGACCAAAATGCACCCCGGCTTCCAACAACTCTTCGACTTTGACTGTCGGCACTGTGTCCTCCGTTGTTGCATCCCCGAACGTTGTCGGGGACATCCCGGCCCTGTGACCGGAATTATTGTTGTAGTTACGGTGTCCCGCGAACAGCCGGGACGGTTTACCGCCACACTGCTGGCGGGGACGGGACTCTACCCGCCTGGCGGGACGATGCAAGCACAAATTCAGGCGGTTTTCTTGGCCGGCCAGATCAGCGAGGCGATCACGCTGGCCGCCAAAGCCGCCGCCACCACGCCCAAAGCCGCGCCGATGGGCATCTTATACCAGTGGTCCAGAATCATCTTCCCGCCGACAAACACCAGAATCAACGACAACCCGTAGTGCAACAGGTGAAAGAGGTTCATCACTCCGGCCAGCGCGGAGAACAGCGCCCGCAATCCGAGGATGGCAAACACGTTGGACGTGTACACGATGAACGGATCGTGGGTGATCGCCAGCACCGCCGGAATCGAATCCACCGCAAAAATCAGGTCGGTGGTCTCGACAACCAACAGCACCACCAGCAACGGCGTCGCCATCCGTTGGCCGTTGCGGACCGTCCAAAACCGGTCGCCGTCATATTCCCGGCTGACCGGCATGAACCGGCAAAACAGTTTCAAGACCGGGTTCTTCTCCGGGTGGACCTCGGTTTCCTTTTGCGTCGCCATCTTGACGCCGCTGTAGATCAGGAGGCCGCCGAACACAAAGATGATCCACTCGAACTTCGTGATCAACGCCACCCCCATCGCAATAAAGATCGCCCGCATCACCAGTGCCCCGACAATCCCCCAGAACAACACCTTGTGCTGATGCCGCGCGTCCACGCCGAAATAGGAAAACAACATCAAAAATACAAACAGATTGTCCACGCTCAACGACTTCTCGATCAGATAGCCGGTCAGGAACTCCAGCGCCTTCGTCTTGCCCATCCAGAAATAGATGCCGAGATTGTATGCCAGCGCCAACGCAATCCAGATCGCGCTCCAGGCCAGCGCCTCCTTGACCTTCACCGCGTGCGCTTTGCGGTGAAACACCCCCAAGTCCAGCGTCAACATCACCAGCACGAACACGTTGAAAAACACCCATTTCCAGATCGAACCGGGCATGATGCGGGATACTGGAGAATCTGCCGGCCAGAGTCAAACGAAACCGGTCAGCCCGCGTATTCCTCAGCCGGCAACCCGCGCGCGCCGGGGGTGGCGACAAACAAGCCCCCGCCATCGGGTTGGGCGGTCGTGATAAAAAGCCGGTCAAAATTCGCTCCGCCGAACGCGCAGGAAGTCACCCGCGCCACCGGCAGGCGGATTGTTGCCAGCAGCTTACCAGTCACCGGATTCCAGCGCGTCACCCGCCAGCCTTCCCAGTGCGCCACCCAGAGCATCCCCTCCGCGTCCAACGTCATCCCGTCTGGGCGTCCTTGATCCACGGGAATGGGCACCGCCACGCGCCGGTTCGTGATGGTGCCGGTGGCCAGGTCGTAGTCAAACGCGTCCACTCGCTGCAGTTTAGTGTCAATGTAGTACATCGTCCGCTGGTCGAGACTCCACACGATGCCGTTGGACGTCCAAACGTGGTCCAACATCGTTCGCACCCGGTGATTGGCATCGAGGCAATAGAGGCACCCGGTGCCCTGGCGGGACATCGTGCCGGCCCAGAAGCGCCCGGCCGGGTCGCACTTGCCGTCGTTGAACCGCGCCTCCTTTACCGGCGGCTCCGGTTTGGCGATGGACGTCAGTTTGCCGGTATTCAAGTCGAACGCGGCAAACCCGTCCGCGACCGCCAACATCACGCCGCCCGCCCGGCGCGGCACGACGGTGCCGACGGGTTGGCCGATATCCCAATCCCGGTCGGCGTTCGTGGCCGGATTGAACTCGTGGAGTTTGTGGCCGGTGATGTCCACCCAATAGAGCACTTGCCGGCGCGCATCCCAAATCACCCCTTCGCCCAGTTGGGCGCGGGCGTCCAATACGAGTTGCACGTCGTTCATGCGCCGTTGATAACACTACGGCTGCGTGATGACCAGTTTGTAGAACCGGGCGGGGGTGCCGGCGGGCGGGGTGTCCGCCACTTCCTTCACCGTGCCGTCGCCGCTCACGGAGCCGCCGGGGACGTTCTCCCAATCGCCACTGATCAACGAGGCGCGCCACTTCACTTGGTACTGCCGGCCGGTCACGGTGGCGAACCGGATGCGGAAGCCAGCACCGGCAGGGAGCACCGACTCGATCTTCGGGTAACTGCCGGCGGCGCGCGGTAACGTGCCGGCAATGTACTCGTGCAGGTTGTTCACGCCATCGCCATCGGCGTCGAGCAGCGCGTCGGCGGCGTTGAACGGGTCGAAGCCGTGGGTTTGCTCGTAGCCGTTGGGCATTCCGTCGCCGTCCTGGTCCAACGCCGCGTCGAGCGCCACGGTCGCTTGCGCCATCAACGTCGGCGGGCATTTGCCGTTGTTGTTCCAGAGGTCGTACATCTCCTGGCCCTTCGTGTTCGTCACGTTCGCGTCGCGCAGGAACTCGATGAACTCCTTGCTCGTGCTCTGGTAGTAGAGCCGGGCTTCGACGCGGTCGGTGCCGGGGGGCAAGGGATAGTACGTGTCGTCCCAATACTGGCCGTCAGCATAGCTGTAGTTGGCCGGCGCGCCGCCGAACGCCGCAAAGGTCGTGTTGGAAAACCCGCGCGGCGGGATGCGGTTGTCGGAGTAAATCTCGTTGTTGAGCACGAAATGGAAGGACTCGGCCGCCGGCAGGCCGACGACCCCGGCAATGTTGGTGCCGATGCCGGGATGGACTTCGTAAATCTTCGCCTGCGCGTCATGGGTGAGGACGCCGGTGGTCGGATTGTACGCGGCGGACTCGGCGAGCAGGTTCGACGCGGCATCGTAGAACCGGACGTTGAGCCAGGCGCGCCGGCCTTCGGGGTAGCCGGTCGGCAGTTTGTGGCCGCATTCGTTGGTGACGGTGACTTTGCAGTACGTGCCGGTGAACACGGCGGCCACGCGCGCGGCGTTTTGCAGCATGGACTCGGCGCGGGCGATGCCGGCGGCAATGGCCGGGGCGCTGACTTCGCTCGGATACAGATTGGTGAGCAGGCCGGGAATCCACGTGCTGCCGCCGGTCATGTCGTGCAACGGCAAATCGGTGCGCCACGGCACGTCGGGATTGGTGTTGGTGTTGCAACCGTAGCCGGTGACTTTGCGCATGTGGCAATCCTGACAGGTCGTGCCGGGATTGTAGGCGCTGGCGACCCATTCGCTGTAGGTCCGCTCGACCGGCGCGAGGAAATGCGCCGAATAGACGCCGGCGGTGGTGTTGAAGCTGTTCGGCTGATAGATGCCGCCGGCGTCTTTCGTGAAGGCCGGGTTGCTCACGTCGTGGCACGTGCCGCAAAACGCCGCGCGGCGATGGAACGGCGACGCCACAAACAGATGCGGCGCGGCGGCGTTGGTGAACGGGCCGCGCGTGAGGCTGTTCGGATCAATCACGTACATCCCGTTGCCGGACTCGGTGCCGGGGAAGGTCAGCGCGGCCAAAATGTTCGTGTCCTGCGCGGGACTGACGCCGGGTTTGTAGACCGGGTCCACCATCCGGTGACACAACTCGCACGACACGCCGATCTTGTCGGTGGCGGTCATCCGGCTGCCGTCGGTCGGCACCGACCGGCCCTGCAACCAGCCCTGCGACAAGTGGCACCGCAAACAGAGGTCACCGGAGTCCGGCGCGTCCTGATTGGCGATGACCATGTTCGCCTCGAACAACGGGTCGCGGCCGGCGTGCGACATCATGCTGCCCTGCCAGTTCCGGTACGGTTCGACGGCCGGGCTGTAGTTGCCGTGACAGGTTGCGCAGCTTTCCGGCGCGGCAAACTCCGAGCCGCCCTGGAACGGTTGCGTGCCCGGCATGTCGAAATCGCGGAGCGTGGTCGGCACCGTGCCGCCGGGCGGCGAGACGATGGTGAAGGCGGCATTACTGATGTCATTGGAGGAATTGCCGGCGGCGTCCACGGCCACGATGCGGATGCGGGCGGTGGTTGTTGGCCGGTTGGCTGGCGGCCACGGCCAACTGCCGGTATTGGCGAGGCCCGACGCGAGCGGGGCGTAGGTCGCGCCATTGTCAAGCGACTCGTAAATATGGATGGACGTGACGCCGACGTTGTCGGTGGCAATCCAGGTGATGTTGGTGAGCCGGTTGGCGGTGAGCGTTTCACCGCCGTTGGGGAACGTCACCGTGACAACCGGCCGTTGCGTGTCGCCGCCGATGGTTGGCGTGAGATAGCCGGCGATTTCGCCGAGCGGCGCGTTGGCGACGAGGTTGGTGTTGGCCGCCGACAAGCCCGGGAAGGTCGGCGTGTTGGCGTACCCGACCCCGGTGACCTCGGTCAACGTCGTGTAGCCATCGCTGTCTTGGTCGAAGTTCTGGACATTTTTGATGGCGTTGGTGCGGCCGGCCTCGGTGTTCAGCCCGCCTTGCGCTTCGATGGCTGCGCCGTAGGGATTGCGGGTGCCGCCGCCGTTGAAATCGTAGTGGCACACGCCGCAATGCCCCGGCTTGCTCGGCAGGTTGTCAAGCCGGCTGCCAACGGCATTGGGATAAACAGTGAAGAATGCCTGACGGATGTTCGGGCGGGCGCCAGCCGTCATGGCGACAGTTATCGCCCACAAGGTAGCGATCAACGTCCGCATGGGAGGATTTCCACCGCGCATCCGGGCCTCAAAACAACAAGAATCGTCCGCAGACAACGGGCGCCTGATGCCGGGACGTTTTGGGGGTTCGCGGTGTTGAAGGATTTTCTTATGGCACACCGGCGACGCGGAAGCCGGCGGCTTCGAGCCAGGCGCGGATCTTGCCGGGCTGGTCGCCTTGGATTTCGATGGCGCGGTCGCGGACGGTGCCGCCGCAGCCGCAGGCTTTCTTCAGTTGCCGGGCGTACGCCTCGATTTGCGCGCTGGTGATGTGCGGGGCGAAATCGTGGACCACAATCACCGTTTTGCCGCCCCGGTGGGCTTTCTCTTTGCGCAAGACTACCCGGCCAGGTTTCGGTTTGGCTGCCGGCGTTTCCGGGCCGGGCGGCAAACCTTCGGAAGACAGGTTGGCGAAGGGGTTACCGGGCATGCGCGCAACAGTTTTTGAATTTGCGGCCGCTGCCGCACGGGCAACGGTCGTCGGGTTTGACGTGGGCGTATCGGGCGCGGGCATCTTGTTGCCGGACGATGTCCATCACGAGCGCGGCGGGCCGGCCGGCGGCGAGCAACGCGGCCATGATCTTCATGTACGGGTCCACGTGGTGGAAGAATCGTTTGTAACCGGCACAGAGGTAGTTGAGGCCGGGTTCACCGTCGGGGGTGCGGATGAACCGGTGTTTGGGGCACTCGCCGTTGCAGGCGAACCGGACATCGCAGCGCCGGCAATACTGCGGCAGCGTGTCGAACTTGTCGGCGCCGAACTTGCGTTGCGGGGCGGAGTGAACCAGGTCGCCGAGCGGCTGGTGCATCAGGTTGCCCAGCCGGTATTGGGGATAGACGTAGTGGTCGCAGGAAAACAGGTCGCCGTTGTGTTCGAGCGCCAGTGCGAGGCCGCAGCGCTCGGCGAACACGCACAGCGTCGGGCCCTGCCCGATCCACGCGCCGAGGGTGACGTCGAACAGTTGCACGAACGTCTGGCCGACATCGTGGCGGACCCATTCGTCGAAGATTTTCACCAAAAACTCGCCGTACTGCCGGCTCTCGACGCTCCAGCCGGTCACGGGCGAGGGGGCGATCTGGCCGGGCGTGGGCGGTTCGGCGAGGTCCAGGCCCTTTTTTTTCACCGTCTCATCCGGCTTGCGTTCGACGAGGGGGATGTACTGGTGAAACTTCGATCCGATCTCCTTCAGGAACCGGTACACCGCGAGCGGCTCCTGGGAGTTGCGCCGGTTGACCACCGTGAGCGTGTTGAACTCCGTCTGGTGCTTTTTCAGGAACTCCAACCCGCGCATCACCCGGTCGAAACTCGGTTTGCCCTGTTTGTCCACCCGGTAGACATCGTGCAACTCGCGCGGGCCGTCCACGCTCAAGCCGATCAGAAACCGGTTGGCCGTGAAAAACTCGCACCACTCGTCGTCGAGCAACACGCCGTTGGTCTGGAAGGCGTTGGTGATCCGTTTGCCGTTGGCGTATTTCTGCTGCAACTCCACCACCCGCCGGAAGAATTTCACGCCCAGCAGCGTCGGCTCGCCGCCCTGCCACGCAAAACACACTTCCGGCACGTCCTGGGCCGCGATGTATTGCCGGATAAACGACTCCAACACGTCCTCGCGCATCCGGAAGTTCTCCGTGGCCGGGAACAGGTTGCCCTTTTCGAGATAAAAACAGTATTGGCAATCGAGGTTGCAAATCGGCCCGATCGGCTTGGTGATGATATGAAACGCCGATCGCTGGTCCGGTGTTGGCCTGAGCGGTGCCGTCATGGCCGGTACACTGACACACCCAACGCAGCCTTGTCAAAGCGGAGGGGTTCGTCTATGCTGCCGCCGCGTTTTCCATGGATCATCTCCGACACGCCAAAGAAGTGTTCGACATCGAGATTGCCGGGCTGCGCCAAACGCGCGCCCGGCTCGACGCGAATTTTGTGCGCGCCGTCGAATGCATCGTCCAGAGCCTCGCCCGCAAAGGCAAGGTCATCGTCACCGGCATCGGCAAATCCGGCAACCTCGCCCACAAAATCGCCGCCACGCTCACCTCGACCGGCACCACCAGCGTCGTGCTCGACGCCGTCAACGCGCTGCACGGCGACCTCGGCCTGATCAACGACGGCGACGTGGTGCTGGCGCTGAGTTATTCCGGTGAGTCCGATGAACTGGTCAACATCCTGCCGGTCATCAAACGCTTCGATGTGACGATCATCGCCATGACTGCCCACCCGAAGTCGCGGGTCGGCCGGTACAGCGATTTGGTGTTGCCGGTCCACGTCCGCCGCGAAGCCTGCCCGTTCAACCTCGCGCCGACCGCCAGCACGACCGCGATGCTCGCGCTCGGCGACGCGCTGGCGATGTGCGTGTTGCGGGCGCGCGGGTTCACGCGGGCCGATTACGCGCGGTGCCATCCGGCGGGGGCGATTGGGCGGGCCATGTTGCTGAAGATTGCCGACATCATGCGCACCGGCGACCGCAACGCGGTGATCAACGATACCGGCACCGTCCAAGACGCGTTGCTGGCGATGACCCGCGCCCGGTCCGGCAGCATCAGCGTTGTCACCCGGACCGGCAAACTGGCCGGGATCTTTACCGATGGCGATTTTCGGCGGCGCATTGCCCGCGATGTCAACGTGCTGCAAGCGCCGATTAAATCCGTGATGACGCGCCGCCCGATCACCATCCGACAGGATGCGCTGGCGGTTGAAGCCTTGAAGATTTTCCAACAACGACAGATTGATGATCTGGTTGTGGTGGATGAAAAGAACCGTCCCGTGGGCATCATTGACTCACAGGACCTGCCCAAACTGAAAATCATGTAGTGAGAAAGGAACAGCCCCATGCCCTCTGCCAATGATCTCCGCAAAGGCCAAGCCATCAAATACAATGGCGACATCTGCGTCGTCCTGGACATGCAACACCGCACGCCCGGCAACCTCCGCGCCTTCGTGCAGGCCACCCTCCGCAGCCTGAAAACCGGCAAGAGTTCCGTCGTCCGCTTCGCCTCGACCGAGCCGCTGGAGATTGTCTCGAAAAACACGCGGCCGGTGGACTTCAGCTACAAAGACCAGAGCGGCTACCATTTCATGGACCCGGAAACCTACGAGACCATCACCCTCACCGAGGAATTCGTCGGCGACGCCAAAAATTACCTGATCGAGAATCTCCGCTGCACGTTGACCGAAGTCGAAGGCAAAATCGCCGAACTGGAATTGCCGCCGAAGGTGACCCTCAAAGTCATCGAAGCCCCGCCCGGCGTCCGCGGCGACACGGCCACCAACGTCACCAAACCGGCCAAGGTCGAAACCGGCATCGAAGTGGGCGTGCCGCTCTTCATCAATCCCGGCGACTCCATCGAGGTGGACACCCGCACCGGCAAGTACCTCAACCGCGCCTGAGTGGCGCGGGAGCTGCCAGTCATGGATGCCACCCAAATCGCGCAGGCGTTTGCCCAACGGTTCGGCGGCGCGCCGCAGTGGATCGTGCGCGCGCCGGGCCGCGTCAATATCATCGGCGAACACACCGACTACAACGACGGGTTTGTGTTGCCGATGGCCATTGACCGGGCCGCCTGGATCGCCTTGCGGCCGCGCCCCGACGACCGGGTCGTCGTCCACTCGCTTGATTTCCACGAGACCGTCGAGTTCGGGATTGCCGGCGTGCGCCACCAGAAACAGAAGTGGGCCGAGTACATCAAGGGGATGGCGTGGGCGTTGCGGGAGGCCGGCCACCCGTTGCGCGGCTGGGAAGGCACCGTGGCGGGCGACGTGCCGATCGGCGCCGGGCTGTCCTCGTCGGCGGCACTGGAAATGGCGGCGGCGCGCGCGTTTGCCGCGGCGGCCGGCCTGACTTGGGAACCGGCGGCGATGGCCAGGCTCGGCCAACGCGCCGAAAACCAATGGGTCGGCGTCAACTGCGGCATCATGGACCAGATGATTTCCGCCGCCGGCAAAGCGGGCCACGCGCTGTTGATTGATTGCCGGTCGCTGGAAACGCAACTGGTGCCGCTGCCGCCCGGCACGGTCATGGTCGTGCTCGACACGGCCACCCGGCGCGGGCTGGTGGACTCGGCGTACAACGAGCGCCGGCAACAATGCGAGGCCGCCGCCGCCTATTTCCAAGTGAAAGCCCTCCGCGACGTGACCCCGGTGGTGTTCGAGTCGTGCGCCGACGGGCTGGATCCGGTCACCCGCCGGCGCGCCCGGCACGTGGTCGGGGAAAACGACCGTACCTTGTCGGCCGCCGCCGCGATGCGCGCCGGGGATGCCGTTCGGTTGGGCGCGTTGATGAACGAGAGCCACGACAGTTTGCGCGACGATTTCGAGGTCACCAACGCCGAGTTGAACGTGATGGTCGAGTGCGCCCGGCGCGCGTCGGGCTGTTTCGGCGCGCGGATGACCGGCGCGGGGTTTGGCGGGTGCGCCCTGGCGCTGGTGACCGCCGCCGCCGCCGGGGAATTTGCGGCCCAAGTGACGGCGGAGTACCAGCGGGTTACCCGGCGGGCGCCGGCGGTGTACGTGTGCCGGGCCACCAACGGCGCGGAAATCGTGGCCGGGCCATGAGCCTGACGGCCCCCGCGCCCCGCCTCCACCGCGACGAACTCCGGGCGGCTTTGCGGCGCGTGACGCAGGCGTGGATTTTTGGCGCGGCGTGGATGTACATCGTCACCGGCGCGGTGATGACCCGCTTTGCGCAACAGCTCGGCACGCCCGGCTTTGGGTTTGGGGTGCTGGCCGCGCTGCCGTTTGCCGGGGCGCTCGTGCAACTGCCGGTCAGCTATTTCATCGAACGCTACGGGCACCGCAAAATCATCTTCATCGGTACCGGGGTGGTGCATCGCGCGTTGTGGATCGTGGCGGCGGCGATTCCGTGGGTGCTGCCGGCCCGGTGGTGCTGGCCGGCGCTGCTGGGGGTGGTGGCCGTCTCGTGGGTGACCGGGCAAATGTCGGGGCCGTCGTGGGTGTCGTGGATGGCCGATCTGGTGCCGGCGCGAATTCGCGGCCGGTATTTTTCCCGGCGGACGCAGCTCGGCCAACTGGTCGGCGTGATCGTGACGCTGACCGCCGGCGCCGTGCTCGACCTGGCGCAACGGCGGGGCGACGCGGTGTTGTTGCGGACGCTTTCGGGCGCGCTGGCGTTGGCGGGCGCGGCCGGGGTGGTGGATTTCCTGTTTTTCGTGCGGGTGCCGGAACCGCGGCCGGAGCGGACGAATCCGCAGGCGAAATTGTGGGCGCTGATCCGCGAACCGTTGGGCGACCGGAATTTCCGGCGGTTTCTGGGCTATATTTTCACGCTCACGTTGGCGGTCGGCTACATGGGGCAGTTCACGTGGCTGTATTTGTTCGACGTGGCCGGGATGAGCAACACCCAGGCCAACGCGATGCTCGTGCTCGGGCCGTTGGTGGTGCTGATGCTGAGTTTCCCGTTTTGGGGGCGGTTGATTGATCGGTTTGGCCGCAAGCCGGTGCTGGTGATGGCGCTGGTGTTGACGTTGCCGGGCGGCGCGCTGTGGATGTTTGTGACGCGGGAGCATTGGCTGTGGCCGTATCTGGGGCTGCTGCTGGTCACGGCGGCGTGGCCGGGGATTGATTTGGCCAACTTCAACCTGCTGCTGAATTTCAGCGGCCCGGCGAGCGGCGCGCGCAAGAGCGGCGGGTACGTGGCCATCAACAGCATCGTGGCGGCGGCGGCCGGCATTCTGAGCGGGTTGCTGGCCGGGGCGATTGCCAACGCGCTGAACGATTGGCGACCGGTCTGGGCCGGTTGGCCGATGACGTATCACCGGCTGTTGTTTCTATTGTCGAGCGCGCTGCGGCTGCTCACGTTGCCGTGGTTGTGGCGGTTGGAGGATACCGGCGCGCAAACCACGCGGGCGGCGTGGCGGTACATGGGCACGAACCTCTACTCCAACCTGCAACAGGTGATCTTCATGCCCGGCCGGCTGCTCTGGCAACGGGCGCGGTGGACGTTCATCTTCGACCAAACCGTGGGCGCCTTCCCGTGGTGCCGCCGCCGGCGCCGGTGACCGGGGTTTTGGCGCTTGACGCTCCCGGAGTCGCCCGGTAACATCCGCCCGCTTTCCACAATGAGGTGGAAGCAGAAGGAGTGTGCGTCGTGGCGGAAGCGTATTGCGTGAAGTGCAAAGCGAAAAAAGAAATTGCCAATGCCCAGGAAGTGACGATGAAGAACGGCCGGCCGGCCATTCAGGGCGTGTGCCCGTCGTGCGGCACGAAGCTGTTCCGCATCCTCGGCGGCAAAAAGTAACACCGGCAGGGGGAGGCGCACCGGCATGGCGACCAACAAACAACTGGCCTATGTCCTGATCAATCCGTACACGATTTACAAATCGCGCACGGGCGGCGTGATCTCGCGGTTGTTCACGCGGACGGCGCTCGAACTCGTCGCCGCCCGGATGTTCGCCCCGAGTGCCGGGCTGGCCAGGGAATATGCCGCCTCCATTACACTCGAGAAAGACCCCCAAGACCGCAAGATTCAGGAACAAATCCGGCAATACATCCTCAACAACTACGCGCCCGATCCCAAGACCGGCCAGCGCCGGCGGGTGATGATGCTGGTGTTCGAGGGGGAAGACGCCGTGGCCAAGGTCCGCGAAACCGTCGGCAAAATCGAACCCGGCCGCGGCCCCGCCGGCGAAACGATCCGCGACACCTATGGCGATTTCATTACCGGGCCGGACGGCGAGGTGAAATACTTCGAGCCGGCCGTGTTGGCGGGCCGGTCCCCGGACGAAGTGGAAGCCGGGTTGAAACTCTGGGGCCGGTATTCGGACACCGACGGCGGGTTCCTCGACAACGTGATCCATTATCCCGCCCGCACCAACGTCCAACGCACGCTGGTGCTGCTCAAGCCGGACAATTTCCGGTTTCCCAGCGCGCGGCCCGGCAACATCGTGGACATGTTTTCGCGCACCGGGTTGTACATCATCGCGGTCAAAGTCCACCGGATGAGCGTGGCCGAAGCCAAGGAGTTCTATGGGCCGGTGCTGCCCATTTTGCGGGAGAAGTTCCGCGAGATCAGCGGGCCGCGCGCCCGCGCCTCCCTGGAAAAAGACCTGAACATCACAATCCCCGCCGACATGGAAGCGAAGCTGGGCGAGCTGCTCGGTGATTTTGCCGGTAACGCGCAGTTCAGCAACATCGTCCAGTTCATGACCGGCCGCCGCCCCGAAGAATGCACGGGCGACGACGAAACCAAGTGCGGCCTGGAAAAAATCGTGGCGTTGATCTACGAAGGCCCGGACGCCGTGAAGAAGATCCGCAACGTGCTCGGCCCGACCGACCCGCGCAAAGCGCCGCCCGGCACGATCCGCCGCGAACTCGGGCAGGACATCATGGTCAACGCCGCCCACGCCAGCGATTCGCCCGAGAACGCTCAGCGCGAAATGAACATCATCAAAATCCGCGAAAACAACCTCAAACCGCTCATTGAGCAGTTTTACAACTGCAAGCTCTGAGCACTGCAACGAAAGAACCAACTTATGGAACAGCTCGCCCAACGCGCCACCACGCTCACCCCCTCATTGACGCTTGCCATTGACGCCAAGGCCAAGAAACTCAAGGCCGACGGCGTGGACGTGGCCGGTTTCGGCGCCGGCGAACCGGATTTCGACACGCCGCAACACATCAAGGACGCCGCCGCCAAGGCGCTCGCCGACGGATTCACCAAATACACACCGTCGTCCGGCATCCCCGAACTGCGCGCGGCCATCGCCGAGAAACTGCAGAAGGAAAACGGTCTCGACTACCAGCCGTCGCAGGTCATCGTCAACTGCGGCGCGAAACATTCCTGCTACAACGCCATCCTCGCCACCTGCCAGGCGGGCGACGAAGTGATCATCCCGGCGCCGTACTGGTTGAGTTACCCGGAGATGGTGAAACTGGCCGAAGCCACCCCGGTCCTCGTGCCGACCCGGGAAGAAAACGGGTTCAAGATCACGCCCGACGAGTTCCGCAACGCGATGACCCCGGCCACCAAGATGATTATCCTCAACTCGCCGAGCAATCCGACCGGCAGCATGTACAGCCGCGCGGAGTTGCAGGCGTTGGCCGCAGTGGCGGTCGAAGAGGGGATCCTGATGCTGGCGGACGAGATTTACGAGAAGATCACTTACGACGGCGCCGCGTTCGTCAGCCTCGCGTCGCTCGGCAAGGACATCTACGATTTGACGATCACCGTCAACGGGTTCAGCAAAGCCTACGCCATGACCGGCTGGCGGCTCGGATACGTCGCCGCGCCCGAGCCGATCGCCGCGGCGATTGACGCCATCCAGTCGCACTCGACCTCGAATCCGACGAGTTTCGCCCAAAAAGGCGCGCTGGCGGCGTTGCAGGGCGACCAGAGTTTCATCAGCGCAATGGTCAAGGCCTTTGCCGAACGCCGGCAGTTCATGTACGACCGGCTCACCAGCATCCCCGGCGTGACCTGCGTCAAACCGATGGGCGCGTTCTACATGTTGCCAAACATCTCCAGCTTCGGCCTGACCAGCAGCGAGTTCTGCAGCCGGTTGCTCGACGAACAGAAAGTCGCGTGTGTGCCCGGGCTGGCGTTCGGCGACGACCGCGTGATCCGGTTCAGCTACGCGTGCTCGCTGGAGAACATCCAGAAGGGCCTCGACCGGTTCGCGGCGTTCTGCGGGTCGTTGGCAAAATAGTTTGCAGGGCGGGCATGCCCGAAGGGGGGCCCGCCGCGGCGCGATCCCGCCACGACAGGCCTCGCGCCCGACAAACGACAGGAACATGAAAATCGCCCTCATCGGTTTCCCGCAAACCGGCAAGAAGACCCTCTTCTCGCTGTTGACCGGCATCAGCCTCGACCACCTCCTGGGCCGGGCGGCGGAATACCACGTCGGCACCGTCAAGGTCGCCGACCCGCGCGTGGACAAACTCGCGGCGATGTACCACCCGAAGAAGACGAAATACGCCGAGATCGAATGCACCCTCGCCCCGGCCCCGCCGCATGAACCGAAACCCCGGGAACAGTGGCTGAACAAGCTCAAAGACATGGACGCCCTCTGCCACGTCGTCCGGGCGTTTGAGGACCCGGCCGTGTTTCATCCGAAGGGCGCCGTCCACGCCGCGCGCGACATCGAGGACATGAACCTCGAACTCACCGTCAGCGACCTGAGCCTCATCGAAACTCGTCTCGGCCGGATCGCGCAGGACCAGAAGAAGAAGCACGACGACGACCGGGCCAAGGAAGCAGCGTTGTTGGCCGCGCTGAAGCCGCACCTCGAAGCCGGCCGGCCGTTGCGCGACTATCCGTGGGGCGAGGGCGAGGAAAAACGCGTCCGGTCCCTGCAATTCCTCACACTGAAACCGTTGGTCACCGTCCTCAACGGCGGCACCGGCGCGGTGACCGGCGGCCTCGTCTGTCGGCTCGACGCCAAGCTCGAGGCCGAGGTCGCGCAGATTGAGGACCCGCGGGAACGCGCAGAGTTTCTGAAGGAACTCGGCGTCGCCGAGCCGGCGATTCATGTGTTGACCCGGTTGCTCTACCAGGCGCTGGGCTACATCAGTTTCTTCACCACCGGCGAGGACGAAGTCCGGGCGTGGACGATCCGCCGCGGCGCGACGGCGGTGGACGCTGCCCACGCCATTCACAGCGATCTGGCCCGGGGATTTATCCGGGCGGAAGTGATGAAGTACCCGGAGTTGATCGCGGCGGGCGCGACCGGCCATGCGGCGGAAATTCACCTCAAAGAAACCGGCAAGCTCCTGCTCAAAGGCAAAGACTACGTCGTTGAGGACGGCGACATCGTCCACATCCGCCATTCTGGGTAGCCCCCGGCCCCTGCGGGTTACGTTGGCGGTGGTTCAATTGCCGGTTCGCGCAATTTCTTGTGCCGCTTGAGGGCGGGGGATTTTTTCTTCCGGTCGCCGTCGTTGCCGGGGGTTGGTTTCAGTTGGTCGAGGATGGCTTGGAGTTTGGCTTTTGCAACCTCGTTGGTGACCGGCTTTTCGACGAACGGGGCATCGGTCAGGTCGAAGAGTTCGCCGCTTTGGGTGAGCTTGAACCTCTGGTCGCGGACGTACCACCGGGCGCCGAGCTGAACGAAAATCCAGTCGCGCGGGGTGCCTTTTTCGCCGCGGAGTTGCGGGGCGAAGCTCTGGCCGTCGATCGTCACGCCGTCCGGCAGCTTCGCGCCGGCGAGGTCGGCGAACGTGGTGAAGAAATCGCTGAAATCAATCAGGTCGTCGAGCACTTTGCCGGCGGGGGTGCGGCCGGGCCAGTGGGCGATGAGCGGGACGCGGCTGCCGCCTTCGAGCAGGCTGCCTTTCTGGCCGTTGATTTTGCGTCCGTTGAGCGTGGACCGGTCGGCGCCGAACCTGGCGGTGCCGTTGTCGCCGGTGAAGATGACGAGGGTTTTCTCGCGCAGGCCGAGCCTGTCGAGCGCGGCGACGAGCGCGCCGACTTGTTTGTCGAGGTAGGCGACGTTGTCGTCGTAGAGGCTGCCATTCGCCTGGCTGTCCGGTGTGCGCAGGATCGGTCCGTGGATCAGGTGCGTCGGAAAATAGAAGTAAAATGGCCGGTCCTTGTGCCGCTGGAAGAAGTCCACCGCGAACTCCAGGCAGACATCGGGGAAGTAGATGTGCTGTTTCGTTTCGACGCGCTTGCCGTTCTTGATGTAGCTGGACTGCCAGTACCAGCCGCCCGCCGTCGGGTCGGTGATGTATTCGTCGAATCCCCAGTCGGACGGCGCGCCGCCCATCTGCCGCCATTTGCCCGCCATGCCGGTGGCGTAACCGGCCTGTTGGAGCACCTTGGCGATGCCGATTTCCTTGGTCGGCGACGGGTTGCCGGCCGATTGGTTGGTCCGGCCGCCAGTGCGAAAGACGTAGCGGCCGGTGTTGAGCGTGCACCGCGACGGCCCGCACAACGGGTTGGCGTAGCAGTGGGTGAACCGCACGCCAGCCGCGGCGAGCCGGTCGAGGTTCGGCGTCTTGCCCTTGAACCGGTCGGAACCGTAACAGCCGACACCGTCGAGGCCGTAATCATCGGCGAGGATGAACAGGATGTTGGGCTGGGCCGCCGTGGCGGATTGCTCCGCGGCCCGGACGGCGGGCCACGGCAGCGTCAGCAGACCAAGCAGGAGGAATCGGAGGATGTTTTTCATGGCTGGTTCCTGGTGACGGGTTTTGTTGAACGGATCGCTCATGGCTTTCAATGATCGGCACCCCAATTGATTGCCTGACTCCGGAACCAACACCAGCAACACCGAAAAGTTTCGGCTGCTCGACAATTTTGTCGTTGCGGGGACTGAGTCAGTGCCCTGGCATCAGAGGCGAACTTTCACGACCGCTTTCAACACGGTGGCAGTGCCGGAAAGATCGCTGCCGGGCGCGTGACCGTCAGCGGGGAAGAACACGGCGAACTGGCCGGCCACCAAATGCAGCGGCGTCGCAACTGCTGGCGTGGCGAAAAAGAGAATGTCCTTTTCGGCGTTGTACGGTGCCGTGGTGGCCGGCAGCGGCGACCACAAGATTTGTTCGCGGCCGGTGATGAGGAACTGGATGTCGGCGTATTGCCGGTGGGCCTCGAAGCGGCATTGCTCCACCGGCCTGGTCGGATAGGTCTGGACCGACACGAACAAATCGTTGCCGGCCAGTTCGACGCGGCCCACCGGCGTTTGCGGGGTCAGCGTCTCCAGATAGCGGAACGCCGCGGCAAAACGCGGGTGGAGCCGCGCGTAACGCGGCCACTGGCTGAGTTGATCGAGAATCATTGTTGATCTGTTTTGGTTGTTTGCTATCATCTCCTCCATCCTATGGCAAGGATCACCATCCAACACGGCCAGCTCAACGTCCCGGCCAACCCCACCATCCCCTTCATTCGCGGCGACGGCACCGGCCCCGACATTTGGGCCGCCAGCGTCCGCGTGTTCGATGCCGCCGTCGAGAAGGCCTACGGCGGGGACCGGAAGATTGACTGGCTCGAAGTGTGGGCCGGGGAGGAATCGTTCAAGAGATTCGACAACTGGTTGCCGGAGAAGACCGTCCAGGCGTTTCAGGAATATCTGGTCGGCATCAAAGGGCCGTTGACCACCCCGGTCGGCAAAGGCATCCGGTCGCTCAACGTCGCGCTCCGCCAGATGCTCGATCTCTACGTGTGCCTGCGGCCGGTCCGGTGGTTCCAGGGCGTGCCCTCGCCGGTCAAACACCCGGAGAAGGTGGACATGGTGATTTTCCGTGAGAACACCGAAGACATCTACGCCGGGATTGAGTGGGCTGCCGGCAGCCCCGAGGCGAAGAAGGTCATTGCCTTCCTCCAAAACGAAATGGGCGTGAAGAACATTCGGTTTCCCGAAACCTCCGGCATCGGCATCAAGCCGGTCAGCCGCGCAGGCAGCGAACGGCTCCTCCGCGCCGCCCTCCAGTACGCCCTCGCCAACAAACGCAAGTCAGTCACGATTGTCCACAAAGGCAACATCATGAAGTTCACCGAAGGCGCCTTCCGCGATTGGGGCTACGCCCTCGCGAAACGCGAATTCGGCGCGGTCGAGTTGGACGGCGGCCCGTGGTGCAAGATTCCCTCAACCCTCGACCCTCAACACTCCATCCTCCTAAAAGACGCCATCGCCGACATCACGTTGCAGCAAGTCCTCACCCGGCCGACCGATTTCGACGTGATTGCCACGCTCAATCTGAATGGCGATTACCTCAGCGACGCGTTGGCCGCGCAAGTCGGCGGCATCGGCATCGCGCCCGGCGGCAACATCAACTACCAGACCGGCCACGCCATTTTCGAGGCCACCCACGGCACCGCCCCGAAATACGCCGGCAAGGATGTCGTCAACCCCGGCAGCGTCATTCTCTCCGGCGAGATGATGCTGCGCTACCTGGGTTGGACCGAAGCCGCCGACCTCATCATCAAAGGCATGGACGGCGCCATCAACGCCAAGACGGTGACTTACGATTTCGCCCGGCTCATGGACGGCGCCACCGAGGTGAAATGCAGCGAGTTTGGCGACGCCGTGATCGCAAAAATGTGAGGCGGCGGGCGGCCGGTCAGAACCGCGTCCGCAGACCGGCGCTCACAAACTGGCCAGCCTCGAGGTCGGTCTCAAACAACTCCGTGTCGCCGTCTTTGAGCGTCACTTTCTGGCCGAACTGATACCCGGCGGTCAGGAACGCCCAGCAGTTGACGGCGCCAACCGTGGCGATCTCGCATTCGGAGCCGGGGTCAACTCGCCACACTGCACACATGGATTTGCCTGCTGCTCATCGCTCAACATCTTGCCGGTATCGTTGACGGTACCGGGAGCGGCGTGTACACTGGCGTTGTGAAAGTGGTCGGCAACAGAATCGCGGAAACACCGGCGGAGTATCTGGCCCAATTGCGCCGGTTGTGCAAACGTTTGGACCGGTGGAATCCCTATCCACGACCGCGCGGCCAAGTGTTCAAGTTCCGCACCTGGGAAGATCTCGAAAAATGGCGACAGAACCAGACCAATCCCCGGCTCCGTTAAACGAAGATGACGTGCTGAGTGTCTGTCGCCTGCTTCAGCAGCATCAGGTGAAATATGTTCTCGTCGGTGCCTGTGCTTGCGGACTTCACGGCATGGTACGTTCGACACAAGATGTTGACCTGCTCGTCGAACCGTCACCGGAGAATCTGCAACGGGTGATTGATGCGTTAAGCGAGTTACCCGACCATGCCGCCCGCGAACTGACGCTGAAAGATCTCCAAGACAACGTGGTGGTGAAGATCGCTGATGCCGTTGAAGTGGATGTGGCCAAGCAAGCATGGACGGTGGATTACGCGGAGGCCAGTCGCGACGCGAAGACGCTGACCGTTGACGGCGTGGAGATCGTCTATGCGGGGCTTGATACGCTCATCAAAAGCAAGTCCACCTACCGCGACCAAGATCGCATTGACCGGCAACAGTTACTCTGGTTGAAACAACAGAAACAGAAGTGATCCCGTGAACCTGACGCATCCCAGACTCAGCGGGGTGTGATTTGACCGTCGAGGTCCCACCGCGCTTCCCTACCCGCCGCACCCTCCCAGAGGAAGACTTCTCCCTGGACCAGACGGCAGTTCTTGTCGCTGCCAGCAATCGCCCACATATCGGCAGCGGTGAGGGAAGGGGTGTGGATGTTCGCGAGGTCATTGCGGCATTTGGCAGACATGGGGATGACGACTTCGCCGCGTTGTACCGTCCATTACATGCAGATAGACTGATTGCCAATAATCATTTCCGTTGAGTGGGGCAATCATTTGCGGAGGACCGCGTCTCGTCGGACTTCGCCAATCAACGGGCAAGCTGGAAGCTTGCCCCACGCTTTTCGGAAATGACTTTTGGCCATCAGTCTAAAATCGCGTCCGCAGACCGGCGCTCACAAACTGGCCAGCCTCGAGGTCGGTCTCGAACAACTCCGTGTCGCCGTCTTTGAGCGTCACTTTCTGGCCGAACTGATACCCGGCGGTCAGGAACGCCCAGCAGTTGACGGCGCCAACCGTGGCGATCTCGCATTCGGCGGTTATTGCCGCGTGCCAACTTTTGTAGTTCAACCGGCGCCGGTCGCCGGTTGCCGGATCCGTGATGCTCCACCCCGCGCCGCCCGGGCGGAGCGCCGCTGTGAACACCCACCGGCCGGTGGGGGCGTAGGAAAGACTCGCGCGCGGGAACGTCAGGTCAATCCGCCAATGCGGATCCGGTTGCCACACCACGCCCAGCGCCGGCAACACCCGGTCTTCGCCGAGGTCGCGCGAGTAGTAAACACCGAACGCCACGCTGAAAGCTGGCGTGAACTGGTAACTCCCCAGCGCCAACACGGTGACGGCAAAGGCGTCGCCGCCGATGTTCTCCAGATCGGTGAACATTCCCGGTTCAACCCGGCACCATGCCTTCCAGCGGTCGGCGAACGTCTGCCAGACATCCAGCGGCACTTGCAGCCGGTAGAGGTCCCGCACGCCGCGCAGCGCCGGGCTGTCGTGGAAATCGAGGCGGTTCCAGCGCCAGTCGACGCCCGCGCTAAACCGCGTTTGCGCCTTCTCGAACAAGACCACCGGCGCGCGCACGCCGGCTTCCTGGACCTGGACGCTGCCGAAGCCGACCGAGGTGAATGCCGCCCGGCTGCTCCAGAGGTAGTAAACTTCCCCGGCCGCAGGGCGTGGGATGAAACGCTCCGACGATGATTCTTCTGCCGCCGGGGCCGCCCACGGCGCCGCCAACACGGCGAGACAGAAAAGGATGCGCATCCAGCCCGTCGCCCGCCGGTCAGCCGATTGTCCGTAAATTGTTGCCGTTCTCATTTCACCCCGGTGCGGCAGACTGCGCAACCGCCGCGCGGCTGTCAAGGTTGCCATGCCGGTTCGCCACTGGACAGGGGCCGGGCCGGTGGCGTAGGGTCGCGGCAGACCATGCAACCGCCTTCACTGAATCACGCGGAAATCCGCAAACTGAAAGCCGCCGCCCAACGACTGGAGCCGGTGGCGCGCGTCGGCAAAAGCGGGTTGACGCCCGCCGCGCTGGCCGGGATCGAGCAGGCGTTGGCGGCGCGGGAACTCATCAAAGTCCGGTTCGCTCACGACCGGGCCGAGCGCGCGGTGTTGGCGGGCCGGGTGGCCGGGGCGACCGGCGCGGCGTTGATCTGGCAGGTCGGCAAGGTCGCGGTGTTCTACCGGCCCCAACCGCCCGGCAGCAGTTGACACGCCGCCTGTCGCGTTGTACTGAACAGGCAGAAGGAGGCGCATCATGATGGAAGAGGCATTGTTGGTGACCCTGGGGTTGTTGATCGTGGCCATTGTGAACTTCCTCGGCCTGCGGCAAATCAACAACACCTTGCAGGAAATGAAGAAGTAGCACCCCGACACAAAGTCTTGGACAATACGGACTGGCCGGCGTATGGTGTGCGGCCCGTTAACAAAAAGGACCAACATCATGAACCAGCAAGTCATCTCATTCCACTACACGTTGACCGACCCGCAGGGAAAGACCCTCGATTCCTCGGCCGGACGCGAGCCGTTGAGCTTTGTGACCGGCCTCGGCCAGATCATTCCCGGCCTCGAATCGCATCTGACCGGCATGGCCTCCGGTGAAAAGAAACGCGTGACTGTCCCCGCCAAGGACGCCTACGGCGAGCGGGATGACGCCCGCACCTTTGACGTGCCCCGCGAGCGGTTCCCGATCCAGGACGCCGCCGTCGGCGACCGGTTCCGCATGGGCGACGGCCACCACGCCATGATCGTCACCGTCACCAAAATGACCGACACGCATGTGACGATGGATGCCAATCATCCGCTGGCCGGCGTGGATTTGACGTTCGACCTTGAACTCGTGGCCAAACGCGATGCCACGCCCGCAGACCTGGAATCCTGTTGTGGCAGCCACGCACATGGTGACTGCGGGCACGGCGACGAAGACGGTTGCTGCGGCCGGCACGACCGCTGTGAGCATTAAGAGCTTCTCACAAAACATCTGCCGGCGGGGCGCGCTTCGGCGCGACCGTGCCGTTGCTGCGGCCACGCAGAAGCCGGGGTCGCCGAAGGCGCCCGCCCACAGCGCAGGTTTTGTGGGCGGCTCTCCGCCGGGCTTGCGCCGGCCCGCATTCCTATTATAGGATGCCGACCGTTGGCATCAGTCACGAAACCATCACCACGGAGACAACATGAAAAAGACCATTACGACATCCGCATTTGGCAAGGGCGACACCACCTGGTTTGTGCGCGCCCGATTTGGGCTGTTCATTCATTGGGGGCTGTATGCGTTGCCGGCCCGGCACGAATGGGTGAAAGCCAACGAAAAAATTCCCAACGAAGTCTACGACGCCAAGTATTTCGCTCATTTTGACCCCGATCTTTACGATCCCAACCAGTGGGCGGCGGCCGCCGCCCATGCCGGCATGAAGTATTTCGTGGTCACGACGAAACACCACGAAGGATTCTGTCTCTGGGACTCGAAGTTGACGGATTACAAGGCCACAAACACGCCGGCCAAACGCGACCTGCTCAAACCGATGGTCAAGGCCTTCCGTGAACACGGATTGCGGACGGGGTTCTACCACTCGTTGATTGATTGGCATCACCCCCATTACGTCCTCGATCCGCACATCGGGCCGTACCGGGACCATCCCGACCGGGAAAAAATGAACATCGGCCGCGACCAGAAGAAGTATGCCGCGTATCTGCACGGCCAGGTCCGGGAACTCCTCACGCAGTTTGGCCCGGTGGACATTCTGTGGTTCGACTTCAGCTATCCGAAGCCCGACGGCACCGGCAAGGGCCGCGACGACTGGCAGAGCGCCAAGCTCGTGAAGATGATCCGCCGGCTCCAGCCGAAGGTGATTCTCGATGACCGGCTCGATTTACCGGGTTCCGGCGACATCAACACCCCCGAGCAATTTCAGCCGCGCGAGTGGCCGACGGTGAACGGCCAGCGCGTGGTCTGGGAAGCGTGCCAGACGTTTAGCGGCTCGTGGGGGTATCACCGGGATGAAATGACCTGGCGCAGCACCGACGAGTTGATTCGGACGTTGATTGATTGCGTCAGCAAGGGCGGCAACCTCTTGCTCAACGTCGGGCCGACCGGCCGCGGCGAGTTTGATTACCGGGCGCTCGACCGCCTGCGCGGCATCGGCGAATGGATGCACCACCACAGCCGGTCCATCTACGGTTGCACCCAGGCGCCCGACGAGTTCCCCTGTCCGCGCGATTGCCGGCTGACATACAACCCCGACACAAAACGCCTCTATGTCCACGTCTTCGCCTGGCCGTACAAACACCTGTACTTGGACGGCCAAGCGTATGTGGACCGGGTGGAGTACGCGCAGTTGCTCCACGATGCCAGCGAAGTGCGGATCAGAGGATTGGAAAACTGGCAGGCACAACGCACGCCCCGCGGCGCCAAGCCCGAACTGCCCCTGCTGCTGCCGCAGGTCAAACCCAACGTCACCATTCCGGTCATCGAGTTGTTCCTGAAATAGCGATTAGCGGCGCGCGTCAAGGCAGACCACGGTGCCCTTGTTGTTCTTGGCATAGAGCCGGCCGCTGGCCAGCACGGGGACGACCCAGCTCCGGCCGCTCAACGCCTGGACGCGCGCCAACTCGCAATACCCGGTCGGTGTCGCCGTGGCGATCACGACGTCGCCTTTCTCGGCCTGAATGATCAATTTGCCGTCGGCCAGCATCAACGAGCCTTTGCCCAGCCCGGTCTGCGTCCACTTCACGGCGCCCGTCGCGAATTCCAGACAGGTCAACGCGGTGTCGTCAAAACCGTAGAGATGCCCCTGCCACAACACGCAACTGTTCATGTGGTTGCGCATCTTTTTGTTTTCCCAAACAACCACCAGACCGCCCGGCGTGAGCTGGAGCAGGGCGCAGCCGCGGTTGTAGCCGGACGAAATGAAAATCTTGTCGCCGTCAATGACGGGCGTGGCGGCGTTGACGTCGTAGGAGGTTTTCCACGGGTGCCGCGCGATTTCCCGGCCGTCGGCCGCGTCGCGCACGATCAACCCCGCCGCAGTGAACGACGCCAAGTGCGGCCGGTTCTGGAACCGGAACGGCATCACCGAACCGTAGCTGGCCGCGTCATCGCCGTTCTTCCACACGACCTGGCCGGTGAGTTTGTTCAACGCCACCGTCCCGGCCCCGGGGCCGCCGACATCCAGAATCAGCAGTTGCCCGAGCACGAGCGGCGAGCCGGCGTAGCCCCAACTGGGAATCTTGCCGCCAAAATCCTTGGTCAACTCCTTCGACCACATCACCTTGCCGGTCGCGGCGGTCAGACAGCGCAACTGGCCGTGTTTGCCCAGCGTGTACACCCGGTCGCCGTCCACAGTGGGCGTGGCGTTCGGCCCGCCTTCGTACATTTTCGGCTCCAGCGAGGCCGGGTACGCATGTTGCCAGCGCACCTTGCCGGTCGCGGCGTCGAGACACCAGACGATGTCCTCGTTGTTCTGGTTGCCCATCGTGAACAACCGGCCGCCGCTCACGGCCACCGACGAGCACCCCACACCCGCCTCGAATGTCCACGATTCTTTCAGACCGGTGGTCGCCCAACCGGTCTCCTGTGAGATGCCGGTGCGTTCCGGTCCGCGCCACTGCGGCCAATCCGCGCCGTTTGCCGCGACCGCCAACACCACGCCCAACAGCCCAATCGGTTTCATGGCCGGTATCTTCGGTCGTTCGCCCGCCAAGTCAAGTTTGCGCGGCGGACGGGCCGGTGGTTTAATAGCGCCATGACGAGTGGGCTTCTTCTGCTGGCGGCCGCGTGGCCGATGTTCCACGGCAATCCGGCGCTGACCGGCGTCGCCGATCCGGTGCCGGACACGCCCGCGTTGCTCTGGACGTTTCAGACCGAAGGCCCGGTCAACGCCGCCGCCGCCCTCGTGGCCGGCACCGTGTTCGTCGGCTCGACCGACGGCCGCCTGTACGCCCTCGACGCCGCCACGGGCCGGCCCCGCTGGCAGTTCAAGACCGGCGACGCCATCGAGGCGGCGCCGTTGGTCGTCAACGGCACCGTGTACGTCGGCTCCACGGACGGCCATCTCTATGCGCTCGATACCGGCGGCCAGTTGCGCTGGAAATACAAGACCGACGGTAAAATCACCGGCGGCGCGAACTATTTCCGTGACCGGATCCTCGTCGGCAGCTACGACAACCGGCTGCATTGCGTGGACGCCGCGACCGGCCAGGCCGTCTGGACCTACGAGACTGACAATTACATCAACGGCACCCCGGCGGTCGCCGACGGCAAAATCGTCTTCGGCGGTTGTGACGGGCTGCTGCACGTCCTCGACGCCGCGACCGGCAAGCAGTTGCTCCGCATCGAGGCCGGCGCCTACATCCCCGGCTCGCCCGCCGTGGCCGGTGGGCGCGTGTATACCGGCCATTTCGGCAACGAAGTGCTCTGCGCCCACCTCGCCGACGGCCAAATCGTGTGGCGCACGAAAGACGGCAAAGAACCGTTCTTCTCCACGCCCGCCGTCACAACCAACCGGGTCCTCATCGGCGGCCGCGACCAGCGGCTGCACTGCTACAACCGGGAAACCGGTGAGTCGGTGTGGACATTCACCGCGCGCGGCAGTGTGGACAGCTCGCCGGTGGTCTGCGGCGACAAAGTGGTTTTTGGCGCCGACGATGGCCGACTGTACATCGTCAGCCTCGCCACCGGCCAACCGCTCTGGACCTACGAAATCGGCAAAGCCATTTCCGCCTCGCCCGCCGTGGCCAACGGACTCATCGTGATCGGCTCCGCAGACGGCACCGTGTACGCTTTTGGCAGGAAATAACCGATGCGCATCGTTCATCTCACCCCCGGCACGGGCAATTTCTATTGCGGCAGTTGCCTGCGCGACAACACACTCGTCAAAGCGCTCCGCGCCCGCGGCCACGACGTGCTGATGGTGCCGCTCTACTTGCCGGTCGTGACCGATGAACCGGCAGCCAGCGCGGACACACCCATTTTCCTCGGCGGCCTCAACGTCTATCTCGAACAGAAACTGCCGCTCTTCCACGGCGCGCGCTGGCTCGACGCGCCGTGGCTGTTGCGCGTGGCCGCCAAGCTCAATCATCTCACCCGCGCCCGCGACGTGGGCGAACTCGCCCTTTCCATGTTGCGCGGCGAGTCCCGCGAACTCGACAAACTCATCGCCTGGCTGAAAACCCAACCGGCCCCGGACGTGATTTGCCTGTCGAACTCGTTGCTGGCCGGTCTCGCCCGCCGGCTCCGGCAGGAATTCAACGTGCCGGTCGTTACCTCGCTGCAAGGCGAAGACTCGTTTCTCGACGCGCTCGCTGATCCCTACCGGCCGCAGGCCTGGCAACTTCTCCGGCAACGTTGCGCCGACCTTGCCGGCTTTATCGCGCCCAGCCGGTATTACGCCGACCAGATGGCCGGTCGGCTCGGTTTGAAATCTGTGGCCGTCGTTCCCAACGGCATCGTGCTCGATGGCTACGAACCGGCCGCGCCGGCGGTACCGACCATCGGCTACCTGACCCGAATGCACCCCAGCAAAGGACTCGACAAGTTGGTGGAGGCATTTGTTCAAGTTCGGGCGCGGCTGCCCGAAGTCCGGCTCCTCGTCGCCGGTGCGCAGACCGCCAGCGACCGGCAGTTCGTCCGCGCCCTCCAACGCCGCGCCGGACCGGCCGCCGAGTTTCATCCGAATCCCGACCGCGCCGCCAAACTGGCGTTGCTGCGGCGGATGTCAGTGTTTTCCGTGCCGGCAACCTACGGCGAGGCGTTCGGGTTGTATCTGCTCGAAGCGTTGGCCTGCGGCGTGCCGGTCGTTCAACCCCGGCACGGCGCGTTTCCCGAACTGATTGAAGCCACCGGCGGCGGCGTGCTTTGCGAACCCGGTGAGTTGGCCGACGCGCTCGAATCGTTGCTGCGCGACCCCGACCGCGCCCGGCAACTCGGCGCGACCGGCCGCGCGGCGGTGCGGGAAAAATTCAGCGCCGACGCCATGGCCCGGCAATTTGAAACCGTTCTCCGCGAGGTGCTCCATGCTGCTTGAACTCACCCACGTCTCCAAATCCTACGCCGCGCCGCCGGTCACGGTGCTCCGCGACATCAACCTCCAACTCGCCGCCGGCGACGCGCTGGCCATCGTCGGCCCGTCGGGGTCCGGCAAGAGCACGTTGCTGAACATCATCGGCGCGCTCGATGTGCCGACCCGCGGCCGCGTGGTGTTGGACGGCCGGGAACTCAGCGCGCTCGACGAATCGGCGCTCGCGGCCATTCGCAACCGGCAGATCGGGTTCGTGTTTCAACTGCACCACCTGCTGCCGCAATGCACCGTGCTGGAAAATGTTTTGATTCCCACCCTGACCGGCCCCGCCGACGGCGCGCAGGAACGCGCCGTGCGGTTGCTCGGCCGGGTCGGCCTGCAAGACCGGCTCACCCACCGGCCCGGCCAGTTGTCCGGCGGCGAATGCCAGCGCGTGGCCGTCGTGCGCGCATTGATCAACCAGCCGAAACTGTTGCTTGCCGACGAGCCGACCGGCTCGCTCGATCACGCCAGCGCGGTCAATCTCGGCCGGCTGCTGCGGGAGTTGAACAAGGAAGAAGGCGTCGCGCTCATCGTGGTCACGCACTCGCTGGAGCTGGCCAAGAGCCTGCCGCGGGTCCGGGAGCTTCGGGATGGAGTGTTGGAGTGATGGAGTCATGGAAACCAATCCGCCAATCCTCCAGCCCTCCATCACTCCGTTCCGCTTCGTCTGCCGCAGCCTGTGGTTTTACCGGCGCACGCATCTTGGCGTGGTGGCCGGGGTGGCGTTGACGGCCGCGATTCTGACCGGGGCGCTGGCCGTGGGCGATTCCGTCCGCCACACGCTCCGGCAACTGGCCCGCGCGCGGCTGGGCAACATCACGCACGCGCTGCACACGGGCGACCGGTATTTCCGCGCGGCGTTGGCCGACGAAATTGGCGCCGCGCCGGCGATTCTCGTGCGCGGTTCGGTCACGGTGCCGGACGGCCGGGCGCGGGCGAACGACGTGCAGATTGTCGGCGTGGACGACCGGTTCTGGCAACTCGGCGCGACGACGAACTTCACCGGCCTCGTCGTCAACGAACGGCTCGCGACGCAGTTGGGCGTGCGCGCCGGCGACACCATCATCCTCCGCACCGAACCACCCGCGTGGCTGCCGCGCGACGCGCCGTTGTCGGGACCGGCGGATGAAACGGTGGCACTGCGCGGCGCAGTGCAGGCGGTGGCCGGCGACCGCGACTTGGGCCGATTCAGTTTGCAGGCGAATCAGGTGCCGCCGTACACCGTGTTCGTGCCGCTGGCCCGGTTGCAGAAAGAACTCAACCGGCCGGGGCGGGCAAATATGCTGTTGAGTGGGACGGGCGTCCCGCCCGTCCTCCGCGACCACTGGACGTTGGCCGACGCCGAGTTGGTGTATTCCAACGGCTGGCTGACCACCCCGCGCGTGTTTCTCGATCCCGATTTGCAGGTGACCGGGGAAGGGGTGTTGACGTATTTCGTGAACGAAATCCGCCACGGCGACCGGGCCACGCCGTATTCGTTTGTCACTGCAACCGGCACAAATGACGGCATCGCGATCAACTCGTGGCTGGCCGACGACCTCGGCGCGCGCGTGGGCGATGAACTGACGTTGCGCTATTACGTGCCCGGCGACCGGCGCGAGCTGCGCGAGGAATCCGCAACGTTTCGCGTGAGCCGGATCATTCCGACCGCGCGCGACGATTCGTGGACGCCGTCGTTCCCCGGTTTGGCCGACGCGGAGAACTGCCGGGATTGGAAACCGGGCGTGCCCATCGCGCTCGACCGGATCCGCCCAAAGGATGAGGAGTATTGGCGCGATTACCGGGGCACGCCGAAGGCGTTCCTCTCGCTGGCCGCCGGCCAGAAGTTGTGGGCGAACCGGTTTGGGAAGCTGACGGCGATCCGGGTGGCCGGGCCGCTGAGCGATCTGAAACTGGAGCCACCGGCATTTCAGCCGGTGGCTGAACAAGCGGCCCGCGCCAGCGCGGAGGCGCAGGACTTTGGTCAACTGTTTCTCGGTTTCAGTTTGTTTCTGATTGTGGCGGCGTTGTTGCTGACGGCGCTGCTGTTTGTGTTCAACCTCGAACAGCGCCGGGCGGAGATCGGCTTGCTGCGGGCGGTGGGTTTCCCGCCCCGGCAGGTGCGCCGGTGGGTGTTGCGCGAAGGCGGCGCGCTCGCAGTGATCGGCACCGTGATTGGTTTGGTGGCCGGGATGGCGTACACGAAGTTGGCGCTGCTCGGCCTGGCGACGGTGTGGCGCGGGGCGGTGGGCGGCACGCGGTTTGTCTATCGCGTGGAACCGGTCACGTGGGCAGTCGGTGCCGGCGCGAGCCTGCTGGCCGCGTTGGCCGCGATGTGGTTCACGCAACGGCACCAGACTCGACAACCCCCGGTGACGCTGTTGACCGGCAACCCGATGATACCTAGTACTACTAGGTATTCTCGATTGGGACTCGGAGTTGGGGTGCTGGGCGTGGTGGGGGCGGCGGGGTTGCTGACGTTGCGGAATGCCGGGGGGTTCTTCGGGGCCGGGGCTTGTTTGTTGGTGGCGGGGATTGGCGGGAGTCACTGGCTGTTGGGGCGGCTGGTGAATGTCGGCCGACTCTGCGAGCCGGCGGTTGGCTCATCCCCTTCGCCGACTCGCAGAGTCGGCCTCCAACAACTGGGCCTGCGCAACGCGGCGCGCCGGCGGGGGCGCAGTCTGGCCACGATCGGCGTGCTGGCCAGCGGCGTGTTCCTGCTCGTGGCCGTCAACGCGTTTCATCAAGAGCCAACGGAGCACGGCACCGGCGGGTTTGCGTGGTACGCGGAAACGACGCTGCCGGTGTACGAAGCGCTGCCCAACTCGGTCGCGTTCCGCGTGCGCGACGGCGATGACGCGAGCTGTCTGAATCTGAATCGCGCGCAGCAGCCGCGGTTGCTCGGAGTGCGCCCGGAGGAACTGGCCCGGCGCGGGGCGTTTCGGTTTGTGGGGCAAGCTCCCAGCTTGCCCGCGTCGGCGGAACGGACAACCAGGATGGTTGTCCCACAATGGGAGTCGCTGTCCGCGCCGCAGCCCGACGGCGCAGTCCCGGCCATCGGCGACGAGGCGACGGTCAAATGGGCGCTCGGCAAGAAAATCGGCGACACGGTGGAGTACACGGACGAACACGGCCGGTCGTTTCCGGTGCGAATTGTCGGCGTGGTGTCGCATTCGATCTTGCAGGGCGGGTTGATGATTGCCGAGCGGAACTTTGTGGAGAAATTCCCCAGCACGGCGGGCTACCGGGTGTTTTTGCTGGACGCGGTGCCGGAGGAGTTGGCGCGGTCGTTGGCGGACAAAGGGTTCATGGCGGTGCCGGCGGCGCGGCGGCTGGCGGAGTTTGCGCAAGTGGAGAACACCTATCTCGCCATCTTTCAGGCGCTCGGCGGATTGGGGTTGGTGCTCGGCAGCGTGGGGCTGGCGCTGGTGGTGTGGCGCAACGTGCTGGAACGACGCGGCGAGCTGGCGTTGTTGCAGGCGGTCGGGTTTGACCGCCGGGCGCTGCGGCGGTTGGTCGTCAGTGAACATTGGTTGCTCGTGACGCTCGGCGTGGGGGTGGGCTTGGGGGCCGCGTTGGTGGCGGTGTGGCCGGTCGGCGGGGTGCACGTGCCGGTGCTGACGTTGGCAGCGCTGACGGCGGGCGGCTTGGGGTGGAGTTGGCTCGCGGCGCGGGCGGCGTTGCGCGGGCCGTTGTTGCCGGCCTTGCGCAACGAATAGCATTCCGGTATCACTGCGCCCCATGAAACGAATGCCGGGGAGTGTCTGGCTCGGAGTCTGCGCGTGGCTGGCCCACGTCCATCTCACAGGAGCGATCACCAACGAAGTCGTGCAGTTGCCGGTCGTCGAAGTGACGGCACCGGCGGAAAGCCGGCCCACGCCACTTGCGGTGACGACGTTGAGGCGGGACGAGTTGACGACAGCCGGGATCGAATCGCTGGCCGATGTGCCGTTGCGCGCGCCGAATCTGTTCCTGAGCGAGTCGGTGGCCCGGTCGTTTGGCGACACCTACAATCTGCGCGGCGTCGGCAACACGCAGAACTTCAGTCCGCCCGGCGTGATCACCTACGTGGACGGCGCGCCGGCGGGCAGCGTGTTCACCTACGCGACCGAATTGCTCGACGTCGAGCGCATTGAGATTTTGCGCGGGCCACAGGGTACCGTGTTCGGCCAGAACAGCGCGGGCGGCGTCATCCAGATCACCACGCGGCCACCGGAGGATTTCCGCGCCAGCGCCGAGGCGTCGTACGCGACGTTCAACACGCAGACCTACCGGGTCACGGCGGCGGGACCGATTCTGCCGGGCACGTTGCGGTTGAGTTTGGCCGGGCAGTACGCGCGCAGCGACGGGTTTCTCGATAATCCGGCGTTTGAAGACCGACCGGACAAACAGGAGAGTTTCACCGGGCGGGCGAGCATCTATTGGACGCCGGCCGAGAACTGGGACATCCAGTTCACCGCGACCGGCGACACGGCCCACGACGGCGTCCGCGTGGTGTCGTTGGCCGGTGACTCGCGGAAAGTCACGTCCGATGTGGACCCGGTGGCCGACTCGCAAAGCAACAGCCAAAGCCTGCGCGTCAGCCGGTCGTTCCCGCAACTGACGTTGTCCTCGATCACCACCCGGCGATTCTACAATCTCGATCCGTTGTATTTCGACCTCGATTTGTCGGCATACCCGATTGCCACGGCGTACATCACCCGCGACGAGACGCAATGGAGTCAGGAACTGCGCGCGGAATCACCGGCGGAGGCGCGCGATTGGCGCTGGCTGGGCGGTTTTTATTTTGCCACGCGCGAGACGGATGGCCGGGATGAGCGGACAATTCTTGGTTTCCCGATGACCACGGCGTTCACGCTCGGCGAGGACAACTATGCGTTGTTCGGGCAGTTGACCCGGCAGCAGTGGGACAAACTCGAAGTCACGCTCGGCGCGCGGCTCGATTACACGGTCAAGACGATTGACCGCACCAAAACGATGCAAACCCGGTTGGAAGACGAGGCGGAGTATTTCGCCGCCGCGCCGAAGCTGACCGTGGGCTACCGGTGCACGACGAACGTGTTGACCTACGTGAGCACCGGCCTGGGCTTCAAGCCGGGCGGCTACTCGGCCTACATCAACCCGCCCGCGTCGGCGGAGTACGACCCCGAATGGAACTGGGCCAACGAGATCGGCGTGAAGACTTCGTGGTTCGACGACAAACTGCTCGCCAACGTTACGCTGTTTTGGAATCACATCCGCGACTATCAGGTGGAACGCACGTTGGCCAATCTGATTGACCAGACCATCGTCAACGCCCCGCAAGTGACCTCGCGCGGGGTAGAGTTGGAAGTGATTAGCAAGCCACTCACCGGGTTGGAGTTGTCCGCCGCCTTCGGCTACACCGACATTCAGTTCGACGACTTCAATGATCCCGATACCGGCGCTGATCTCAGCGGCAACCAACCGACCGGCGTGCCGGAGTTCACCGCGACTGTCGCCGCGCAGTACAAACATCGCACCGGGTTATTTGGACGGGTCGAGTTCCAAGCGGTCGGCCGCACATTCTACGATGAAGCGAACAGCGGTGCCTTCGCGCAATCGAGCTACGGCCTGCTTCATGCCCGGCTGGGCTACGAGGCCCGGTACTGGTCGGTGTGCCTCTTCGGCAAGAACCTCACCGACACCGAGTACTACACGAAGAAGATTTCCGAACTGCATGCCGGCGTGCCCGGCACGCCGTTGACCGTGGGCATTGCGGCAACGGTTCGGTACTGAACTGCCGGTGTCTCAGCCACCGCGCGACGTTCACGAGGCCGATCAGCACCGGCACTTCCACGAGCGGGCCAAACAACGGCGGCAAAGGCGGTGCCGCTGTTGATGCAAACACGGCCACCGCCACGGCGATCGCCAACGCGAAGTTGTTACTGGCGACCGTGAAGGAAAGCGTGGCGGTCTTCGAGTAGTCCGCCCCGATCTTCTTGCCGAGCCAGAAACTCACGAGGAACATGACGACAAAATAGATGAGCAGCGGCACCGCGATCCGCACGACATCGAGCAGGATGCGCACGATCCGGTCGCCCTTGGCCAGCCCGACCATGTATTCCGGATAGCCGCGCTGGCAGATAATCGCCAACACCCACATCCGCACCGGCCCGATCACCCGGTTTCTATGCCAGCGACAAACCAAGCACTTTCCAGTTGCGGAACACATCGCCCATCTCTTCGTGCCGGACTTTGGCAAGCGGCCAATACATCAGCAGAATCAAGCCGATCGCAATCGGGATGTTCGTCGTGTCCACCTGAAACCGGTTAGTGAACTCCGCGATGCTCGGCACGAAATACCCGGCCGCCACGCCAAACCCCGGCCTGAGAACAAACGCCGCCAGAAAAGAATTTCCCTAACGGCCGATGTCCCCCATCATCCTCCCCGCTGTGCGAGCCGTGTCACCCGAGCCATTGTCCTGCCCTGTTGTCGGCGTAAAACTCCTTCTTCCAGATCGGCAGGCGCTTCTTCAACTCATCAATCACATACCGGCACCCGGCAAACGCCGCGTCCCGGTGCCCGGCGGTCACTCCGACCCACACCGCCATGTCGCCAATCGCCAACTTCCCAACCCGATGCGCACAGCGTACGCCCAGCACACCGAACTTCTCCCGCGCCTCCGCCAAAATCTTTTCCGCCTCCGCCCGGCACAACTCCGGTGCCGCCTCGTACAACAACGACGTGACCGGCTGCCCCTCATTCTCGTTGCGCACCCAGCCTTCAAAGACCACGAGCGCGCCCGCAGCCGGTTGGTGCAACATCGTCGCGCGCAACGCCGCCGGGTCGAGTGGTTTGTCAGAAAGTTCAAACATGCGTCAGCCTCCCGCCACCGGTGGGATGAACGTCACCTCGTCGCCGTCTTTCAGCGGCGTCTCCATCGCCACGAGCGCATCATTCACCGCCGCCCGCAGATTCCCCGCCGGCATCGTGAACCCGTGCGCCTGCGTCAACTCCGCGTACAACTCCGCCACCGTCGCCGCGTTCGTCTCCCGCGTCTCCTCATCGCGCCGCGCCTCTTCGCGCAACATCGCAAAATAATGAATCGTCACCTTCATGACTTCCCCAAAACCGCCCGCGCCGCCTCGAACTCGTGCGGATGATTCACGTTGTCCAGCGCTCGCGGATCCGGTAAGTCCAGCAAGGGCACACCGAGGTTGATCAACGCCTTGCGCGGACAAACTTTCTCCTGCGCCACAAACTCCCGCAGCTTCCCGGCAATTGTCGGCTCGTAAATTGCGCACAACGGCTCCGGTAACCCATCATGCGCGCTCCGGTAAGCCGTCGCCAATTGCGCCGCATCGCGCCGCGCAATCAAATCCCGCACCGTCGCCTCGGTCAAAAACGGCAAATCGCACGCCAACACCAGCCACGCTTTGTCGGGGTGCGCCGCGAACGCGCTGAGAATGCCGCCCATCGGTCCGATTCCTTCCACCGTGTCGTGAATGGCCGGCAATCCGCCGATCTCCTGCCCTTGCCGGCAAGATAGGAATACCTTTGCGCAACACCACGCCAACAACTCATACGAGGCCACCGCCTGCGGCTTTTCACCGTACTGCAACGTCGCCTTGTCCTTGCCCATGCGCGTGCTGCGACCGCCGACGAGTACCAAGCCAAAAAGTTCAGGTCCGGTAATCACTCTTGCCTCCGGTCTTCTTCAACAGCCGGATGTCGCGGATCACGATTCCTTGCGACACCGTTTTGCACATGTCATAGACCGTCAACGCCGCGACCGACACCGCCGTCAACGCCTCCATCTCCACGCCCGTCTTGTCCGTCGTCCTCACCCGCGCCTCGATGACGATCCGCCTGCCGGCAGCCTTGACCGTCACCTCGCACCCCTCGACCGGCAGCGGATGACACAACGGAATCAACTCACTCGTCCGTTTCGCCGCCATCGTCCCCGCCACGACCGCCGTCTGGAAGATTGGCCCTTTCGGCGAATGCAGTTCGCCGCCGCGCAACAACTTCATCACCGTTGCCGGCACTTCGACGATGCCGCGCGCGACCGCCTCGCGCACCGTTGGTTGCTTTGCGGAAACGTCCACCATCTTGCTGAAATTTTGTTTTTTCATCGCCAGGCCCAATACCGGACGCGCCGAACATAGCCGGTGCCTTCGGGAATCTCAACGAATCCATCGCTCTTTGCCAAGTCCGCGAAATCCCCGCTCGTGTTCATCGCCACCGGCGCGCCATCGCACACCGGCTGAAACACCGTCAACGATCCCCGCCGCATAGCCGTTCGGAGGGCCACGCTTCCGCGTGGCCGCGAGTCACTATCAGACGACGGACGCGCAGAAGCGCGTCCCTCCGTAACGGCCAGACACTCCAGCACATACCGGTGCAAACAAACCAAACACGACACCGGATTCCCCGGCAAACCAAACACGAGCTTGTTGTCGCGTACGCCAAACCACAATGGCTTGCCCGGCCGCTGCCGGACCCGGTGGAACACTTGCCGGACGCCCAGCTTCTTCAACACTCTCGGCACGAAATCAAATCGCCCCTTCGACACCCCGCCGGTCAGCAACACCACATCCGCGGCCAACGCCCGTCGCAGCACGGTTTCGATCCGGCGCGGTTCATCCGCCGCGTGCGCGAGCGTCACGTCGCAGAAACCGTGCAGCCGCAACGACGCCGCCAACGCGTGCGCGTTCGAGCGGCGAATCTGGTGAGGCGCGGGACGCTCGCTGACTTCGACGAGTTCGTCACCGGTGCTGACAATCACAATTGTTGGCCGCTTGGCGACGCGAAGATGCGTCCTTCCGATGGACGCCGCCACCGCAATCGTCGGGCCGTCGAGCACCTTGCCCGCCGGCACCAGCAGCTTCCCGCGCTTCGCATCGCTGCCGGTACGGTGGACGAATTGTCCGCGCTCGACCTTGCCGGTCAGTTGAACCCAGCCCTCCCGGAATTGCAGTTCTTCGACCGGCACGACGCAATCGCAGCCGTGCGGCAACACCGCGCCCGTCATCACCTCGATGCAGCCGACCGGACTGCGCCGGCGCAGTGGTGGCTTGCCGGCGGCCTGAATGCCTTCGATGCAAAGCTCCCGGCAACCGCGTTGCCATGTCGCGAACGACAGCGCGATCCCGTCCATCATCACCCGGTCAAACGGTGGCATCGGCCGGTCGGCGCGCAACGGCTCGCGCAGCACTTCGCCGACGGCATCGGCAAGCGGCACGGTGATGGTCGGCGCGGGTTTCATTGCGCGGCGGACCAGGCGTTCGGCTTGGGCGACAGAAATCATCCGCCGATCTCCGACATGGCGCGGTTGGTGGCGACTTGGTTTTCGGCGAGGCCGTGTCCCCACGGTTTTTGGTGAACAGCGTCCCGCAGTAACGTCTTGAGCCGGTCTTTGCTCCAGCCGGCACGGAGCGGCTTTCGTAAATCCACTTCGTTCTCGCGCAACAGACAGAGGCGGAGGATGCCGTCGGCCATCAGGCGGAGCCGGTTGCAGCCGGCGCAGAAGGGGTTGCTGACGGAACTGATGAAACCGACCGTGCCTTTCGCGCCTTTGAGCCGGTAGACGCGGGCTTCGCCGTCAAGTTGGCCGTCGTTTTCGGGAGCGAGCGAGCCGAGCGTTTGTTCGATGTGCTCACGAATTTCCGTTTCGGTGATGACGTTGTCTTGTTGGAACTTCGCGATGCCGCCGAGGGGCATCATTTCGATGAACCGCACCTGCCACGGCCGGTCCAGTGTGAGACGGGCCAGTTCGGCAGCGTCGCCGTTGTCGTTGAAACCGTGGACGGGGACGGCGTTGATCTTGATGCGCAACCCGGCACGCTCGGCGGCTTCGATACCGGCAAGGACATCGCGGAGGTTGCCCCAGCGGGTGATTTGCCGGAAGCGAGATTCGTCCAGTGTGTCGAGGCTGACGTTGACACGGTCGAGACCGGCATCGCGAAGTGGCCGGGCAAGGTAGTCGAGGAGGATGCCGTTGGTGGTGAGGCCGACGGATTTGATGCCGGGTGTGCTGGCGGTGGTGCGGATGAGTTCAACGAGGTTGCGGCGCAAGGTCGGTTCGCCGCCGGTGAAGCGGATCTTTTCGAAGCCGAGTTCAGCGAAGAGGCGGATGAGCGTGAGGAGTTCGTCGTCTTGGAGTAGCGCACTGCCGGGACGGAAGCTCATCTGCTCTGGCATGCAATAGACACAGCGCAGATTGCAGGCGTCCGTCAGCGAGACGCGCAGGTAGTTGATGGTGCGGCCATGTTGGTCCGTGGCCATCAAAAAGCCTTCCGTTTGTGTTGTTCGTCCAGCTCGCGCAACTGGTCGAGGATCGCGGCGAGTTTTTGGCCGGTGGGGGTGAGGTGGTATTCGACGCGGAGGATTTTGCCGGGAAATTCTTCGCGGGTGATCACGGCATAATTGAGCAGCTTGCGCAACCGTTCGTTGAGCACCTTGGTCGAGATGCCGGGAATGTAGCGTTCGAGTTGACCGGGCCGTGTGACGCCGCGGGCGATGGCCGCCACCACGGCCGCCGACCATTTGCAGCCCACCACATCCTCCAATCGCCGGTAGGCCGTGCGTTCCGGCAGGCTCAGATAGCTGCGCTTCGATTTCATGGCGGTAGAGTAGCACGCGAACAGCATGGTGTCAGCCGGTTACCGTTTTGTGCCCTCTGTTGCGCCACCAACGGCTGTGCCATGTTCGGGCCATGAAAACCAAAGCCATATTCTATCATGCGGGCTGCCCGGTTTGCGTGGCAGCGGAACACAACGTCGCTAACGCGCTCGATCCGGCGCGGTACGACGTGGAAATCGTCCACCTCGGAAAAAACAAAGCGCGGCTGACGGAAGCCGAAAAAGCCGGCGTGAAATCGGTGCCGGCATTGGTGTTGGGCGGCCAAGCCTTCCACATCAACTTCGGCGCGAGCCTCGACGCGCTGCGCTGACAGCACCACCCGCCCGGCCTGATGCAGTGCCCCGGCGCGCACTGCGTCAGGTGCCGGGGTGGCGCGTTCATGCCCGGTCTACTTTTACCCAGCCGGCGCGCGTGGCATAGGCGAGCGCCGTGCCGACCACGAGGGCAATGACGTAACCGTACGGCAGCCCACCGGCCAGCAAACCAACCAGCAGGGCAAGCGCGAAATCAGCCGGGGAATCGGCCAGATCGCGCACCAAGGCCAGCAACGCCAAACCCTCGAACAACAAAATGACGCCGAGCACCGCCAGCGGAAAGACCTGCACCAGCTTGTCAAATCCACCGCTGAAAAACAGTCCGAGCATCAGGTACAACCCGCCATAGATCATCACCGAACCGCCCGTCCGCCCGCCAAACGCGTAGTGCCCCGCCATGCCCCCCGAACCATGGCAGACCGGAATCCCGGCCAGAAATGGATTGACCAAATTCATCAGCGAATACGTCCAACCGATCTGGCGCGCTGTGACCCGTCGTTCGGGGAAGTAATCCTCCGCAATCTGGCGCGTCGCCAAAATCGAATTGCCGATCGACAACGGGATTTGCGGCAGCGCCAGCACCAAAAACCCCGTCACGATATCCGTCCATTGGGGCACATGCCAGTGGGGCAACTGCCAGCCCATTGCCGGCCAGTTCGCCACGGCGTCCCAGCGAAACACCACCGCGTAACCTGCGCCCACCGCGAGCAACGCCAACGCCGCCGGCACGCGGCGATTGCCCCGCAATGCCACGGCGACCACAAACCCAATCCCGGCCAGCAGATAACTCGCCGGACCGTCGGCGCGCACGTAATCCCGCAGCGCCAGTTGCACCAGTTGCACACCCAGCCCGAATTGAATGCCGCGCACCACGGATTTCGGGATGACCCGCACCAGCCAGTCCAGCGCGCGTGTCGCCGTCAACACCAGCATAACCGCGCCGATGGCCAAGCCCGCGCCGTAGATCACCGGCCCGCTGATCCGCTGCGCGATCACCAACACCGCCACCGCCTTCAACGGCTGCACCGGCATCGGCAACCGATAGCGCAGCGCCGTCAACACCTGCATCACGCCAAACATCACCAACACACTCGCCGTATCCAGGTTGGCCGCGCCAATCATCCCGACGATCAGCGGAAGATCCGTGCCGATGTCGCCAAACGCGCCCGCCCACTCGTGTCGGTTGAAACTCCAACCCTTCAGTGCCACGATTCATCCTTCTCGCAGCGGAGGATGCCGGTGGTGAGGATTTTGGCGCGGAGACCGCCTTTGCCTTTCATCGCTTCCTCGGCACCGGGGGCGACGGCTTGGTCCATCCAGTAACAGGGCCGGCATTCTTCCGTGCCGAGAAACCGGATGCCTTGGAGTTCAAATTCTTTGCCGATGAGCGCGTTGAGGTCGAGGCCTTCGGTGATGACGTTGCGCCGGTAAACGGACGGTGGCGTATCGGGCTTGCCGAACTTCTCGCAGAGTTGCCGGTGAACTTCGATGGCGAAGAAGGTGATCTGGCCTTTGGAATCGGGCTTCTCGCCGAAATACCGGTCGCCCACCAGCCCCTTGCCGGCCACACACTCGACACTGTCCACTTCAACAATCGGATGCTCCCCGGGCGGCCCGCCGTGATGACCCCGGTAGTTGTGGCCGGGCGAAATGTAGATGTGGCGGATCGCCGGCATTACTTCTCCAACACGTCGTTGATCCAGGTTATGGCGCGCATCATCGAGGGGAAACCGATGGTGGTGGTGGCCAGCAGGGCGGCGTGGCGGATTTCTTCCGGGGTGGCCCCGGCATCGAGCGCGAGGCGCGTGTGGGCGCGCGTGCCGGTCTCCAACCCGGCGCCGATGGTGATGCCGATCTTGATCAACTCGCGCATCTTGGGTTCGAGCGGCCCGTGCCAGTGGCACGCTTCGCCGAGTCGTTCGTAGGCTTCGACGACGGCCGGGAATTCTTGTTTGAACCGCTGGTAGGTTTTGGGCGGGGGACGACGATAGGTGTTCGTTTTGGTCTTCTTCATGGCGTTGCTCGGGAGCATAACATGCGGCTTCCTCCGGATCAAAGGTGGTAATAGTCGGGAGAGGAAGCGGGCGCGAATTGTTGCAGGAGGGAGCGGTGGCGCTTGGCGAGATCGTGGATGATGGCCATCAGCAGCCGCGTGGCGACGGTGGGATATTGGACGAACAAATCGCCCAGCGGGCGAGTGCGCAGCCAGAGAACATCCACTAGCTCGAGGGCGCGCACGGTCGCGGCTGGCTTGCTGGAACTCGCGGATACCGTCGCCGATCCCGCGGGCTGGTTGCGGGATTTTCTTCGCGCTGAACAGCAGCACGACCAGTAGAATGATGGGCACGGAGGCCGGGGTGCATGGTATTGGCTACGCCTTATAGACTTTGACGCAAATCTCTTTGTGCAGGGCTTGGCCGCTGATCGGGTCGAAGGCGATGGTGTTGAGGTCGCCAAAACTCGTGCCGCGCCCCGCTGCTTGCCGGCCCAGTTTCCAGTGGCCGAATCCGTGTTGCGCGCCGACGACTTCGGGGTGAATGCGGGCGCTGACTTTGAGCGTGGCGCGGGCGCGGGCATACGGGGATTCGACCCAGACCTCGTCGCCGTCGCGCAGACCGTATTGGGCGGCAGTGTCGGGGTGGATGATCAAGGGATTGGTCGGTTTGATGTCAATCAGCCAGGCGTTGTTTTGCGAGCGGGTGTGGGTGTGGCTGGCTTCTTTCCAGTTGATGAGAAAGAGCGGGTAATTGGCATCGGGCTGCCAGCGGCGCGGCCGGTACACCGGCAACGGATCAACGGGCTGGCCAGTCGCGTCTTTTTGGCTGGCGAGCGCGGCGTTGTAAAACTCGATCTTGCCGGACGGGGTCATGAAACCGCGCACGGGTTTGCCGCCGATGATCGTGCCGATGCGTTTGCCGCCTTTGTCTTTGGGTTTGTCGTAGATCGCCACGCCGTCCACGACAGCAGTCTGCATCGTTTTCTCGGAAAGCGGCTCGGCGAATTTTTCGTAGCGGGTGCCGGCCTTGTCCACCCACACGGCACCGGGCAGTTGTTTGAGTTCGGCGAGTGTGATGTTGGGCGCGCCGTTTTTGAGTTCGTTGCTGAGGTAATCCTCGTACCAGGCGGTAAGGTCGGCGATGGGTTGTTTGCTGAGGGGGCCGATCTGGAAAAACTCCGTGCCGGAGCGGGTTTTCAAGCCGAGTTTGCGACCGAGGGCGGCGACGAATTCGTATTCGGCGAGTTGGCCGAAGAGCGGCTTGACGACCGGCTGGCGCAGGCCGAGCGCAGGCCAGGTGACCCAGTGGCTGTTGAGGTCGTAGCGTTCGAGATAGACGGTGCCGGGAATCAGGTAGTCGGCCAGCCACGCGGTTTCGCTGACCATCGTGTCCACGACAACGAGCGTTTCGAGTTTTTTGAGGGCGGCTTCAACTTGCGAGCTGCCGGGGCCGCTCATGACGAGGTTTTGGAAAATGCAGACGCCCATCTTCGGCTGATAGGGACCGGTGCCGTCAAGCAACCGCTGCCAGCAACGGCCGTAGACGCCGGATTTGTGGCCGAACGGGAGGTCTTTCACACCATCGAACCGGCCGTTCTTCAGCGTGGCGGCGGCCCGCTCATCGGGTTCAACCTCGGCGTGTTTTTCGCCCTTCTTGTCCGGGATGATGAGCGTGCCGGGCCGGTCGTAGCCGCCGACGAGCGCGGCCAGCAGCGCGATGGCGCGGCCGCCTTGGACGCCGTTGCTGTGCTGGCCGGGGCCGCTCCAGACGTCGAGCACGGCCGGTTTGGTGGTGGCGAATTCGCGCGCGATGCGTTCGATGGTCGCGGCCGGGACGCTGGTGATTTGTTCGGCCCATTGCGGGGTCTTGTCGGCGACGTAGTCGCGGTACTCGGCGAACCCGGTGGTCCATTGTTCGATGAAGCGCTGGTCGTGGAGGTTGTCGCGGATGATGACGTGCGCCATGGCCAACGCCATCGCGCCATCGGTGCCGGGACGGATGCGCACCCATTCTTGGGCTTTGGCAGCGGTGTCCGACAGATACGGGTCAACGACGACAAGGCGCGCGCCGCGTTCGATGGCGCGGGTGAGGATGCGCGGGAGATAGACCCATTTGATGGCGCTGGTGGGATTCCAGCCAAACAGCAGGATGTATTTCGACTGGATGAAATCCGCCAACGGGCGTTCGTCGCCCATCGCCATTTTGAAGCTGGCTTTGCGGGTGACATCGCAGAGGTTGGAGTGGTTCGAGTAGTTGGGCGAGCCGAACAGTTTGCAGAAATCATCCTGAATGTGGGTGAAACTGTGGTCTTCGCTCCACCAGAGCAGTTTGTGGGCGTCGCCGGCGTCGCGGAGCGCCTTGAGCTTGCCGGCGATTTCGTCAATCGCCTGTTCCCAGGAAATCTCCTGCCAGCCGGGATCTTCGTCGCGGCCTTTTTTCGGGTTGGTGCGTTTGCGCGGCTGCTTCACACGGTCGGGATCGTAAAGCTGCATGATGCCGGCATTGCCTTTCGGACAAATCGCGCCGCCCTCGGCGCAACCGTATTCCTCGGTGTAGCCGGCAAAGAAATCGGTGGAGATGTTCGAGTAGTTGTTGGGATTCCAATGATTCGGCTCGATTTTTTCCACGATGCCGTTGACGACATGGCAGAGGATGCCGGACTGGCCGCCGCACATGTTGCAGCAGGAGGGAATCCACTCGCCCGCTTCGCGTCCCCATTCCGCCTTGCCGGCAGGGTTGGTCTTCAGTTCATGCTCGCGCGAGCCGAAGCTGGCGCAGCCGGTCAACGCGGCCGTGCCGGCCACCGCGGCTGAGCCGCCGGCCACCTTGAGGAATTTTCGTCGTCCGACTTTTTCATCAAACCGATACATGAGCAGCCTCCTCTTTTTCGCGCGGCAACAGAATTTCACCCAGCCCGAACAGTACCAGCCCCAAGCCGACGATCCCGGCGGTCAGCAACCACTCGCTCGCGCTCGGAAAATAATCCGGGTGCACCCGCAGCGATGCGACGGCCGCGCCCAGCCCGTGGATCTCCTCGACCGCCAGGCCGGGGATGACGATGTTCAAACGCAAGCCGAACAACCCGGCGGCGATCAGCAGCCCGGCCACGCCGACCCAGCGCGGGTTATGGCGCGTCGGCAACACCAGCAACGCCACCGGCGCCACCGTGCCGATGCCGATCTGCCAGCCCCAGAACACCCACCAATACGGCCCGCTGATCACCATCTTCAACCCGGCAATGTGACCGGGAATGCCGCCGCGAAACGCAATCAGAAATTCAGAGAACTGAAACAACACATCGAGCAGCAGCAACCCCATCACCAATTGCCCCAACGTCACAATGGTATCCCGGTTGCGCTGCCAGCCGCCCTGAAAAATCGCCGCCGCCAACGTCAGCAACGCCCCGCCGCTGACCAACGCGGACAACAGAAACAAGATCGGAAACAACCCGCTGTGCCAATGTGGCCGGGCGGCCACCGTGCCGAACAACGCGCCGACGCCGCCGTGAAACATGATCGCCAACGGCACGCCAATCGTCGCCAGCACCCGCACCACCTTGCGGTCGCGCGCGGCGCGTTCGGGCGACAAATCCCGCGACCCCAGCGACAACAGTTTGTAAATCCGCCCGCGCAGGCCCGGCGCGGTGCTGCCGGCCACCAGGTCATGCCGGAGCAAAAACCACATTTCACCGCCCAAGATCACCATGTAGCCGGAGTACAACCAGATCATCCACGCCATCGGCGATTTGAAATTCGGATAGGCGATGACGTGCCACGCACGTTCCATGTGGCCGAGATCAAACGAGATCGAGAGCAGCGCCAGCAGCAGCGTCACCAACGCCGTGAACACCGCCAGTCGGCCGATCTGCTCGAACCGCTTCACGTTGAACACATAGACCAGCGACGAGACCAGAAACGCCCCGGCCGACAAGCCGATGAAATAGATGTACGTCGCCACCCACAAGCCCCACGTCACGATGCTGCCATAGTTGGCGTGGATGTGGCCGTGCACCAGCCGGTCGAACAACCCGAACGCGCCGGCGATCATCAACACCGCGCCCAGCGCCCAAAACGCCCGCTTCAAGCCGCGTTCACTGTGATTTTGATTTGTCATGGCGAGTGGTTGCCCCTGGTTACAGCAGATAAAACACGTTCGGTTCAGTGCCGAGTTCCTCTTTCAACCGCACGGCGACGCGCTCGCGCAGCAACTGCGACACCTCGCTGTTGCGGTCGAGAAAATCGCCGAAGAAAATCGCGTGCCCCGTGCAGGTCTTGGCGCAGGCCGGCCAGCGGCCCTCGGCCTTGTTGTACGCGCCCTTCTCATCCTGCAGATGCATACAAAACTGGCATTTGCGGACATTGCCCACCGGCGACTGGTGCTTCTCCCGCTTGCGAAACTGGTTGTACTCGGGCGACGGCACGCCCGCGTAAGCGGTCTTTTCCTCGACGGCCGGATAATTCTCGCCGAAATCAAACCAGCGCGCCGCGTACGGGCAGGCCGTCATGCAATAGCGGCAGCCGATGCAGCGGTCGTAATCCACCACCACGATGCCATCCTGTTCGCGCTTGAATGTCGCCGAGACCGGGCAGACATCCACGCAGGGCGGATGCCCGCAATGAAAACAGGGTTTGGTCATGAACAACGGTTTGTCATCAATCCGCGGCTCGATGAGCTGGTCGAACACCACCGTGTAAAACACGCCCGGTGGCGTTTTATTTTCCGCCTTGCACGCCACCATGCACGCCCGGCAGCCGACACAGCGGCGCGTGTCAATCACCATCCCATACCGGTGTTTGCGCTGCGTGCTGGTCGTGGCGGCCAGTGCCTCGCCGGCCTTCCACACCGTTGCGCCGATCAACGCCCCGCCGAGCCATTTGCCCAGCAACCCCAGCATCTCCCGCCGCTCCATCGGCGACAGCGACGGATCGCGTTCCAGTGTTTCTTTGACTCCGGGTTGCACGTTCAGTACCTCCTCGCTTAAAACGCAGTCTGCAAATTCATCAACAGGACATCCTCGTTCTCATGCACGCCAGCGGGCGGCGCTTGGTTGATGCGGCACATGTACTCAAACTGAAACTTGGCGTTGTGTTTGTAGAAGTACCAATTCAGCGCGCCGCTGATTTCCTGAATCTCGTTGTGGCTGGTGTCGTTGTTCGGATCAAACCAGTCGTACCGGCCGACCAGTTGCAGTTTGTCCTTGATGAGGTAGTAGCCGGGCTGGAGATAGAAGCCCTGGCTGTTGACCGTGCCGTCGCGCCCGTGCGCGTATTCCGCCTTGAAGGAGATCCGGTCGCGCTCGTATTGCGTGTCAAAGCCCCAGCGGTCCTGGTCGGCATTGCTGGCACCGGTGTCGCCGGCTTGTCCGAACGCGCCGACTCTCCAGTCCGGCAGCGGTTTGAGCACGAGATGACCGGCAAAGGTCTTGGCGTTGTTGTTGTCCACATCGTTCAGCAGAAAGCCGTCGTTGAACACGCCGACGTAGTAATCCACATACTGGTAGCTGTCCTTCAACAGCAGGCCCGTGCTGCGCCGGTCCCCAAACGTGCGACCGATTTGTGAACGCTCCACCAAATCGAGCTTGGCGGAGGAACGATAGCCTTCCTCCGTGATCGGGGTCTTTTGCTGGCCGATGATGGCCTCCAGATTCGGCGCGAAGCCCGCAATCTCTGGGAACATCTTCGTGAAGCGCAGCCGCACGTCGAGGTCCTGCAAAATGGCGGAGTTCTGGTTCACGGACACGTTGGTGACGACACCGGCGGAGGTCTGTTGATTGACGGACAGCAGCTTGGCGGGATCAATCATGATGTCGAAGCCGATGTCGGGCATGATGTCGCCGCTGAGTTTGATCTCCCCACGGCGCAATCGGAACGTGTTCTCAGCATTCGCTTTTGCGCCAAACGTCCTCGTCGGGTCGTGCATGAACCACACCTGCATCAGCCCGTCCAGTTTCAGATTGCCGACGCCAACTTTGACGCCGGCATCCTTCGGCACCTCCCCCGGTTTGAGCGCCGGCGCGCCGCCGAGATCGGCCACCTGCTTCTTGAGCGCTTCATTCTCGTCTTCCAGTTTTTTGACGCGCTCCTTGAGGCCCTTGTTCTCCTGCGCCTGTTGCTCCAGCGCCTTCAACCGATCCTCCACCGACGATTGCTGCGCCGGGACGACGCTCGCACCTGCCAGAAACATCCCGCTCGCTACGGCCATCAACATCAATTTTTTCATGTGCACATCCCCTCCGTTTGGCAGGAAGGTTACAGCGGGCACAGTCCCGGTGACTACAGCCCGGTTGGGATTTTCTTCAGGTTTTTTGCGGCGCGGCTGGAGGCAGCGAGCGCGGCCCGGAACTTGGTCGGCGACTGGCCGGTGTGTTTTTTGAAGACTTCGTTGAAATACGGGACGGCCTGAAACCCGCAGGCGAACGCCACTTCACTGACGCGCATGAACGGATTGGCCAGTAACGTCTTGGCTTTCTCCACGCGCATCCGTGACACGCAGCCGGTAAACGTCATGCCGGTTGTTGTGCGAAAGATTTTGCAGAAGTGGATGGGACTAACCCCCAGTCGGCGCGCCATGCCGGACATCGTCACGCGCTCTTCCAAATGCGTTTCAACGAATTCCTTCGCCTTCACCACCACCGGCTGCTCGCCCGGGCAGCAGGCCAGCAGATTGCTGGCGGCGTATTCGCCCAACAACTGCGCAAACACCGACAACAGGCCGGTGGCTGACTGAAATGTTTCCTCGGAAATCACGGGCGTTTCCAAGAGCGACCGGGTGGCGACCGGCCACTGTCCGTTCACGCCCCACACGGCCAGTTGCTTGCTCAACTGCGCCATCGAAGCGGGTGTGGGCTTCTCCCGCAAGACCTGCCCGGCCAGCAAATTTGCCACCGGCTTGCCGTGCGCCAGCACCGGCACCGCCACCACCGTCAACCCCGCAAAACACCGGCCTTGTTGTGGTCTGCGTCGTTCGCGGGCGGAGCGCACCAAGCCGGCTCCCATCCTCTGGCAAACCGCCTGCACTTTCGGCACGGTGGCGATCAACGAACAAAAGGGATTCTCCCCACACCCCGCCCGGCGCGACGCGAAAGACGGGACGGCGGGAATCAACCGCACCCATAAACCCGTGGTCTGCCGAAAACTGCGCTCAAACTCCTGCACGATGCGGGATTGCTTCAACAACGCAAATAGATCGGCTGCTTCGTCATCAACCGCCCAGTTCCGCTGATTCGATTGGGGCATCTTATTTCTCCAGCACATCGTTGACCCAGGTCATGGCCCGCATCATCGAAGGGAAACCGAGCGTGGTGGTGGCCAGCAACGCGGCGTGACGGATTTCTTCCGGCGTGGCACCGGCATCGAGTGCGAGGCGGGTGTGGGCGCGCGTGCCGCTTTCCAGCCCGGCGCCGATGGCGATGCCGATCTTGATCAACTCGCGTGTTTTCGGGTCGAGCGGCCCGTGCCAGTGACAGGCTTCGCCGAGCCGTTCGTAGGCTTCGACCACGGCCGGAAACTCCTTCTTGAACTTCAGATAATGCTTCGGCGGCGGCCGACGTGTGGTTTGTTTCATATCAACATCTTACGCCAGCAAGTTAGTTGTGCCAAATAGCAATTCTATTGACTTACGTCAATTCTCTTCTCATACTCCAGCCTACAATCAGCAATGGGATGCCAACGATCAACTTGCAGCCGCCGTTGCGCGTCGAAGTTCCCGGTGAAGGTTATCATCGCGGGCTGATCTCCTGTCAGGTCGCCTGCCCCGTCCACACCGACGCGCGTGGTTACGTCCGCGCCATCGCGGCCGGTAACTTCGAGGAAGCCTATCTCATCGCGCGCGGGCCGAATCCGTTTGCGTCCATCTGCGGACGGGTCTGCGGCGCACCGTGCGAGGCGGCTTGCCGGCGCGGGAAAGTGCCGCGCGTAGACGACGACGGCCGGTTTGTCGCCACCGACCGGCCCATCTCGATTCGCGCGCTGAAACGATTCGTCTGCGAACAATTCGGCCCGGAAACGCGCCCGCCGGCGGAGGTGCTCGATGAGGTACGTCAATACGTGCCCGCCGTTTGCGCCGACGCCGAAGAAATGGCCGGGCTGCTCAAGGCCGGCGTGGCCGGGCAGTTCCAGCCCGGCAACGGTCAGCGCGTGGCGATCATCGGCGCGGGACCGGCCGGGCTTTCGGCGGCGCATGATCTGGCGTTGATGGGATTCAAGCCGGTGGTGTTTGAGACCGAACCGGTCGCGGCCGGGATGCTGGCCGTCGGCGTGCCGGCGTACCGGCTGCCGCGCGAACTGATCGCCCGCGAAGTCGAGGTGATCAAGGCGCTCGGCGTCGAGATTCGCTGCGGCGTGACCGTCGGCAAGGATGTTTCGTTCGCGCAGCTCCGGCAGGAGTACGCGGCGGTGATTATCGCGGTCGGCGCAAAGTCGTCTCGGGCCTTGGGCCTGCCGGGTGAACGCGGGCCGCGCGTGTATGGCGGCGTGGATTTGCTCCGCGCCGTCTCCGTGGGCGAGAAGCTGGACATCGGCCGGGAAGTCGTGGTCATCGGCGGCGGAAACGTCGCCTACGACGTGGCGCGGACCGTTCTCCGCCAAATCGCGTACGACACCGCGCGGACGGCGGCGCGGTTGCCGGGCACGGGCGCGGTCCATCTGGTGTCGCTCGAAACGCTCGAAGAGATGCCGGCCGACACGGTGGAGATTGTCGAGGGCGACGAGGAAGGCATTCAGCGGCACAACGGTTGGGGACCGGTCGAAATCGTCCGCGACGCTGCCGGCAACGTGACGGGCGTGACATTCCGGCAGTGCGCGCGGGTGTTCGATGAGCAGCGGAAGTTCAATCCGATTTACAACGACGCGGTGCGGCAGACGATCCCGTGCGACACCGTGCTGCTGTCCGTCGGGCAAGCGCCGAACATTTCGTTCTTGAGCGCCGACATCGAACAGATGCGCCCCGGTTGGCCGAAGGTGGACAAGAACACGCTGGCCACCACCGCGCCGGGCGTGTTCGTGGCCGGTGACCTCGCGCACGGGACGCGGTTGTTGATTGACGCGGTCGCGTCCGGCAAGGCGGCGGCCCGGTCGGTGTACACGCATCTGACCGGTCGGAAGATCACGTTGGAGCAGACGACGGCGCACCTGCCGTTGCCGTTGTATCAGCGCGAACGCGGTTACGAAGCGATCCGGCGCGTGCCGGTGCCGACGCTCGAACCCGAAGAACGGCTCGCCCGACCGGACCGGGTCGTCGAGCGCGGTTACACCCGCGAACAGGCGATGCGCGAGGCGTCGCGGTGTCTGGATTGCGGGGTGACGCCGGTGTTTGACGGAACGCGCTGCGTGCTCTGCGGCGGGTGCGTGGATGTGTGTCCGACGCTCTGTTTGAAGATCGTGCCGTTGTCCGACCTCGACATCGAGTTACCCGGCATGGATCGGGAGAATGACTCGGCGATTTTGAAGGACGAAGACCGCTGCATCCGCTGCGCGTTGTGCGCCTGGCGTTGTCCCGTGGAGGCGATCACGATGGAGCGGGTCTGTTTCACGACGCAATGGAGGACCGGATGAATCCGAACCCTGTCACCCTGAGCGAAGCGAAGGGTCTCCGTCGTGTCGGCAAGAGATTCTTCGCTGCGCTCAGAATGACAAATCAGTGAGGACACGACTATGACCACGCACGCGACCACCAAACGTTCCCGGCTCGATCCGGAGCCGGTCTCGCGCCGGGATTTTCTCGGGCTGGCGTCGTTGTGGGCCGCGGCGGCGGCGGTGGGCATGGCAACGCTCGGCATGTTGCGGCTGCCGAAAGCGGCGGTGCTGTCATCGCCGTCGAAAAAGTTTCGCGTGACCCTGCCGGAATCGTTGCCGCCCGGCCAACCGTTCATCCCGCCGGGCCGGTCGGTGGCGTTGTATCGCAACGCGGAAGGCGTGTTTGCGGTTTCGTTGGTCTGCACGCATCTCGGTTGCATCGTGAAACAGAACCCGGACGGGTTCGCGTGTCCCTGCCACGGCTCGTTGTTCACCGCCGCCGGCGCGGTGAGAAAAGGCCCGGCCCCGCGGGCGCTGGCGTGGCACAAGGTCACCGGCAGCGGCGGCCACTACATCGTGGATGAAGGCGTGACCGTCCCCCCCGGCACGTATCTGAAAGCATGAGCCACTCCGCCCTGAGCGAATTTGCCGCCAATCTCCGCGCTGCGCCGCGGCGGGTGCTGGAGACGATGTTTCGCAGCGGGAAACCGACGACGGACCGGACGCGGTCGTCGTTTGTGTTCGGCAACGTGTTTCTCCATTTGCACCCGGCGCGGACGCATCGGTGGAGTCTGCGCTGGACGACGACGTGGGGGCTGGGGATTTTGTGCGGGGCTTCGTTTTTGATCACGCTGGTGACGGGGGTGTTGCTGATGTTCTACTACAAGCCGTACCCGGACGTGGCGTATCAGTCCATCAAGGACATTCATTTCGTCGTGCCGACCGGGCAGTTCATCCGCAACATTCATCGCTGGGCGGCGAATGTGATGGTCGTCGGCGTGTTCCTGCACATGGCGCGGGTGTTTTACACGGCGGCCTACCGGGCGCCGCGCGAATTCAACTGGTTGATCGGGATGGGACTGTTCATCGTCACGCTGGCGCTGTCGTTTACCGGCTATCTGCTGCCGTGGGATCAACTCGCCTACTGGGCGACCACCATCGGCGCGAACATCGCCCAGTCGCCCCGCGAGATCACCGACGCGCTCGGCATCACCGACAAGTTCGACATCGGCGGGTTGCAACGGCAACTGTTGCTCGGCTCGGACGTGGTCGGCGAGGAGGCGCTGATCCGGTTTTATCTGTTGCACGTGATGATTCTGCCGTTGGCGCTGGCGCTGTTGATGGCGGTGCATTTCTGGCGGATTCGCAAGGACGGCGGGCTGGCGCGGCCCGACGACGCCGATCAACGGCTCGGTCCGCCGCCGGCCGACACGTATCCGGTGTTCACCGAAGCGCCGCAGAAAACGTATCAGCTCGCGGCGTTGGTCAAAGGTCGCACGCCGGCCGTCGGACGCGGCCCGGAGAACACCGTGCCGACGATGCCGCATTTGTTTTACGCCGAACTCGGCGTGTTCATGTTGACGATTCTGATCTGTCTCGGGCTGGCGATCTGGATGGACGCGCCGTTGAAAGAACTCGCCAATCCGAACGTGCCGGAAAATCCGGCCAAAGCGCCGTGGTATTTCCTTGGGTTGCAGGAACTCGTTTCGTACTCGGCGTTCATGGGCGGTGTCGGCATCCCGATGATCGTCATCATCGGGCTGGGGTTGATTCCGTATCTCGACCGCGAGAAAACCGGCACGGGCGAATGGTTCGGCGGTCCGGGCGGCGGCCGGCTCGTGGCGTCGTCGGTGGTGTTTGGGCTGGCGGCGGTGTTGGCGGTGGAAGTGTTTGCGATCCGGTTGGGCTGGTTGCGCGAATGGTTTCCCGGCATCCCGCAACTGGTCATCACCTTCATCAATCCCGGCACGCTGATCGCCGCGATTTACGCGCTCTACTCGCTGCGCGTGGTGCACCGGTTCAACTCCGTCCGCGCCGGCGCGCTGGCGTTGTTCACCTGTTTCCTGTGCGGGTTTGTCGTGCTGACGATCATCGGCACGCATTTCCGCGGCCCGAACTGGCATTTCTACTGGTCGCCCGCCGACTGGCCGATGCACTGAGCGCCATGACATTGAAATCACGAACAACCCCTCACCCTGACCCTCTCCCCGCAAGCGGGGAGAGGGGATCCGTTTTTGTTTCCTCTCCCCCGTCGGTTGGGGGAGCGGATCAAGGTGAGGGGGAAAGTCGTCAATCATGACCAAGAACAAATATCTCCTCCTCGCATCGAGCCTCGGCTGTTTGGTGTTGTTGCTGGTGGCGGCGGCGCAGGAGAACGTCTTCAAGCCGTGGCGACGCATTCAGGCGGCGGCGCGCACGGAGGCGGGGACGGTCGAAGTGCGGTTGCGGCAAATCGTCGTGCCCGGCTTGCGCACCGCCGACCGGTGCGTGAGCTGTCACGTCGGCATGGCGCCGGGCGAATCGGGGATTATTGGCCCGAAAGTGGTGGCGGCGCACAAACGGATGCCGCACGACCCGGCCGATTTTGGCTGCACGGTCTGCCATGCCGGGCAGGGCTACGCCACCGAGCAAGCCGACGCGCACGGCGAAGTGCCGCACTGGCCGTCGCCGATGATCCCGGTCAAATATGCCTACGCCGGCTGCGGCAGTTGTCACACGCATGTGCGCGTGCCGAACGACACCGCGCTCGAACGCGGCCGGCTGGTGTTTCAACGGCTGGATTGTTTCGCCTGTCACCGGCTGGAAGGCCGCGGCGGCACGTTGCGAGTTGGCGGCGTCGGCGGCATGGAAGGCCCGGATTTGTCGGCCATCGGCGCGCGTGGCGTGCCGGCGGATTGGTATGCGCATCATCTGGCGCAGACTGGCGCGGTTTGGAAAACCACGTTCGGCCCGGTCAGCGAGACCGACCGGGCGGATTTGCGGGTGTATCTCGAATCGAAAGTCGGCGCGCCCGGCCTGGTCGAGGCGAAAGCGTTGTTTCATTCGCTCGGTTGCCGGGGCTGTCACAAAATCAACGGCGTCGGCGGCGACGACGGCCCGGACCTGACCCGCGCGGGCGAACGCGATCCGGCGCTGACGGATTTTTCGCGGGTGACCGGCGCGCGCACGTTGGAGAACTGGCACAAACAACATCTGCGCGACCCGGCCCGGATTGTGCCCGGCTCGGCCATGCCGGCGTTCGGATTGACGGACGAGCAGATCGAGCAGTTGACGTTTTACATTTTCTCGCTCCGACACAGCAATTTCCCGGAAGCCTACTGGCCGAAAGACCGCATCCGCGCCGAGCGGTTCGGCGAACGCGAGTTTGCGACCGACGGCGCGACGTTGTACGGCACGTTCTGCGCCGCGTGTCATGGCGCGAACGGCGAAGGCCGGCGCTATCCCGGTATGCCGTTGTTCCCGGCGGTGGGCAACCCGGACTTTCTGGCCGTCGCCAGCGACGAATTTCTGACCCAGGCAGTGACCAAAGGCCGCCCCGGTCGTCGCATGCCGGCCTGGGGCGAGAAAGAAGGCGGCTTGCGTCCGGAAGAAATCCAAGCCGTCGTGCAACATCTCCGCAGCCTCGGCGGCCCGGCCGAGCCGGACGACAAACCGACGCGCTGGGCCGCCGGCAACATCGAGACCGGTAAGAAGAACTACACTGCCTACTGCGCCGGCTGCCACGGCGCAGACGGCAAAGGAGGAGAAGCGTTGGCGTTGAACAATGCCGGCCTATTGGCCGCCGCCAGCGACACGTATTTGTTCAAGACCATCGCCCGCGGTCGCCGCGGCACGGCGATGCCGGGTTTCGCCCAAGCCTCGACCGTTCACCCCGCGCTGTCGCCGGAGGAGATCGAAGCCATCGTCAGTTACATCCGAACGTGGGAGAAGAAATAGTGACGACCCTCGCCAACCAAGCCGTGGTAGGGCGCGACCGCCGGGCGCGCCCTACCAACGCCTCTTTTGAAAGGACCACACCATGAACCATGAACTATCTCGACGCGAGTTTTTGACGCGCTTGAGCGCAGCCGGGTTTGGCGCGCTGGCGCTGTCGGTCCACAAGGCGTGGGGACTCGACGCAGTCAGCAATCCGCTCGCGGTGTATCCTGACCGGGATTGGGAGAAGGTGTATCGCGACCTCTGGAAATACGATTCGAAGTTCACCTTCCTCTGCGCGCCGAACGACACGCACAATTGTCTGTTGCACGGCTACGTCCGCAACGGCGTGGTCACGCGCATCGGGCCGACGATGCGTTACGGCGAGGCGACCGATCTGGCCGGTAACTCGGTGTCGCATCGTTGGGATCCCCGGATTTGTCAGAAAGGACTGGCGTTGACCCGGCGCTTCTACGGCGACCGGCGCGTCAACGGCTGCATGATCCGCGTCGGATTCAAACGCTGGGTCGAAGCCGGTTTCCCGCGACAGGCCGACGGGTTGCCGGAGCGGCAGTATTTCAACCGCGCGCGCGATGAATGGACGCGCATCACGCACGACGAGGCGGCGACCATCGCGGCGAAGGCGCTCAAAAACATCGCCGAGACCTACAGCGGCGAGGAGGGCGCGAAGAAGTTGAAGGCGCAGCATTACGACGAGGAAGTCATCGCCGCGACGCAGGGCGTGGGGACGCAGTGTTTGAAGTTTCGCGGCGGCATGCCGTTGCTCGGCATCACGCGCGTGTTCGGGTTTTACCGGCTGGCCAACTCGATGGCGTTGCTCGACGCGCACATCCGCAAGGTCGGCCCGGATCAGGCGCTCGGCGCGCGCGGGTTCGACAATTATTCGTGGCATACCGACCTGCCGCCCGGTCATCCGATGGTGACCGGCCAGCAGACGGTCGAGTTTGATCTCGACGCCGTGGAACACGCCAAGACGGTCGTCGTGTGGGGCATGAACTGGATCACCACGAAGATGCCGGACGCGCATTGGCTGACCGAGGCGCGGCTGAAAGGCACGCGCGTGGTGGTCATCGCCTGCGAATACTCCGCCACCGCCAGCAAAGGCGATGACGTGGTGGTGGTGCGTCCCGGCACGACTCCCGCGCTCGCGCTCGGCTTGTCGCACGTGATCCTCAAAGAGAAGTTGTTCGACGCCGAGTTCGTGAAACGCTGGACCGATCTGCCGTTGCTGGTGCGGATGGACACGCTGAAGTTTTTGAAGGCCGAGGACGTGTTCGGCGCGAAACCGGGCGCGTTGTCGAACCAGACCCGCGTGCTCGGCGCGGACGAGAAAGAACCGCCACCGGGCGCGCACCGCGACATGCTCATCCCCGGCAAGCTGCGCGAGGAATGGGGCGACCGGGTTTGGTGGGACAAACAGAGCAACGCGCCGAAAGCAATCACGCGCGACGAAGTCGGCGAGAAATCGTCCATCGGCGATCCGTTGCTCGAAGGCGCGGTCGAGGTGACGCTGGCCGACGGCAAGAAGGTGCGTTGCCGGCCGAACTTCGATCTGGTGCAGGAATACGTCGCGCATTTCGATCCGAAAACCACCGAGGAAATCACCTGGGCACCGGCCAAGACGGTGGAGATGTTGGCGCGGCATTTCGCGAAGACTCCCGGCACGACGCTGTTCGCGATCGGGATGGGTCCGAACCAGTTTTTCAACAGCGACAACAAGGACCGCGACATTTTCCTGCTCGCCGCGCTGACCGGCAACGTCGGCAAGATCGGCGGCAACGTCGGCAGCTATGCCGGCAACTATCGCGTGGCGATGTTCAACGGCGCGCCGCAATACATCAACGAGAACCCGTTCGATCTCGAACTCGATCCGTCGAAACCAGCGCGGGTCCGGCAGTATTGGAAACCGGAATCGGCGCATTACTACAACCACGAGGATCACCCGTTGCGGGTCGGCAACAAACTGCTCACCGGCAAGACCCACATGCCGGCGCCGACGAAATCGCTGTGGTTCGCCAACGCCAACTCCATCCTCGGCAACGTCAAATGGCATTACAACACCGTCGTCAACGTCCTGCCGCGCATCGAAATGATCGCGGTCAACGAATGGTGGTGGACGGCGTCGTGCGAGTGGGCCGACATCGTGTTCGGCGTGGATTCGTGGGCGGAACTGAAACATCCCGACATGACGGCGTCGGTCACCAATCCGTTCCTGCAAATCTTCCCGCGCACGCCGTTGCCGCGCATCTTCAACACGCTTGGCGACATCGAAGTGCTGGCGTTGACCGGCAGCAAACTGGCCGAGCTGACCGGTGACCAGCGGTTTGCCGATTGCTGGAAATTTGTCCGCGAAGGCAAGACGGACGCGTATCTCCAGCGCGTCCTGAACGCCTCGACGAACACGAAAGGCTACCGGATCGAAGACCTCGAAGCGAAAGCGAAGGAAGGGATACCGGCCTTGATGATGGGACGCACAACGCCGAAGGCGGTCGGCTACGAACAGATCACCGATTCGCGTCCGTGGTACACCAAGAGCGGCCGGCTGGAGTTTTACCGGGATGAAGACGAATTCATCGAAGCGGGCGAGAACCTCCCCGTCCATCGCGAGCCGGTGGACTCGACGTTCTACGAGCCGAACGTGATCGTCGCGCCGAAACACGAGGCGATTCGTTGCGCGGGACCGGAAGATTACGGCGCGAAACGCGACGATCTGTCGTGCGAAACGCGCTGCGGCCGCAACGTGGTCAAGACGTGGGCGGAAACGAAAGCGACGAAGCATCCGTTGGCCAACCAAGGATTCAAGTTCATCTTCCACACCCCGAAATACCGGCATGGCTCGCACACGACGCCGATTGACACCGACATGATCGCCGTGTTGTTCGGGCCGTTTGGCGACCTGCACCGGCAGGACAAACGCAGCCCGTTCGTGACCGAGGGGTACGTGGACATTCATCCGCAGGACGCCAAAGACATGGGCGTCGAGGACGGCGATTATGTGTGGATTGATCCCGACCCCGAAGACCGGCCGTTCCGGGGTTGGAAAGAGAACAAGAAAGATTACGAGTTCGCGCGGTTGCTCTGCCGGGCGCGGTACTATCCCGGCACCCCGCGCGGCGTGACGCGGATGTGGTTCAACATGTACGCCAGCACGCCCGGCTCACAGGAAGGCCAGCGAACCCGCGCCGACGGTCTGGCGAAAAATCCGCGGACCGGTTATCAGGGCATGTTCCGCAGCGGCTCGCACCAGTCGGCGACGCGCGGCTGGCTCAAACCGACGTTGATGACCGACTCGCTGGTCCGCAAGAACCTGTTTGGCCAGAGCCTCGGCAAAGGTTTTCTGCCCGACGTGCATTGCCCCGTCGGCGCGCCGCGCGAAGCCTTCGTGAAAATCACCAAAGCCGAACCCGGCGGGATAGACGGCCAGAAGCTATGGCGTCCCGCCGCGCTCGGCATCCGTCCGAGTTACGAAACCCATGAAATGAAACAATACCTGGCCGGCAAGTTTCTGGCCGGCGCGAAGAAGGAGAGCTGATTATGGCGCGCGTGAACAACTGGCAGCTTGGACGGGAGATGGCGTATTGGTATCCCGAGAACCGACCGCAGAAACAGTTCGCGGCGGTGTTCGACATCAACAAGTGCATCGCGTGCCAGACCTGCACGCTCGCTTGCAAAACCACCTGGACCTCCGGCAAGGGGCAGGAGTACATGCTCTGGAACAATGTTGAGTCCAAACCGTACGGGTTTTATCCGTTGGCGTGGGATTTGAAACTGTTGCAGATGCTCGGCGGGTCGGACTGGGTCAAGGGCGCGTATCCGGGGCAGACGATTTTCGAGTCCGCCCCTGCCGGCAAACGCGCGCTGGGTTGGCGGCCGGAGGAACGCGATTACGCGTATCCGAACGTCGGCGAAGATGATTGCGCCGGGCAGATCCAGAATGGCGCGGGATTGCAAGTGCCGCATCTGACCTGGTTCTTCTATCTCGCCCGCATTTGCAATCACTGCACCTATCCGTCGTGTCTGGCGTCGTGTCCGCGCGGTTCAATCTACAAACGGCAGGAGGACGGCATCGTGCTGGTGGATCAGGGACGCTGCCACGGGTATCAGGAATGTGTGCAGGCGTGTCCGTACAAGAAAGTATTTTACAATCCGCTGACGGGCACGAGCGAGAAGTGCATCGCCTGTTTTCCGAAGATGGAGAAAGGGCTGCAACCGCAATGCTTCGTCAACTGCATCGGCAAAATCCGCATGGCCGGCTACATCAACACGCCCGACAAAGCCAATCCCGACAACCCGATTGATTATCTCGTCCACATCAAGAAAGTCGCGCGGCCGTTGTTCCCGCAATTCGGGCTTGAGCCGAACGTCTATTACATTCCGCCGATCCACGCGCCCGATTCGTTCCTGCACCAGATGTTCGGACCCGGCGCGAAGGAAGCCATCGCGACGTACCGCAACGCGCCGAACGATCCCGATCTGGCCGCGTTGATGTGCCTGTTCGGCTGCAGCGAGAAAGTCATGCCGCGCTGGAAACGCACCGGCGATGTCGTCAGCGGCTTGGAAGAAGACGGCGCGGAAATCGTCCGCGTGCCGGTCCGCGAGCACATCCACATCCGGCAGGCGTTCGACGAGAAATACCAAATCGCCCGCGTCAATTGCCCGTGAGGAGGGGAATCATCATGCGCTCGATTTTCAACAACGGCAAAACCCTCACCCCGACCCTCTCCCTTACACGACAAGGGAGAGGGAAACAAATTCGCTCCCTTCTCCCCCGTTGTTTGGGGGAGAAGGTCAGGATGAGGAGGATTGTGTTGGTCGTCGCGATGGGCGCGCTTGCCGGCTGCCAGAAAGCGCCCCCGCCGCCGGTCACGGAAGTGGTGCTCACCGCGGCGGCGAGCCTGCCGGCGGAGCCGGGCGATGCGGCCTGGCAGACCGCGCCGGAATACGCCGCGAAATTGTTGCTGCAGGACATGGTCGAGCCGCGGTTGCTGCAACCCTCGACCAGCGAGGTGCGGGTCCGGGCGTTGCACAACGGCAAGGAGGTGGCATTCCGGTTGGAGTGGGCCGACGCCACGCCAAACGACACGCCCGGCCCGGCGAAGTTCTCCGACGGTTGCGCGGTGCAGGTGCCGGCCCACGCCGGGCCGAGCCTGCCGGCGCCGCAGATGGGCGAACCCGGCAAGCCGGTCGAGATCACGTTTTGGACGGCGAACTGGCAGGCCATCGTCAATGGCCGGCCCGATGAGATCAACGCCTTGTACCCGCACGCGGCGATTGACGGCTATCCGTTCAAAGCCGCCGCGCTCGAAAAAGATTCCCCGACCCAAAAAGAGATGGCGGTCCGGTATGCTCCCGCCCGCGCCCTCGGCAACAACCGCGGCGGTCCGCGCACGGTGCCGGTGGAGGATTATCTCGCCGAAGGTCCCGGCACGATTTCGCCGAACAAAGCCGGTGCGTCGAAAGGCACCGGCCGACGCACGCCGACCGGCTGGGCGGTGGTCATCACGCGCCCGTTGCCCGAAAGCCGGCAGGTGGCGTTTGCGGTGTGGGACGGCGCACACGAGGAAGTCGGCGCGCGCAAGATGCGCACCGGCTGGATTCCGATGAGGCAACCATGAACCGTGAACGACTGCGTGACGCGGCGGAATGGCGGTTGATCAGTTTGTTGTTGGAATGTCCCGGCGCGGATTGGCAGACGCAGGTGGCCGGGTTGGCGGAGGAAGTGGGCGACCGGCAACTCAAGGCGGCCGCCGCGACGGCGCGCGAGGAAGCCAGCGAGTCGCTGTATCACAGCACCTTCGGTCCCGGTGGCCCGGCCGCGGCGCGGGAGGTGAGTTACCGGCCTTCGCTGATGCCGGGTCAAATGCTCGATGACATTCGGGCGTACTACGAAGCGTTTGCCTACCGGCCGACGCTGGCCGAGCCGCCGGATCACGTGGCGGTGCTGACCGGGTTCGTGGCGTATTTGAAACTGAAAGAGGCGTTGGGCAACGCCGAGCAAGCGGCGGTGTGCGCGGACGCCGTGAAGAAGTTTGTGGACGACCATCTCAACGTCCTCGCCGAACCGCTGGCGAAATCGCTCGCCCATTCCGGTATCGTCTATCTGACGCAGGTGTCCGTCGCCCTGTTCCAACGCGTCGGCCCCTGCCGGCAGGCGGTCGGGCCGGCGGTGCCGGTGGCGGACTGCGCCGGCTGCGCGATGACCGGCGACGAGCCGTGACCGGGCCGCAGCGCACGCGGCGGTGCGCGGCGAAAACGTCGCGCCGCGTTTCTTCCAGTCGGGCTTGGCGTGACAGGTCGGGCAAGTCTCGTTGCGCGGTTCCGGCACCGTGTGCAGGACGCGAACGAATCCGTTGGTGTCGAACTTGGAAAGGTCGTAGCTGACGCTCGGCGTTTCGTCTTTGGCGACGCTACCGGTAATCTTACTCAAAGCCGGCCGCTTCGGTGGCCGCCCAGCGGAAGTTGAGCGCGGCGAGCTGGGCGTTGCGTTTCTTGAAATCGTACTCCGGCAGGTGACAAAGCAGGCAATCCGCTTCGATCACGCCGGTCTGCGACCAACGCGCCTTGAAATAGTCGCCATCGAAACCGTTCTCGCCGCCGGGCGTGAGGCCGCTGGCGGGGTCGGCCATCCACTGGTCGTAGCGTTTGCCGGCACGGTCGAATTCGAGCGGGCCGCCGCCGGGATGACAGTTGCCGCAGGTGGCGGTGACGAACTCGTAGCTGGTCATGTCAATGACGCGGGCGCTGGCGTTGGTTTTGGCGGCGAGTTGCCGGTAGAGCGGCGCGGGCGAACACCATGTGCCGCCGTAGTTGCCGGGCGAACTGACCCACCGGTAGCGCTCGGCCATCTGAGCCGGCACGGCTTCGCCTTTGCCCTGCTGAAAATGAAACCCCTCGGTGATCTTGTTGTAATCGTGGCAACCGGTCGTGCCGCAGGTTTGTTTGGGCGAATACGGTGCGGTGGCGTTGATTCCCCGCACGGGATCAATGACGTTGCCGGCTTCGTCCTTGAGTTGGAACGGCGGACACACGCCCATCGGCGGTTTCGTTTCCGCGCCGGCAAGACTCGCGGCGAGACTGAGGAATGCGATAAGATAGGTAATTCGGTTCATGATTTTCTCCATTTCTGGATACGGAGGTCGAACAAACGAGTGACCACGGTAAAGAAGAAGGCCGCCGACCAGCCGAGCAGCAACACGCCGGTGAGCGATTCCAGCACACCCGCCAGCCGCCAAGGTCGCGGCAACACCACGTCGCCATAACCGAGCGTCGTGTAGGTTGCGCCGGAAAAGTAGAGGCTGGTCTCGAAATCGGGCAGGCAGTTCTGCCAACAGTAAACGCCAGCCCACAAGCCGATTTCGATCAGGTGTAGAACCAAGATGACGCCGAACAAAGTCAGAAACACCAGCAGATTGCGCCGGGGCCGGAAGTCGGCTTCGATTTTGGGCCACTGCCGGGTTTGCCAGTAAAGCAGCGTCAGCAGTCCGGAGGCGTGAATGATCGCGCTTACGAGGGCCAGGACGACGACGGCGATGATCGGTGGAAGCATGGTGTGCGTTCATTTCACTGCGGCAGCGGGCTTGGCTGAGGGGGGGGGGGACACCGGCATCGGCCGTACCTGCCAGATTTGCTCGGCATATTCGCGGATGGCGCGGTCGGAGGAAAATTTGCCCATGCGCGCCACCGTCAGGATGGACTGGCGCGTCCACGTCCCGGTATCGCGCCAGCAGGCGCTGACTTGTTCCTGGGCATCCACGTAAGCCTGATAATCGGCCAGCACCAGAAACGGATCGCTCCACAGCAGATTGTCCACCAGCGGGCGGAACAGATTTTTGTCGCCACCGGCCAGCGCGCCGCTGGCAATAAAGTCCAGCACGTCGCGCAGTTCGCTGTTTTGCTCGTACATTTCCAGGGGCCGGTAACCGCGCGCCTGTCGCTCCGCAACCTCGCTGGCGGTCAGGCCAAAGAGGAAGAAATTCTCCGGGCCGACTTCCTCGCGGATTTCGACGTTCGCGCCGTCGAGCGTGCCGATGGTCAGCGCGCCATTGAGCGCAAACTTCATGTTGCCGGTGCCGCTGGCTTCTTTGCCGGCGGTCGAGATTTGCTCGCTCAAATCCGCGGCCGGATAAATGCACTGGGCGTTCTTGACGTTGAAATCGGGACAGAACACGACTTTGAGCCGGTCGCGCACGGCGGGGTCGCGGTTCACGAGGTCGCCGACGGAGTTGATCAACTTGATGATCAGCTTGGCCATGAAATAGCCGGGCGCAGCCTTGCCGGCGAAAATGAACGTGCGCGCCGGTACGTCGGCGTGCGGATCGCGTTTGAGCCGCCGGTAAAGGGTCAGGATGTGGAGGGCGTTCAGGTGTTGCCGCTTGTATTCGTGAATGCGCTTGGCCTGGATGTCGAACAGCGTGGCCGGGTCCACCGTCACGCCGGTGCGTTCGGCGATGCGCGCGGCGAGCCGTCGTTTGGCAGCGAGTTTGACTTCGCGCCATTCCTGCCGGAAAGCGGCATCGTCGGCCAGCGACTCGAGCTTGCGGAGTTTGTCGAGGTTCTTGAGCCAGCCATCGCCGATGCGCCGGGTGATGAGTTCCGCAAGCGGCGGATTGGCCACGGCCAGGAAACGCCGGGGCGTCACGCCGTTGGTCACGTTGCAGAATTTTTCCGGCCACAGTTCCGCAAAATCGCGCAGGACGGTTTGCTTGAGCAAATCCGAGTGCAGCCGCGCGACGCCGTTGACATGGTGGCTGCCGACGGTGGCCAGATGCGCCATGCGGATGTAGCGTTCGCCGGTCTCGTCAATCAGCGACAGCCGCGCCACGCGGGCGTCGTCACCGGGGAACCGGGCGCGGACTTCGTCGAGGAAGCGGCGGTTGATTTCGTAAATGATTTCCAGATGCCGGGGCAGCAACGTGCCGAACATCGTCACCGGCCACTTTTCCAGTGCCTCGGGCAGGAGCGTGTGATTGGTGTAGGCAAACGTGTGGCGCGTGACGTGCCAGGCGGTGTCCCAGTCCAATTCGTATTCGTCCACCAGCAGGCGCATCAGCTCGGCAACGGCCAGCGACGGATGGGTGTCGTTGAGTTGCACGGCCCATTTCTCGTGGAACTTTTCCAGCGGCCGGCCGAGCAGCCGATGCACGCGGAACATGTCTTGCAGGGAGCAGGTGACGAGGAAGTATTGCTGCTCGAGTCGGAGGTTTTTGCCCTGAATCACTTCGTCGTTCGGGTAGAGCACTTTGGTGATGCTTTCGGAGAACATTTTGTCGTGGACGGCCCGGTAGTAATCGCCGTGGTTGAATGCGGCGAAGTCGAACGACTCGACGGCTTCGGCTTTCCAGAGGCGCATCCGGTTGCAGGTGTTGACGTGGTAGCCGAGGATGGGCGTGTCGTAGGCGACACCTTGGACGACGCGCGCCGGCACCCAGCGCACGCGGTAGCGTCCCTGTTCGTCCGTCCACGGCTCGGTGTGGCCGCCGAGTTTGACTTCGAAGGTCAGTTCGGGGCGCACCACTTCCCATGGATTGCCAAACCGCAGCCATTTGTCGGTCATTTCCACCTGCCAGCCGTCGTGGATGGCTTGATCAAAAATGCCGAATTCATAGCGCAACCCGTAGCCGACCGCCGGTAGTTCCAGCGTGGCCAGTGAATCCATGAAACAAGAGGCCAACCGGCCCAGACCGCCGTTACCCAAACCGGGTTCCTCCTCCTGCTGGCGCAGGAAGTCGAGGTCGCAGCCCAATTCCTCCACCGCCTGACGGGTCTGTTCCCAGATACCGAGGTTGAGGAGATTGTTGGCCAGGTGCGGGCCCGGCAGATATTCGGCGGAGAGATAGGCCACCATGCGGGCGTCGCGCTCGTGGTAGGTTTCGAGCGTTTGCACGCCCTGCTTGAGCACGCGGTCGCGGATGCTCAAGGCCAGCGCGGTGTAGAGATCATGCGGCGTGGCGGCCGAGGGCACCCGGCCCAACGTGCAAAACAGCGTGTCGAGAAACGATTGCTTGAGATCGCGAACGGCGAGGCCGGTGCGCATCTCGCCCGCCGCGACCGGCAGTAGGCAGCCGGGTTTGCCGGATAGATTTTGCGGTGTCAGACCTGAGCGTTGGCGGCTTGGTCGGCTCGGCGGAGTCGTCTTGTTCATTTTGTTGAACCTTTCCATTGCCAGTTGCGGATTTCCGGCAGGTCTTCGCCGTGTTGCGCGATGTAGTGCTTGTGCTCGATCAGCTTGTCGCGGATGGCCTGTTTGACGTAAGCGGCGCGTGCGCCGAGCGCCGGCACGCGGTCAATGACATCGGCCACCAGATGAAATCGGTCGAGGTCGTTCATTACAACCATGTCGAACGGCGTG